>JAANMX010003147.1_pt1 | contig 15017 bp, 8 predicted proteins | sample 7279681 | NCBI WGS metagenome assembly JAANMX01 (sample SAMN14094542, study PRJNA606508) | bioreactor metagenome | isolation source: A lab-scale SPAN reactor treating ammonium-rich wastewater day 351 | place: Ireland: Galway | collected 2018-01-01
GGCGCATCGCCGGGCTGGTGATGCGGGATGTGGCGATGCAGTTGCGGGGAAGACTGGGGGGGCGCGGGCTGATCTTCGACCTTTCCGGTGTGGCCGGTGGCCGTTATCGGGTCGGGGACGGAGACGTGGCCGCGACTCTGCAGATGGATGTGCTGGATTTCAACATTTGGGCGTCGGGCCGCTACAGCTATAACGAGGCATACAGCCGCTTCACCCTCTCCGGGGATGTTGCCTGGGCGGAGCCGATTCTGAAGCAGCTACTGATTTTGTATTGACGGCTGGGAAGTGGGATATCGACATCCTTATCCGGCGCACCCTGCAATACACGCTGATCACCGCACTGCTGGCCCCCTGCGCCGCCGGGTGCAGGCGCTGTTCGACCGCCGCTTCTATCGCAAAAAGTATGACGCAGCCCAGGTGCTGACCGCCTTTGCCCTCACCGCCCGGGACGAGACCGATCTGGACAGCCTGACCGCCGCGCTGTCGCGGGTGGTGGACGAGACGATACAGCCGGTAGGGGTGACGATCTGGCTGAAACCGTAACGCAACAACCGTCTACACAATCACAGGGCTGCTCCATCTGATTGGCGGCGGCGTGATTTCGGTACTGCCCCTGGCCCTTCTGCCCTTCGATCCGGAGCAGAGTCTGGGCCATTATGGCTCCCACATCCTCTATTTTCTGGCCCAACTGCCTCTGATTTGGGTGATGACCCGCCAACTCTGGCCGAGGACTGTCCAATGAAGCTATTCTACGAGATCACCTATCGCTACTTCCGCGCCCCCTGGGACCTTGGCCCGCGCAGGGAATTGGTCGAGGCGGTGGAGAGCAGCCGCATCCAGCCCTGCAAGACCATCGATCTGGGCTGCGGCACGGCCAGCAACGCCATCTTCCTGGCCCAGCACGGCTTTGACGTCACCGGCACGGACTACTCGCCCGCAGCTATCGCTCTCTGCCGGGAACGGGGCGCGGCTGCGGGCGTCTCTGTGCAATGGCTTGAGGATGATCTGACCAACTTGCAGCACGTGAAGGGGACTTTTGATCTGCTGGTGGATTGGGGCGTCTACGACGATCTGAGCCAAACCGACCGCCAGGCCTATCTGCGCAACGTACTGCCCCTGACCCACGCCCAAAGCCAGTTCCTGATCTACGTCCACCAGTGGCCGCCGCGCTGGTGGGAGAAACGGCTGCCGCGTCTGTTCGGCACGATCTCCTTACGTCCGGGCGAGATTCAGGCTGACTTCGGCCCGTACTTCGAGATCGAAACTCTGACGGAGCGCCGGCTGTCCGGCTACATCGCCGGGGAAGCGGTCTATCTGATGACACGCAAAGGAGGATCCCCATGAAAAGCTGGTTGCACTCTGTGAACGGTGCGATGACCCTTTCGACGTTGGCCTTTCTTACCTTTCTGGGCCGGGCCTTTTTGGACTGGCGCTATGAGTACCCCTATCAGGACCCGGCGGGCAACTGGGACACACCGGGCACGCTGATCTATATGGCTCTGGCCGGCGTCTGGATGTGGGGGCTGTTGGCCGGAGAGCGGGGCAGCCGCCGGGGCTGGATGGTGGTCCTGGTCTGGGTCCTGCTGTTGGACGTGGCCCTGGCTCTGGCTACTTACTTTATCCTCTGCCCGCCGTGGACCGGCTGCGAAGGCTGGCCTAACGTCTGGGCCTGGAACTGGGCCAATCTGCTGACGGGTGTGGCCGCGGCCATCGCTCTGGGAATGCAACTGCGCCAGCCCGAAAGTCGTGGGCTGCGCATGGGATGAAATGGGGTACAGAATGGATGTCGGGGCTGGGAGGGTCTCTCCATCTGGCTGAAGCCGTAACGCCCGACGTAACGATGTCGTGTAACTGTTCAGCCACCCCACCCTACCCTTCCCATTCCAGGGAGGGAGGTGGATCGACTCCTCCCCCACTGTGGGGGAGGTTGGGTGGGGGTGAGCAGTAACGATTTCGTGATGGCCGGGCGCGATACTGGGGGTGTGGTGTGATGTGGAAGCATAGCGGACAGAAAGACGCTCTGCCCGGTCTATGAGTATAGAGGGAGGGATCAACCAATGACCGCATCTTCAGCGTATCCACTGCACGACGGCGCCCGGGTGGCGGTGATCGGCGGCGGACCTGCCGGGGCCTTCTTCGCCTATTTCGCCCTGGATATGGCGGCCCGGGCCGGTCGCCGCATCAGTGTGGACATCTACGAGCCGCGCAATTTCTTCCAGCCCGGCCCCGTCGGCTGCAATATGTGCGCCGGGATCGTCTCAGAGTCGCTGGTGCAGATGCTGGCCGCCGAGGGCATCAATCTGCCCTCCACCGTCGTGCAGCGGGGCATCGACTCCTACGTGCTGCATATGGACGCGGGCAGCACCCGCATCGACACCCCCCTGCTGGAGAAGCGCATCGGTGCGGTCTACCGGGGCGCGGGGCCCCGAGACCTGAAAGAAGCGGACTGGCGGGGGTTGGACGGGGCTATCTGCTGGAACTGGCCCAGGAGAAGGGCGCAACGCTTCGACGGATTCAGAGAGCGTCGCTGTTTATTGGGTAGTATTACACCGCCAGTATAGCGCGGATGCCTTGTGTCTGAAAGCGATCTGGCAGGGGGCAAGCGACCGGGCGACCCATACCGGGGCCGCTCCCCAAGCGGGGCCGCCCGCCAGCCTGGTGCCAGGTCAAACGCCATCTGCCCGGGTTTTCCAGTGCGGTGTTGTCCGGATTGGACGCAAGGGGTGCTCCCGTCAGCGTGCGCTGCCGGCCTGTGCTGGACAAGGCGACCCAGACGCCCGGCGCTACCTTGCCCGCCGCGGGCTGCCCCGTCCTCGGGTGGATTGGGACGAGTGGAGCGCTATCCTGGCGCACCCAACCCGGAACGAAAGGAGCCACGTCTCGTGAGTGCTGCACCCGAGCGAGAACGACTCAACCCCTATGCAAAGACAACCCCCACTGTCGTCCCCCTGCCCGGTCGGCTCTGGATCGTCAGGCGCGCGTCCATCTCTGCGGCCCGACGCTGAAGATTTACCAGACCCCGGCCCCGTCGTTTGAGATTCTGCGGGTCAAAGCCCTGACCGTTGTCATCCACCAGCAGCCGGGTGCAAGGCTCCTCGCCGTCTCCGGACACCTGAAGCTGCAGGATAACCTCGTCAGCCTGGCTGTGGCGGCAGGCATTGGACAGGGCCTCCTGGGCGATGCGCAGAAGGTTGAGTTCCTGGCTCAGACTCAGGACGCCTGGCTCGTAGGAGAAGTGGGTCTGGATGGATATCTCGTAGCTGCGTCGGTGCCGTTCCACAATCCGCTCGATGGATGTGATCAGCCCATCCCGCAAGATCTCGCCGTTTAGATCGTTGATGAGCCGCCGCAACTCCTGGCCCGCGCCGGTCACCTCCTGGGCCAGTTCCGCCATCTCCGCCTGGATGACCTCGGGACCCTGACCGCTCAGACGGCGACCCCGCAGCAGCCGCAGGCGCACCCCGGCCAGGGACTGAAGCAGCCCATCGTGGGTCTCCCGGCTGATGCGCGCCCGCTCTTCCTGGATGGCCTGTCGCAGCTCCCCATCCTTGCGCAGAGCAATCTCCTCGGCCAGAGCTGCTGTCCGCTCCTCAATCAAGTCCTCCAGCCCCTCCTGATAGTGCAGCACCGCCTGGCGGGATGCCTCAAGGCTCTCGGCCATGTGGTTAAAGGCTGCGGCGATGCGGCCGAATTCGTCCTGCCACTCCAGCGGGGGAATGCGATAGGCCAGGTTGCCTCGTTCTGCCTGCTCAAAGCCGGTCAGCAACACGCTCAAGGCGTTGATTAGGGTGCCACGATAATAGACGGCCGAGAGCAACCCAAAGACGAGTGTGCCACCGATCTGGAAGCAGATGATGGCAAAGAGCAGTTCGCTCAAGCCCCGGGCTGTCTCCCGGTAGGCCATGGCAATCGCAAAATCGGGCTGCTGGGCCGATCCGAGGATATGGGCATAGGGTATACCGGGCAGTTTCTGGTCCAGATAGATGAGGCTGATGCTCCAGGCCAGGGAATGGCACAGGAGCAGAAAGAGAGTCAACCCCGCGCCGATGACCCGCATCTCCAAAGAGATGGGGACGAGCTGGTAGCGCAGATAGACCAGAACGGTCACAGTTACACCGATGGTCAGACTGGCGTCCAGACCCATGTCCACCCACAAAGGGAGTTGACGGTACGGGAGGAGAGTAAAGACAAAGACCAGAAAGATCAGGGCAAAGATGGTCAACGTGAACCAGCGATAGACACGGGTGACGCGACTGCGGGGTCGGAGCAGAGAATTGATCAAGAACTGGAGGTATCTCGCCGGCCCACATCGCAGGAATCGTCTGGATACGTCTGGGGTTTCGGCGCTTTCGGCGGCCAGCAGACGACGAATTGACAGGAATGCAGCCCATAGCACCAAAATTATCACCGGTGTTTCGATGAGCGTGGGACGCTGGATATACGTCCCTGTCTCCAGGAGGCGGATCGTGCGATAGAGCAGATAGAGCACTTCTGCAACGAGAAGTGGGCGGATAGCGGTGGCGAGGATATGTATCTCCCGCTGATCCGTAGGGCTGGCCGGCGGCAGAGCGTACAAGAAGAGAAGGATCTGATAGTAGAAATAGGTGGCGAAGAGGGCGCGGAAGTAGATGGCGAAATAGCCCCACGGCCCTTCTACCACATCGGCTACCAGAGTCACAAAGATTGTGCCCATGCCCAGGCCCAGCGCGGCGATGAAGAACCAGACCGAATGGCGACTTTCCAGACGATTGCGGACCGCAGTGAGCCGCAGAGAGTAGAGCAAGAAGCCCATCAAACAGAGGAGGGACACCTGGGTAATCGTATTGGCTCTCAGAAACATAGGATTACGTCCCACAGTGATGAAATGTGCAATGCGTAGACAACACCCGTGGGTTGAGCAGAAGGGAGGCGCTGGTTTTGGTCAACTTTTAGCCGTTGATTATACTAAATTTGTGTCGATTGATTGCTGTGTTCCAACTGGTTTTTCTGGCATAGAGAGGTGTTCCCATTGCATCCAGTTCGCTTGCTCATTGTGGACGATCACGACTTCTTTGTTCGCTCGTTGATGCCACCACTGGAGGAGGAGCCAGCTATCCAGATCGTGGGGGTGGCAACCTCTGGTCACGAGGCCCTGGCTCTGGCCGGCGCTCTACAGCCTGATGTTATCACAATGGACTTGAACATGCCTTATCTCTCCGGTCTGGCTGCGATGGAACGGCTGGAAGAACGGGACCGAATGCCCGGTGTGCTGATTCTGACAGGGCTGGACGATCCGGCCCAGGTCTGGAATGCCTTTGCCGCGGGCGCCCGGGGCTTTCTGCGCAAGGATGCGATCACCGACGAACTGTTGCTCAGCGCCATCTTCACTGTGGGTTCCGGTGGTATTTTCCTGGATTCCTCTACTTTCGAACTGCTACGGGCTTCCTTCCCTGCCAGTGCTGAGTCGGCCGGCCAGACGCGCCAAAGTCTCGTCCGACTCTCCTCACAGGATAAGGCCATTCTGCGTTATGTGGCACTGGGACGGGAAAACCACGAAATCGGTCAACTCCTCGATCTCAACCCCAAGACTATCTCGAACCGGCTGAGCCGGATTTACGCTCTCATCGGGATCCCCAACCGGGTGGCCGCTGCCACCTTTGCCCTGCGCGCCGGGCTGCTCGACCTGTACGAGACCGGCTGAGTCTCTCTCCTCCCCTCGCCCTCCCCTTCGCCCTCCTCCGGGAAATCTTCCCGCCTCTTTGCCCGGTTTTCCCGATAAGCCAGTGTCAGATCGCTGTATACTCAGCGTGTGAGCGTCCGTACAAGCTGATGAAGCCGTCTGTGTTGGCAACTGCCCATGCATCCCATTCGCGTGCTGCTGGTATTGACCGGCGCAGGCAGCCCGGCTGCGCTGCGCACCGCTCTGGATGCAGGCGTTCGGAGCTATCTGCACAAGGAGAGCGTTACTTCGGAACGCCTGCTCTGCCCGTTGCAGGGACTCTGCAACGGGCTTGTGGTCCTCGACCCCGCGGCTCTGCCTCTTTGACCCGCGCCGGATGCCTCTGCGGGAATCTTTCCCGCAGACATTCCTCTCTTTCCCGCTCAGTTTGATCTTCTTCCCTGTAGACTGAAACCAGCGACCTTTCCTGGAAGGCCGCGTTCTATCTGCGCACGATCTTATGATCTCCTCCACCATCAAAGGAGCCGTATATGTCTACCCAATCGCCACCGAGAATCTGGCCCCGCTGGGTTCAGATTCTCATCATCGCCGCATTGCTGTTGCAACAAATAGCCATCCCCATGCAACTCCTGGCCGACACCAGTCCCCGGGAGCAGGCGCTTACCCGCGGGGCCAACGAAAACGTTGACGCCTATCTGGAGCGGGTGGCCCTGGCCCAACCGGAACTCTTCCAGCAGGCCGCGCTGGTGGCAGTCCAGGATGCGCTCAACGGCGGCCTGCCCGAACAGCCCGGCGACCAGGCCCTGGAGGAGCAGATCGCCCTCTATCTGGACCAGGCAGCCCAGGGCGAAGACCCCTTTGGGGGGGCGACCAGTTCCTCTGCCATCGAGGGCGACACCTACCGTTGGAATTCGTCCCAGGTGGACCCGGCCAGCGGTCTGGGCAGCGCCTGGGAGATGACCGCCCAGCCCGGCGTAGACCCTCAACTTTTCGCGCGCTATTTTGAGGAGATGCTGGCCCAGGAGACGTCGGCTGCGACTTTGCCGGAAGCGGCGATTCAGCCTTCTCTTGCTGAGACCTGGCTTATCGCCTCTCCGGTGCTCGCGCCGCCCCCTGTGGCGGAGAAATTGACCCCGAAACGCGCGCCGCCTGCCCTGCGGGTGATCGACTACGCCAGCCCTTCGGAACGGCTCGATCTGTTGGCCCCGGAGGAGAGCATTCCAGGGATATTCCTCCCGGCCGAGGAGAGCGCCTCGGCTGCCACGAGCAGCCCGGAAAATGCCCCCCAAGCCAGTCTATCCAGTCTGCCAGCAGAGAAGCTCTCCCTCGCTTCCCCGGCTGACCAGCCGGTGGCGGCCCGGGCCAACTCCCTGGCCGCAGACCTGGGCATTACCGTCACAGCTCCGCTCACAGCCGTCTATGATTCGGCCATCACCTATACGATCGTCGTCTCCAACGCCGGCCCTGCTATAGCCGCGGAGACAAAAGTAACCCACAATTTGCCCGCGAATGGCGTCTTTGCCGGCAGCCCCTCGGGCTGTGTCAGCAAAGAGCGCAAGATTGTGGAGTGCAGCGCGGGCAGCCTGGCCGTCAACGAGAGCCGCACCCTTCAGGTCAATGTGACGATGAAGGGCAACGGCGTTGTCACCAGTACCGTCCAGGCAACCAACGCCGGTACCGTCGATCCCGGCGGGGCTGACGCCGAGGCCGCTGCTGTGTTGACTGTCAGCTCGGCCAACCGCACTACCCAGGAAGTGGGCAAGATTGTGGTGGCGGCCAACAGCTTCCAGACCGTCGCCGGTCAGGCAGAGGCGTCCGGCGCGGTGGAGATCGGCTTCAAAGAGGAGGGCAAGGCACCGGTCTTCCATATCAAACTGGGGCCGGAAGATTCGCTCACCTGGACCACCGGCGCCGAAAGTCTCAACGGCAGCGGTTTCCTGGCCCAGATTCTGGAGGATTACGACCTCTTCCAGGGTGACTTCACCGCGGACGGCTCCGCGGATAATCCCCTGATTGTGGCCGCCGAAGGCGTCACCCACACGCTGACCGAACTGGGTGGCTTCTCCCTGGTAGGCAAGGCGGTCATTACCCAGGTCGCCGTCATCAGCGGCACAGCCTCGGTCTCCGCCACCATCGACTTCTCCCAGCCCGGGATCGTCACCGACACCAAGAAAGCACTGGTGGCGCTCATCAAACCCGGCGGCAAAGTCGAGGGAACCTTCAAGGACTTTTCGATGGTGCTGGCGGGGATGAAAGTGGAGGTAGACAAGGCCGTCATCACCGACGAGGCCATCACCGTCAAGAACGCCACCCTCACCCTGCCCGAAAAGCTGGGGGAAACCCAGGGCGTGCTCTCCGATCTGGTGATTAAACCCAAAGGCATCACCCTGGGCGGGGCCGGCGTCAAAGTCTCCATACCCAATATCTATCCGGTAGGCAAGCCCGTGACGACCACCGTCGCCGGGCTGGCCCGCGCACCGGTCTACGCGTCCGCCACCCTGACCGGTACAACCCCCACGACTCCGACGATTGCAATCGTTGACAACAGCGCCACCATCGGCGTCTTCGACGGCAAGATCGGCTTGCAACTGGAAGGCACGCTGCAACTCTGGCTGCCCGGGAACCACCGCAACATCCCCATCGAGTTTTCCATCAACGAAGACGGCGAACTGGAAGCCAGCGTCAAACAGATCGATTTGACCATTGCCGGTCACGCTCTGGCGATGAAAAAGGTAAAGCTGAACAACGGCGGCCTGAAGGTGGATGAGGCCAGTCTGACCATTCAAGGCCAGGAGAAAAAGAACAAAGACCAGCGGCTGGCTTCCCGGCTGCACAAAATGGCCCCGGACGGGGAGAGCCGAGCCGTGGCCGCGGAGACGGCCACGAAGAAGTTCACGGTGACCGTCAAAAAAGTGGTCATCAACGGCAGCGGTATCAGCATCGGCGGCGCGGGCATCACCAACTACTTGCCCGACGTGAAGATCGGCTCCGCAGCCACCTTCGCAAAAATGGAGTTCAGTCTGGTGGTCAACGACCCCACCGGGGATGCCTCTATCGAGCTGGCGATCAAAGGCGTGCTCAAAATCAACCTGAAGGACAACGATCAGGAGGTCAAGTTCAGCGCCAAACGGGACAAAGAGGGCAAGTTCTCCGGCACCCTGGAGGAGCTATCCCTGACCGTCGCCAAGTCATCCCTGGTCCTGGCCGAAGTGACTTTTGACGACAGCGGCGTCAAGGCCAAATCCGCTACCCTGACCCTGCCCAAGTCCCTGAATGAGGCCAAGGCCACCATCAACGGCGTGCAGATCGACTCCAACGGTCTCTCCTTTGGCGACGCCAACGCTAAAATTCCGGTGGAGTTCGCCATCGGCAAGGCCGATGCCGCCAACCGGGTTTCGGTAAAGGGCGACCTGACCCTGGCCCTGGCCAAGGATCGCACCTACGGCTTCGGTATCGAAGGCACTGTGACGGTGAAGATCGCCTCCCAGACCGCTGAGGCCACAGGTAGCCTGCGTATGGACAGCAACGGTGCTACCCGCGGCTCGGTGGACGGTCTAAAGGTTACCATAGCCGGGATGGAAGTGGCCCTTAAATCTGCCTCCATCGAGGACGGCAAAGTGAAGGCGGGCGAGGCCACCCTCTCGATTCCCAAAGCCTGGGGCGGGCTGTCGGCCACCGTCTACCAGTTGGAGATCAGTGAGGACAATGTATCCATTGGCGGCGGCGCGTTCAAGCTGCCCGAAATCAAAGCCGGCGATATGGTCCTCTCTCTGGAGGGCAAGCTGAAGAAGGAGGGCGACGGCTATGTGATCGCGGCCGGCGGCAAGCTGAAGATGCCCAATATGGGCGGCAGAGGATGCAGTGGTCTGGGCGTGGCCGTGGAAATCTATGCGGACGGCAACCAGGCTGTCGTGATGCGCATCGAACCCATGACCGCCGAGCAGGTGGACACCTTCCAACTGCGCAAGGTCAGTGTCTCGTTGGAATGCACCATTCCCCTGGGGGCCAGCGGTTTCGACCTGACCGCCATCAGCGGCACCCTCACCCTCTCCAACAACGTCACGAAGATCGAAGTCAAAGTGACTATGGAGAGCAAGCTGCGGGTTGGCTCTTTCAACGCCCTGAGCGCTGAAGGCGATATGGGCATCGAATATGTGAAGAGTCCCTACAAGTTCGAGATCGGCCTCGGCGCTTCCATGAAGATCTTCTCTATGTTCGAAGCGGCCCGGGCCCGAGCGACTATGCGCTTTACCGACGGCGACGTGCCCTTCCTCTTCAAGGCCGAGCTGAACATCAACGCGGTCATCGCCAAGGGCGAAGTCAAGCTGGCTGCCTGGACCAAAGACAACCGCTTCCACCTGACAGGCCGTATCTACGGCGAGGTGGGCGTACGTCGCGGCGCACTGGTGGATAGCTGTTGGACGATCCGAATCCCCACCTTCTGGAAGACCTATACCAAGCGCATCTGCCTGCGCATCCCGCCTCGAGACCTCTTCATCGGCGCGACGATGGAGTTCGGCGAGTTCCAGAAGAGCGGCGGATCGGCCTGGGGCTTCAAGGCTGGCGTACGCGTGGCTGGCAAAAACTACGGCATCTACGTAGACACAGACGGGCGCTTCCGTGTGGGCAATGTGGATCAATACCGGCTCGTCGATACACCAACCCTGCTGCGGGCCAGAAGCATCCACGAGCGCATCGCATCCGGCCAGTTGGCCCGGGCTGCCCTCACCGCCGAGGAGCTGGACCTCTTCACGGCCTACAGCTTCCACACAGACGGCAGCATCACCGTTGATGTGACCAACCTGGCCCAGCACGGCGACATCGGCGTCTCCATCATCCGCCAGCCCGACGACACGGATGTGGTCATCAGCCTGCTCCGACCGGACGGCCTGATGATTTCTCCCGCCAATCTGCCCAGCAATGTGACCTTTGAGGAGACCCTCGTCTCCGGTGAAGATATGCTGGACCCGGAGACCGGGGAACCCACACCGGCCAACGAAGTGCCGCCTGTCGTCCAGACAGTGATGAATGTGACCGACGCCCAGCTTGGCGAATGGAAGCTGCACCTGAGCCGCCAGCCCACCTACGAGTTTGTTGTCAATGTGGACGGCACCCTCTACGGCCCGCCGGTAGAGAAACTGGCTGTCTCCGGCAAGGAGGCCCTGGACAACCAGGTGACTCTGAACTGGACCCAGACCACTGAGCTGACTTCGACCGTTACCATCTACGCGATGCAAGGGCCGCTGACCACCACGGCCAGCTACACCGACACCCGCCAGGTAGTCACCGCTGCGGGCATCACAGCCACAGAGGTGGTGACCACAGACCTGGGCGAAGTGACCCAGTTCAGCGGCGCGCCGGTGGCCCAGTTCACCTATCTGCCGGGCAAGCAGACGCCCAGCGAGTCGGTGAATCTGGCGGCCCTGCGCAGCGACGTCTACACCCTCTGGCTGGAGGTGGACGACAGCCGCAACCCGCCCACCCGTAAGCACTTCCCCGGCACGGCCACCGTCTGGCACGACTGGGTGGACAACTGGACGGCCAACCTGCAAGTAACGCCCACTCTGGGCGGTCTCCAGGTGGAATGGGATAAGCACAGCAACCCGGACGTGGACGGCTATGAGATCGAGCTGACCGCCATCGGCGACAGCGCGGACCCCGACACCTTCGCCCTCGACCTGGGCGAGAACATCTCCGAGACGGTCACCGGTCTCTCGGCCCTGCAGGCCTATTCGGTGACTGTGGCCGGCTACGACACGGGCACGGGCCGCCTCTCCTCCTCGGAGAGCGTGCGGGCCACGCCCCTGCACGCGCCCTTCACCTTTGCGGCCAACCCCCCGGGGTTGACCCTCAACGGCGGCAGCGGCGGCGCGGTGAACCTGCAACTCACCTCCACAGCGGAGCTCTACCCGGATTGGGTCTTCCTGGACATCGCGGCGCTGCCCGAGGGCTTCGACTACGCCTTGCCCACGGATATCGTCACCCCCACAGTGGCCGGGGTGCAGGCCAGCCTGACCATCACCCCCAGCGATGACCTGCCCGGTGGCGTCTACACCGTCACCGTCGAGGCTGCCTCCAGCGGCGATGTGAAGCAGGTGAAGCTGCCTGTCACAGTCAACGAGCCGTCCTTCGCCCTGCGGGCTACCCCCGCTGCGGCTGTCCGGGTGAGCGACAATACACTGAATCTGCGCCAGGGCGGCAGCGCCCAGGTGACCATCGACGCTGCCTACCAGAACGGCGAGCAGGACTTCGTTGAAGTGGACATCATCGAAGCACCCGCGGGGCTGGACTGGTCCTTCAGCGCGGATGGCTTCGGCCCTGGCCAGTCGGTCACGCTGATTCTGACCGGCACCGAGAGTCTGCTGCCCGACAGCTATGCAGTGGTTCTGGTGGGCACCGATTACGTGCAGGAGAAGTTGCTGAGCCTGACCCTGAACGTGGGCGGCTTCGACCTGATCGCCTTCCAGCCCGCGGCAGATCCCCAGGCAGAGCCTCTGTGGGGCTTCGACCGCTGGAACACCCTGCCAGGCAGTCAGGTTCAGTTCTACGCCCTGCTGGACGGCGCCAACTGGCCCGACCCGGTGAATCTTTCCCTGGACCCGGCCTTCCAGAGCGACGACCTGCTGGTGGAACTCTCCCAGACGACCGCCTCTGTCTCCGAATGGGTGACTGCCACCGTCACTGTCCTGCCGGGGGCCAGGGAAGGTCGCCACGAGATACCGGTGATCGCGACCAGCCAGGGCGTGACCCGGACGCTTCTGCTCTATGTCACCATCGGCGGCGATCCCTACCACACAGACCTTCAGGTTCTTCTGGCCGATGGGCCGCAGAATGACGAGGTGGTGGCCGGAGAGCCTTTCACCCTGACCACAACCTTCTATAATGGGGGCTACAAGGAGTACACAGGTGACGACCGTATATTCCATCTACTCTGGGTGCCGACCCCGTACTTGTCCGACATCCTGAGCCGCGCCGAACAGCCCACATCCGGCTGCCCGGGGCCCTTCAATGATCCAGGACATCGGGTGCTCGCCTGTGGTCCGCACTACCCCGTTGCCCCAGGCGAACGGAGTGATGAGTCCACCTTCCTCTTCGAGGTGACGCCCCAGACAGCCGAGGGCGCGTTGCTCGATCTGATCCTGCAGGCGTCGAACAATCTCTACAGTCGCTGGAAGTCGGACCCGGCTGACACCCAGTCCCTGCAACTCCGGGTGGTGCGCAGCTCTGACCTGTCCCTCCAGGCCACGGCCACGTCGGCTCTGGCCGGCGAGTCCATGACCTACACGGCCACCGTCACCCAGAACGGACCCTCGGACGCGGACGACGTGCAGGTGGAGTTCTTCCTGCCCGACGGCGTAGGCCTCGTGTCGGCCAGCCCCAACTGTTCCCAGGCTGCGGAGCTGATCACCTGCGCAGCTGGCAGTGTGGCAGCAGGCAGCCAGGCCACCGTGACGGCCACCGTGACCGTGCAGCCCGATCAGCGGGATCTGCTGGAGACGCTCATCGTCGCCAGCAGCGCTTCCGAGGACCCGAACTTCAACAACAACTACGTCTTCATCGACAGCCCGGTGGACGCCCAGGCGACCCTGGCCGTATGGATTGCCCCCCGGACAACCAGCGCCACCGAAGGCGACAGCGTACACTACACGATTGTCGTCACCAATCAGGGACCGTCCCAAGCCACGGATGTGGATGTGGCGGTGGTGATTCCCGACATCCTGGACATCACCGACTTCCTGGTCAACGATGTACCCAGCCAGGCCGATCAGTTGGACCTGAATCCCGGCGAGAGTATTACCCTCACCGTCACGGCTCTGACCCTGGAAGACAGCAACGGCGCAGCTCTGCTGGTGGACGCCGAAGCCGACGCCTGGGAAGCGCCCCTGGTCAAGGAGAGCGACCAGAGCCTGACCATCGCCAACGCCAACCCGACCGCAGTCTTCAGCAGTACGATGGCGGTCAACGAGGGCGAATGGGGCATCCTCAGCGTGTTGGTGGACGATCCGGGCGTGCTCGACAGCCTGGACGTGGCCTGGGACCTGGACAACGACGGCCAGTTCGACAATGGCAGCGACGCCCGGGTGCTCTTCGACGCCCGGGCCATCGACGGCCCGGCCACCCGGCCTGTGGCTGTGCGGGTGCGGGACGACGACGGCGGCGAGGTGACCATCAACGGCACGGTGGCAATCGTCAACATTGCTCCGGTGGTGGAGAGCCAGCCCCGCAAGCGCGGCCCCTACAACGAGCCTGTGGTCATCAACTTCGACTTCGTGGATACCTCGTCCGCGGATACCCACACGGCCCAGGTGGACTGGGGCGACGGGACGGTGGAAAACGTGCCGGTGGCGGCCCGCAGCGCCCAGAGCCAGGCCAGCCACACCTACAACAAAGTAGGCGACTACAAGGCGAAGGTCTGTGTGGCCGACGGCAATGGCGGCCAGGGCTGTACCCAAGTCGAGGTCCAGGCGGCCTGCCAGGAGAACGGCCTGCAAGTCCGCTTCGGCGACATCGGCGCTACGACGGTCATTTCCCTGTCCAACAGCAGCGGCTCGACAGCCATCCCGTCGGGGATGCCCTTCACCCTCTACCGGCAGGGCGCGGTGGTGCAAACCATCGCCCTGCCCGCAGAGTTGGCCGTGAGCGCATCCACGACGCTGAACTTCAGTCTGACCGACTACCAGCCCATCACCCAGACCCTGCGTTTGGCCGTAGACGACAACGGCAGCGGCGTGAAGACGACTTCTCTCTGCACCGGAGCGGTCGAGCAAGTGGCGTCGGGCGTGCAGCAACCAACAACTATGCGCTACTACTTCCCGATTATCCACAATAGTACCGCGCAGCGGGAGAAGGAGACAGCCTCGGAGCGGAAGATTCATCTGCCAGCGGTCAACCGCTAGTATCGAGAGGTGCCAACCCGCCCCGGAGCCAGGTAAGTGCGTGGTGCGTGTACCGGTACACGCACCACGCACCCGGTCAGAGTCAATGGGCTGATTGGCGCCGAAACGTGCGAAAGTCGAATGGAAAGTGACAAAGAGAAAGTGATAAAGAGAAAGTGACAAAGAGAAAGAAGCCCGCTATCATCAGCGGGCTTCTTTCTCTTTGTGGTGCGGATTCGGTATCTTCTCAATATCCAGGGGAAAGAGCTGACAGGTGGGCCAGTTGAGAAGTTTGCCAGGCAAGAAAAGTCGATTGGCGCACCTGTCAGCTCTCGTGTTACTCTCGATTATTGAGAAGATACGTACGCACCCCAAAAAATCTGGACAGTTCCCCATGCGACGGGTCGCGCCACGGGGGATGAAAAGTGGACGCAGATTTACGCAGAAACAATTGATCTGCGCAGATTTTATCAGCGTCAATC
>JAANMX010003148.1_pt1 | contig 15016 bp, 16 predicted proteins | sample 7279681 | NCBI WGS metagenome assembly JAANMX01 (sample SAMN14094542, study PRJNA606508) | bioreactor metagenome | isolation source: A lab-scale SPAN reactor treating ammonium-rich wastewater day 351 | place: Ireland: Galway | collected 2018-01-01
ATTCGCGATCTCGCTGTCCATCCTGGCTCGCGTGATCAGCCGGCCCAAAGCGGGGACGGCCGTACTCGACGTCGGCCTCAAGGGCGCCGGCCACGAGTTCGGCCCGCCCAGACCCAAGGGCATGCTCGATGCGGACATGCCCGCTCACCTGTCCGAGGAGCACTGCACGATCGAGAATTCGCCCGACTGGAAGGTCGGCCAGACCGTCGAATTGATCCCCAGCCACTCGTGCACGACCTGCAACCTCTATCGTCAGATCCACGTGCACCGCCGCGGCCGCGTCGTCGACATCTGGCCCATCGAGGCGTCGGGACGATTGGCATAGAGGCATTTTCGGAACCGGGAGCGCGAGCGACCGGCTATCCCCCCGTTACAGGACAGAAGTCCATTTGAGCAAGGGGCTATTTCGCCTCCTTATTCTCCGTGTCGAACGACGGCGACGCCGTCGGATCCTTGCGAATCCCTTCCCGCCAGTCGGCGTGCATCTTCGCCAGCTTCTGAACGAGCTCCGGATGCCGGGCCGCCACGTTGGTCTTTTCCGCGGGGTCCTCGACCGTATTGGCCAGGAAGTGGTAGTCCGGTCCGTCGGGTGCCGGGTAATTCTGCCGATTGATATGCATATCGAACAGGCCGTTAATGACCAGCTTCCACGGCCCCTGTCGAACCCCATGTTGCTCGGCCCATTCAAAGTAGAGCGCGTCATGGCCCGTCAGATTGCCGTTCTTGAGCAGGGGCAGCCAACTCATCCCGTCCAGGGTGCGATCCTCCGGTACTTTCGCGTTGATCAGTTCCGCGACCGTCGGGAACAGGTCCATTCCGATGACCAACTGGTCGCGGGTCTGCCCGGCCGGAACCGTTCCCGGCCAGTGCACGATCCCCGGCCCGCGATGCCCGCCGTCGAACAGGCTGCGCTTATACTCGCGGTAGGGGGCGTTGCTCCCGCCGCCCTCACCCCGCTTCGACGCATTGGGCGCGACGTTGTCGCTGGCGAAGAAGACGAACGTCTTTTCGGTCAGGCCGCGCTCCTTCAGCCGGGTCATGATCTGTCCGATCGAATCATCGACCATCGCGACGGAAGCGACCCAGAAGCGCCGATCGCGCGGCAGGTGCTTGTACATTTCGAGAAACTTCGCCTTGGCGACCATGGGGTAGTGCGGCTGGTTGTACGAGGCGTAGATCAGGAACGGCTTGTCGCTGTTGCATACGAGGAAACAAGACCAGTGGCGCTTCAATTGAACTGCTATTTATAGAAGAGTTAGAAGAGAATCAATGGAAGGTATTAATAAAATCAAGGGCAAAATTAAGAGAAAAAGAAGAAATACGTATTGATAGCAAGATAATCTCTGTAAATTTACTCGGAAGATCAGAAGATGGTGCATGGTATGTAGAGTTTAATAAAGATGTTGATATAAAAAGAATTATGAATAAAATAGGAGAAATGCCTCTGCCTCCCTATATAAAACGCAAGAAAGACAGCAACGCATTATATTCGCTGGATCAAGAACGATATCAAACGGTATTTGCCAAAAAAGCAGGCGCTATTGCAGCTCCAACAGCGGGTTTGCATTTTAGTCAAAATATTCTTAAGAATATAAAGACACTTGGAACAGAAATAGAATTTATTACCCTCCATGTAGGTTTAGGTACTTTTCTGCCCATTAAAACAGAAGATATCCGAAACCATCAGATGCATAAAGAATATTATGAATGTTCTGAAGAAGTTGTTAAAAAAATAAAGAAGACGAAAGAAAAAAATAACCGTGTAATCGCTACGGGAAGTACCGCATGTCGCGTTCTCGAAACGGTTGCCGTGAATGGTAAAGCACCACAACTTTCTGGTTGGACAAGTTTATTTATACACCCTCCTTATCATTTTCAGTATGTTGATATTTTACTTACTAATTTTCATCTCCCGAAAACCACACTATTATTATTAGTCTCTGCCTTTGCAGGGAGGGAAAATATCATGAATGCTTACGAAATAGCCAAAAGTAAAGGATATCGTTTTTTTAGCTATGGAGATTGCATGATGATTATTTAGGGGAAAAGTAAGAATTTATCAACTTCCTAATTTTTCCCTTAAATACATTTGTACCTTTTTTCCGTCTAAGACACTGCCATGTTTGCTCATAATTAATTTCATTGCTGCTCCCATCTCTTTTGCAGTAAACTTATTACTTTCAATAACTTCACTAACGATTTTTTTAATCTCATCATCTGAGAGTTGTTCCGGCAGGTATTCCTCGACAATTGCAATCTCTCTATCTAATTCCTTTACCTTCTCAGGCAGATGCAATCTTTCATATTCTTCGCAAGTTTTTTTGAGTTTCTTATAATATCCACGAACGACCTCAGTATAATCAATTTGATCTTTTGGTTTACCAGATGTATCGGCAATCTTAACATCAGCAAGCATCATACGCAATACCGATGTCCTTAATTTATCTTGTGCCTTCATAGCCGTTTTTAAGTCTTCTGTTATCCGATCTTTCAAATTCATGATCTATTCCTCTTTAAATGAATATCCCCCAACTTTATGTCCACAATTGGGACAATACAAGGGTGCGCCCTCGTAATATTTACCACAATACTTACAAGGTGTTAAGATTTCTACTCTTTTAACCTGCTTTGCTCTTACTACCAGATAGAGCGGTAAAAACACAATCATCAGAAAAAATACCCCTAACATCCAGCCTACAGCGGTAAGAGTTTTGTACCCTCTGTTTTTAGCATCCATATACACCCAAACAGCCACTCCTGCTGCAATAATTAATCCAAGAAATCTCATAACTCACCCTTTCCAAATTCTTAGAAATATTAGCACATAAAATTTTTCGAATCAAACAATTATCAGGATCCCCAGTCCGATTCAAAAACATTAGCATAGTAAGAAAATTGCTCTTGAAAGAATTAAACCTTTTAGTACAATAGCATTTTATATTTTAACATGAATTATTACAATAGATACAATAAATCTGTTACAGGAGATTGGTAATGAAATACCTATATACGGCCGAAAATTGTCCGAAATGTGAGTCTTTAAAAAAGAAATACAAGACTGAAGGTGTACAATTTATCGAAAGGGATGCAGACCGGATTAAGCGGCCAGATGATGAAATCGACCGTGAAGCTTTGGTACAAGCTTCAATGCAAAATATGGAACTACCGGTAGAGGTAGATATGTAATTTTAACCTTTAGCTAAACCCCAGCGTTCTCTTATATGCTTTTCCATTTTAACAAAAAACAAGCGGTCGACTAAAATACCAATAATAATAATTACAATCATTACGGCGATAACCTGGCTCATATCATTTAATTCTCTTCCGATCATTAAAAGATGCCCCAGCCCAAGGCATACAATTAACAACTCACCAGCCATCAATGAACGCCAGGCAAAAGACCATCCTTGCTTCATCCCTGTAATGATATAGGGAAGAGCAGCAGGGAGAATAACCTCAAAGTACAAATTCAATCCTCTTGCTCCCATAGTCTTTGCTGCGCGAATATAGAGAGGAGGAACACTTTTAATTCCCGCATCTGTTGCAATGGTAATAGAAAGCACAGCGCCCATAGCAACTAAAAATATAATGGCCTTGTCATTTAAGCCAAACCAAAGTAGTGCCAGGGGTAGCCAGCAAATTGTAGGTAATGTTTGTAAGCCCGAGATTAAAGAACCAAGCGTTTCTTCGAAAATCCGAATTCTTCCAATAAGCAGACCCAAAAGAACACCGATGACGATGGAAATCCCATATCCAATAGCAATTCTTTTCATACTAATCGCTATCCCTATAAGGAACGTTTGATCTTGAAACCCATGAATCAGGGTTTTGTATACTGAAACGGGGGAAGGAAGAACATATTCTGGCCATATTGCCAACCGAAATAATAACTCCCAAATCCCAAGTAACAGGGTAAAGAATATCACTTTTTTAAAGATACTGTACATGTATCAAATCCCTCCACCAATATCCATTTTTGCTGGTTCGTCTGTTGTACATTTTATGTCACACTCGACACAAGAATCGATATCCATCTCGCACTGCACAACTTTATTGATCTCCGCTTTCAGCTCTTTCATAACCCATGTAGAATACTCCGCTACATTTACATCATTATCATCACGAGGCCTTGGTAAATCAACCAAAAATTCTTTCTTAATTTTTCCTGGTGTGGTGGAAAGGACTATTATCCGGTCTGCTAAACATACAGCCTCCCGGATATTATGGGTAATAAACAAGATTGTTTTTTTTGTTTTTAACCATATATTCTGTAATTCAAAATGAAGTATCCATCTTGTCTGTGCATCGAGCGCCGAAAAGGGCTCGTCCATCAAAAGCATCTCCGGATTCATCGCAAGGGCTCTTGCTATAGCGACACGCTGCTTCATTCCGCCGGAAAGTTCATGCACATGTGAATTCTGGAATTTTGACAAATGAACCATTTTAAGATATTCAATCGCTGTACTTCTCCTTTCACTACCGTTAACGCCCTTTAATTTTAGCCCAAATTCAACATTTTTTATCACATTCATCCATGGAAAAAGAGCGGCCTCTTGAAATATAACAACCCGGTCCGTTCCTGCGCCATTTACTCTACGGCCGTTAGCCCATATCTCTCCGGAATCTGCCTTCTCAAGTCCTGCAACAATGTTTAAAAGAGTCGTCTTTCCACATCCGGAAGGTCCGACGATACATACAAATTCCCCTTGCCGTATTTCAAGGTTTATATCTTCTAATACATAAACCTTTCCATTCTTTGACTGGAACGATTTAGATAAATGTTGAATACATAATTTCGTAGATGTTTGTACTTCGGTTTTGACATTTGTATAATCCAACTCTACGAGACTATCAATTCCTATGCTTTCTGACACGACGTTACTACCTCCCAATAGCCATAAATTATTTTCTATCGTTCATCCACAAGCGGCAACGATTTCTCCTTAAGCACTTCATTAAGTAAACGCAAATCGATCATACCCGATAAATCAGGCATCTTCTTCCCTAAAAAGCCAGCATTATACGCCATCTCCGCATAAGAAACCAGGGAGAGGACAATAGGATCATACGTAATTTCTAATTTTGAAAAAGCACCGTCAATTACTTCTTTCGGTAATTGTATTCCAGAAATGGCCTTAATCTGCTTACAAATAATCTTCCTTGCTCTTTTAGGGTGTTGATTAATCCACTGGCTTATTCTAACATGTGCCCCTAACCACTGCTTTACTAAATCAGGATGTTTCTGTAAAAATTCTGTCCCGACAATTATCAGCGTTGAACAGAAACGACCATCTTTCCATAAGCTTTTCTCATCAAGAAAAATCTTACCTTTTCCCTCGATAACGAGTCTGGTTCCCCACGGTTCTGGCACCCAAGCTCCATCAATTTGTTTTCTCATAAAAAGATTCAATATATCAGGATTACGTAAAGGCAGGATATTAACCGTCCCTCCCCTTTCTCGAGGTTTCAAACCACTTTTTCTCAGATATTCCCGAAGGGCAATATCCTGTGTGTTTCCAAGCTGTGGTGATGCAATACGCTTTTCAGAAAGATCGGCAGCCTTTTCCATTCCAGAGTCCGGCCTTACAATAAACAACGCCCCACCGCTTACTACACCAGAAACTACCTTGAACGCCTTACCGCCTGACCGTACATACCCATTTATAGCAGGACTGGGACCAACATATGCAATATCGATATCCCCGGAAAATACTGCCTCAATGATAGATGGGCCTGCATTAAAAAGGGTAGTCTTTATCTTAATTTCAGGCCCTAAGTAAGATGCAAAAGTACCGTTGGCTAATCCAAGAACCGCTTGTGCGTGAGTAATATTCGGAAAATACCCAACACGGATTACAGAATTATTGGCCTTCTTCGAACAGGCAATACCATGTATAATAAAAAAGAACAAAAGTAACAAAACACCAAAAAATCTTAAAATCTTCACTCTCTTCTTTTATCCCAATTTATTCATAAATTATAAAATCATTAAAACACGAACCTGGAAAGCCATGGATTAGTAAAAATTCACAAAATCTACCATATTGGTAGACATTTAGTTAAAATTTTTTATATTGCATAAGTAAAGACATCGCTCTCTTTCTTATCTAACGATTCTTTAGCACGTTTACACATATCCGCAAAGGTCATGGTATCTAATACATCAGTTATAGCATTTCGAATATCCATCATCACACTCCGTATTACACAGTTGACTTCCTCCGAACACGGCTTGTAGGCCATCTTACTTACGCAGTTTACCGGTGCAATTGCCCCATCAAGTGCTCGAATCACTTCACCTAAAGTAATGAGGTCAGGTGATCTTGCTAATTCATAACCACCCTTAAGACCCATCTTACTATTGAGTATGCCTACTTTTCTTAATGTAAGAAGTATATTTTCTAAAAATTTTTGTGGTATCCTTTCCTTTGCAGAAATCTCTTTAATCTGCAGGGTTCCCTTCTGATAATTCATCGCAAGATAAATCATTGCACGAAGGGCATAATCACTTTTTTTAGAGAGTTTCATAAATATTCTCTATGAGGAACAAGTTATATAAAACTAGTAGACATTATAATAAAAGAATACGAAATGTCAACTAATTTTACATTATTTTTGCAGCAGTAATAATTGCTTTATCCAAAGTATTGAATTTTTCTATATATTCGACACGCTCACATCGTAAATCTGACACCTGTTTTATAATATCATCAACACTATAAAATTTTTCAACATCGTATTTAGATAAATCTACACCCTCAATAAATGAAGGAACTTCAAGGTTCCAGTATTTATCTTTACCCCATATGTTAGTACCACGTACAATGCCCCGAATAATGGATGACATCTCCGGAATTTCCACTCGCTGCACCTTGCGCTTCGTTACCTTTCCACCATCTGACTGTTTTTCGATAATCTCTCCAAGACCACCGGTATTTAACTGATAGCAATGTACCTTGCGCTCATGCCTTTTAACAAAATCATAGAACCAATTTCCTTCATATGATTTATCCCCTATGATAAAAGGATTCGTACCTACTTCCCGAATCGATTCCCCTGCACGTCTTGGATCACCAGCCGATGTTTCAATAGATTCACCTAGCATGAACACTGCAGCCGCCTGTTCAGAGGTAAGTCTAACGGCAAGCGGTACAACGGTATGACGGCGCGTAATAAAGGCAATTATAAGCCCATCAACTTCATCAATGGGTGGTAAGTTAATAGTATCTGAAATATACGGATGGAGATCTTCGCGCATCATAATCCCACGTCCATTACTCGTTAAGGTATCATCATTAAAATAAAGATTACCCTCGTAATCGACCATAACATTTTCAAAGACGGCGTCACGCGATGTTGTTGCTTTATAAATTATCGGTTGAGTAACCGGGTCCAGCCCTTCTGTTTTTAAATAGAACCCGCGCTCTGATCCATAAGCAGAGCCGTCTTTCTTCAGGAACACCACGTCATCTTGTAATATCTCAATACCTTCATCTTTACCATGTAAGTCATGGGTATGGCAAGTGTGTGTCGTTTTCCCTGTGCCGCTCATTCCAAAGATAAGCATCCCATATCTCCGGAGACGCCCATCACTTCCCCTTGCCTTTAAGATCTTCGAACCTGCGTGAAGACCCAGCATCCCTTTCTGTTTGGCATTCCACATCGCCATTCTCAAGAACCCTTTCTTGGACTCGCCATAATAATCACTTCCTAACACAATCGTGGTACTAATCTCCGGGAAAACGAGGATTTGTCGTTCCGCCTCCTGCCACTCAGGGATATAAACAATATACTGTTTTAGTTTTCCATCAGGTCTCGGTGAAAAAAGAGTCGCCCATGTCATATAAGCAAGCCGGATCATCTCAGGTCTTTGGATAGAAACATAGATAGTACAACTCGGGGAAAATTCGCTATTATTCCCCATCGTTCTACTAATTCTTACGAAAGGCGCTCGTTTAACATAGTCTTCAACCAGAGCTAACGTTTTCGGTAAATTATTCATAATCTCATTTTGCTGAGCATTGAGTGTTTTTAAACGAACAGCATCGCTCCCCACATATACAGTTACCTTCGCGCTACGATTTTTTACGGTGGAATGAACGGCCACATTGCCAAATTTCGTGAATGAGGCAAACCTCTCTGCGCTGCGTCGTAAAGTCCAATCGGTGGAATTAATAACATTCGGAGATTCCTTAAAAGATTCTACAATCCGTTTTACTACCTCAAATTCCTCAGTGAGAGAAGATATTATCGGCATTTCGAATTCCCCAAATAAATTTACCTGAGTATAACGCTATTAAGCACCAATCTAAAATTGGCTTATTATTAAAGATGTAATTTCCTCTATTCCTATATGGCTTTCTGTTTTCACTGAAATAACAACAGTATCCAACTTTACAAAGAAAGGAAATACGAGCCACTATATTGATTGTGAAAAAGAAAAATGCTTTCTCTTCAACAGGCCTGCCATAGTAAAGAAGTTGACGTAAAACTGTTCAGCTTGTTTCATGTAAGGTTTTTCTCCGGTGTTATAATCTGCTATCATTTTCTGTTTATCAGAGACAATACCCTTGAGAGATTCTAGTTCCTTAGCATAGGCATCGGCCCATTGAATGATCATGTCCTTTGTTATCTCTACATGGAATTGGATACCATAAATATTCCGGCCATATTTTAATACCTGATTCTGACAGAGTTCTGAAAAGGCTAATCTTCTTCCTCCTTCAGGTATACCAAAGGTATCGCCATGCCACTGAAATACCTTAAATACTTCTGAAAAATCTCTAAATAAATCATCATGTAATCCGTAATCATTCAATACGATTTTGTACCATCCAATTTCTTTTTCAGGATTTTTCGTTACTCTGGCGCCTGTTGCTTTTGCAATAAGTTGTGCACCTAAACAAATTCCCAAAAATGGAACTTCCTCTTCAATTACCCTTTTGAGTAAGAGACCCTCGTCTCTCAGAAACGGATATTTCTCTTCCTCATACACGTTCATGGGTCCGCCAAGAGAAATAAGTGATTGAAAGGATTTCTCTAATTTAGGCAATCTATCTCCCTGTGAGAGATCAATAACCGTTGATGGTATCCTGTTGTCTGCCAAAAAATCCGCTATAGTACCAGGACCCTCAATCGTTATGTGTTTTATGAATACTATCATTGCTAACGCTCCTCGTTAAATTATAGGACCCATAATCTGGAAAGTGAAACTGAAACACATTATACTGGAATTTTAAGGTTAGCGTATCTTTTCTTGAAATGGAGTGTTCCTTTATTTCATAAAGAGACGGCCCATCGGACGTCTCTACAATTTTTCTATGCCTTGTCACTTAGCTTGAATACGCAATACTCTGCACACATAGAACAGACCTCATCATTTTGAGGCCGTCCTCTTTCACGGATATTTTTAGCCACTATGGGATCTATACAGGTGTTGAATTGGCCCTGCCAATCCCTTTTTCTCCTATAATGCGACATCTTTTTATCCCATTCCCACGCTGATTTAACACCCTTCACAATATCGGCAGCGTGAGCAGCAATCCTTGCTGCCATTACACCATTTCTTACATCAGTTGGATTGGGCAGACTCAAATGTTCCGTTGGTGTTACATAACATAAAAAGTCAGCTCCTGCTGCTGCTGCTATAGCTCCCCCAATAGCAGAGGTAATATGGTCATATCCGGGAGCAATATCTGTTACAATCGGCCCAAGCACATAAAAAGGCACTCCCTTACAGAGTTCCTTTTGTAATTGCACGTGCGCGGTCACTTGATTTAAAGGCACATGTCCAGGCCCTTCTACCATAACTTGTACATTGGCATCAAGTGCCCTTTGGGCTAGTTCTGCAAGAACATTTAGTTCGTAAATTTGCGCACGGTCGAATGCATCGGCCAGAGCTCCTGGCCGCATGGCATCTCCAAGGCTAAGCGTCACATCATACTCTTTCGCTATAGCCAATATCTCATCATATTCTTCATAGAAAGGATTCTCCCTGCCGTTGTGGACCATCCATTCTACTAAAAATGTCCCGCCACGGCTTACAACGCCACAAATACGTTTATTTTCTTTCAGATGCTTGAGTACACCTCTCGTGGCGCCGCAGTGAACGGTAATAAAATCCACGCCATCCTCGCAGTGTAATCTTACCGCATCGAGCATATCTTCCGCAGTCATATCTACTATTGTATGTTTATGCTGAACAGCCTTGACGGCTGCCTCATAAATTGGTACGCTGCCTACCGTAAGAACGGTTGATTCTATAATCCTTCTTCGTATCGATCGCAAATCGCCGCCGGTGCTAAGGTCCATTACTGCATCAGCGCCTGCTTCTTCCGCTACCCGTAATTTTTCCAGCTCGTTCACAATATCAGCATAATCGGCCGAAGTCCCTATATTGGCATTAACTTTTGTTTTAAGTCCTGCACCGATACCACAAACCTTTGTAGCCCTGCGTTTGTGATTCACAGGAATAACAATCTTGCCTTCGGCAATACGCAGCTTTATATATTCAGGGTCAAGATCTTCCTCTTTTGCAACCTGTCTCATTTCCTGTGTTATGATATTTTGTCTAGCTTTTTGTAGCTGTGTCATATTTTCCTCGATCTTTATCCTTAGATTGACCCTTCGTGTGTTCCCTTTCAGCAAATGCATAAAGCTGAGCCACTTCACGTCCGGTCAGTTTTCGGTATTTACCGATTTTCAAATTATAATCGGACAGATTGCCAATTTTTATCCTCCGTAAAATACGCACCTTATATCCATGATCGGCGAGCATACGACGAATCTCTCTATTTTTGCCTTCCTTTAACATCATCTCAAACCTGCTTCTCAATTTTCCTTTATGTACATTTTTAATTCTCACTGGCCGCGTCTTGCCAAAGGAAAGCCAAACACCGGATTCCAATGACTTGATTGCCTGGTCAGTCAAATAGCCATCTACCTCTACAAAATACGTTTTATTAACCTCGTACCGCGGATGAGATAGTTTGTTGGCAAAATCGCCATCATTTGTTAAAACAATAAGACCTTCGCTTTCCTTATCCAGTCTTCCGACTGTATATATCCTTTGAGTTATATTATTCAGTATATCAATTGCCTTCAGACGATCAAGCTCGTCCCGATTTGTACATACATAACCTTTGGGCTTATTGAGTAAATAGTAAATCTTGGGTTGTTTCCGTACCAATATTCCATCACAATAAATCTTATCTTTTTCTGCATTAACAGATGTACCCAGGGTCGTGATGGGCTGTCCATTCACAGTTACTCTTCCGGAAGTAATGATTTTTTCACATTCACGGCGTGAGCCAACCCCTGCCTCCGCTAATACCTTTTGCAATCGTTCTAGCATGAATATTCCTTAAAAATTAGCCACGAATAAACACGGCAAGTTGTATTCTGTAAAATTCTATAACCACCCCTTGGCATACTATTGATTAAGCGCCTCGTTTCCTTTTCTTACCTTACGTGATCTTATGTCTTTTTTGTTTTATTTGTGTCTATTCGTGTTCGCTCGTGGTTAGATTATTCTTCATTACATTTTTACTTTTTATCTTCTTTTTCGCATCACGCAACATTTCCTGAGCTTGTTTTCTGGTAATATCTGTTTTTTCACTGCCTCTGATCATATCTGCGATCTCTTCAAGACGGGCATCACTTGATAGGTTTTCAATAACAGAGTATGTTTTGTTATCCTTTACGAACTTATTTACCTTCCATTGTTCATCAGCATAGCAAGCAATTTGGGGAAGGTGGGTAATACAGATTACCTGATGAGATTTTGCTATACTACTCAATTTCTCACCAATTACTTCCCCCATCCTACCACCGATATTAGCATCAATCTCATCAAAAACCAGCACCGACGTCTTATCTACTTTGGCTAACTGATGCTTCAAGGCAAGCATGACTCGTGATATTTCACCGCCGGAGGCAATTTTCCTGAGTGGTTTTAAATCTCCCCCAGGGTTAGGTGAAATGAGAAATTCAATTTGATCAAAACCATAGCTATGGGCATTTGAGGCTTGTGAATTTCCCCCATCAGGCAAGAAGGGAGATGTTATTTGAACAAGAAATTTGCCATGAGGCATACCTAATTCATGGAGTTCTTTATCTATTAAAGGGGCTAATTTATTAGCCGTTGCGACTCGCTTTCGAGTTAATTCACATCCCTTTTGTCTTAAGAAATCTGATAATACTTTTAACTCTTCATCAACCTGCTCAGCCGTTGTTTTTTCTTCAGAAAGTTGCTTCAGTTTTACTTGGATCTCATCATGATATGATAGAATCTCCTCTATCGTATTTCCATATTTCATCTTTAACTTTCGAATCGTATTTAAACGTTCTTCAATATATTCTAATCTTTGAGGATCGTAATTAAAACTATCTCTAAATTTCCCTAAAGAAAAGGCCGCATCTTCTGTTTGATAAAGTAATTGATTACAGACATCGAATATCTTTAACAAGGTTTCATCAAGTTTTGCAATGGATTGTAGTTCTTTGACAACGGATTTTAACCTTGAAACAACAGCGTCAGGAGATTCATAGAGGTGCAAGTAACAAGAGGTTATTGTGGTATATATTTTTTCAGCATTATTTAAAATATTCTTCTCTTTTTCAAGCTCTTCTATTTCGCCTTCCCTAAGTTGCGCCTTATCAATCTCCTCAATCTGAAAGGCATATAAATCCATTCTTTGTCTTCGTTCCTGCTGATTATTTCTCAGAACATCACGCATTTTTGTCTTTTCTATAACTTGTTGATGCACCTCTGAAAAATCTTCTCGTAATGAAGAAATCCCTCCAAGGTCATCTAAGATATAGAGTTGGTTGATTCCGTGCAATAGGGTTTCATGCTCGTGCTGACCATGAATACTAACCAATATCTCTCCAATCTCTTTTAACATAGATACCGTTAAAGGAATACCATTTAAGCGACATCTACTCCGTCCACTGGTATCTATACTTCTTTGTATTAATAATTCCTCTTCAATAGTATTATTGCCAGAAACCCTTTTAATCTGCTTTAAAATACTCTCATCCTTGGCATGGAATTTCGCGATTACCGTAGCTTCGTCTTTTCCACTCTGTACAATATCAGAAGTTGCGCGTCCACCGAGGATAAAATTCAGGGCACCGATTACCAGTGATTTTCCCACGCCTGTTGCCCCACTAAACACGTTCAACCGTTCACAAAGTTTAATGGTAACTTTATCAATTAATACGAAATTAGTTATATATAGCTCTTGCAGCACGGTGGTTATTTTACCATTTTCTGCAAATAAAGATGTAACAACTTTTATTGTATTTTAGCACCTGATTTTATATCTTTTTCCGTTGTAAGAATTACTACCTGATCTCCATCCTTTGCAGCCAGTAGCATTCCCTGGCTCTCAACACCCCGGAGAGTCGCAGACGCCAGGTTATTTACAATAATAATCCTTTTCCCAATAAGTTCTTCAGGTGTGTAATTTTTTCTGATCCCTGCAACAATTTGCCTACCTTCCAGACCGTCTCCTGCATCAATCTTCAGGATAAGTAGTTTGTCAGCATTTGGATGTGGCTCAGCATGCTTCACTTCAGCAACTCGCAAATCTATCTTCAAAAAATCTTCGATTGAAATCATACCAAAACCTTTCATAAGATTAAGAGTAAAGAGGTCTTACATGATAATAGTACTCGTTGAAAAAATACTTTATTTTGCATTAACTATCAATGCATATTCAATAGTAAAAAGGCTTATTTATTGTAATGAATATAACTATTTTTAAAAGATGTGTCAATGAATTAAACCAAGAGCGCATGGTTGTAATTTGGAACTCTTCAGACTAATCAGATTCAGAATGATTAGGGGAAATGAATCTTACCATACGTATGCCATGGTGACCATGACCATAATAATCAGCTAAATATTCCTGATCAATAAAGCCAAGTTTGTAATAGAGGTTGATAGCTCCCTGATTTTTTGCATTGACTTCAAGAAAAATACGTTGGACACCACGTACAGCGAGTGCATTTAGAATATGGCTAACCAATCTTTGTCCTATGTAATTTCCCTGTGCATCTGGATGCACAGCCACAGCATATAATCGGCCAGAATTTGATTTGGAATGGCGACGTACTAGCCCTGCAGCCCATCCTAATACCCGCCCCTTACCTTCTGCTACTATCACAGTTGCGCGAGGATTTGCAATCAAATGCTGAACCTGCCTTTGGTTAAACCTCTCCTCAATGCGAGAAAAGCCGGCAGTCTCTAATTCAAGAATTGCTGCAATATCCTGAACTGTAGCAGAGCGAAGATGGATTGGAGCGATGTTATGACGATACTTGAGCATTGATATAATACTTCGTCAATAAATTTTACTCATAGCCAGTCTACTGACTGCTCTTTAAAATAAGTTCCCGCTCAAACAATTTCTGAATGGATTTGAGCCGTTTGATATTATTATGCTTACGCGACATAACACTGATATCTAAACCAATACGCATCTTTAGATTGTGCCATAGTATATATTTTATAAGATTTTATTTTGCAATATAATAGCATTTATAGGCTAAATCAAGGGAAAATAATGAAATCTATAGTATGACAAACTATTTTATTAATTTCTTGATTTGTTGAATAATTTCAGGAAATTAACAATAGGAAGATATATTCTTATAAAAATAAAAGCCCTCACAATCTGTGAGGGCTTCATGAGTATTTCACAAGTAACTTTAAGGAAGATTAGCGCGGAGGGAGCGCTCCCCGGTATCCTCCACCATCGAGACCAGGCCAACTAGATGGTAATGGTATAGCGCCATATGCCGCAGGGCCGTCAGGGGCAGGATAGTAATCTTTATCTAATTGAGGATTAGCTTCTGTTCCATTCTTCTCCCAGCCAGGTGCATAATATTTTCTGGAAGCATCAAAGAGTTTTGATGATTTAAACGCAGAAAGGCTTTTGAAATAGTATGAACTGCTTCCTAATTTCTCCTCCCACGATCTAAAAAAATAGTTCTTAGGTCCGGCTACCGA
>JAANMX010003150.1_pt1 | contig 15012 bp, 16 predicted proteins | sample 7279681 | NCBI WGS metagenome assembly JAANMX01 (sample SAMN14094542, study PRJNA606508) | bioreactor metagenome | isolation source: A lab-scale SPAN reactor treating ammonium-rich wastewater day 351 | place: Ireland: Galway | collected 2018-01-01
CGTCGCGCCGTCGGGCTGAAGCCCGACCCACCGCCCCATCCTGTGGGTCGGCCTTCAGGCCGACACTGCGTCGCGCCGTCGGGCTGAAGCCCGACCCACAACGGCCAATTGCGTCGGGCTGAAGCCCGACCCACAGCAGCGTCCTACCGCCCCGCCCGCGCCATGAACGCGACCCGCTCGAACAGGTGGACGTCCTGCTCGTTCTTGAGGAGTGCGCCGTGCAGCGGCGGGATGACCGCGCGGCGGTCGGCGCTGTGCAGCGCCTCGGGCGGGATGTCCTCGGCGAGCAGCAGCTTCAGCCAGTCGAGGAGCTCGGAGGTCGACGGCTTCTTCTTGAGCCCCGGCACCTCGCGCAGCCCGAAGAACACCTCCAGCGCCTCGGCGAGCAGCGCCTTCTTCAGCCCCGGGTAGTGGACGTCGACGATCTTCGTCATCGTCTCGCGGTCGGGGAAGCGGATGTAATGGAAGAAGCAGCGGCGCAGGAACGCGTCTGGCAGCTCCTTCTCGTTGTTCGACGTGATGACGACGAGCGGCCGGTGGCGCGCCTCGATCGTGCGGTGGAGTTCGTAGACGTAGAACTCCATCCGGTCCAACTCGCGCAGCAGGTCGTTGGGGAACTCGATGTCGGCCTTGTCGATCTCGTCGATCAGCACGACGGCGGGCGTCTCGCACTCGAACGCCTCCCACAGCACGCCCTTCTTCACGTAGTTCGCGATGTCGGCGACCTTCGACTCGCCCAACTGCGAATCGCGCAGCCGCGACACCGCGTCGTACTCGTAGAGCCCCTGCTGCGCCTTGGTGGTCGACTTGACGTGCCACTGGTAGAGCGGGCGCCCGAGACTGCGCGCCACCTCGATCGCGAGGAGCGTCTTGCCGGTGCCCGGCTCGCCCTTGACGAGGAGCGGGCGCTCGAGCGCGATCGCCGCGTTCACCGCGAGCTTCAAGTCGTCGGTGGCGACGTAGGAATCGGTGCCTTCGAAGCGCATGGCGGAAACGATCGCGGGGGAAACGCCGATGATACCGCGCCGTCGATCTCGCGCTTCAGCCGGCGACGGCCTGGAGGAGCCAGAGCGTCGCCATGCCGGCCGCGAGCGTCTTCAGCGTGCTGTGCGTGAAATACGCGACGACGGCTGCGAGGATCGCCGCGGGGATGCGCGGATTCATCCCCGCCAATGCACCGGCCGCCGAAGGTGTCAGCACCATCGGCAGCACCAGCGCGGTGAGCATCGCCGCCGGCACGTAGCGCAGGGCACGCGCGAGCAATGGCGGCATCTCGCGGTTCGCGAAGAACGCGATGAACGACAGGCGCGACAGGTAGTTGAGCGCGCCCACCGCGAGGATCACGATCCAGAGCGTCAGCGAGTCTTGCATCGTTCCGCCGAGAGGTCGACGAGCGTGCCCGCGACGATGCCGATCAGTCCCGCCGCGACCAGGTTGAGACGCATCGGGAGCCCGGCGAGCGCGAGCACCGCCGCACCGGCCACGGCCGCGGCGATGATCGACGGCACGCTGCGGAAGAGCGGCGCGACCAGCGCGATGAAGCACAACGGCACCGCGAAGTCGAGCGACCACGACGCGGGGATCGACGCTCCGGCGAAGTACCCGGTCATGTTGGTCACGATCCAGTTCAGGTAGATCGCGACGCCGCTGCCGAGGAAATGGAGCCCGCCGCCGCGCGGGTCGTCCTTCGCGTGGAACCGCCGGATCGCCGCCGCGAACGCCTGGTCGGTGAGCAGGAACGCGAGCCCGCGCTGCCACGATTTCGGCAACGGTCGCAGGTACGGCGCCATCGACGCGCTGTACATCAGGAAGCGCAGGCCCAGCACGAAGCAGGTGAGCACGATGATCGCGACCGGCGCGTTCGCCGCGTAGAGCTGCGCCGCGAGGATCTGCGCCGCGCCCGAGAAGATGACGAGCGCCATGCCCAGCGCGACGAGCCAGTCCGCGCCCGCCGACGCCGCGCCGACCCCGCACACGACGCCGAACGGGGCGAGCCCGACGCAGGCGGGCAGCATGTCGACGAAGCCCTCGCGGAAGTCCTTGGTGGCGACGAGGTGGCGCATGGGAAGAGAACGCGAGGATCGCGAGAGGGTGGAGCCGCACCCTCCGCGCGTCGGGAAGTCGAATGTTACGTGAGCCCCGCCTCGCGGCGGCCGTCGGCCGACCATCGACCGCCAGCCCGCCTTCGGCCACGTCTCGCACTCGCCGACGCCGAACGCGGACGCGATCGGCGAACGCCTGCTCGGCGTGCCGTTCCATCCCGGGCTCTCCGACGATGCGGTCGGTGAGATCGCCGCGGCGCTCGCAAGCGCCTTCGGCTGATATGCTGCGGGGCTTCGCATCCCGCGTGCCCGCGCCATGGCAACGAGCCCCGATTCCGGCCAGATCCGCTTCGAACTGAACGAGACGCGCGAGCGCGTCGTCCTGCAATTGCCCGGCGGCCCGATCACCCTGGGCGCCGCCGAGGTCGAGCGCCTCGCGCTGCAGTTGGGCGATCTTCGCGCGACGATGAACCCGGGGGTCGGCCCGAATCCGACCGAAGGTTCGTGCCCCGCGCTCGACACGCCGCTCTTCGCCGCGCAGATCACGCCCGACCAGACGCGCGTCGCGCTCGGCGTGCGCACGCCGACGTTCGGCTGGATCGCGCTCATGCTCGACCGCGGACAGGTCGAGGGGCTCGGCAAGTTCCTCTCCGACACCGCGCCGACGATGGCGCCGCGTCCCCACTGACGGAGGCCGCGATGGACCTGCCGCGCAACGCCTTCAAGCACGCGATCGCCGCCGGACGCACGATTTACGGCGCCTGGCTCATGAGCGGCGCGCCGTCGACCGCCGAGGCGCTCGGCTGCGCGGGCTTCGACTTCCTCGTCGTCGACATGGAACACGTGCCGGTCGACCCGCCGCAGATGATCGAACTGCTGCGCGCGGTCGCGGGGACGAACGCCTCGCCGGTCACGCGCGTGCCGTGGAACGACGCGGTGATGGCGAAGCGCGCGCTCGACGCCGGCGCGCAGACGCTCCTGTTCCCGTTCGTGCAGGACGCGCGCGAGGCCGCGCGCGCGGTCGAGGCCACCCGCTATCCGCCCGACGGCATCCGCGGCGCGGCGGGCGTGCACCGCGCGAGCCGCTACGGGACGGTGCCCGACTACTTCCGGGTCGCGGCGAGCGAGATCTGCGTCGCCGTGCAGGTCGAGACGCAAGCCGCCCTCGACCAAATCGAGGCGATCGCGCGGGTGCCGGGCGTCGACACGATCTTCGTCGGGCCGGCCGACCTGTCCGCCTCGATGGGACTGCTGGGCGACGCCGCGCACGCGGACGTGCAGGCGAAGCTCGCCCACGCCGCGCAGGTCTGCAAACGCCTGGGCAAGCCCGCCGGCATCATCGGCCCGAATCCCGACATGGTCGCGCGCTACGTCGGCTACGGCTACTCCTGGGTCGCGATCGGCTCGGACATGAGCATGATGATGGGCCGCGCGCAGGAGTGGCTCGGCCAGGCGCGCGGCACGCCGCACGCCTCCGCGCCCTCCGCGCAAGGGTCCTACTGACCGCCGGGGTGTCAGGCGCGTGTCTGACACCCGCGGTGAAGCGTTCGCACTCGCGGCGGGCGACGCGGTCGTCGAAATTGCGCCGGCCGTCGGCGGGTCGGTCGCGTCGTTCACGCTCGCCGGCGAGGCGATCTTCCGGCCGACGCCCTCCGACGCGCGCGCGTCGCTCGACGTGCGGCGCCACGCCTGCTATCCGCTCGTCCCCTACTCGAACCGCATCGCGCAGGCGAGGCTCGCGTTCGACGGGCGCGCGTTTCCACTCGCGCGGAACTTCGGCGATTCGCCGCATTCGATTCACGGCCTGGGCTGGCAGCGCGCGTGGACGGTCGTATCGCGCTCCCCGGGCGACGCGCTCCTCGCCTGCGAGCACGACGCGCGCGACACTGCCGCATGGCCGTGGCCGTTTCGTGCGACGCAGGCGTTCTCGCTCGCGGCCTCCGGCGGGCAGGCGTTCCTGACGCTCCGCCTCGCGATCGAGAACCGCGCGGCCGAACCGTTTCCGTTCGGGCTCGGCTGGCACCCGTTCTTCCCCAAGACGCCGGACACGACGATCGCCTTCGACGCGGCGCGGGTGTGGCGAACCGACGCGACGCTCATTCCGGTCGCGTGCGAGCCGGTCCCCGCGGTGTGGCGGTTCACGCCGCCGCGTCCGTTGGGCGATCTCGTGCTCGACCACGTGTTCGAGGGGGCCCGCGGCCCCGCCACGATCGCGTGGCCCGGACGCGGCCTGGAGGTGCAGATCGCGGCCGACAGCGCGCTCGACCGCCGCGTCGTCTACGTGCCGGAGGGCCGCGATTTCCTCGCGTTCGAGCCGGCGAGCCACATGACCGACGCGTTCAACCGCGCCGCGCGCGGCGAGGCGGCCACCGGCACGAGGATCCTGCCTCCCGGAAGCGCGTTCTCCTGTACGATGCGCATCCACGCGAGGTCCTCGCGGCCGCGCGAATCGACCCGATGACCGACACCCCGTTCCGCTGCGTGCTCGACCTCAAGGCGTCGCTGGGGGAGTCCCCGACCTGGTCGGCGGACGAGCAGGCGCTCTATTTCGTCGACATCCTCGCGCCCGCGCTCCTCCGCTTCGATCCCGCGGCCGGCGCGCTCACGTCGACGGCAATGCCGTCGTCGATCGGCTGCATCGGCCTGCGCGAGCGCGGCGGTTTCGTCGTGGCGTTGCGCGACGGCGTCTGGCTCGCCGACGCGCGCGGACAGCTCGAACGCAAGCTCGCCGACGCGCCGTACGATCCGGCGCACCACCGCTTCAACGACGGCCGCGTCGACCGGCAGGGCCGCTTCTGGGTGGGCTCGATGAACGAGAAGCGCGACGCGCCCTCCGCGGCGCTCTACCGGCTCGAGCGCGACGGTCGCCTCGCCCATGTGCTCGACGGCTTCACCGTGTCCAACGGCATCGCGTGGAGCCCCGACGGGCGCACGATGTACCACGCGGACACGCCCGCGCACATCGTGCGCGCGTACGACTTCGACCCGGCGACCGGAAGTCCGTCCGCCGTGCGCACGTTCGCGCGCTGGCAGGGCGACACCGACCGCCCCGACGGCGCGGCGGTCGACAGCGCGGGCAACTACTGGATCGCGTTCTTCCGCGGCGGCAAGGTGCTGCAGCTCTCGCCGCAGGGGAGCTTGCTCCGCGAGGTGCCGTTCCCGGCCGCCTGCCCGACGATGCCGTGCTTCGGCGGTCCCGACCTGAAGACGCTGTACGTGACGAGCGCGCGCAACGAGCGCCCCGCCGACGAACTCGCGCGCTTCCCGCATTCGGGCGGCCTCTTCGCGATGCGGGTCGACGTGCCCGGCCTGCCCGAACCGCGCTGCGCGCTCTGATGGCGATGATCGACCCCTCCGCATTCCTCGGACTCGACGCGCTCAACAGCCTCGGCGCGACGTCCACCGGCGCGTCGTTCGCGACCTCGACCGGCGACATCCTCGAGGTGTCGTGCTTCGGTCCGGGCGTGTTCCGCGTGCGTGCCGGCCCGAACACGAGGCCGGACTACGGCATCGTCAGCGGGCGCGCGAAGGCCTGCACGGTGGCGCAGCCGGCGCCCGATGCGTGGACCTTCGCCTCGGGCGAGGCGACGCTCGAACTCTCCGGTTCGCCGCTGCGGTTCCGCCTGATGTGGAAGGGTCGCGTGGTAGCCGAGTCGAGCACCGACCGGCACGTGCGCGGGTCGCCGCGGTTGCGGGCGTTCGGCCGCGTCCGCGGCGCGCCCGCGTGGATCGCCTCGATCGCGCTCGCCTCGGGCGAGGCCGTGTACGGACTGGGCGACAAGCCCGGACCGCTCGACAAGCGCGGCCAGCTCCTCCACTCCGACGTGCAGGACGCGCACGGCTTGCACGCCGGGCTCTCCTCGAAGGGCATCCCGTTCGCCTGGAGTCCGGGCACGGGCGCGGGCGCGTGGGGCGTGTTCGTCAACACGCCCTCGCGCGTGACCCACGGCGTCGGGCATCCGGATTGGTCGCACCGCAGCTACGCGCTCCTCGTCGCCGACGAAGCGCTCGATCTCTTCGTCTTCGCCGCGGCCGCGCCCTCCGACATCCTGGACGCGTTCACGCAGCTCACCGGCCGCTCGCCGGGCGTGCCGCGCTGGAGCCTCGGGTTGTGGATCTCGCGTGCGTCGTACAAGACGCCGGACGAGGCCGCCGCGGTTGCCGCGCGATATCGCGCGCGCAAGCTGCCCTGCGATGTCCTCACGCTCGACGCGAGCGCCGCCTGGCCGAAGGAGACCGGATTCTCGTTCCGCTTCGACCCGGAGCGCTTCCCCGATCCGCCCGCCGCGCTCGCGAAGATCAGGGCGCAGCACCTGCGCGTGGGCGTCAGCGAAGCGCCCTACGTGTCGGTGAATGACCCGCTGTTCGCCGAACTCGCGCAACGCCACTACCTGCTGACGACGCCGTACGGCGAGCCTTGCGTGATCCGTTCGGAGGCCGGCGTCGCCCCCGGCGCAACAGGCGACGCGCGCGCAACGCCCGCCGACAGCGGCATCGTCGACTTCACCAACCCCGCGGCGTTCGCGTGGTGGCGCGACCAGCATCGCTCGCTCTTCGCCTGCGGCGTCGACGTCATCGACAGCGCCGGCGGCGAGCACGTCCCCGACGACGCGCAGGCGTTCAACGGCGACTCGGGTGCGCGCCTGCACAACGTCTACCCGCAGCTCTACCACCAATGCGTGTTCGAGGCGACGACGCGCTACCAGCCGAAGGACGCCGCCCCGCCGTTCTCGTGGGGCCGCGCGGGCTGGTCGGCGAGCCACCGCTATCCGCTGAGCGCCGGCGCGGATGCGCAGAGCGACTGGGAGGGCCTCGCCGCGGCGATTCGGGGCGCGCTCTCGCTCGGCATGAGCGGCACGCCGTTCCACGGCATGGACGTCGGCGGCAGCCACGGCGCGGCATCGGATGCCGAACTCTTCCTGCGCTGGCTGCAGGCGGCGGTGTTCGGCTCGCACCTGCGCATTCACGGACCGGGCGAGCGGGAGCCGTGGACCTTCGGCACGGAGACCGAGGCGATCGCGCGCAAGTGGCTCGCGTTCCGCACCCGGCTCATCCCCTATCTCGAGCGCGCGGTCGTGCAGGCGACGCGCACCGGGTTGCCGGTGATGCGCGCGATGCCGCTCGCGTTCCCGGGCGTCGCGCTCACGCGCCACGCCGACACGCAGTTCCTGTGCGGCGAGTCGATCCTCGTCGCGCCGATCGTCGCGCCCGGCGGAGAAGTCGAGGTCGCGCTGCCGCCCGGCGCGTGGTACGACCTCAACACGCGCGTGCGCCACGCCGGACGGCAGGTGCTGCGCTACCGGGCCGGACTCGACCAGTTCCCGGCGTTCGGCCGCGAAGGCCACGCGCTGCCGCTCGGACGCGCCGTGCAGCACACCGGCGAGATCGACGCCGCGAATCCGCTGGAGCAGCTCTGGGTGTTCGGCACGTCGGCGAATTCGCTCGACGGGTTCACGCAGGCGCGCGTCGAGGCCGACGGCGAGGGCGGATTCACGCTGCGCACCGCGCCGGGGGTCGACGTCGTGACCTTCGGCGGCTGAGCGCCACGATCGCGTCATGGACGGCTGGCCCGCGATCGCGGTCACCTCGGGGGAGCCCGCGGGCATCGGCCCGGAACTCTGCGCGATGCTCGCGTTGCGCCATGCGCGCGCGCCGTTCGACGCGCGCATCGTCGTGCTCGGCGACCGCGACCTCCTGGAAGCGCGCGCCGCACGCGCGGGCCTCACGCCGCGCTACGCCGACTACACGGCATCGACCAGCGGCCCGCCGGGAGCGATCGAGGTGTGGCACCACCCGCTGGTCGCGCCGGTCACGCCGGGCCATCCCGATCCCTCGAACGCCACGGCGGTGGTGGAATCGCTGCGCGATGCCTGCGACGCCTGCGCCTCCGGCGCGTTCGACGCGCTCGTCACCGCACCGGTGCAGAAGAGCGCGATCCTCGACGCCGGCGTGCCGTTCACCGGTCACACCGAGTATTTCGCCGCGCGCACCGGGACGCGTCGCGTCGTGATGATGCTGAACGGCGGCGCCGTGGATGCCCCGCTGCGCGTCGCGCTCGTCACCACGCACCTGCCGCTCGCCCGCGTGCCAGAGGCCATCACGAGGACCGCCGTGCGCGAGACGATCTCGATCGTCGCATCCGCCCTCGCGCAACCATTCGGCATCGCCGCGCCGCGCATCGCGGTGTGCGGGCTCAATCCGCACGCCGGCGAAGGCGGTCATCTCGGCAACGAGGAGCATGAGGTCATCGCGCCGGCCATCGCCGAGGCGCGCGCCGAGGGCATCGACGTGCACGGACCGCTCCCCGCCGACACCGTGTTCGTGCCGGCGCACGCGAGAGGCTTCGACGCGATCGTCGCGATGTACCACGACCAGGGACTGCCCGCGCTCAAGGCCGCGAGCTTCGGGCGCGGCGTCAACGTGACGCTCGGCCTGCCGTTCCCGCGCACGTCGGTCGACCACGGCACCGCGCTCGACCTCGCCGCCGACGCGAAACGCGCCGCGGGCGCCGACCCCGGCAGCCTGTTCGAGGCGGTCGACCTCGCGATCGCGCTCGCCCGCGGCGCGGCGCGCTGACCGCCGCCGCGCGCGAACCGATGGCCCGAGCGAGCGGCCGCGTCGTCGAAGGCCACGTCGCGCGCAAACGGTTCGGCCAGAACTTCCTCGCCGACCCGCACTACGTCGCGCGCATCGCCGACGCGGTGGCGCCGCGCCGCGGCGAGACCGTCGTCGAGATCGGCCCGGGACTGGGCGCGCTCACCGGGGCGCTCATCGCGCGCGCGGGACGCATCGTCGCGATCGAGATCGACCGCGATCTCGCCGCGCGGTTGCGCGAGCGGCACGCGCCGGAGGCCCTGACGCTGATCGAAGGCGACGCGCTCGCCTTCGACTACGCCTCGCTCGGGCGCGACCTGCGCGTGGTCGGCAACCTGCCCTACAACATCAGTTCGCCGCTCCTGTTCCAACTCGCCGCGCACGCGGACCGGTTGCGCGACGTGACCGTGATGCTGCAGAAGGAAGTCGTCGCGCGGATGACGGCGGCGCCGGCGACCGCCGAATACGGCCGGCTCACGGTGATGCTGCACTCGGTCTTCGCGATCGAGAAGCTGTTCGTCGTGCCTCCCGGCGCGTTCCGGCCCGCGCCGAAGGTCGATTCCGCGGTCGCGCGCCTGGTGCCGCTCGGGGACCGGCGGCCGCGGATCGGCGATCCGCATCGCTTCGCGTCGATCGTGGCTGCCGCGTTCGCGCAGCGCCGCAAGACGCTGCGCAACGCCCTCGCGGCGTGGGTGCCGCCTTCCGGATTCGCCGCCGCGGGCATCGATCCGCAGAGGCGTGGCGAGACCCTGTCGGTCGACGAGTTCGTGCGCCTGGCCGGCGAGGCGCGCCCGCTCGACGGATGACGCGGCGAACCCCGTCGGGCTGAAGCCCGACCCACCACCCCCACGTAGGTCGGCCTTCAGGCCGACGCGGTTGCAGCGAAATGCACGTGTCGGGCTGAAGCCCGACCCACGACGATGGCGCGATCGGCTGCGGAGAGGCTCACTCCTTCCCGCCGCCCCAATCGCGATCCGGCCTGCGGGCCGGTGCGGCGATCCGCACGACCTTCCGGCGCGAGGTCTCGCCGCGGACGATCGCGACCTGCCTCTGCGCGACGCCGAACGCCTGCGCGAGGAACCGCACGAGTTCGTCGTTCGCGCGGCCTTCGATCGGCGGTGCCGCGAGCCGGACCTTGATCGCATCGCCGTGGACGCCCGCGACTTCGCTCCTGCGCGCGCCCGGTTGCACGTGAACGGTGAGCACGAGCGCGCCCGCCTCCTCGCGCAGCCACGCAGGCGCCATCGTCAGCGCATCAGCGTCGCCACCGCGTGCTCGAGCCAGCGGACCGGCAGCATCAGGATCAGGTTCAGGATGACGATGAGGATCAGCGGCGAGAGGTCGAGCGTGCCGCCGATCGGCGGGATCACGCGTCGCAGCGGCCGCAGGAACGGGAAGGTCATCGCGTTGAGGAGTCCCGACAGCGGGCCGTCGGGCGCGACCCAGGAGAGGAGCGCCTGGACGATGACGACGACGATCAGCACCCACACCACGGCCTTCATGAGTTCGATCGCCGCGGAGGCGAGCACGAACAGCGCTACCGATCCGTTCACCGACGCGAAGCCGCTGCCGAAGACGGCGAACATCGCGACGATCAGCGCGACCTGCGCCAGGTAGGCCGCGACCAGCGAGGCCCAGTCGCAGCCTCCCGCCCCCGGGATCACGCGGCGCAGCGGCTTCACCGCCCAGTCGGTGAGCGCGACGATCGCCTGCCCCGCGGGGTTGCGGAACGGCGCGCGCATGACCTGCATCAGAAAGCGCAGCAGGAAGCCGTAGATGAAGAGCCCGAAGAACACTTCGAGCACGAATCCGAGCGCCTGGCTGGCCATGTCGTCCTTTCAGTCGTCGCGGCCGAGGAGGACGCCCATCTCGGCGGCGCGCCGCGTCGCCGCGTCGACCGCGGCGGCGATCGCCTCGCGCACCTTCCCGGCCTCGAGCGCCGCGATGCCGCGCTCGGTCGTGCCGCCTTTCGACGTGACGCGCATGCGCAGCGTCGCGGGATCCTCCGGGCTCGCCTGCGCGAGCTTGACCGCGCCGTCGAAGGTCGCGTACGCGAGCCGGCGCGCGTCCTCGGCATCGAATCCGTGCGCGCGCGCCGCCGCCTCGAGCGCCTCGATGAAATAGAACACGTAGGCGACGCCCGAGGCCGCGATGCCGGTCACCGCGTCGAGCGCCTCTTCCCGGTCGACCGGCACGACTTCGCCGCAGGCCTCGAGGATCGCGACCGCGGACGCGCGGCTCTTCTCGTCGACCGACGGCGCCGACCAGACGCCCGCGATGCCGGCGCCGACGAGCGACGGCGTGTCGGGCATCGCGCGCACGATGCGCGCGTAGCCGCGAAGCCAGCGCGAGATGTCGGTGCTGCGCGAACCCGCCGCGATCGACAGCACGACCGGGACCGGCGCGACGAAGGGCGCGAGCGCCGTGCAGGCCTCGCGCATCTGCTGCGGCTTGACCGCGAGCACGACGACACTCGTGCCCGCGACCGCCTCGGCGTTGACGGACGCGAACGTGCGCACGCCGGGCAGCGCGCGTTCGAGCTTCGAACGCTGCGCGTCGACCGGATCGACGATCGCGATGTCGCGCGCCGGACGCCCGCGCGCGACGAGGCCGCCGGCGATCGCGTTCGCCATGTTGCCGCCGCCGATGAACGTGATCATGGAGAGATGTCGTGGATGAATGTCGGATGAAACCTGTCGGGGAACAGCCGCCGCGCACCGCACGTCGCGCGCGGCCATCGTACCGTCATTGTCGCCGACCTGTCCTGTCCGCCGCGCGCTGCGCGTTCATGCCGGCCCGCGCGAGGGTGAACGCGTCCGCTCGCCGAAGAGCGCGGTGCCGAGCCGCACCTCGGTCGAGCCTTCGAGGATCGCGGATTCGAGATCGCCGGTCATCCCCATCGACAGCACGCGCGCGTCGAGCCCCGCGTCGAGCGCTTCGTCGCGGCAGCGTCGCAGCCGCGCGAACTGCGCGCGCTGCAGGCGCAGGTCGTCGGTCGGCTCGGCGATGCCCATGAAGCCGGCGAACGCGAGACCCGGCAGCGACGCGACGACCCGTGCGAGCGCGAGCGCGCCCTCTGGCGCGACGCCGCTCTTCGACGCCTCGCCGCTGATGTTGACCTGGACCAGCGCCTCGATCGGCGTGCGCCCGGCCCTCGCCGTCGACAGACGCTGCGCGATCTTCGGCCGGTCGATCGACTCGACCGCGTCGAACACTTCCGCGGCCAGCGCCGCCTTGTTGCTTTGCAGCGGACCGATCAGGCGCCATTCGAGGCCGGCCAGTTCCGGAAGCGCCGCCCGCTTCTCCGCCGCCTCCTGCACGTAGTTCTCGCCGAAGCAGCGCTGTCCGAGGCCGAATGCCTCGCGGACCGCCTGCGCCGGCCGGGTCTTGGACACCGCGCACAGCCGGATCGCCGCCGGGTCGCGGCCGGCCGCCTCGGCAGCCCGGACGATGCGCACCCGCGCGTCTTGCCATGCCTTCTCGTCGAGGCCCATAATCGGATGACGTTGGCATCGCGCGCCGGACGGCACGCTTCGTGCTTGCGGGAATCTGCTGCGCTGCCGCCGTCGGAAACGGGAATGCGGTTCGCGCCCAACCGTCGTTGATCAGAGTCCGGGGATTATAGGGCCCCCACCATGGACATCACCGAACTCCTCGCCTTCGCGGTCAAGAACAAGGCGTCCGACCTGCACCTCTCGTCGGGGCTGCCACCGATGATCCGCGTCCACGGCGACATCCGGCGCATCAACCTGCCGCCGATGGAGCACGAAGACGTGCACGCCATGGTGTACGACATCATGAGCGACGCGCAGCGGAAGATGTACGAGGAGACGCTGGAGTGCGACTTCAGCTTCGCGGTCCCCAACCTCGCGCGCTTCCGCGTCAACGCGTACAACCAGCAGCGCGGCGCGGCGGCGGCGTTCCGCACCATCCCGTCGAAGGTCCTGTCGCTCGAGGAGCTGAACGCGCCGAAGATCTTCGCCGACCTGACGACGCGCCCGCGCGGCCTGATCCTCGTGACCGGCCCGACCGGCTCGGGCAAGTCGACGACGCTGGCCGCGATGGTCAACCACGTCAACGAGAACGAGTACGGCCACGTGCTGACGATCGAGGACCCGATCGAGTTCCTGCACGAGTCGAAGAAGTGCCTGATCAACCAGCGCGAGGTCGGCCCGCACACCATGTCGTTCTCCAACGCGCTGCGCGCGGCCTTGCGCGAGGACCCCGACTACATCCTGGTCGGCGAGATGCGCGACCTCGAGACCATCCGGCTCGCGCTCACCGCGGCCGAGACCGGCCACCTCGTGTTCGGCACGCTGCACACGAGTTCGGCGGCCAAGACCATGGACCGCATCATCGACGTGTTCCCGGCGGCCGAGAAGGACATGGTCCGCGCGATGCTCTCCGAGTCGATCGTCGCGGTGATCTCGCAGACGCTGCTCAAGACCAAGGACGGACAGGGGCGCATCGCGGCGCACGAGATCATGATCGGAACGCCGGCGATCCGGAACCTGATTCGCGAGAACAAGGTCGCGCAGATGTACTCGGCGATCCAGACCTCGCAGGCGATGGGCATGCAGACGCTCGACCAATGCCTGGTCGAGATGGTCCGGCGCAACCAGGTCTCCGGCGCCGAGGCACGCGCACGCGCCGTCAACAAGGACCTGTTCGCGGGCTGACTCCGACGGGGATACCGCCATGGAACGAGAACGCGCCACCAAGTTCATCCACGAGCTCCTCGACCTCCTGGTCAAGCAGAAGGGCTCGGATCTCTTCATCACCGCGGACTTCCCGCCCGCGATCAAGGTGGACGGCAAGATCACGCCGGTGTCGAAGTCCTCGCTCACGCCGCAGCACACGATCGAGCTGGTGCGCAGCGTGATGAACGACAAGCAGGCGGCCGAGTTCGAGTCGACCAAGGAGTGCAACTTCGCGATCAGCCCGCCGGGCGTCGGACGCTTCCGCGTCAACGCGTTCGTCCAGCAGGCGCGCGTGGGCATGGTGCTGCGGACCATCAACACCAACATCCCGAAGTTCGAGGACCTCGGGCTGCCGCCGGTGCTGAAGGACGTGATCATGAGCAAGCGCGGCATCATGCTGTTCATCGGCGCGACCGGCTGCGGCAAGTCGACGTCGATGGCGGCGCTGCTCGGCTACCGGAACGAGAACAGCTTCGGCCACATCATCACGATCGAGGACCCGATCGAGTTCGTGCACGGCCACTCGAACTGCATCATCACGCAGCGCGAGGTGGGCGTCGACACCGACGGCTGGCAGATCGCGCTCAAGAACTCGCTGCGCCAGGCGCCCGACGTCATCCTGATCGGCGAAATCCGCGACCGCGAGACGATGGACTACGCGGTGGCGTTCGCCGAGACCGGCCACCTGTGCCTCGCGACGCTGCACGCGAACAGCACCAACCAGGCGCTCGACCGCATCATCAACTTCTTCCCCGAGGAGCGGCGCAGCCAGCTCCTGATGGACCTCTCGCTCAACGTGCGCGCGTTCGTCGCGCAGCGCCTGATCCCGCGGCGCGACGGCAAGGGCCGCGTGCCCGCGGTCGAGGTCATGCTGAACTCCCCGCTCGTCTCCGACCTGATCTTCAAGGGCGACGTCGGCGGCATCAAGGACATCATGAAGCGCAGCCGCGAACTCGGCATGCAGACCTTCGACCAGTCGCTCTTCGACCTCTACGAGGGCGGCCTCATCAGCTACGAGGACGCGCTGCGCAACGCCGACTCCCTCAACGACCTGCGCCTCACCATCAAGCTCGAGGGCAAGGAGGCGAAGAACCGCAACGTGTTCTCCGGCCTCGGCAACCTCGACATCGTTCCCGATGCGCCGACGCCGGCGTCGGGAACAGTTTTCAGATGACAGGAGTCAGTTGACAGTTGCGACGGAGACTCCGGTGGCTGCGCGTCGAGCGCGGGCACGCGACGCAGCAAACCGGCGCCGGACTTGGTGCAGCGGGCATTCACGGCGCCGGGACCGAATCAGCTGTGGGTTGCCGACATGACGTACGTGCCGACCTGGGATGGCTTCATCTATCTCGCGGTGGTGCTCGATGTCTGGAGTCGGCGTATCGTCGGCTGGGCCATCGGCGAATGCATGACGGCCGACCTCGTGCTGGCGGCGTTGAACATGGCCCTTGCGCAGCGGAAGCCGAAGCAGCCGGTCATCCATCATTCGGACCGTGGGTCGCAACCCGGCGCTGGCGTTCGGCAAGCGGTGCAGGGAGATGGGCGTCCACCCGTCGATGGGCAAGTCCGGGGGGTGCTCGAGGGCAGCCGTGCCGACGTGAGCCTGCTTGCCGGCCTGCTGATCGACAAGATGCAGTGGCACCTGCCGCTGCACCGGCAGCACCAGCGCATGGTGC
>JAANMX010003151.1_pt1 | contig 15009 bp, 13 predicted proteins | sample 7279681 | NCBI WGS metagenome assembly JAANMX01 (sample SAMN14094542, study PRJNA606508) | bioreactor metagenome | isolation source: A lab-scale SPAN reactor treating ammonium-rich wastewater day 351 | place: Ireland: Galway | collected 2018-01-01
AGGTTCAGCGCGGTCAGCACCGCCAGCCGGTCGGGCGCGACCATCTTGTTGCCGCCGCGCAGCTCGCGCATGCGCGCATCCAGCATGCGCGCGGCCGAGGCCAGCCCGGCGCGTTCGTCGTCGCTGACGCCCACGGTGTATTCGCGGTCGAGGATGCGGACGGTGACCGGCTCGCTCATGTGTGCTGCTCCAGCGACTTCAGCCGCCCGATCATCGCTTCCACCCGGCTGCGCGCCTGCTCCTGCTTGGACAGTAGCTGGGCGCGTTCGCCCGCCATCTGTTCTACCTGTTGGCGCAGGCTGCGGTTTTCCTCCTGCAGGCGCTGCATGCGGGCACCGAGCAGATCGATCCGCGCCAGCAGTTTGTGCAGTTCGCCGTGCGGGTCGCGTCCGTCCATCCGCGCACCTTAGGCAGGCGCCGTGCCGGGGTCAAGCCGCGCGCCGCCATGCGCCTGCGCGCGCAGCAGGAAGTCCAGGCAGGCGTCTTCCGGCAGTGGGCGCGAGATCCAGTAGCCCTGCGCGATGTCGCAGGCGCTGTGCTGCAGGAGCGCCAGCTGGCCAGCCGTTTCCACGCCTTCGGCCACCACCTGCAGGCCCAGCGTGCGGGCCATCGCGATGATGGTGGCGGTGATGGTGGCGTCCTCGTGGTCGTCGGGCGCTGCCAATCCGTCGATGAAGGCCTTGTCGATCTTCAGGGTGTTGATCGGCAGCCGGTGCAGGTAGGCCAGCGAAGAGTAGCCGGTGCCGAAGTCGTCGACGGCGATGGACACGCCGAGCTGGCGGAATGCGTGCAGGCGCTCGCTGGCGAGTTCGGCATTGGCCATCAGCACGCTTTCGGTGAGCTCCAGCTCCAGCGCGGACGCGGCCAGGCCGCTGTCGCGCAGGGCCGCTTCGACCGTGTGCGGCAGGTCGCTGCGCAGCAGCTGCAGTGCGGAGACGTTGACCGACACCTTCAAGCGTTCGTCCACCCCGGCGCGGTGCCACGCCGCCAGCGTGCGGCAGGCCTCGTGCAGCACCCATCCGCCGATCTGCACGATGCTGCCGCTTTCCTCGGCCAGCGGGATGAACTCGTCGGGGGCCACGCTGCCGTGCTCGGCGCTGTTCCAGCGCAGCAGCGCCTCGACCGCGCCGAAGCGGCCATCGGCCAGCATCAGCTCCGGCTGATACACCAGCGACAGCTCGCTGCGTTCGATCGCCTTGCGCAGCGCGCTGGTCAGGTTGGCGCGGCGGCGGATGTCGCCGTCCATCGCGTCCGCATAGCGCAGGAATGCCCGCTTGCCGAGGCCCTTGGCCTTGTACATGGCGGTGTCGGCGTGCTTGAGCAGGTCGGTGGGCACCTGCGCGTGGTCGGGGAACAGGCTGATCCCGATCGACGGCGTGATGGTGAATTCGTAGCGGTCGTCGAGCCGCAGCGGCGCGTCGAAGGCGGTGATGATGCGTTGCGCACAGTGGTCGGCCTCGGACGGGTGGGCAAGGCCTTCCAGCACCACCGCGAACTCGTCGCCGCTGATGCGGGCGACGGTGCGCTCCGCGCCCGCGATCTCCTGCAGGCGCTGGGCGGCGGCGCGCAGCACGCGGTCGCCGGTGGCATGGCCCAGCGAATCGTTGACGTCCTTGAAGTTGTCGAGGTCGAGAAACAGCAGCGCCAGCCGGTTGTCCTGGCGGCGCGCCTGCACGATCGCGCGCGACAGGCGCTCGGCCAGCAGGGTGCGGTTGGGCAGGTTGGTCAGCGGGTCGTAGTTGGCCAGATAGCGCAGTTCGTGCTCGATCCGGCGGCGCTCGCTGATGTCGCTGGCCACCAGCACGTACAGCTGCCGCTGGGTGGTGGGCTCGCGCAGCGGGCTGCACTGCATCGCGCACAGGAAATCGCTGCCGTCCTTGCGTTGCTGCCACATCTCGCCGCTCCAGCCGTCCTGCGCGTGGATGGCGCGGCGCGCGTCCAGGTAGAACGCCGGTTCGTGGCGGTCGCCGTCGAGCAGGCTGGTGTCGCGGCCGATCACCTCCTCCTCCGCATAGCCGGTCATGCGGCTGAACGCGGGATTGACCGTGACGAAGCGGAAATCGGCATCCAGCACCGCCACCGATTCGGCCATGCAGCGCATCACCTCGGCGGCGACCTGACGCTGGCTCTCCATTTCGCGAAACGAGTCGATGTTGCGCGCGGTGCCGGCGATGCGCGAAACCCGGCCGTCGGCGGCGTGCCCGACGGCCCTGCCGCGCACCCGCATCCACTGCCAGCGGCCGTCCTCGCCCAGCATCCGGTGTTCGGACTGGAACACCGGCTCCTCGCCCAGCAGGTAGGCACGCAGCCGCCGCAGCACCGCGAGGCGGTCGTCGTCGTGGAACTTCGGGTTGCGCTCGCTGCTGGTCTGCATGGCCAGGCGGTGGCCGTTGTCGGGGGCGATCCGGGTGACTTCCAGTTCGCGGCTGTGCAGGTCGTACTGCCAGAACACTTCGTTCGAAGCCCACAGCGACAGCCGCCACTGCTGCGAGCGTTCGTCCTGCTCGCGCTGGTGGGCGCGCTGCTCGCGTTCGCGACGGCGGTGGCTGGCCAGCGCCAGCCAGGCCAGCAGCAGAACCAGCAGCGACAGCAGCAGTGCCAGCGACGTGCCGGCCGGCAGGTCGTTCTCACCCGCGAAGGCAGGCAGCGGCAGCAGCAGTGCACCGCAGACAAGGCCCTGGTTTGCCGGAACGACGCGATCCCCCATTCGCGAAGTGTAGGCATGCACGCGCGGCGGCAACAAGCGGCGTACGGTTGCTAAACTGCCGGAATCCCCTGTAAACGAGAGTACCGCGTGAGCGAAACCGAGTTGCCGGTCTGGGCCGACGTGGCAGCGGCTGCCGACCGCTTGGCGCTGGCCAGCAGTCCTGCGGAACTGCACGGTGCGCTGTGCGGCTGGTTGGCGGCCGGCGGCGCGGACGCCGCGGGCTGGCCCGCGCTGGTGATGGCCGACCCGGGCCTGCCGACGCCGCAGCCGGGCGATGCGCTGGATCGCCTGCGCGCTGCCAGCGCGGCGCAGCTGGGTGATCCGGAGTTCGGTTTCCAGCTGCTGCTGCCCGAGGACGGCAAGCCGGTCGACCGCGCTGCGGCGCTGTTCGCCTGGTGCCGCGCGTTCCTCGGCGGGTTCGGGCTGGCGGTCGACGGCAAGCCGATGTCCGAGGAAGGGCAGGAAGCGCTGCGCGATCTCGCCAACCTGGGTGCCGCACAGATCGACGAGGCCGACGACGACAGCGACGAGGAAGCGCTGGCCGAAATCGAGGAATACCTGCGCATGGCGGTGCTGCTGCTGCATGCGGACTGTGCGTTGGGAATGCAGCACCGCCAGCGTCTGCACTGACACGATGCAGCCGCTCACCGCCCACTGGCGCAAGGCGCTGGCGCGCCGTCGCCGACAGCTGATGCAGGCGGCCGGCGATGGCGCGATCCTGGTGCTGCCGGCCGCGCCCGAGCGCATCCGCAGCCGCGACACCCACCATCCGTACCGGCAGGATTCGGATTTCTGGTACCTGACCGGCTGCGACGAACCCGATGCGGTGCTGGTGCTGGTGCCGGGCCGCAGGCACGGCGAGACGATCCTGTTCTGCCGCGAGCGCGACCCGGAGCGCGAGGGCTGGGACGGCCCGCGGCTGGGGCCCGAGGGCGCGGTGGATGTGCTGGGCCTGGACGACGCCTATCCGGTGTCGGACATCGACGAGATCCTGCCCGGCCTGCTGGAAGGCCGCCGCCGCGTGCACTACCACCTGGGCCGCGATGCCGACTTCGACCTCAAGCTGATCGGCTGGATCAACCGCGTGCGCGCGCAGGCCCGGCAGGGCGCGCAGCCGCCGCAGGAGTTCCTGGAGCTGGGGCACCTGCTCGACGAGATGCGGCTGTTCAAGTCGGCCGACGAGATCGCGCTGCTGCAGACCGCCTGCGACATCAGTGTCGAGGCGCACCGTGCGGCGATGCGCGCCGCCCGCGCCGGCATTCACGAATACGAGCTGCAGGCGGAGCTGGAATGCGTGTTCCGCCGGCACGGCGCGCAACCCGCCTACGCCAGTATTGTAGGTGCCGGTGCCAACGCCTGTGTGCTGCATTACCGCGCCAACAGCGCGAAGGCGCGCGCCGGCGAACTGGTGCTGGTCGATGCCGGTGCCGAATACCGCGGCTACGCGGCCGACATCACCCGCAGCTTCCCGGTGGATGGGTGCTTCAATCGCCAGCAGCGCGCGCTGCACGACCTGGTCTGCCGCGCGCAGGCCGCGGCGCTGGCGCAGGCGCGGCCCGGCACGGCCTACGAAGCCGGCCACGACGCCGCGGTGGCAACGCTGGCCGAAGGCCTGCTGTCGCTGGGGCTGTTGCAGGGCCGGCTGGAAGACGTGCTGGCCAACGGCGACTACAAGCGCTACTACCGCCACAAGACCGGGCACTGGCTGGGGCTGGACGTGCATGACGTCGGCGAATACCGCCTCGATGGTGCTTCGCGCCTGCTCGAGCCGGGCATGGTGTTCACCATCGAGCCCGGCCTCTACATCCCGGCCGACGACGCCAGCGTGGACGCGAAGTGGCGCGGCATCGGCATCCGCATCGAGGACGACGTGCTGATCACCCGCGATGGCCACCGGGTGCTGACCGCAGCGCTGGAGCGCAGCGCGGATGCAATCGAGGGCTTGATGGCCGACGCGCGCACCTGATCTGCCCGAAGCGCGCCGCCGCGCAGAGCCAACCCCCTCCCGGCCTCCCCCTGCAGGCAGGGGGAGGAGGCAGGCGGGTTCTGCTCCCTCCCCTGCGTAGCAGGGGAGGGTTGGGGAGGGGTGCTCTTGCCGGGCTTATTCCGCGAACGCCTCGCGGGTCAGGTTCAGCGGCTCGCCTTCGGTGCAGACCACGTCGTCCTCGATGCGGATGCCGCCGTAGGGCTTGAACGCTTCGACGCGCTCCCAATCGATCGCATCGCCCAGGCCCTTGGCCTTGAGTTCGTCCAGCAGCATGTCGATGAAATAGAGGCCCGGCTCGATGGTCACCACCATGCCGGGCTCCAGGGTGCGGGTCAGGCGCAGGTAGGGGTGGCCGTCCGGCTTGGCAAGACTGCCGCCGGCGTCGGAGGCGGCGAAGCCGGCCACGTCGTGCACCTGCAACCCGATGCCATGGCCGATGCCGTGCGGGAAGAACGCGCTGCTCACGCCGCTGGCCAGCGCGTCTTCCGGCGTCGTCCGGAGGATGCCGAAGTCATGCAGCACGCCGGCCAGCAGCAGATGGGCGTGCAGGTGGATGCGCGCGTAGTCGGTGCCGGCCCGCACCATGTCGCACAGTTTGAGCTGCGCGGCATCGACGGCGCGGATCATCGCCGCGAACTCGTCGTCGGCCGCCGAATAGGTGCGGGTGATGTCGCTGGCATAGCCGCCGAAGCTGGCACCGGCGTCGATCAGGAAGCCGCGCAGCGGCGTTGGCGGCAGGCGGTCGCGGTGGGTGTAGTGCAGTACCGCGGCGTGCTCGTTGAGGGCGATGATGTTGCCGTAGGGCAGGTCGTTGGCGTCCTGCCCGGCGGCCTGGCAGTAGGCCAGGTGGATGCCGAACTCGCTGCTGCCGGCGCGGAACGCGCGCTCGGCGGCGCGGTGCGCGCGCACGCCGATGCGGCTGGCCTGTCGCATCATCTCGACTTCATACGGCGTCTTGTACGCGCGGTGGTATTCCAGGTACTGCAGCACCGGCTCCGGGTTGTTCGGCACGTAGCTGCCCAGCGCGCTCTGCGGCTCGCCTACGATCGCGCAGCGGAACACGCCGGGCAGCAGGCGCTGGGCTTCATCGGCGGTGCGGATCACCTCGATGTCGAAATGCTCCACCCAATAGCCGCTGGGCATTTCCGGCACCACGTGCCAATAGTCGTGCGGCTGCAGGAACAGCAGCTTCGGCCGCTGCCCCGGGGTGATCACCAGCCAGCTGCCCGGTGCCTGCGTCAGCGGCAGCCAGGCCTTGAACTGCGGATTCACCACATAGGGGTAGTCGCGGTCGTCGAAGGCCTGGTAGTGCAGCGTGCCGCTGGGGATGACCAGGTGATCGAAGCCGCCGCGGCGCAGCGCCTCGGCGGCGCGCGCCTGCAGGGTGGCGAGGTGCTGCGGGTACAGGGACGACAGGCGTGCGTTCGGCATGGCGGTTGCGCGGCGGTGGGGGGGGGCCGATTGTCGCGCATCCGCGTCGGGCCCGCAGGTCAGTCTTCCGCCTGTGCCACCCACGCGCGCAGGCGGAGGGTGGCGTCCGGCGACAAGCCGAGGAAGCGCAGGCCGATCCAGGACTGCCCGGGGGCACCGGCCTTGTCCTGCCAGAGCACGTGTGCGCCGACTTCCAGCGGCTGCGCCGCGCCGATCCCGTCCGGCAGGTTGAAGCGGAACTGGAACAGCGCATCGTCCGGCAGGCTGCGGTTGGCGATCAGCAGCATGCCGCCGACCGAGAGGTTGCCCAGGTGGCCAACGGATTCCTCGAGGATGGTGTCGATGACGTCCACCCGGCCCGGAACTGCGCGGCGGGGCTGGCGGCGGCGCGGATCATGGCTCATGGCCGGGCTCCCTGGCGTGCGTGTCCTCATCCGGCGCGATCCGCTGCAGGCTGCTGAGGGCGGCGTCCCAGGCCGCGGCGGCGGGTGCGACGTGCTGTTCCGGCAGGCGCAGCCGGCCGGCCGCCAACTTGCGGGCGAGGCTGTCGAGGGTGTCGTTGCCGGCGCGCAGCCCGCGCCGGTTGACCAGCAGCACCTGGTCGGTGTGCTCGCTGACCCAGGCCAGCCGACGCCGCTGCGGGCCGTCCTGGCCGTCGTCGTCGATCTCCACCCACAGCGGCAACGGCAGCGACCGCAGGCGCTCGTAGGCCGCCTGCTCTTCGGGTGTTCGCGAGGCGGCGGCGGTGGCTGCGGAGACGGCGCTGCCCTCGCCCAGCCGCCCACGCGCGCGCAGCTGCACCAGCAGCTCGGTGCGGGAGGCCTGGTCGTCGTCGCTGCCCTGCCCATGGGCCAGCTGCGCGGCGATGGCGATGGCGTCGTCGGCGTGATAGCCGACCTGCTCCAGGGCGGTGCGGATCTGCTCCAGGAACGCCGGGGCGGCCGGCTGCGCGGCGGCGCCGGCACCGGCATCGATGATGCTGGCGGTGGTGTCCAGCAGCTGACGCCATGCATCCGATTCTTCGCCGCTGCGCAGGTGGGTCAGCGACAGCACGTCGGCCCAGGTCTGCTCCAGCAGGGTGGCGTGGAAGCGCGGCAGGCTGCGGCCATCGAGCAGGCGGGTGATTTCCTGGTCGGCGCGTTGCCGCGCCACTTCGAGTTTTTCGCGTCCGCGCGCGGCTTCCACCTGTCGGCGCTCGGCCATTTCCGCCTTGCGATCCAGCGCCTGCAGTCCCGATTGCAGGGTGCGGTTGGCCTCGGCATAGGTGTCCGTCGCGCCGCTGGCGTCCTGCTGCACGTGCGAGGCGGCGCGTTGCAACAGGCCCAGCCACTGCGCATCGAGATCGTCTTCGGCCAGCCACTGCGCCCCGGCCAGCGAAATGGCGTCCACCAGCTGGCGTGCGGGATGGGCGGCGTCGGTGAAGAACGCCTGGTCGCGCAGCGCCAGCTGCGTCAGCGGCAGCCGCAGCCGTTCCAGCATCGCCTCGCCGGGGCTGGTCTTGCGCAGTTCGCGCTGCAGCTGGCCCATGAACAGGCTCAGCAGGTCGAAGCTGTCGTTGTCGACATCGGACAGCGCGACGCCGTGGCCATGGGCCTGGCGCGCCTGCGCCAGCAGGATCCGGCGGAAGTCGGCCAGCGTGTCCGCCTTGCCGGTGCTGGCGCGCATCCGCTGCAGGGTGGCCAATACTTCGTCGTGCGGCATGGCCGCCAGCGTGCGCTCGTCGCGGCTGCCGGGCCGCAGCTTGCTCAGCAGGCCGCGGCGCTGCTGCAGCAGCGACTGCAGGGCGGCGAAGCTGGCGGCGGCAGGTGGCGCGACATCCTCGGCCGCAGACCAGCCGTCCCCCGTCTGGTTGCCGCCGGGCGCGGCATGGCCGGCGTCGGCATCCGCCGGGTCGAAGCTGCCGGCGGCGGATCCTGCCCGCACCCGCATCGGTACGAAGCTCAGGAACGGCAGGATGCCGTCCTCGATCAGCCGGTGGTTGAATCCTTCCAGCAGCGCCGGATAGGCGTCCACCAGCGCCTTCTCGAACTGCTGGAACAGCTGCATCCGCGCATAGCGCGAGAGCTTGAGCTGGTCGGCGGACTGCGCCAGCGCGGTGCACAGGGCGCGTGGTGCCAGCGGCAAGGTGTCACCGTCGAACGCGGGCGCACCGGCCAGCACGCCGAAGCGTTGCCCCAGCAGCTGCAGGCCCAGGCTGTTGCGCGACTCGATCCGGCTGGCCATGTTTTCCAGCACGAACTCGTCGCTGACTCCGTCTTCTTCCAGCAGGCTCAAGGTCAGGACTGGCGGTGCCTCCACGCGGTCGGCATCGCGCCGCGCGCTCTGCAGCCCGGCCAGCGATGCCTCGACGTTGGCAAGGAAGCTGTGCACGAAGGCAGTCGCGCCGCTGCCGAGGCTGCGCATGGAAGCCAGCTTTGCCTGCTCCAGCGCGGGGTCGCTGCCGGCCGCGGTGCGGGCCAGCGCAAGCTCGGTTTCGTGCAGGACTTGCGGAAGCTGCTGCTCCAGCATCGGGCGCAGTTCCGCCAGCAGGTGCTCCAGCGCCTGGCGCGTGCGTCGCGGCAGCCGGGCGTTGGTCAGCGAGGGCGGCGCGTTGCTTGTGGGTGCGAACGAGGACACGGCGCGTTGGCGCCCCCCTTGGCGCATTGACGATCCGGCCATGGTATGCGGCAACTGCCATTGCCTCAATCACGCCGGCGAAGCGGGCGCGCAGCGCAGCTAATCCAGGAACAGGCCGATCACGTCGTTGGCGAAGCGCCGTCCCAGCTCGGTCGGGCGCAGCCAGTCGGGGTCGGCCTCCAGCCAGCCACGCGCGTGCGCCTGCGCCAACTTGCCTTCGATGGCGGCGCGCGGCAGGCCGGTGCGGGCTTCGAAGGTCGCCATCGGCACCCCATCGTTCAGGCGCAGGGCGTTGAGCATGAAGTCGAACGGCAGCCGCTGTGCGCTCAGGTAATCGTCGCCGCCGATCGCTTCGACGGTTCCGGCCTTGGCCTGATAGCTGGCCGGATGCTTGAGCTTCCAGCGCCGCAGCACCTGCTGGCTGGCACCCAGGGTCAGCTTGCCGTGGGCACCGGCACCGAGGCCGAGGTAGTCGCCGAACTTCCAGTAGTTGAGGTTGTGCTGGCACTGCCGGCCCGGGCGGGCGTAGGCGCTGACCTCGTACTGGGCGAAACCGGCCTCCGCCAGCCGCGCCTGGCAGGCCTCCTGCATGTCCCAGGCGGCGTCGATGTCGGGGATGCCGGCCGGGGTGCGCGCGGCGAACACGGTGTTCGGCTCCAGCGTCAGCTGGTAATGGCTGAGGTGGGTCGGTGCCAGCGCCAGCGCGCGTTCGAGGTCGGCCAGCGCCATCGCCAACGTCTGCTGCGGCAGCGCGTACATCAAGTCCAGATTGAAATTGTCGAAGCCGGCGTCCTGCGCCGCCTTGACCGCGCGTTCGGCGTCACCGCTGCTGTGGATCCGGCCCAACCGCTGCAGGCAGCCGTCGTCGAAGCTCTGCACGCCGAAGCTCAGGCGGTTGACCCCGGCGCTGCGGTAGCCGGCGAACGGGCCGTGCTCGACCGTGCCCGGATTGGTTTCCAGGGTGATCTCGGCCTCCGGCGCGAAGCGCAGCCGCGCGCTGGCCTGCTGCAGGAAGCGGTCGATCGCCGCTGGCGGGAACAGCGAGGGGGTGCCGCCGCCGAAGAACACGCTGTGCACCACCCGTCCCCAGACCAGCGGCAGGTCGAAGTCGAGGTCGCGCAGCAGGGCGTCGACATAGCCCTCGAAATCCAGCGCGCCGCGCGCCTCGTGCGAGTTGAAGTCGCAGTACGGGCATTTGCGTACGCACCAGGGCAGGTGGACGTAGAGCGCCAGCGGCGGCGGGGTCAGCATGTTGCGGCTCCGGCGTGCAGCAGCCGGCGCAGCTGCGCCAGCGCCAGCCCGCGGTGGCTGTCGCGATTCTTCACTTCCGGCACCAGCTCGGCTGCGCTGCAGGCGTGCGCCGGCGAGTAAAACACCGGGTCGTAGCCGAAGCCGCCGGCACCGCGGCGCGCGCGCAGGATGCGGCCTTCCCAGACGCCCTGCGCCAGCAGCGGCAGCGGATCGTCGGCATGCCGCAGCAGCGCCAGCACGCAGACGAAGCGCGCGCCGCGGTCGGCATCGTCCACGTCCGCCAGTTCGGCCAGCAGCCGGTCGATATTGGCGGCGTGGTCGCCGTGGGCTCCGGCATAGCGCGCCGAATACAGCCCCGGCGCGCCGCGCAGGGCGTCCACGCACAGCCCGGAGTCATCGGCCAGCGCCGGCAGGCCGCTGATCGCGGCGGCGTGGCGGGCCTTCAGGAGCGCGTTCTCGACGAAGCTGCGCCCGGTTTCCTCGGCATCGTCGATCCCGAATTCGGACTGCGCGTGCAGCTGGAAACCGTCGCCCAGCAGGGCGCGCAGCTCGGCCAGCTTGCCGGGGTTGGAGGATGCGAGCACCAGTTTCATGTCTTGAATCTCAAGGCAGCTCCGGTCGAAGCGGGAGCCCGTAGGAGCGGCCCATGGCCGCGACCCGGGCGGCGGGATCGCGCGCATGGCGCGCTCCCACAGGGGGGATTGTGGGAGCGGCCCATGGCCGCGATCCGGCCGCGGGCATTACCCCGCCAGCGCCGCCCGCTGCGCCGCAAACAGCTCGGCGCAGCCCTGCTCGGCCAGCACCAGCAGGGCGTCGAGCTCGTCGCGACGGAAGGCGTGGCCCTCGGCGGTGCCCTGCAGTTCGATGAAGCCGCCGCCGTCGTTCATCACCACGTTCATGTCGGTGTCGCAGCCGCTGTCTTCGGCATAGTCGAGGTCGAGCACCGGCACGCCCTTGACGATGCCCACCGACACCGCGGCGACCGCGCCGAAGATCGGGTCGCGCTTGATCTCGCCTTTCTTCAGCAGCGCGTTGACCGCCTCGGCCATCGCCACGTAGGCTCCGGTGATGGCGGCGGTGCGGGTGCCGCCGTCGGCCTGCAGCACGTCGCAGTCGAGGGTGATGGTGCGTTCGCCCAGCAGCGCGCGGTCCACGCAGGCGCGCAGGCTGCGGCCGATCAGGCGCTGGATTTCCAGAGTGCGCCCACCCTGCTTGCCGCGCGCGGCCTCGCGGTCGCTGCGGGTGTGGGTGGCGCGCGGCAGCATCCCGTATTCGGCCGTCACCCAGCCCTCGCCCTTGCCGCGCAGGAAGCCTGGCACCTTGTTCTCGATGCTGGCGGTGCACAGCACGCGGGTGTCGCCGAAGCTGACCAGTACCGAGCCTTCGGCGTGCCTGGTGAAGCCGCGCTGGATGGAAACGGGGCGCAGCTGATCCGCGCTGCGGCCGCTGGGACGGGCGAAGGCCATGGGGTAAACCGGAAATCGACGGGGCGCTAGATTACCATTCGCACTTTGCAGGCCTTGGATTCCGCATGATCCGCAGCATGACCGCTTTCGCCGCCGGCGAGCGCAGCACCGAATGGGGCGTGCTTTCCGGCGAACTGCGCGCGGTGAACCACCGCTTTCTCGAACTCGGCCTGCGCCTGCCCGACGAGCTGCGCGCGTTCGAGACTGCCCTGCGCGAACGGGTGGCCAGCCGCGTCGCCCGCGGCAAGCTCGATCTGGTGATCCGCCTGCGCGCGCCGGAAACGGACGCCGGCCTGCACGTCAACGCCGCCATGGTCGAGGCCCTGGCGCGGCTCAACCTCGATTTGTCCGCGAAGTTCCCCGGCCTGCGCGCCAGCCTGACCGAGCTGCTGCAGTATCCCGGCGTGCTGCGTGGCCGCGACGCCGACGCCGAAGCGCTGCAGCGCGAGGCGCTGGCCCTGCTCGATGCGGTGCTGGATGATTTCACCGCTGCCCGCGAACGCGAAGGCGGCAAGCTGGCGCAGGTGATCGGCGAGCGCGCCGAGGCCATCACCAGGATCGCCGGCGAGGTGCGCACGCTGGTGCCGCAGATCCGCACCGGCCAGCGCAGCAAGCTGGAAGCGCGATTGGCCGACCTGTCGCAGCCCGCCGATCCGGGCCGACTGGAGCAGGAGCTGGTGATCTGGCTGCAGAAGCTCGACGTGGATGAGGAACTGGACCGCCTCGACAGCCATCTGGTCGAGCTGCGCAGGATCCTGAAAGGCGGCAAGGAGCCGGTGGGCCGTCGGCTGGACTTCCTGCTGCAGGAATTCAACCGCGAGGCGAACACGCTGGGCAGCAAGTCGGTCGATGCCCGCACCAGCAATGCCGCGGTCGAGCTGAAGGTGCTGATCGACCAGATCCGCGAGCAGATCCAGAACATCGAGTAATGCCCATGCGCGGAACCCTCTACATCGTCGCGGCCCCGTCGGGCGCCGGCAAATCCAGCATCGTCAACGCGGTGCTGGCCCGCGACCCGAATATCCGGCTGTCGATTTCGTTCACCTCGCGTGCGCCGCGGCCGGGCGAGCGCCACGCCGAGCACTACAATTTCGTCAGCGCCGCCGAGTTCGAGGCGATGGTCGAAGCCGGCGATTTCTTCGAGCACGCGCGCGTGCACGGCGACTGGAAGGGCACCGCGCGGCAGTCGGTGGAGCCGCATCTGGCGCAGGGCCGCGACGTGCTGCTGGAGATCGACTGGCAGGGCGCGCGCCAGGTGCGGGCGATGATCCCCGACGCGGTCAGCGTGTTCATCCTGCCGCCGTCGAAGCCGGCGCTGGAAGAGCGCATGCGCAAGCGCGGCCAGGACAGCGAGGCGGTGATCCAGCAGCGGCTGGCCGCCGCGCGCGAGGAGATGAGCCACTACGGCGAGTTCGACTACGTGATCGTCAACGAGGTCTTCGACGTCGCGGTGGCCGAGATGTGCAGCATCTTCACCGCCAGCCGACTGCGCAAGGACGCCCAGGTGGCACGCCATGCCAAGCTGATCACCTCGCTGCTGGTCGATCCCTGAGGCCCGACCATCCCCTCCGTATATCCTTGATTTTCAAGGGGCCAGCTTGCGGCGGCGCGGTCTTCCGGCTAGACTTGCCGCCCCCTCGACCCACTTGCGCGGCCCCGCCGCAGGACAGACATGGCCCGTATTACCGTCGAAGACTGCCTGCAGGTGGTCGACAACCGCTTCGAACTCGTGATGATGGCCTCCAAGCGCGCGCGCCAGCTGGCCGGCGGGGTGGAGCCGAAGCTGGACAACAGCGAGGCCAACGACAAGCCCACCGTGCTGGCGCTGCGCGAGATCGCCGCACGTGCCATCGACACCGACTTCATCGACGCGGTGGAAAAGGCCGAGCGCGAGCGCAAGGAGCGCGAGGCGCTGGAGTGGGCTGCCGCCGAAGTGGTGGCCGGCGACGACGACATGAAGGGCGACGACTGAGCGCATCCCGCGCCTTCGCCCACGAAGCGGCCCTGCGGGGCCGCTTCTGCGTTGTGGAGAATCGTTTGCGGGCATGGCACGGCAAGGTTAGGCTCGACGCATGACGCCCGGCGATCCCGCGCTTGCCCTGCCCGACACCGCGCCCGACGCGGCGGCGGTGCCGGACTACGTGCAGGCGCTGGAGCACGCCGCCTATTATCTCGATGATGCCCAGCGCGCGCAGTTGCGCCGCGCCTGGGCGGTCGGCGCAGCCGCCCATGCCGGGCAGACGCGCAAATCCGGCGAGCCCTACATCACCCATCCGGTGGCGGTGGCGCAGGTGCTGGCCGAGCTGGGGCTGGATCCGGAGACGCTGGTCGCGGCGATCCTGCACGACACCATCGAGGACACCCCGCTGACCCGCGCCGACGTCGCCGCGCAGTTCGGCGAGACCGTGGCCGAACTGGTCGATGGCGTCACCAAGCTGGAAAAGGTGCGCTTCGCGGACAAGCAGGAGGCGGCGGCGGAAAGCTTCCGCAAGATGCTGCTGGCGATGTCGCGCGACCTGCGCGTGATCATGATCAAGCTGGCCGATCGCCTGCACAACATGCGCACGCTGGGCGCGAAATCGCCGGACGCGCGCCGCCGCATCGCGGTGGAGACGCTGGAGATCTACGCGCCGATCGCGCAGCGGCTGGGCATGAACCTGGTCAAGGCCGAGCTGCAGGATCTTGGTTTCAAGGCGCTGCATCCGTGGCGGCACGCGGTGATCGAAAGGCGCATCCGCAGCCAGCCGCTGGTGCGGCGCGAGGCGCTGGTGCAGATCGAGGCGCGGCTGGCGCAGCGGCTGGCGCTGGAGAAACTCGAGCATCGCCTGGTCGGTCGGGTGAAGACGCCGTGGAGCGTCTACACCAAGATGCGCGCGCAGAGCCGCAGCTTCGCCCAGGTGATGGACGTGTTCGGCTTCCGGGTGGTGGTGGACACGGTGGCGGACTGCTATCACGCGCTGGGCGTGGTGCATGCGGTGTACAAGCCGCTGGACGGGCGTTTCCGCGACTTCATCGCCATTCCCAAGGCGAACGGCTACCAGTCGCTGCACACGGTGCTGTTCGGGCCGTACGGCTCGCCCATCGAAGTGCAGATCCGCACCCGCGAGATGGACCTGATCGCCGAGCGCGGCGTGGCCGCGCACTGGGCCTACAAGATCGGCGTGGACGGCGGCGGCAACAGCGCGCAGAGCCGGGCGGCGGCGTGGATCGCCAATCTGGTGGAAACCCAGCGCGGCACCGGTTCGTCGCTGGAGTTCCTGGAGAACGTCAAGGTCGACCTGTTCCCCGACGAGGTCTACCTGTTCACGCCGAAGGGCGACATTCTCTCGCTGCCGCGCAATTCCACCGCGCTGGATTTCGCCTATGCGGTGCATACCGATGTCGGCAACCACGCAGTGACGGCGCGCATCGACAAGCGGCTGGCACCGCTGCGCAGCAAGCTGGTCAGCGGACAGTCGGTGGAGATCATCACCGCGAAGTCGGCGGTGCCGACCACCCAGTGGCTGGAGTTCGTGGCCACCAGCAAGGCGCGCACCGCGATCCGCCAGCAG
>JAANMX010003154.1_pt1 | contig 15005 bp, 7 predicted proteins | sample 7279681 | NCBI WGS metagenome assembly JAANMX01 (sample SAMN14094542, study PRJNA606508) | bioreactor metagenome | isolation source: A lab-scale SPAN reactor treating ammonium-rich wastewater day 351 | place: Ireland: Galway | collected 2018-01-01
CGACTCATTCAGGAGGATATGATTACGGAAATGAAGAAGAGGCTCCGGCCTCCGATGTTTGCGCTTGGCCTGTAGTACAAAGCGCTGATCGTACTACGCCCCCGGTTTGACCAAAGTGGAGAGCCGCAAGATGTGCGCTGTAGTACAGCGCCATCTTGCCAAAGGGGCCCGCTGCGCGCCCCTGTTGGATACCCCCGGCCTGTGGCGCAGATCAGGCATCGAGCCTTCCTGCGCCATCAAGCGTATCGCCGCTTGACCACGAGCGGGAGACTTCGGCTCTCCCTGCACCCATCGCTAAAGGGGCTGTCGCGCCCCTTGAAACCCACTCGTCAGGGTACTGGCCCCCGACACCCGCCAGTCAGAGGAGCGTTCCTGCTCCTTCCGACACCTTCCATGACCGAGGGAGACTTCGCTCTCCCTCTGGACACCCATCGACCAACCGTCCGCCGTTTGGAGTCCGTCAGAGGCTTTCGCGCTCCGGACTTCGGTTACACGCAGCCGGGAGCGCCCGCGCGATGAGTCCCTGCCTTTGAGCGAAGTATGACCGGCGTAATCAGCAGTAGCGTTTATGATACTGGTCGTAGCGCTGTGTTCTCGAACAAGCTTAGGAGTTCGTGGTAGTTGATTAAATGGGACTTTTTGATGTGCTGGTGGCAGAGACATGATAATGTTGCCTTAATGTCAGACAAACAAGATTTAGCTGTGGAAACCCCTGATGAATACATAGAGCTGGATCGAACGTTTCACGAGCTTTCCTCATACGCGGGCGAAAGTGACGATATCGAACTCGAAAAGGTATTCCATGTTGGACAATCCTTGGGCTGGCCTAACCTTTTAGATGAGTACCGAGTTGTCATCCTGTCGGAAGCAGGATCGGGGAAGACCGAGGAAATTCGGAGCGCTGCACGGAGATTAAGGGCCGAAGGCAAGGCTGCGTTCTTCTTGCGCCTGGAACACGTCGCGTCGGACCTTGAGATCGCATTCGAAGAAGGGACCCTCGACGACTTTAACAAATGGTTGGAAAGTGAGGATGAGGGTTGGATTCTGCTCGACTCAGTGGACGAGGCGCGCCTCAAGAATCCAAGTGATTTCGCGCTCGCCATTCGTAGGGTCGGCGGAATAATAAGCGCTGCAAAAGACCGTACACATATTATCGTCACAGGGCGAACAACAGCCTGGAGGCCTAAGACGGACCTGCGCCTGTGCTCTCTCCACATTCCGCGAACTCCCCAGATCGTAACGCAAACCGAAGTCATTCCTCAAGAATTCGAGGAATTTGACCTTGATGACGAAGTCGTGGCTACCGAGACAAAAAATCAGGAAGTGGCGCCTACGTTCAAGGTCGTGACTCTCGACGATCTGAATGCCGTTCAAATTGCGCGATTTATCAAAGCTCGTGGCGTCGAAAACACAAGGGCGTTCCTAGAGGCCGTGGAGCGAGCGGACGCATGGTCGTTTACCGCGCGCCCACAAGACTTGAACGATCTAGCCGCGTTCTGGCGCGACAATGGGCGAATCGGCAGCCGCATAGAGATAATGCGCAACAGTATCGAGCGCCGTCTTGTTGAGCGTGATCAAGACAGGGCGGAAGCTAAGCCCCTTGCAATGGGGCGAGTTCGAACTGGCGCGCGGCTATTGGCGGCTTCCGCTACGCTGACGAAAAACCCCACCATTCGCGTTCCAGACGGGGCAGAAAACACAACAGGTGTACCTGCGCAGACCGTCTTAAGCGATTGGAGCGAAGCAGATATCTCCAATCTTTTGTCGCGACCGATTTTTGATGAAGCAATTTACGGTGCAGTTCGATTCCACCACCGATCCGTCCGAGAGTATTTGACAGCCGAATGGTTTTCAGAGCTGCTAAACCAAGAGACCTCGCGATACGCAATCGAGTCGCTTTTTTTTAAAGAGCAGTACGGCATCACTATAGTGACACCCACATTGCGCCCAATTCTCCCTTGGCTTGCGATTCTTGATGACAAGATCATGAAACGTATTCGGGCTTATGATCCCGAAGTGCTGTTGGAGGGCGGAGACCCAAGCTCACTTCCGTTGAACGTTCGCAGAGAAATTTTACGCGAGGTTTGCGAACAAATTGCCCAAGGGACTGAGCGCCGGGCGACGACTGATCGAGACGCAGTTCAGAGATTTGCGAACGCGGATTTGGCGCAGGAAGTCCGCGACTTGCTTGAAAAGTATAAAGCCAACGACGAGCTATGCTCCTTCTTGTTGCGAATGGTTTGGCTGGGTCAGTTAAAGGAGGCGCTGCCTGAAGCCCTATCCAACGCAATCAATTCTGCATCGGAGCGATATAGGAGAATTACAGCGATCCGGGCGGTGCAAGCCGTCGGCTCTGATGCTGATTTACTCTCTGTGCGAACTCGCTTCGCGTCTGAGCCGGGTGAGCTAAATCGGCAGTTGCTGGCCGAGCTTCTTGAGGGCTTGAAGTCAGATGATTCTTCGCTCGAATGGTTGCTTAAGTGCTTGGCGCGCGCCGCGCCCAAAGAGCGCTTTAGCGTTGACCACCTCAGCAGCGCTTTGAACGATTTTGCAGTGTCCTGCGATATCTCCGCAATTCCAAAGCTTCTGGGTGGCTTCGATGAGCTACTCGGTCTTCCGCCGGTAATCGAGCGCCGGTTTTGCGAGATTTCTGAACAGAACGGCTGGCTTCTAACAGCCTCAGCTAAGGCGGTCGAGCGTCTCATCGTGGCACGTCATCCAGCAGCGCTGACGCATAACTCCCTTGATATTCTTGTTAAACTTTGCGCTGCGCGCGGTTATCAATCCGATGATCTCACCGAAGATAGTATTAAATTCACGCACAAGATTCCGGAATGGAGCAGGCTTAACCGAGCGCTATTTTGGTTTCAGGTTGAAAAGAAACGCCTACGCGTTGATTTAAAAAAGGGAGAACGTCTCACAGAGTATTGGAAGGCGTCCATCTTTGGATCATTCTGGCGGTTCAATACGGATGATCTTGAGTACGTCCTCACGCAGATTGAGCAACAGGAGGAACTGGATAACAAGTTAGTTGCTTTATCCTTGGCGTTTACGTTGTATCGAGATGCCGGTCGCCCGCGTGCAGTTCGTGAAAAGCTCAACAAATTGTCAGCGGAAGAGCCTGAACTTAAAGCGCGCCTTCGCAGCTACTTAAAACCTCCAGCGAGTCCTGAAGCGGCAAAGTGGAAAGCGCAAGAACGAAGAAGGAAGAAGCAGAGCGAGGCTCGCGAAATGAAGCGTGCGGAGAACCTCGCCAAATCACAAGAATACCTAAAAACCAATCTCGCCCAGCTTGTGGAAGAGAATGAGGCCTCGCCCGGAAAGTTTCTCAACGCCCTTCATTACCTCTTCGAGCAATCGCGTAAAACATCGATATCCAGCGGTCGATGGACGGAGTATAATTGGCAAACACTCATTCCAACTTTTGGCGAGGGCGTTGCGTTATTCTACCGAAATGCGGCTGTTCGCTTCTGGCGCCATTTCACACCGAAGCTACGATCCGAGGGCTTTCCCGCGAACCAAACCGCACATGCCACTATTTTCGGGCTTGTAGGAATCGAGATTGAATCTCGTGAAAACGAAGGGTGGCTCGCCAATCTTACCTACGAAGAAGTCGTGCTCGCGTGCCGCTATGCATCGTTCGAGTTGAATGGATTTCCCACTTGGTTTCCCAAGTTTTTCTCCAAGCATACTGTTGCAGCCGTCGGCTTTCTACTGGGAGAGATCGAACACGAGCTTTCCCGTGCGACGCCAGAATCTGACACAAACTACATTCTCAGCGATGTTGAATGGTCAGGTCAGTGGACATGGCATTTTATCGCGCCGAAACTATACGACCGCCTAAAGACCAGCGAGCCTAACAACCTGAAGCACCTCGATCAGCTTCTTCGAATTGTCCAAGGTTCTTCAATTAGTGACGCGATGATCGCGCAACTTGCCGCCCAGAAGTGCTCGGAGAGCCTTCCACTTATCAACACAGCGCGTTGGTTTGCCGTATGGGTTGGCGTCGATGCAGATACTGCAATCCCTCGCGTCTCCGAGAGATTGACTGCAATCCCAGATAAAGACGAACGAACAAATTTTGCGATGATTTTTGTATCGAACCTCGTTGGCGGCGGACGACGCGAGCGAGGGAATGCGGCGCGACAGTCGTTTCAAACTGCATCGTCTCTCAAGGCGCTCTAACTACTCATGCACGAACATGTGCGCCGCGAGGAAGACATTGAGCGGGCAGGAAAAGGCGTGTACTCGCCGGGCTTGCGAGACGACGCACAAGAAGCTCGGAATAGCCTTTACGAGCTTTTATTAAGGATGCCTGGCAAAGAAAGCTTCCTGGCGATCCAAGAAGTTGCGCAGAAATCTCCAGATCGCCCGTGGCTGGCTCGGTATCCGAAAGAGAAGGCCGAACGCGAGGGAGACCTCGCCGTATGGGAGCCTTCTGCAGTGCGTGAATTTAACGACAAGCTCGAAAAAATGCCGACAACCCATCGAGAACTGGCGGATCTGGCGGTTCATCGCTTTATAGATTTGAAAATAGACCTCGAAGAAGGCGATAGTAGCATCGCCGGAATTTTGAAGACTGTCCAATTTGAAACCGACATGAGAAAATTCATCGGACGCGAACTCCGCCAAAAGGCTATGGGCCGGTACGCTGTTCCCCAAGAAGAAGAGCTAGCGGACGGCAAGAGAATGGACTTCCGCTTTCACGGAACTGGTGGGATCGACGCACCTGTGCCAATCGAGCTTAAACTTTCTGATGCTGGATGGTCAGGTAAAGATCACTTCGAGCGCCTTCAGAACCAGCTATGCGGCGACTACTTGCGCGACCCGCGATCAAATCGAGGCATCTTCGCCCTAGTCAATCGTGGAAAGCAAGGTACATGGGTGCTGCCGAGTGGAGCAAACGTCAACTTTGACGGGCTTGTTGCTGCTCTGCGCGAGCACTGGAAAACTTTGGCTTCCCTATATCCCGATATCGACGATGTCTTCGTTATAGGCATCGACCTCACAAAGCGCGGCGCATAGTTGACGTCTAGCGTGCGCTTCCGTTTTCATCTCGCGTGGTCGCGTCGTACCAGATGCTGTTGCTGGGTCAATGAAGACCGGACTCCAGTCTCCCGCCGGATGAGAAGCGGGCCTGATACTCCAGACCTTATTGATGCAAAGCGCCTAGACGCCCTTTGGAAACTTCGTCCAGCGTTGGTTGGGGTACTGCTAGAGGCTTGGTGCCCCTAAACTCACGATCAATGAGCATTCCTACCAACAGGGCTACGACTGACCGCGCTTAGGAATGCGCGGAGGCCAGATGTGAGATTATGTGAGATACGGCGGGAGATACCCGATTCCATACCCGCAAATACCCAATAACCGTCCGACGTAGATGAAAACGGCTCTAATCTCCGCATAGCGCGCTGAAAATGTGTATGTTCGTTTTTTGTTCTCATTTTTTCGTATCACTCTGGGAAAAATCATGACATAGTGTCAAAAAGATTCCCAGGATTTTCCATGACCATTGAACCGAACAGCCTCACCAATTTTGCACACTTGCGCGAAAAAGCCGGACTTTCCATAGAAGAAGCTGCTGCCCTTACCGGAAAGTCCGACCGCACGATTCGGCGTTATGAATCCGGAAACGGGGGTGGCGTTCGTCCGCCGTTGTTGGTCATTGAAGCCCTCCGTAAAGCCGCTGAGCAGAGGTGTGCGGAAAAACCGGAATCATCATTCCGATTCATTGATCTCTTTGCAGGTATTGGCGGACTTCGTATACCATTTGACGAAATCAGCGGGCGCTGCGTTTTCACAGCCGAATGGGACAGGTTTTCCCGCCAGACCTATGCGGCCAATTTTCCCGAAGATGATGATCACGAATTTGCGTGTGACATCCGCCCCTATGCGTCAAACCCGCACCTCATTCCTTCACATGATGTCCTGCTTGCAGGATTTCCTTGTCAGCCGTTCTCAATAGCCGGAGTTTCCAAGAAAAACGCACTCGGCAGGCCGCACGGCTTTCTGTGTGATACACAAGGCACGCTCTTCTACGATCTTGCTGAAATCATCAGGTACCATCGTCCTCCGGCCTTCCTTCTGGAGAATGTCAAAAACCTGGAGCGGCATGATGGAGGTCGTACGTTTGCCACTATCCTGCATGTTTTGAAGGAGGAGCTTGGCTATCATGTGCATACGCGCGTCATCAGCTCTGAACCGTGGGTGCCCCAGAAACGCGAACGTATTTTTATCGTAGGCTTCCGGGAGGAATGTTCCTTTGATTTTGATGATCTGGAACTGCCCGATACCGAACCGCCGGTTCTCGGTGACATTCTCGAAGAGGAGGTGCCTGCAAAATATACCCTGACCGCTCATCTCTGGAACTATCTCAAGGATTATAAAGCCAAGCACCAGAAGGCCGGGAACGGCTTCGGTTATTCGCTTTTTGGTCCTCAAGATGTTACCCGGACTCTTTCAGCGCGCTACTACAAGGACGGATCAGAAATCCTTGTTCGCCAGAAAGGCGGTCGTCCTCGCCGCCTTACGCCGCGCGAATGCGCGAGATTGATGGGATTTGATCCTCCGGGATGTTCCGATTTTATCATCCCGGTTTCTGACACGCAGGCTTATCGACAGTTTGGCAATGCTGTGGTCGTTCCGGTTGTACGTGCTGTTGCGCAGCTCTTACGCCCTCATATCGAGGCAGCAGTAGCGCGGCAGGCACAGAGGCCAGTCCAAGGCGAACTGCTCCTGAGGAGGAGCCGTGGCTGATATTGTTTCCCCTGAAATCCGAAGTCGCATGATGTCCGGTATCCGGGGAACGGGCACGGCCCCTGAGTTGATGCTGCGGAAGGGGCTGCATCGCAGGGGGCTACGGTTCCGACTCCACGGCAAAAGTTTTCAAGGCAAGCCAGATCTGGTCTTTCCAAGGTATCATGCCGTTCTGTTTGCCCATGGATGCTTCTGGCACGGGCATGATTGCACTCTGTTCAAGTGGCCATCCAGCCGGGAGGATTTCTGGCGTAGAAAGATTTCAGGGAACCGTGCGCGAGATAAGCGCAATGAAGCAGGACTGAAAGAATCAGGCTGGCGCGTGGGCTGCGTATGGGAATGTGCGCTCAAGGGGAGAAGTAAATTGGACCCGGAGCAGGTGCTGGACATCTGTGCAGAGTGGGTCAGGAGCCGACAGCCTTTGCTAGAGGTGCGCGGTCATGAATAAGGGGCACCTTTCGGAATATTTTGAAGGGGTGGGCGTCAAGAGGCTTTCGGCTGTTGATGCTGAACCGAACAAATCCAATCAGCATGAGATCGGCACAACTGTTCCGATGCGCAAGTTTCTGGGTACGGACAAGAAGACCTTCGATGTCACTTATATCTGGCTGAGCGACGAACAGGAAACGATCACCGAGCAGGGCTGGGCCACGCACTACAACAGTAGGGAAGGTAAGCCCAGAGCCGCAGAATACCGTCTTTACTACCCGTCAAACATGGTTACTGGGGTCATGTCGGAAGGCGACACGCTTTTTCTGGCGATCCGCCCTGACAAGACCATTCTGTTTATTGTCGTTCCTGCAAGCAGCACAATCCAGAGCCAGCTTCTCTGGTTGTTCGGGATTGAGGAGCAGCCGCAACTCAAATTCACAGTTCAGGAATTTGAAGGCAAGGACGACAACAAGCTCGACTTCGTGTCCAGATTCATTCTGGATGAGATTGGGGTTGAATTCGAAGATCCTAATGCGAATTCTCTGGATGCCATTATCGAGCGTTTTGGTATGAAATTTCCGCTGACTGCGGAGTTTTCAGCCCTTGCGCGACTGACGCTTCCAGAAGTGGAGGCCCGTGACGATCCGGATGCCGCGCTTTTGGCTTGGCTTAACCACGAGGAAGCCATGTTCCGCCGCCTTGAAAAGCGAATCGTCGCGCAGCGAGTGGAAAAGGGCTTCGCGGACTCAGACGGCGTAAACGTCGATGAATTTATTCGTTATTCTCTGGAGGTTCACAATCGCCGCAAATCCCGGATGGGCCATTCCTTCCAGCATCAACTCAAGGCCGTATTTGATGCATACGGGTTGCGTTATAACGCACAGGTCATAACCGAAAAAGGCAAGAAACCGGATTTTATTTTTCCGGGTAAGAAAGAGTACTACGATTCTTCATTCAATCTGGAGCTTCTGACCATGTTGGCGGCAAAATCTACCTGCAAGGATCGCTGGCCGCAAATCCTTCCCGAAGCAGAGCGCATTCCCCTTAAACATCTCGTTACTCTTGAGCCGGGTATAACGATTCCCCAGACAACCATGATGAAAGAATCCGGAGTGCAGCTTATTGTCCCCGAAGCCATTCAGGGTAGTTATGCGAATGAACAGAAGATCTGGTTGCTGAATATTCAAGAATTTGTACAGCTTGTCGCGACACGGCAGAGCAGAATGTAAAAGATGATTTTTCCGTTTTTGGCCTATAATCATGGGAGTTCTTTTGTCTTGATATTGTAATCTGACACACTTGGTTGCTGGAACAGGCTCTTGTGAACGGAGCCGCAAGCGTCTCCGCCATCCGGCGTCGATCCTTCGCGCGGAGGGCGTCCGAGAACATGCGGAATTGAAGGCCGATCGTTTTTCGCTCCAGACTTTTTTGGAGGGATTGCACCCCTCCCGACCGTCAATGGCAAGCGCGCAAGCTTAGGCGCGGGCAAGCCGCGCCCCATTGACCGTCTCCCACCCCGCCGTTCGCCACGAGGCAGGGTTGCATCAGCAACCCCTTCCTATTGAAAGGAAACCCTCCGATGACGGACGAAACTGCAAGCATAAAAATCTATGTGGCGTGTTTAGCCGCTTACAATAACGGCATCCTGCACGGGCGCTGGATCGACGCGACTTTGGGCGAAGATCATATCCGGGACGGCATCAAGGCGATGCTGGCCGAATCCCCGATCCCCGGAGCCGAAGAACACGCGATCCATGACCATGAAGGCTTTGAGGGCGCACATATCGGCGAGTATGCCGATATCGAAGGCGTGGTCGCACTGGCAACCTTCATTGAGAAACACGGCGCGATAGCGGCCAAGCTGGTAGCGTATTTCTGCGATCTGGACGAAGCCGAAGCAGCAATGGAGGAGCGCTATTGCGGGGTCTATTCATCCGTTGCCGACTACGCGCAGGCAATCACTGAGGAAACCACGCAGATTCCGGAGAACCTGCAATACTATATCGACTATGAGCGCATGGCCCGCGATCTGGAAATGTCCGATATCCTCGCCATCGAAATGGGCTTCGAGGAAGTACATATTTTCTGGCAAGGCTGATCTAAAGCGCCGCCGGGAGCGGAACACCGCTTCCGGCTTGAATGCTGCCCTTATTCGGCTTTGCCTGCGGCGGGCTGAACATCCTTGACCGAAAGCGCCCGCATAGGGCGGTCTTTCTTGGTGGCGTGTTTGTAGAACGCGGCGGCGGTTTCTTCGGGCTGGCTGACTTCCGTCAGGCGATAAAGCGTCTTTCCGCCCTCTAACCCTTCCTTCTTGACCTCGAAGAAGCCGATGAAATACGTCTCCGTCTTATCGAATCCGGCAGCCCGGTCCACGTTCGGGCCAGTATCACCCTCAGCAGGTTCGATCTTGATGCGCGTGGCACAGCCCGCTTCGATATCCACCTGATTGAGCGGCAGCGGGAATCCGATCTCTCCGCTTTCAATCCTGTTCGGCAGGTTGGCTTCCTCTCCCCAGCATTTCAGGAACGCAGGATTCTCAAAACGGTCTGTCGGGGGCATTTTGTCCCGTGTTTCTGCCGTGATGCCTTCAGGCGTAGGTTTGTAGCGAAGCACAGCGGTTTCAATGAAGACGGTCTTGCCCGTATTCTCATTCAAAAACGCATGCAATCCATTGCCCTCGTTCGCGGCGATGACTTCGATATTTCCATTATAGGAGGCAAACTTTGCCAGTTCGGCCTGTTCTTGCGGACTCGGCGCAGGCGTCTTGGATTCCGCCGCGAACGCTGCCCCCGAAATCATACACATCATTGCCGTGATCGTGAGTGTGCCGCGCACAAGGCGCTGCGCTATCCTTTGTCCGAATGTCTCCATGTCTCCTCCTATCAATCGCCGTGAGTTAAAAATACAAATAACAACAAAAATCCTGCGCATCAGCATAAAATTCATCTGGATACAGATTTTTTATTGATCAACCTTCGTTGTATAAATTATGATCTTTGCAACTTTAACGGAATGAATTTGAATTGAAAAGATCTTCCTCCGTATAAAGACGAATAGATTTTGTACGCGTGTATTTCATTTGAATATTATACGGAGATGATGGTTGATGGTTAAGTGCGTTCCGCGTGTTTCAAAGGTTTTTGTTGTTCATCTGATTGCTTTGTTTGCGGCTCTTAGCGCAACCCTTCCGGCCCAAGCGGGAACAACCAATTGCGCAGGATTTCAGGGCTGGCACACGCCGGGTACGCCCAACACATACGGGCAGTTTGGTTCTTATGTTCATGTCATGTCGGTTTATCACACGGCAACGGATTGCGATGGCTATGCCACGAAGAACGCGGTTACCGGGACATGGCAGACCTATGCAACCAGCCAAACCAGCGATAGCCGCAAAACAAAATACGATCTTGGGCCTGATGCGTCTGGAAATCCGCGTAATGTGAAGTCCGATGCTGACTCCTCCATGTTGGGAACCAGCGCGTCCGGTCAAGTGAAGGTGCAAACAGACGGCACGTTCAAAAACGCGACGCGCACACAAGATACACTTGAATGCACCATTCCGACTGCCGGCTCGACTGAACTGAACTATCTCGGATTCAGGCTTTGCTACGAATATAATTCCAGCGCAGCGGGCGAGATTGTTCAGTATTCTGCTGGCGACGGCATGGTCTCAGCCTACACAAAGAACCTCACAACGGGCGGCGATCTGGCGACTTGGGATGTTCCCGGCAGCGGTACGCTTTGGCACACCAATAACCAAGGTTATGAAGAAAAGTGTTCGACCGGCTTTTACACGATCAAGGGCACACAGGCCCGATTCACCCTGAATTTGTCAACGGAAACTCTGGGCACGGCCTACAAGGTCACAAGCACCGGCCCGTGGTCGATTGAGGGCACAGTTAGTGGAAACTTCGAGATCACCGCGAGCCCCGCGCCCTCAAAGCCATGGATATGCAAAAGCGGCTCAAAAGTCTTCGCCGGCGCAGATGGGCCGACCAAAGAGGAGGTGGATAAGCAAAAAGAGTCCGACAGCGGCAGCAAAGACCCGTGTGTGAAAGCCGAAGGCGGCGGGCGCGATCATGAGCCGGAGTTCAGCGACGTTTCACACGGGCCGGAGACTTCCGGCAGCCAGCCTGTCCGCAACGTGGGCAACCCGATCAATTTCATGCAGGGCTTCAAGGTCCAGAAGGAAACCGATTACACCGGCCCGATGGGGCTCACTTTCGTTCGGAGCTACCGGAGTGATGGCGAATGGCTCAGCTACAATTTTGGCACCTACTGGCGGCATAACTTCAACCGCACCCTGACGTTTAGCGGCTCTTCACCGGATGTTGCCGCACTCACCGATGAGAACAGCGTGGTCACGCGCTTCCGCCAGCAAACGGATGGAAGCTGGAAGCCCTACGATGTCGATGTCACCACAAAGCTGGAATCCCTGTTCGATTCTACGCCCACACTGATCGGCTACGCATATACGCGCAACGACAATACCCGCGAAATCTACGACACGTCCGGCAAGCTGACCCGGATAGAGTATCTGGGCACCGTGGCGCTCGACCTAACCTATGACGGCTCAGGCCGTTTGGACGAGGTGACCGATGAAAGCGGGCGCAAACTTGAATTTACCTATGACGGCTCAAGCCGCATCGCCACGATGGTCACGCCGGACGGCACCTATACCTACACATATGGGTCCAACAACAATCTGATCGAGGTCGAGAAGCCCGACACCAAGACCCGCGAATATCATTACGAGAATACGAGTTTCGTGAATGTCCTCACCGGGATCACAGACGAGCGCGGCATACGTATCGCCACATGGGGGTACGATGCAAATGGGCTGGCGATTTCTTCCGAATCTGCGGGCGGCGTGGAGGAATACACCGTCACCTATAACTCAGATGGCACCGTCACCACCGAAAATCCGCTCGGCAAGGAGACGATCTACAGGCTTGAGGAGATCAACAATGTCAAGAAGGCCACCAAGATCGACGGGGTGGCCAGCACGCACTGTCCGGCCTCCGCCAAGGATTATACCTACACCGCGCAGGGCTGGACGGAGAGCAAGACCGACTGGGAAGGCAATAAAACCTCCTATGAGTACGATTCGCGCGGCCTTGAGACTTCGCGCACGGAGGCCGTGGGCGAATCCGAAGAACGGACCATCACCACCACATGGGATTCGACCTTCCGCCTGCCCGATGTGATTACCCGCACGGGCCGCACGACCGACTACGATTGGGATGCCTACGGACGGCTGACCAAGATCACCGTCACCGATACCGCCACCAGCGACACCCGCATCTGGAATTACGCCTATTGGAGCAATTCAACGGGTTCGGGCGGTCAGACCATTCTGGGCCGTCTCAAAGAGATCGACGGGCCGCGCACGGATGTCACGGACAAGATCACCTACGCTTATGATGCCAATTATAACCTCACCAGCGTCACCAACGCGCTCAGTCAGGTCACAGAGATCACCGCGCGCGATGCCGCCGGACGCCCCACCACCATCGAGGGTCAGAATGGCGTTGAAACTGACCTGACTTACGATACTAACGGGCGGGTTCTGACTGTCACCGTCGCGCCCGGAACGGCGCTGGAAGCCGTCACCACCTTCACTTACGACGATGCAGGCGATCTGACAGGGATGGAATTGCCGAACGGCACGAATGTCACTTACACTTATGACAATGCCCGCCGCCTGACCGGGATCACGGACGATCTGGGCAATAGCGTCACCTACACGCGCGATAATGCCGGAAACGTCACCCAGACCGAATACGAGGATTCCGGCAGCACCCTCAAATACACGCACACACGCACGTTCGATGAGCTATCGCGCCTGCTGACCTCCGTCGGGGCCGGAGCCGCATGGAGCCGCGCCTTTGCATACGACAAGAACAGCAACCTCACCCAATATACGGATGCCAACACCAACGCGACCGGGTTCGCCTTCGATCCGCTGCAACGCCTGACCAGCTCGACCGATGCGCTCTCGGGCGTGACGGAATTGGCCTATAACGATCTGGACCAGAACACCGAAGTTGAAGACCCGCGCAATAACGCCACCACCTACACCTATAACGCCTTCGGCGATGTCACGCAGATGGTCAGCCCCGATACGGGCACCACCAGCTTCACGGTCGATAAGGCCGGAAACGTCACGCAGATGACGGATGCCCGCTCCGTGGTGACGAATTTCACCTACGATGCGATCAATCGGCTGGCCACCGTGGCCTATCCGTCTGATAGCTCGCTCAATGTCACGCTGACCTATGACGACAACCCGACGCCCGGAGCTTGCGGCACGTCGATAGGCCGTTTGTGCCGCACCGTCGATGCCGCCGGAACCACTGACTACAAATACAACGCCCTTGGCCAGTTGATTGAGGTGAAGGAGGTCCGAGGCGCGCTGACCTTCACGACCGCTTACGAATATGACCTTGCAGGCGTCCTGACCCAGATCACCCTGCCGAGCGGGCGGGAGATCGACTACACACTCAATGGCAACGCGCAGGTTTCGGGCGTAGCGGCGGATATGAATGGCAGCGCCACGACGCTGGCCAGTTCCATCACGTATCTTCCGTTCGGGCCGCTCACCAGCCTGACCTACGGCAACAGCAAGACGCTCTCCGCCACCTACGATCAGGATTACCGCCCGACCAACCGCACGGTTTCGGGGCTGTTCAATCACACCTACGACACGGATGCGGACGGCAATATCACGCAGAAAGGCGCATGGACTTACGAATATGACGCGCTCAACCGTCTCGATGAGCAGGATGACGGCTCAGCCACAGCCAGCTTCACCTATGACGCCATCGGCAACCGCCTGACCGAGGTCACGGGCAGCACCGTGAATTACAGCTACCCCTCGACCAACAGCAAACTCTCAAGCGTCGGGGCCGATTCCTACAGCTACGATGCGATGGGGAACATCACCGATGACGATGCGCTGGCCTATACGTGGAGTGCCGCAGCCCTGCTCAAGGAGGTCAAGACGAGCGGCACCAGCACGGTTCTGGGGGCCTACACCTATGATGCCAGTAACCTGCGGACCAAGAAGGTCGCGGGAGGCAACACCGTGCATTACGTCTATGGATTGGGCGGGCTTCTCTACGGCGAATACGACAATAGCGGCGCGTTGATCCGCGAGTATGTCTGGCTGAACGGGGAGCCGTTGGCGCAGGTGGATGCCGGATCGCCGGAAGTGCTCACCTATCTGCACACGGATCATCTGGCGACGCCCAGATATGGAACGAACGCGGGCGGCAGCACGGTCTGGACATGGGATTCCGGCGCGTTCGGCAAGGAAGCGGCGACGGGCTCAGCCACGGTCAATCTGCGCTTCCCCGGCCAGTACCGTGATGCCGAGACGGGCCTGCATTACAACTGGAACCGCTATTACAACCCCGCCATCGGAAGGTATGTCAGCAGCGATTCAATCGGGCTGGCCGGAGGGCTGAATACGTTCGGATATGCCGGGCAGAGTCCTTTGAGGTTTATGGACCGGCGGGGGCTTTGGTTCGGGTTTGATGATGCTGTTACCGGTCCTGTTGATGAAGCGATTGTAATTGGAGGTCTTCTCTGCCTTTCTGCCGGAGGTTCAGTTTGGGCAACCAATGTTCTCCAGAATTGGGGAATCATTTCGCAATCTGAAGGATCAGGAGGCGGTTCAGATGGTGGCTCTCGTTCGCATTCAGATAAGCCTTGGCCGTCTAATGCCGCACCAGAGGATGACAAGCCTAATGATCCCGACCCAGATGATCCTAAAATTATTCTTCCACCAATAGTGTATGATCCGCGTGTTAGGG
>JAANMX010003156.1_pt1 | contig 15003 bp, 10 predicted proteins | sample 7279681 | NCBI WGS metagenome assembly JAANMX01 (sample SAMN14094542, study PRJNA606508) | bioreactor metagenome | isolation source: A lab-scale SPAN reactor treating ammonium-rich wastewater day 351 | place: Ireland: Galway | collected 2018-01-01
ACGCCAACATTCCCAAGAAGGCATCCAACCGCGACCAATTGGTTGCGGACACGCTGGCGTTCGTCCATCGCTTCCCAATGCTCACTGTGATGGAGGTTAAGATGGTGACTCTACTGCGGCTGGAAAACGGCAATCGGGATCCGCAAGTGGTTCATGCTCACGAAATCGCCTCGCCTGATGATCTGGCTGACCACCTTACGATCTCCCAACCTCTGGAGGCATCCCTCGGTAGGCCGGGCGCGCGATTCTCCGCATCGTGCCAGGTCTTCATGCTCAAGGAGGGCGAGTCATTGGAACACGATCCGCAGCATCTGACCGCCACTGTTCCCGCCATGGAGGTGTAACGCACTGATGACCTGTTTGAACCACTTTTGTCCAACCCTCGCACCTGCCGGCTGCAGTATCGAGGCGTTGAATCTTGCCGTCGGATACCTTTGACAACACGGTCGCCTGTAGATCGTCTTTGTTGCCCTGAGCCATCAACAGGCATGGCCCAGAGGGGTAGGCGCGAAGTGCATCCAACTGGCTGAATTGGGGTGTCATAATCGTTGGTGTCGTTCAAGAGTACTTCAATTCAACCGTGGGACTGAATTCTGGCATTCATGGCCTTTGCGATGTGCGGCGAGGTTTTCTGCAGCTGGGTGGCGAGGTTCAGCAGTTCCGGGTATTTGTCCAAGCCACCCCTGAGCCGCCAGACCAGACTTTCTACCAGTGAATAATCCTGGCGGGTCAAAGCCATCCTGACCGCTTTGGCAATCCATTCTTCGTTGAGTTCCGCGGAACCAAAGGCGTGCGGCAGCAAATAGAAAACCACCACATCAACAAACCGAGTATTGTCCGGGCAGGTTTCAATCCAGCGCCGCAGGATTGTGGCCTGCAAGTCGCCGTCTTTCAGCATGGTAAACGCCACGCAGAGATGGCCGTCCCAATGTTGGAGTTGTAAGAAATCCGCCAAGGGAAGATTTTCAAGTTCCTCCGCCAGATGCCCCTTTACCCCAGGAAGCTCCATGATTTGGTGCCACCACATGTCGCCGGGGTATCCGCCCTCTTGCAATGTTCCGTGGGCTTTCTCCATCGGTTCGATAAAATCCCTGACAAATCGGAAGTAACATTTGGCGCAATAGGGCCGGCAGTAGCTGAAATCCCCCGCCTTGGCAAAATCGACGAAGCGTTGGCTCATAAAATTCGGACTTCTTTATGGCGCACAAAATATCGAGTGTCAGTTCATTTGGAAACGAGATTGGACGAACAGTTTAGGACGGCTGGCTTTAGCCTTTTTTGCCTTCACATCGGCCCTTTCCAAATCAGCCAACGCTTTAGCGGGCTTGATTCCGGCGTAAATGACCTGCATGATGACCGGCAAATAGTGGTCCATGGCCGACAGGTTCAACGAGAACAGCTTGTCCAGCAGCTCCGTTTGGGGCAGTTCCTTGTCATACGGCACGGAGGTTCTACAGAATATTTCGCCATCCTTGAAATCCATCTCAAAGCAGACTGCCGGCAACCCGAAGTTAATCCGGGTAAACAGTTCGGCGCAGGCGTTCCTTTTTATTTCGGGGCAGTTGACGGGAAACCGGGACAAAATGATGACCGCAATATCTCTGAAGCCGCCGGTTCGAATCCGCCATTGGCCGTTATCACCTGTGCACCCTGTGGTGATCATTTGGGATTCCTCCTCCACTTCAAATTTCCAGTCCCGAGCCCGTAACACCTCCGTCATCCTCTCCGTTGCAGCGTTCATGTTTTTCCTTTCCAGTTGATAGCTGTCGATGTTCTGACATCAACATTACATAGCGGGTATGACAACCGCAGTCATAGCCAAAAACTACATGAAATACATTCCCGCAGGTTTGAGGAAGACGAAACAGACTTCACCGGCGGGCACGGCGGAAGCGAGATAGTAGTGAGACCCCGAACCGGCAAACCGTGCTGACAAATTGGCCTCCACTTCAAAGCCTGCGCGCTCAAGAGCATTCAGAACCTGAGATTCATACCAATGCCAGTGCGTGCGGATCCCTTCTGACTATTACGGCCCCCATTTTCGTTCCTGCAGGGCGTTTGTACTAAGCATAAATAACTGGTGCTTTTCATGTTTAAGCGTTTAAGCAGCTTTTGGGAATGGAATCATTGGTAGCGGCTCTCCAACACGTTGGCCGTTTCACGTAACCTTTTGGCGAGCACTTCGGGCCGCACCACCGTCGCATGTTGACCCCAGCTCAGAACCCAGCGTTCCGCCTCCTCAATGCTGTTCAAACGCAGGCGCAGCCGGATCTGGCGTCTCGGCAACTCCATGATTTCCTGGCTGGCATGCCATTTGCGCCCGCGGATCAAGTCTGCCGCCCAGGAATCAAATTCCACAACGACTTCGTAATCGTCTGGCCCCTTGAACACGTTGAAACTGCCCTTCAGATATTCGCTCAGGTTGAATTTCTTGGGGATGGTGAAGCGCTCGGTCGTGATCTCCGGAGCTTTTAGTCGCACGAGGGCAAACGTGCGCATGGCGCTGCGCTTCACGTCGTAAGCGAACAGATACCAATGATTGTCCACACAGGCCAGATGGTAAGGATGCACCAGCCGGCCTTGGGCTTTTTCGGTGCCCAGATTCCGGTATTGGAACTTCAACACCCGGCGTTCCTTCAAGGCCCGGGTCAGAACCTCAAATGCTTCCAGATCGTTGTCTTCCGGCGCAAACGGTCGGAAGGACAGGGCTTCATCCAGGTTGCCCAGCACATATTTCGCGGAGGAATCCAATTGGCCACTCAACTTGCGGAAAGCCAGTGCCAGGGGGTGTTCGAAGGGCGTGCCCCGGTATTGGGCAACGGCTTTGTGTGCCACCAGCAACGCGAAAATCTCTGCTTCGGAGAAGGACAGCTGCGGAAATTGCTCCACCGCTTCGGTGTAATAGTAGCCGTTGCGCTGGCTGTCGAATTCGATGGGTAAATTCATCCGGTCACGCATGAAGTCCACGTCGCGCATGATGGTGCGCAGGGAGACCTCAAACTCTTTGGCCAGTTTTGAGCAGTTGGGAAACGACTGCTCTTTAATCAGGTTGTGAAATCGCATCATCCGCTCCCACGGCGGCCGAATTAAAGCCTGCTGTTTGATCTTGGCCATCGTTCCTTTTCAGAGATTTACCCCTTTTGTGCACCCTCTGACACTGCATGTCAAACCCTGCGTTCGGCAACCTGAAACTTCAGACCCGAAAGCAGAAAGCAGAAATGTTGAAAACAGGGAGCAGGGAACGAGGGGAAATATTTTCGGGAGTAGGTAGATAACGCAAATTGACTGGTTGTTTAATTGCGGCATACATATTGATCATAGGTCAGCCGTTTGCCTGCGGTGCGTTTGACCGCTTCGACAACGCGCTGGCCGTCATTGAGTTTGCGTGTATCCCAGCGAAAAGCGAATTCGTCACAATAGCGGTGCAGATGTTCCTTGCTCACGGCATGAAACGTTCCCAGCAATCCGCGTTTTATCAGCGAGAAGAACGATTCGGCACAGTTCACTCCGGCGGTGGTGCCATCCGCATTGCGCTGGGTGTATTTCTGCTTGGAATGGTTCACAATATCATGCCGTCCCCCGAGATGCTTGGTAATCGGATAAAGGATGGTGTGATAAACCGGGCTTTGATCGGTATTGACGATGGTGCCATTCTCAATGTTCTCAAAAAGAAAATGACCCACATTGTTCTGCGTCACCTTCGGCACGACCTTGGTGCGGACATGGCCGCCACGTTCCAGCACTGCGACAACCGGAACTTTACTGGAGTTCTTGCGATAGCCGGGCAGCACGGTTCGCGGATCCCCTGGCCGTGGTTTTCCGCCCACAAAAGTCTCATCCACTTCGCAGATCCCCGAAGTGTTGCCCAGTTTCTGCCGGTTCGCTTGGTCTTCCGTCAGGGCGAAGCGAATCCGGTGCATGAGGAACAAAGCCGACTTGTGGGTGATTTGACAGTTGCGCTCAATCTCCCGCGCACTCACGCCCTTCTTGCTGGCGCAAACGCGCCAGCACCCATAGGCCCAATGCCGCAACGGCAACTTTGAAGCTTCGTAAATCGCGCCCGTGCGAACCGTGTATTGCTTCCCACAAGCACGGCAGCGCCAGAGATAGCGTTTATTCCGCGCGCCAGTGCGGCCTGCCATCTTGTATACGTGGGAGCTCTGGCAATGGGGGCATACGGGCGACTTACCCCAGCGTTGCCGCTCAAAGAACTCAACCGCCGCCGTTTCATCGCCACAGACTTTGGGGAGGCGCTTGACGACGTCCGATTTCCCAAGTTCAGGATGTTTCTTTTCATTCATGGAACGATCTTCCATGACGGGGTCGGACATTGGCTGGGCTGCCAACCCCAATTTGCGTTATCTATTTATTTCCGAATATTTTTCACCCTATGACCGTGTTTGTCATACCTCGGGGGTTATTCTGATCGCATGAAAACGGAATTCTTCCTCGATTATCCGACCATTCTCGCGAATCAGGCCCGTCCGGTTCACTTTGCCATCCGCTTTGAAGCCGACGTGGCGGGCATACCCCGGCCCAAGCCGGCGGCGTTTTGTGCGGTGCTGGACCGGAGTGGATCAATGGCCGGTCCACCGCTCGCTCATGCCAGGGAGGCAGCGAAGGTTGCCGTGCGCAACCTCCGGCTGGGGGACCGGTTCAGCCTCGTCATCTTTGACGACGAGGCTCGAACCGTCATCCCGCTACAACCGGCCACCAACAAACAGTCCTTTTATGACATCATCGACCGGATCACGGATGGCGGCAGCACCAACCTCACCGGCGGCTGGATGCTGGGACGGGACGAGTTGCGCAAGGCAGAGACCGGCACCACGCGGCGGTTGCTGTTGCTGAGCGATGGACATCTCAATCATGGCATCGTGGAACCGCCCGCCGTGCGACAGGTGGTCGTGGCCGGTTTGGAGCAGGATGCCGTGCGCACTTCCTGCCTGGGGTTTGGCGACAATTACAACGAAGACCTTATGGCGGAACTGGCGCGGGCTACCAACGGCCAGTTTTATGATGCCGATTCACCCGAAACGTTGCCGGCCATTTTCGCTTCCGAGTTGGAAGGTTTGCAGAAGCTTGCCGTTCAGAACCTGCGTGTGCGGATTCAGACACTGGGTTTCTGCGAGAAGTATTCCTTGCTGGGCGAATACTCGGCGTTGGCCCTACCGGATGGCCGGATGGAGTTCGCGATCGGCGATTTGGTGAGCGAGGAGGAGCGCATCGTGTGTTTTGGTGTTCAGGCGCTGGCCCTGCCGCTTATCAACGGAAAGCCGCCTTTCGATCTGAAAGGTGAACTGCTGTTGAGTGTCGAGGTGTTGTGGGACGAGATTTTGGAACAAGGCGTGGTCTCCCGAACCTTAACCCAGCTGGTGCGGATTCAGGCGACGCAAGACCCGGCGGAGGTGGTCGTCAACAGTGTCGTCGCTCCGTGGATCAGCTTGCAGAAGGCGGGCGCCGTAGCGGCCGATGTGACCAAGAAGATGGATCAGGGACAACTCAATGAAGCACTGGCCGTGCTCGACAAGACTATTCAGGAATTGGGCCAATACGGCGAACGCGGAGACGAAGCGATCAAGGTCTTGCAGGAGATGAAAGACAAAATCGCCAACGATGGATGGACGCTGCGGGAGAGAAAGTCGTCGCGCTATCGCAGTGCGAGCTATCGGAAGATGAGCTCGAAAGAAATGTGGTCGAGCAGCGCACCACCGCCGAGTTTCAAGGAGAAACCTTCAAAGCCAGGCAACACACCCCCAGCACCGTGAAAAATGGACGGTTCCACGGTGGGAGCTTTGGCTGCGGGGAATCTTATAATTCCCTGCGAGCTCGAGCGGAGTATGCGGATTCGTTGAATCAACAGCCCTGTCTCCTGCTGGAACCTAGTCCAGAGGAGGTGGAAAAGATGGCTTTGCAGTCGGCCTTGGAAAACTTCAAGAGGGCGGTTGAAGAACAGCCCGACTCAGCTTGGGCTTGGTATCAATATGGCGATGCGTTGCTGGGGCTAAAACGGACGGAGGAAGCCGTCCCGGCCCTGCGCAAGGCCGTGGAACTTTCACCGGAGACGGCACCGTTCCATTATGACCTCGGGTTAGCGCTGTATGATTTGAATCAATTAGAAGCCGCTAGCGAAGAATTTGCGAGGATTGCGGTCAACGATCCCAAACTCAAATGCGCCTGGTCAGGACTGGTGCTGGCCGCCATAACCAATCTGGCGCTCAGTCAGGAAAAGCTGGGACAACGTGACGAGGCCATTCAAACCCTGCTGCCGGCACTGGATAACGCCGTGGGCATTTTGTTCAACCTCGGCTTCCTGCATTTTCGCGCCAAGCGGTTTGATGAGGCGATGCCGTATGCGCACGCGGCCTACATTTTGAAACCCAACAACGAGGACATCGTTCATTTATACGGCTCCACCTTGAACGAATCAAAACGGCCGCGGGAGGCAATCAAACTCCTGAAGTTGGCGACGCAACTGGAACCCACCTGCGCCAGTGCCTGGTATGACCTTGGGCTGGCATACGCCCGATTGAAATTCCGAAAACGAGCGCGCACATGTTTCCGAGAGTCACTCCTGCTCGCTCCGCATCATGCCTGGTCATATTACGATCTGGCCTGTCTCGATGCCCTGGAGGGCAAACGCAACGCTGCCTTTCAAAATCTCATGCAGGCCGTCGCCTTTGGATTCAGGCAAATCAGGCATCTGCGCCGGGATTCCGACCTGCGCTCACTGCGGCGCGATGAACGCTGGAAAACTTTGATCACCACGATCGGTGACTTGGAGAGATCAAATAATTGAAGCATACGACTATGAATGGCGCAGATTACTGTTTCGGGATTGACTTGGGCACGTCCAATTCGTCGATTTGTTACGTCAACCCCAAGGGACGGCACCGACTTCCCTACGTCCATGTCGAAGCGGCGAGGATCCCGAGAGACGAGGCAGGTGATTATTCGCATCGCCTCCCGTCGGTCCTCTATGTCACCGGGAAGACGGTGTCTGCGGGGTTTGAAGCCCAATCGAAATGGAAGAAGGGGCATCTGTGGGAAACCCTCTTTCCGTCGGCCAAGTCCGAACTGGGCGCGCACCGATTCTATGACGAGGCGGCCAGCGAGAAGTTGGATACCCCGGTCAAGGTGCAGGCGGAGATTTTGCGGCGATTGATTGCCGCTGCCAAGGAGCGCACCGGGGAGGATCCTCGCAAATCAAAGATCGTCATCACCGTGCCCGCCTCGTTTGAAATGGGCCAGCGCAAGGACACTTTGGAAGCGGCGAAATTGGCGGGGTTGAATTTGGGAGACGGCGACCTGCTCGACGAGCCGAATGCGGCGTTTCTGGACTTGGTCAACAGCCAGGCCATTGACCGGCTGGACTTGTCATCGCCCAAAAACATTCTGGTCTTCGATTTCGGCGGCGAGGCGTGCGACATCTCGATCCTCCGGGTTCAGCGAGATGACAAAAACGCACCGCTGGCGTTGCTTATTGAAAATATTGCGATCAGCAACTACGCGCGACTGGGCGGGGACAATCTTGATCTGCTACTGGTTCACAAGGTTTTGCTGCCAAAAGTGTGCCGCGAGAGCCGTGTTGAATTTGAGAGTCTTTCGGAGCGGGATAAACGCGACTTGCGGTGGAATTTGAAGGAGACCGCCTGCCGCCTGAAAGAGCGGCTTTGTGAAAAGGCCATAAGCGAGCGGGAAAAAATCAAGTTCGCGAACCCCAGACAGACGTGGACGGTGGAGACGTTCGCGCTGTCTGACGCCGGTGTGAGCACGAAGAAAATCAAGGGGGAGCTCGCCTATTTTGAATTTGAGAATCTGCTGGAGCCGTTCGTAGGTCGGTTGACCGACAGCCAGATCACACTGGCGGATGGTTACTACATGGGTTCCATTTTCGCGCCGGTGCTGGAATCTCTCGACAAGGCGAGATTGAACCCGGACCAGATTGACGCAGTGCTGCTCAACGGCGGAAGTTGCCGAAATCCACGCGTTGTCCACGCCTTTCGCGAGTTGGACATCTTTCGGAACGCGGAGATTCTCGACAAAGGTGACTTGGACCTGGCGGTTGCGCGCGGCGCGGCAGTGCGCTGTTTTTTCAAACACTATCAGAACTACGATCCCATCACGCCCATCGTGAGTGCTGAACTTGGATTGATCACGCACGGCGAGAATCATGAGATGTTGGTGGAAGCCGGGACCCGGTTGCCGTTTCCGTCTAAGGGGGAATTCAAGCGGTTCATAGACCGTTTCTGGGTTCCCAAGGAGAAAATGGCGAAGATTCACCTGCCGATTTACGCCGGCAAGGAGGGAAACCGGCATCTGGTTCAAACGATGTCGATGGAAGTGCCCACAGTTGCCGTGCGCGGGGACCGTGTGGTGGTTGAATTGAAGATCGACTTGAACAAAATCATGCGCTTTCGAGCTTTTCTGGCAGAGCATCCAGCGGTGGCTCTGGATGTGACGCTGGAAAATCCGCTCGCGATGCGCAGTTTGTCCCCGGAGCAGCGGGAGGCGTTGGAGGAACGAAAGCGGATTTCGGGAAAGCGGCTCGAAAATCCGCTCTATCAGCCATTGAATGAAGAGCTGATCCGGCTGGCGAATCTGGAACGGTTGGCCGCCGCACCGGAACGGGCGCTTGAAATTCTCCAACGGCTTCAGGCCCGATTAAAGAAGCGGAATGAATTATTGCCGGCGTCTGGCCACAACGTATTGGGATTGTGTTACGGCATGCTGGGGCGACGTAATCTGAGTTTCGAACATTATCGCCAGGCGTCGGGGATGGAGCCGGGCAATAGCACCTACGCCGCCAATTGTGGTTATGCACTGACGCAATTGGGAAAGGCGGAAGAAGCCATTCCTTTTTTAAGGCGGGCCATCACCGCCGACCCGGAGGACGGATACGCATACGTCATCTTGGGCGATGCCCTTCGCCAGTTAGGGCGCGAGGAGGAGGCGTTGAAAGAGTTTCAAGAGGGAAAACGAAGGCTGGAAATTCAATTGCGGGCCTGGCCCCACAGCACGCACATGCTCAGTTGGGCTGAAGGCGTTTGCCGTCGCCTCAGTGAATATGAGGATATGGCGACATTCAGCCGGCGCAGGCAGGACGCTGTGCGCAACGCTTACCTAGGCGCGTCATCGGATGAGCTTGTCGCTGGCATGGACAGTGGCATCATTCGTCCCGGAGAACTTTCCGCCTGACCGTCTCCGGCAAAATGAAGAAAAAAAACCGATCAAAACGTAAGCAGCGAAAAAAGGTGAACCGCCCAAAGGCGGGGCATGCCGGGCATCCGCGCCGGGTTCACCTGGCCATTCGCAAACTGCTCGACACCACCAATCATATTCAAGCGCGGGCGGCGGAATTGGAAAATGCCCTTGATGAATTGCGTGAGCACGAGCGGAGCAAAGCTGTGAAGGACTTATTGCTCGCGCTGCGAAACAGCCCCGACGGCGATTTGTTGCGGTTTGATCCAGCCGTGCCGGGCGAGAGCGGCACTGGTCGCGCACAAGCAATTGTCGAGGCACTCAGCGAGGCATTTTCCATCGTGCCGGTTCACGAGATTGGGGAGCGAATTCCGGTTCGCAACGGGGAAATCCCTGACAGTTTGGAACTGGATCGTTCAATCGGCGAAGAGGCCGGGAAATGTGTTACGGCTGAAGTTCTATCCGTCGGCTGGAGGTTCAAGAAACAAACGATCATCAAGCCAATTGTTCGGCCTTTGTTCCGAGTATCCTCGTGACGCGGCGGATGAGTGAACTGCAAATGTCAAACTTGAGATTATACACCAGCAACCGGCTGGAGAACTTGGCGGAGTCCCTGGCTGAGGGTGTCCGCCGTCCGCCCCGTTCTCCGCTTGAACCGGAAACCATCCTGGTGCAGAGCCAGGGGATGGCGCGCTGGCTCAAGCTTCAGTTGGCCCGTCACCACGGCATTTGCAGCAACTGCCGGTTTCCATTCCCGCGCGCCTTCAGCTACGAGGCATTCAAGACGGTGCTGGGCGACCTGCCAGCGCAGGAGACCTACAACCCGGAGGTGTTGATCTGGCAGGTCATGAAGCAGATTCCGGCGTTCTTGGAACAGCCCGGATTTGAAGCCGTGAAGAACTACATGGGAACAGAACATGACGAGCGGAAGCTGTATCAACTGGCAGACCGTATCGCCAACGCGTTCGACCAATATCTGGTCTTCCGCTCCGACATGATCCGGCAGTGGGAGGCCGGAGCCGATGAGGGCTGGCAGGCAAAGCTGTGGCGCGAGGTCAGCGGCCCGTTTCGCGATCAACATCCGGCCGCGCTGCAAGCCAGACTCGTTGAGCACTTGGAACAGACCGGGGACCCAATTGTGGGCTTGCCCGAACGGGTCGCCATCTTCGGCGTCTCGGCGCTTCCGCCTTTTTACCTCCGCATATTCGCAGCGCTGGCCCGCCACGTTGATGTCAGTCTCTATCTCCTGCAGCCCTGCGAACAATTCTGGGGCTATATCAGTTCCGTGCGCGAGCAGGAGAAAACTTTGAAGCGTGCCGGCAAAGGGGCTGCCGAGGCAAACCAACTGCACTTGGAGCGAGGCAATCGTTTACTCGCTTCGATGGGGCAACTGGGAAGGGACTTCCTTCTGGTTCTGCAAGAAGCCGGCGATTGGCATGAATCCGAGCCGTCGCGGTTTGCAGCCACTGGTGAGAAAAATCTCCTTACCTGTATCCAGGCCGACATTCTGAACTTAGAAGACAATGCGACGCGCGAAGACTCCAAAAAAGCCATTACGGACAAAGACGATTCCGTCCAAGTCCATTCCTGCCACAGTCCCTTGCGGGAGTTGGAGGTGCTCTACGACCATCTGCTGGACTGGTTCGAGCGCGACCCGGATCTTGCGCCTCGTGACATCCTGGTGATGATCCCGGACATCGAGTTGTATGCGCCCTACATCCAGGCGGTGTTTGGTTCGCCCGAACATGATTCTTTCCGCATCCCGTTCAGTGTTGCCGACCGGACTGCACGGACGCAGAGTCATCTGATTGATACCTTCCTCTTCTTGCTCAACCTTTCGGACTCCCGTCTCGGTGCCAGCCTGGTGCTCACGTTGCTGGAATCCGCGCCCATCCGCCGGAAGTTCGAGCTAGACGAAGACGACTTGGAACTGGCCCGGCGCTGGGTTGATGCGGTTCGCATCCGGTGGGGGCAGGACGAGCAACAGCGGGCCGGGCTGGGCCTGCCCGCATGGTCCGAAAATACCTGGCGACATGGCTTGGAACGGTTGCTCTTGGGATATGCCATGGCCGGGAATGGGGAGAGGCTTTTCGAAAAAATCCTCCCTTATGATGATATCGAGGGCAACCCGAGTGAAGTTTTGGGCCGACTGGCGGAGTTTATCGAGCGGTTCTTTAGCGCCCTGGGGACTCTCAAAACAGCGCGACCGCTGAACGAATGGGCGGCAACTTTCCACTCCATCTTGGGAAAACTTTTTGAAACCAGCGAAGAGGAGGCTCAGGAACTTCAGGTACTCGGAACCTGCTTTGAAAAACTGGCCGGGGTGGTGGAGCGCGCGGGCTTCGACCAACCGGTCGGACTGGCCGTCGTGCTCGAACAGTTGAATAGAGATTTATCGGAGGATTACTTCGGTTCGGGTTATCTGACCGGGGGCATCACCTTCTGCGCCTTGAAGCCGATGCGGAGCATCCCGGCAAAGGTGATTTGCCTGCTCGGAATGAATGATCGTTCCTTCCCGCGCACCTCCCCACAGTTGAGCTTTGATCTCATGGCCCAGAAGCCCCAATTGGGCGACCGATCCAGCCGGGCGGATGACCGCTACCTGTTCCTCGAAACGCTCATCTCGGCGCGGGACCGGCTCTATATCAGCTATGTTGGCCAGTCGATCAAAGACAATAGCGAAGCGCCGCCATCCGTGCTGGTCAGCGAGCTGTTCGATTATGTGGCCCAACGATTCGAGCTTCCCGGCCGTGACATCGTCGAGGATCACGTCCTGACCCGGCACCGCTTGCAGGCTTTCAGCACCACCTATTTCAAAGGTGGAAGTTTATTCAGCTACTCCCGGGAGAATCTCAAGGCCAGCCAGGTCATCTCGCCGGAACGTAAAACACTCGGCGATTTTATTCCCAAGCCGCTGCCCTGTCCCGAACCGGAATGGCGGCGGTTGACCATCCAGACGCTGGCGGGGTTCTTTTGCAACCCGGCAAAATTTTTGGCGGAGAAGCGTCTGGGGCTGCGGCTGCCCGACGAGGCGGCGGCAATGGATGAACGCGAGGCATTCGACATCGCGGGGTTGGACCGCTATCAACTCCAGCAGGAATTGTTGGAATTGAAGTTGGGAGGCATGAGTCTGAAGGACTCCTGCGATCTGGTCAGGGCTTCCGGGCGGTTGCCGGCCGGCATTGCCGGCAGTGTCCATTTTGCCCAGGTCCGCCGGGATGTTGAGGTTTTCAACAAACGGCTGCAGCCATTCAAGCCCGGCAGTATTCAGACACCGGTGCCATTCGAGTTGGCCGTCGGCGATTTCGTGTTGAGCGGCAACATCAGCCACGCAACGCCCGATGGGGGGCTGCTCTTCTACCGCCTCGCTAACATCAAGCCCAAGGATCTTTTGCGGGCGTGGGTGGAGCATCTCGTCTATCACGCAACTCGCACCGAGGGCGAGCCGGCGGAAACGGTAATTGTGGGCACCGAGTCCATCTGGAAGATCGACCCGGTTTCAGACCCAGAGCCAGTGCTCGAAAAATTGCTCGAAAGTTATTGGGCCGGCTTGTGCCAGCCGTTGAAGTTCTTTCCGGAAAGTTCGTTTGCGTTCGCGGCGGCGGACTACAAGGTGCAAACTGGCACACAAGGCAAAACATCCAAAACCCCGATCGACTTCGCTCTGGAAAAGTGGAACGGGAACGACTTCTTCGGGTCGCCCGGCGAATGCCTGGATGAATATGTTTCACTGTTCTTCAAAACCGAAGACGCGCTGGCCGGAGATTTTGAAACCCGCGCCGGCGGCGTTTTTCAACCGCTCTTGGAAAACTCGGAGGAGGCCAAAGAGTGAACGCCCCATCTCCATTCAATCTGACGGAAACACCGTTGACCCGTGGCGTCAGCCTCATCGAGGCCAGTGCGGGCACGGGCAAGACCTACGCCATCACGGCCCTGTTCGTGCGGATGATCGTGGAGGAAAATCTTTCGGTGCGGGAAATTCTCGCGGTCACCTACACAGAGGCGGCGACCGAAGAACTGCGTCACCGCGTGCGTCAGGCGTTGGTCAACGCCTTGCAAGCCTTTGGTTCCGGAGAAAGCGATGTCCCCTTCCTCAAGGCCATGGTGGCCAGATTCCGGGAGCAATCCGCAGAGATGGAGGCGCGTCTGCAAAATGCCCTGTGCGATTTCGACGAGGCGCCGATCTACACGATTCATGGTTTCTGCCAGCGGACACTCCGTGACCGCGCCTTTGAGAGCGGCTTGCTCTTCGACACCGAGTTGGTCACTGACCCGTCGGAATTTTTGCAGGAGATCGCCGATGATTTCTGGCGCAAACGCTTTTACGAGGCCGGGCCGACCCTGGTGAATTTTGCTCTAAAGAATAAATTCGGCCCTGAGCAGTTTCTCAACCTGCTGCGAACCTGCAACAATTACCCACACATCGAATTCTTATCGCAGGCCAAAGGTCTCACCTTTGATTCACTCTCGGCGGAACTGGAGAGCCGCTTTATGGCGGCTCGTGAAGTCTGGCTCTCGAATGCAGACAAGATCAAGGCCTGCTTCGGTTCGACCATCAAGTGGGGCAATAAACCTTACAACGATGACGTATTGATGGCGGCCCTTTTTGATCAACTCGACACCTGCTTCTCGGAGAGCGACACGGCCTTCGAGGCCCTGTCGGCTCTGGCGGATTTTTGCACCAGCCAGTTGCAGGAGAAGAGGAACAAGCGACCCAAGGTTCCGGTTCCGATTCCAGCCCATCGCTTTTTTGACCTGTGTGAAGCTGTATGCCAGGCGGAACAACTTTGGCTGACCGGTGTCCAGCTCGCTTTCGTGGATTACGCCAGGGCCGAACTCCCACGCCGTAAGACCGAGCGCAAGATACAATATTTTGATGACCTGCTGACGCGCCTGGATGTCACCCTCTCAGGGCCGGGCGGTGAATCTCTGGCCTCAAACATGCAAGCCCGTTACCGGGCCGCTTTGATTGATGAATTCCAGGACACCGACTCGGTTCAGTATTCCATTTTCCGCCGGGCTTTCTCGGGTGGAAACACCTTCCTCTTCCTGATCGGCGACCCCAAGCAGGCGATCTATGGATTCCGCGGAGCGGACATCTTCACCTACCTCGAAGCCTCCGGCCAGGCCACTTGCCGCTATACACTCGGCGAAAACTGGCGCTCCGAGTCGGGTCTGGTTACTGCGGTGAACAAAATCTTCAGCGCTTCGCCCGACAGCTTTGTGTTTGATCGCATCGGGTTTCAGGAAGCCGTGCCGAAGGGCAAGGCCAACGACGAACCGCTCACATTGGAGGACAAGAAGGAACCGCCGTTTCAGCTCTGGTTCATGCGGCGCAATGGCACGAAGGAAATTTCAAAAACACTCGCCACGGAGATTTTGCCACGAGTAGTGGCCGGCGAGATTGTCCGGTTGCTCAACGGTAAGACGAAGATCGGCGAGCACCGGCTCAAACCTGAAGATATCGCCGTTTTGGTGCTGACAAACCGGCAGGCGGCCATGGTTCAAGAGGCTTTGAGTGAATTCAAAATTCCGAGCGTACTTCACACCACGGCCAGTTTGTTTGAATCCCATGAGGCCGCCGAACTTCACCGGGTGCTGGCTGGCATCGCTCTGCCGGGGGACGAGCGCCTCGTCAAGTCCGCCCTCGCCACCGACCTCTTCGGCATGGATGGCTGCCAGTTGTCGGAATGTTCCGAAGCACAATGGCACGAGTGGCTGCAGCTCTTCCACGACTACCTCGAACTCTGGACCCGACAGGGCTTTTTCCGAATGTTCCGACTCTGCTTGCAACGGCAACAG
>JAANMX010003157.1_pt1 | contig 15002 bp, 15 predicted proteins | sample 7279681 | NCBI WGS metagenome assembly JAANMX01 (sample SAMN14094542, study PRJNA606508) | bioreactor metagenome | isolation source: A lab-scale SPAN reactor treating ammonium-rich wastewater day 351 | place: Ireland: Galway | collected 2018-01-01
GATCGTGGAATCTGTAGGTGCGGTTTGCAACCGCACTTCTCCGGGTGAAAGTGCGGTTGCAAACCGCACCTACGTTTTATCATCTCGTTGATCAGTACAAGATTGCACAGATTGCGCAGATTTTATCCCTTCGACCCTTCGATAGACTCAGGACAGCGCCGTGTCAATCCGTGTTCTATTTTCAGGACAGTTCTCCATGCGACGGATTGCGCCACGGGGGATGAAAATGTAGGTCGGGCTGTTAGTCCGACGGGCCTGCAACGTCGCTGGTCGGACTAACAGTCCGACGTACGAATGGCTATTTTCAGGGCAGCGCCGTGTGAATCCGTTCTTTCCATCTCTATCCGTGTTCTATTTACACACCCCGAATTTTCCAGCGGGCTTGACTACAGGAAACCGTCTATGCAGCTTTCTTCTTTGCTCCCCGCCCTCTCTGTGGCTCTGCTGGCCGCCCTGGGCAACGGCCTTTTCGCCTACGGCCAACGCCGGGCCGAAGTGGTCGCCAATCCATTCCTCTTTATTCTATCTGCGTTGATTGTCTGCGCTGTCGCCTTTGGGATCAGTATGCCCTTGCTGCCCGGGGTGGATGGGGTGGCCTATCTGCGCCGCAACTGGCCCTGGGCGCTGGTCAGCGGCGCAGGCTTCTACTTCACTTTTTTGGGCTTCTACTTTCTCTACAGCCGCTTTGGGGCCAGCCACTACGCGCTCTACGCAGTGCTCTCCATCCTCACCACATCCGTTCTGGTGGGAATCGTCCTGATGCGCGAACAGGTCAACGGCTTTCACCTGGCCGCCATCGGCTGCGCGCTGCTGACAGTCGTTCTCTTTGCCATTGGGCAGAGCCGGATATAAAAATCACCCCCAAAGGAAAAACTGATGACCTCGCAACTGCTCAACCCCACCCAACAGCCCGCCCTGCAACCGGCCCACGGCCTCTGGCAGCAGTACAACCCGGCGGATGCACCCTTCGCTTTCCGCGCCCGCAGCCGACCCGAAGCAGAGGTCTGGCAGACGGAAGCCCGGGCCGCCCTGGCCGCCACCCTGGGCTTTCAGGAGAGCCTGCCGCTCCCCCTCAACCCGCAGGTCATCGAGCGGGTGGACCGGGGCGACTTCATCCGGGAGAAGATTCTCCTCCACACCGCGCCCGATGTGGCGATGCCCGTCTATCTCCTTCTGCCCAAAGGGGGTGATCAGCCCCGGGCGACAGTCCTGGCCTTTGCCGGTCACGGCTACGGGGTAAAAGATATTGTGGGGCTGTGGGAGGACGGCTCCGAGCGGGAGAAGCCCGACGGCTATCACGCGGATTTCGCCATCGTCCTCTGTCGCCGGGGCTTTGCCGTGGCCGCACCGGAGATCGCCTGCTTTGGCGAGCGCCAGAGCGACTTCTCCCACCTGACCACCGGCCAGAGCGCGCCCACCAGTTGCACCCACGCCGCGATGCTGGCTTTTCATCTGGGCGGTTCGGTGGCGGGGATGCGGGTGCGGGATGGTCGCCGGCTGGTGGACTATCTGGAAACCCGGCCTGATTGTGACACGGCCCGCTTGGGTGCGATGGGTATCTCTGGCGGAGGGATGCACACCCTTTTCAGCACAGCCATCGACACCCGTATCAAAGCCGCGGTCATCAGCGGCTACTTCTCCACCTTCCAGCACAGCATTCTGGCTATGCACCATTGCGCCTGCAATTTTGTTCCGGGGCTGGCCCAGTTTGGGGAAATGTACGATCTGGCGGGTCTGCTTGCGCCCCGTCCTCTGCTGGTGGAGGCGGGAACTCACGACCCCATCTTTCCCATCGACGCGGTACGGGCCAGCGTACAACGGGCCGATCAGGTCTACAGCGTCTTCGGCGCGGGGCCAGTGGAGACTGACTACTTCGAGGGACGTCACCGCATCAGTGGGCAGCGGGCCTATAATTTTCTGGCGAAGATGTTGCATTGAGAAGAAAATGGGCGCACGAATGGCACGAATTGATAGAGAATTCGTGCCATTCGTGCGAAATTTTTAACTCTACTGCCGGGTCTCTGTCTGGATACGGATACGCCGCTCGATACGCAGCGCCTCCCCGTAGTAGACGCCGGGGGTGGGCATCAGCACCACATAAAAGTCACCGTCGGGCAGGACATAGGCTTCGCCCAGATTGATGACCGAACCGGCCTCTACCCACGCAATCCGCTCGCCATAGATGCGCCCATCCGTGCGCAGGATGCGCAGAGCGATCTCCTGCTTTGTCGGCGTAGCGTCGGAGAAGGTGACGAGAATATCGTCGTACTTGCGAAAGAATGTCTGGTTTACAGAAGCGGCGTCGAAGATGGCCTGGTAGTTGCTGCGCCGTTCCAGAAATTCCCCGTCGATCTGTTCATTCTGGCCGGAAGCGCCCGGGTTGGAATCGATAGTGGCGGCCTGAACGGAAGGTGGATTGCAGCCAGCGATCAGCAGAACAGCGAATGTGAGGACGGTCAAAACGAAGGTGATTGTTCGGTTGCGCATCTGTCTTCTCCTGTTGTGTGGGTGGCGAGTGTGCCGTACTTCTCTGCCCACACAATAGAAGCGCCCCGCTGCGCCCCCAGACCAGAGCCGTTGCAGGCGCGTTGCAGAAACGGTGCAATGGTTGTATGATGACAGATAGCAACTGTTCAGGCTATGCAGAAGGGAGTGAAAGATGGGTGGGGTATCCCTCTACCTCTTCGGCGCACCCCACATCACAGCAGACGGCGTAAGCGTGCAGGTGTCGAGGCGCAAGGCCCTGGCCCTGCTGGCCTATCTGGCCGCCGATGAGCGCGCCCACAGCCGGGACACTCTGGCCGCGCTGCTCTGGCCGGAATGGGATACAACATCGGCGCGCACGGCCCTGCGCCGGGTGCTGGTGACAGCCCACAAAGCCGCTGGCCCGGACGCTCTGCGGGTGGAGCAGGAGCGCATCAGCCTGCCCGCGGAGACGGAGCTGTGGGTGGATGTGCGCCGCTTTCGTTCGGCCCTGGCCCAGAGCCGGGCACACCGCCACAGCCATCTCCACACCTGCGCCGACTGTCTGGGCTGGCTGCGCGAAGCCGCTGAACTCTGCCGGGACGATTTTCTGGCCGGTTTCGGTCTGGAGGACGCGCCGGAGTTCGATGACTGGCAGACCTTCGAGGCCGAGTCCCTGCGCCGGGACGCGGGGGAGGTGCTGGAAAAGTTGGCCGCCATCCACGCCGGGACCCGGGATTTTGCCCAGGCCATCGACTTTGCCCGGCGCTGGCTGGCCCTGGACCCGCTGCACGAGCCAGCCCACCAGATGCTCATCCGTCTCTATGCCTGGGCCGGGGATCAGGCCGCTGCCTTGCGTCAATACCGGGAATGCGCCGAACTGCTGCAACGGGAGTTGGGCGTTTCCCCCCAAAGCGAGACGACAGAGTTGTTCGAACAGGTGAAGGCGGGCAAAATGACTGCGCAGAGTCTGCCGGTTGTTGCCCCGCCTCCTGCCCAACCCGGCCCAGCCCCATCAACCACCACCGCCGAGCAACTCATTCGCCTGCCCCGCCTGCCCGACTTTATCGGGCGACGGGCGGAATTGGTGACCCTCGCCGCTCTGCTGGCAGACCCGAATCAGCGGCTGGTGACGGTTCTGGGGATGGGTGGAATGGGCAAAACATCTCTGGCGGTGGTGGCCGCCGCCCAGACCGCCGCCAGCTTCCCCGACGGTGTAGCCTTTGTACCCCTGGCCCCCCTTTCCCACCCGTCGGCGATTGTCCTCGCCATTGCCGAAGCCATCCACTACAACTTTCCGCCGGATAACCGCCCGCCCCTGGAACAGCTCGTCGGCTATCTCTCCACCCGTCGCCTGCTGCTGGTGCTGGACAATTTTGAGCATCTGCTGGAGGGCGCTGAGATTGTGGCCGAACTCTTGCAGGGCGCGCCGAATCTCTCCCTGCTGGTCACATCCCGGGAGCGGCTCAATCTGCGTGCCGAGACGATTTTCGCTCTGGAAGGAATGTCCTGGAGCGATCCGGACGCGGAAGCGGATGCTGTGCGCCTCTTCGCGCAGAGCGCGCGGCGGGTGTTGACGGCCTATGCCCCCCGACCAGGAGAGATGGAGTCGATTGTCGAAATTTGTCGTCTGGTGGGGGGAATGCCCCTGGGGATTGTGATGGCAGCGGGCTGGATGGAGATGCTCACGCCGGGGGAGATTGCGGCGGAAATCCGGGGCAGTCTGGACGTTTTGGCGACGGAATTGCGGGACATTCCAGAAAGGCAGCAGAGTATGCGGGCCGTGATGGCGCAGACGTGGGAACGGCTAAACGACGCCGAGCGGGATGGGCTGATGCGTCTCTCTGTCTTTCGGGGCGGCTTTACGCGGGAGGCAGCCCAGGCCGTGACCGGTACGTCTCTGCGTACGCTGCTCGCCCTCTCCAATCGCCAACTACTCCAACGCACGGCAGCTGGGCGCTACGACATCCACGAGTTGTTGCGCCAGTTTGCCGGGGAACGATTAGCCGAGGCGGGGCTGTCAGAAGCAGCCGTAGAGGCTCACGGCACAAATTTCATCCAACTGCTCGAACGCAGCGAGGCGGAACTCAAAGGGGCTGACCAGCAGGGGGCCCTGGAGCGCTTGCGCGCGGAACAGGAGAACGTCCGAACGGCCTGGGTCTGGGCGCTGGGTCATCGGCCTGCCGACGAACTTGTCCAGGCAGTAGAATCACTAGCGCTCTACTATTCCTTTCAAAGGCGGTTCTATGAGGGTATCGATCTGTGCAAAGCAACAAAGGCAAAGTTACAAGGCGTGGGTGAATTCATTCGCTTGTATATCCGGATGCATATCTGGCATAGCGTTTTGTGTAGCCCATTGGGGCAGATTCATACGGCCAAAGAATTCTTGCATCAAAGTCTTGAAATCATCCGTTCTCTTGAAAAAACAGGGCAAGCTCTGCCTTTCGATAAAGCATTTGCCTTAGCAGAGTTGGGGGTTATTCTTTGGTATGAGGATATCGATGCAACCTACCAGTTTCTTGCTGAGAGTCTGGCAATCTGTAGAACACAGAATGACCGTTGGCGGATGGCCAAGGTGTTGCGGGAGAGCGCCAGGATTTTAGTGGTCAAAGGCCAGTATGAAGAGGCCGAAACGATGGCACTCGAAAGTTTGAACATCTGGACAGAACTTGGAGATCGTGTCAATACTGGCTCACCACTCTCGGTTCTCTGTTGGTCTACATTGGCGCAAAATCAACCGGAACGGGCAAAGATGTATGCTGAACAGCAGGTTCAATTGGGAATGGAGTTGAGAATCCAGGAAATTGTCATGCAAGGGATGGGCAACTTGGGTACAGTCTACGCCTATTTGGGTCAGTACACAAAGGCAAAAGATGTATCTGAAGAAAGTATGGCGATGGCTGTTTCATTTGAACATCGCCACCACTGCAATACGTGCAGGTGGCGAATTTCCAAGATGGCAACCCATTTGGGGGAATACGAATATGCAGACCAACTGGCGCGCACGGCATTACGGGAAGCGACCGCCATTGGCTTACGTACTGATGGCGCACATGCACTTCAAACAATGGGAATGGTGGCAGCAGCATCCCTGAATTACCCAGAAGCCCAACGCGCGCTGGAAGAAAGTGCAAAAACCTATCAAGATGTAGGACAATCGGAGTTTCTATCGCAGGTCGATTGTGATTTGACTTCCACATATCGCAGATCGGGCCATACAAAAGAGGCGAGAGATGCTTTCATCCGCAGTCTGGGTTGGGGTATTGCATACAGAAATATGGAAACTGTAACCGGATGTCTACCCGTAGCCGCGCTGCTCCTGGCGGACGACGGCCAACCCGAACGGGCTATCGAACTCCACGCCCTGGCCTGGCGCTACCCGCGCATCGCCAACTCCCGCTGGTTCTACGACGTGGCCGGCAAGGAATTGGAGACACTCGCCGCATCCCTGCCGCCGGAAGTAGCCGCCGCGGCCCAGGAGCGGGGGAAAGCGCTGGATTTGTTGGTCACCGCGCAAGGATTGGTGGAGAGGTTCGGGGGAGAAGCAGTAGAGCGTTAAAGCGTTGGAGCATTGAAACGAGAAACGTGAGATCAATGGACGATCTCACGTTTCCCGTTTCAATGCTCTATTGATAAAACCGGGTACTCGGCCAAATCTCTTGCAGCGGCTCTTTCGCGCCCCGGGCCACCACCAGTGGACGGCTGCGCTCGATACAGTAGTCGCAGTCTGTGCGTCCCACTTCCTGCGCCGAGGCAAAGAGCGGGGCAATATCCCCGGCGGGTACACCCACAAAAATTGTAACTGCTCAGGCCCAGAGTGCGACACAGTCACCACACCCTTTTGCAGTGAGTAGTTACCAAAAATCACGACTTCTCCACTACCGCCGCCCAACCTCCTGGCGCGGGGTATCACTCTGTAGCCAACAGTTCCAGCGCGGACAATAGTGTGCGGCGCTGGGTTGCACTGTCTCCGGCCCGGCCCAGGGGACGCCCCATCCAGAAGGGGGTGGAGAGCAGGCGGGGCACTTTCATCGCTTCCAGCCGCTCCCGAAAGGCATCGGTAGCGATGATGACGGTGGCAATGCCCGCCTCTTCGGCCACCCGTGCAACGTGTCCCACGGACACGTGACAGACCGGTCAGACAGGTACCAACACAGCCCCGTCGATCCCGGCATCTTTCCACATCTCCACCCATTTGGGCGCGGTGCGTCCGATCAAAGGCGTCTGGGCGCAGGCGCCGACAAAGGAATAGGCCAGGGGATGCAGGCTGCCGATCAGCCCTTCGGCGGCCAGGCCGCGCAGGTGGTCCGTAGGCAGGGCTACGTTGTGATCCGCCAGCACCCCCCGCACGTCGTAGCCGCCGTGACGGGCGCGCAAACGGTCGTGAGGGGTCTCCATTGGAATCGCGGAGAGTACCGGCTCCTCCTTCAAAAAGTCGTCGATACGCCGTACCGCCTCCTCCTGGCTCATATCTTCCACGCCAAAAGGCTTGGGGTCCTCGCCTTCCACAAAATGGCCGGTTGAGGTGATCAGGGCGATCTTCGCACCGGACAGGGGTTTGCCCAGCCGGGCCTGGGGGCTTTCGTCATAGCTCCAGCGAGAAGGGCCGGCGTAGTTCCGGGCTTGACTGGCCCGCACGTGCTCGATTACCCCAGACCACTCGTCGCTGTCGTAGGCGTCGCCCAGCTTCCAGAGAAGCTGCTGGAAGAAATCGGCCGCGGCTTCCTCGCTCAACCCTTTGAGGAATTTGAAATTGAGGTCCGCACGGCTGCCGTAGGAAAAGGAATTTTTGAAGTCAGCAAAAGATTCGGGCTGTTCAGACACAGGATTCTCCTTCCATAAGGTAACTGCTCACCCCCACCCAACCTCCCCCACTGTGGAGGAGGAGTCGATCCACTTCCCGCCCTGGAATGAGGAGGGGAGAGCAATCGGAAGCACACCATTATTTTCGCCGTCGTGGAGTAGTCTTGCCCTTAACGTACCCCAGCGTGGGTCATCCAGTACACCCCGTTCACACCGGCCACCACCACCTGGGATACCAGCCCGATAAAAAGGCCGTGGGCCACTACACCGGCCCGGGCGTCCAGGACCGCGGCCAGGCTGTCGGGATCGGCCATTGGGCCAAAGTTGCAATCCAGAATCAGATTGCCGCTGTCTGTGCGAAACCAGACATTGCGATCCCCCGTGCGCACGTTGACCGTCGCGCCCAATTGGGTGAAAAAGTCCAGATGGGTGCGCCAGCCAAAGGGGATCACCTCCACCGGCAAGACCCATTTTGTGCCCAGCCGATCCGAGAGTTTGCCCTCGTCCACAATAATCACCTCTTGGCGGCTGGCCTGGGCCACAATTTTTTCACGCAGCAGCGCACCTCCACCGCCTTTGATCACCCGCAATTGGGGGTCCACCTCATCCGCGCCGTCGATGGTCAGATCGATGACCGGGTGCTCGTCCAGAGTGGTCAGCGGAACGCCCAGCCGCTGTGCGTCCGCGGCCACCTGACCGGAGCAGGGCACGCCCACAATCCGATGCAGACGTCCGTCGGCCAGCCGCTCCCCCATACATTCGATGGCCTTGAGCGCAGTGCTGCCCGCGCCCAGCCCCACCACCATCCCCGGCTGGATCAGGTCCACCGCAGCTTCCGCGGCCTGACGTTTGAGAAGGTCAATTGAAAAAGTTGTCATAGAGTGTTCCAGTTGCGAGTTGTGAGTTGCGAGTTGCGAGTTGCGAGTTGCGAGTTGCGAGTTGCGAGTTGCGAATTGCGAATTGCGAGTCCTGATCCCCAATCCCCAATCCCCAATCCCCAATCCCCAATCCCCAATCCCCAATCCCCGATCCCCAGTCCCCAGCCCCCAGTCCCAACCCCCTACCCTCTCTCCACCCGTCCGGTGAGGAGAAAGGTACGCAGCCGTGGCCAGCGGTAGAGTTTGTGCCGCCAGATGAACCAGGCCAGGGCCAGCAGCCCGCCCAGCTCCCAGCCCCACAGTTCGGGCCGTCGGGTAAAGGCGTACCAGTAGGCCCAGCCGATCTTCTCCTGCTCGGAGCCGCGCTTGCCCCAGACGTGAAAACGCCAGCCCCGCAGAGGCCAATAGAAGGTGTCCCGGAAGAACCAGAGCCTGTCCAGCAGCGCATGGCCGGCAAAGGCCAGGGCATAGACCAGCCCAATTGTACCCCGCAGCCCCAGCCAGAGCACAATCAGAAAGGCCCAGAGGGTATGGGCAAAGAGGACAGCCGATTTGTACTTCTGGTAGAAATAGGCCAGGGCCAGAGGTTTGTCGATCAGGTCCGGCCCGGCCGCGGCCAGCGCCACCAGCCGGTAGTCCGCGTCAGGTGCAAAGTCGAGATATTCCTGGGCCAGACTCAGCGCGGCCCAGGTGTAGGCGATGTGAGATTGGGGGAGCATAGGCAGGTGGAAGGTGGAAGGTGGAAGGTGGCAAGTGGCAGGTGGCAAGTGGCAGGTGGCAGGTGGCAGGCTGACTCGTGAAACGTGAGAAGGTTCGAGCGATCTCACGTTTCACGTTTCTTTCACAATTCCCCATTCCCCATTACAACCCTCTCTCCCCCCGCACATATGGCTCGCCCAGGGCTGCCGGCGCGCCCAACCGTTTGCGGGTGGCGGCCCGGGAGCCGATCATCAGGGCGATGATTGTGAGAATGTAGGGGGCCATTTGCAGAAAGAAGCCGAAGTTGGAGTTGATAAAGAGCGGGTTGGTAAAGCCCAGAAGGATGCGCGGCCCCTGCAAGTCCAGAATGGCCCGGCGCAGCGCCCCGAACAGATAGGCCCCCAACGCAGCCCGCCAGGGGTTCCACTGGGCAAAGATGACCAGACCGATGGCGATCCAGCCCTGGCCCGAAGTGGTCTGGGCGCTGTACCAGCCCGGCGAAACCGAGAGGCTGATGGTGGCCCCGGCCAGCCCGGCCAGACAGCCCCCGGCAAAGACGTAAAGATAGCGGGTGCGGTAGACATCAATACCCATCGTATCCGCGGCAGAAGGCTTCTCGCCCACCGCGCGCAGATGCAGACCGGGCCGGGTTTTGTGGATGTAATACCAGACCAGCGGCGTGAAAATATAGCCGAAATAGACCAGCGGGCTGTGGTCCGCAAAGAAAGCCGGACCGAAAAAGGGGATGGCAGCCAGACCGGGAATGTCCATATCCGGGATGAGGTTGACCGTCTGCCCGGTCAACCCATTGCCCAACACCAGGGCCAGCCCCGTGCCCAGAAATGTCAGGGAAAGACCGCTCACCACCTGGTCCGCCTGAAAGTGGATCGTCACCAGCCCGTGGGCCAGACTGAGCGCGCCGCCCGCCAGCATCGCCGCCAATAGCCCCAGCCAGGGGTTGCTCGTACTCAGGGCCGTGCTGAAGCCCGCCATCGCGCCCAGCAGCATCATTCCTTCCACGCCCAAATTGAGGATACCCGCCCGCTCGGAGAGGATTTCACCGATGCCCGCAAAGAGCAGAATCGTGCCGGTTGCCAGCCCCGCGTGGAGGATAATTTCCAGATTCATAGGGTGGCTCCAATCGACAAGACTTTTTGAGCCACGGATGAACGCGGATGAACGCGGATAAAGACGGATTTTGTCTCTGTATTTCTCTGCGTCTCTGCGCCTCTGGGGGAGAATTTTCCTTTTTGCGGCAGATTCAGCAAGACTTTTTGAGCCAGGGATAAACGCGGATGAACGCGGATAAAGACGGAATTATCTCCTGCATTTCTCTGCGCCTCTGCGCCTCTGGGGGAGAATTTTCCTTTTTGCGGCAGATTCAGCAAGACTTTTTGAGCCAGGGATAAACGGGGATGAACGCGGATAAAGACGGATTTTGTCTCTGTATTTCTCTGCGCCTCTGCGCCTCTGGGGGAGAATTTTCCTTTTTGCGGCAGATTCATGCGGTTTTCTCCACAGGCGCGGTACGGATCAGACGCACGCTATAGCGCAGCAGCACATCGCTGCTGATGACGGCGAAGAGAACGAAGCCCTGAATCATCTGAGAAATGCCCGAGGGCTGCACTTCCCGCCCGGCCACAATCAGCGCGCCAAAGAGAATAGCGACCAGAATCACCGCAAAGGGATTCAGCTTTGCCAGCCAAGCCACAATAATACCGGTGAAACCGTAGCCCGGCGAGATGCGTTCTTGCAGGCGGTGGACCACCCCGCTGACCTCCGACATCCCGGCCAGCCCGGCCAGCGCGCCGGAAAACATCATCACCAGCACCACATTGCGGGCAATGTTCAGCCCGGCGTAGCGGGCGGCGTGGGGGTTGTCGCCGATCATCCGGATTTCGTAGCCCCAGCGGCTGCGGCTCAACACCCACCAGACCACAATCGCCGCCACCAACCCGAAGATCACCCCCAGATGGAGGGTGATACCGGAGAAGGCTTTGTACTCGCGGGCGTAATCGGAGAGCCGGGGCAGCCAGGCCGTGCGCTCAAAAGTGGGTGTCATCTGAAAACCGGCGTCGCTCCAGCGGTCAAAAATCCAGTAGTTGTTCCACAGAATCGCCACGTAATTGAGCATCAGTGTGCTGATGATTTCGTTGACGTCAAATTTGGCCTTCAGATAGCCGGGAAAGAACCCCCACAGCGCGCCGCCGATCATCCCCATCACAACCATCGCCGTCAGCACCAGCCATTTGGGGCTGTCCGGCGGCACAATCGGGATCAGCACAACTGTACTGGCGAAGAATGCGCCCAGATAGAACTGCCCCTCTGCGCCGATATTCCACAGCTTCATTTTGAAGGCGACGGCACAGGCCAACCCCACCATTATCAGTGGCGTGGCTTTGACAATTGTATCGGAAAAGGCGGGCCAACTGCCAAAGGTGGCTTTGTAGAAAAACTGATAGACGACGAATGGGTTGGCCCCGATCAGCGCCAGGACAACGCCGCTGACCACAAACGCGACGATCACCGAGCCAATCGATGTAGCCGCGGGCAGCCAGCCGGGAATTTCGTCTGTGCGTTTTTCAATGAACAGCGTATAGGGAAGTCTCATTCACGATATCCGCTTCTTATTCCAGGTAACTGAGCAGCCACCCCACCCTACCCCTCCCCATTCCAGGCAGGGAACTGGATCGACTCCTCCCCCACGGTGGGGGAGGTTGGGTGGGGGTGAGCAGTTACTATTCCAGCATATGATAGGGTGCCACAAAGCCGGGGATGGCGATCAGCATCGCAAAGGCATTCTCAAAGGCGTGGCCCATCACCCGCTGGCTGCTGGCCGGGGTGACAAGCACTGAGCCGGGGCGCACGGGAATCGCCACCTGTGCCGCTGGCTCTCCCAGCGGGTCGGTGTAGATGACGATGTGGCCTTCGTCTGTCTGGTCCACTTCGGGCAGGCCATAGAGCGAACGGGGCAGGAGAATCGCCGTCTCCGAGTGGTTGACCGTCTCCTCCGGGCCGATTGTCACCGCTCCGTGGCAGTGGCGGATGGGGGGCGGCTTCCGGTCGATGCGCATATCCAGCGTGTGCTCGTTCACCCGGTTGACACCCCGGCGATCGGCGGCGTCGGCTGCCGGGCGCACAGGCGGCAGGGCCTCCCGCCGGAACGCGCCGGGATAGGCCGCGCAGCCGCCGGGTTTGTCGGTCAGGTCGCGCAGATGGACAAGCCGGGGCGCGGGGTAGTCGGTGGCGGCTGTCGCCACTTCAAAGGCCGCGCCGTCCCCCTCCACCCGAATCGGCTCGTCGCCGCCATTGACGCAAAAAACATCGCCGGGCCAGAGCGGACTGGGCAGACCTGCCAGGTTTGGGAAAACCTGGCAGGTCTGTTCGGCTTTTACCACAAAAAAGTAGCGGGTCCGTCCCGGCGACGAGCCGAAAGTGATGATCCCGTGCCAGCTACGCACAGCGAAGTCGTAGGCCGGGCCGTGGAGTTCCCGCAGCGCGCCGATCACCCCGCGCATAGACGCAGCGTCGTCGATGTGGCCGGTGGGGATTGCAGTCGAAAAGTGTAAGGAATTGATAGTCACAGTTAGAGCAACTCCAGAACACGTAAAGTCGAATCGATCTCTAATGCTTCCAGCATCTCAATATTCCTCCGTAAACAGCGCTCTACTTGCGCTGTTGTACAATTTCCTAACCGAAGCCAAATTATCTGCGGCGGCGAGCCGAAAAGAACAGAGAGATCGTTGTAATCTGCGTCTTTGGTCACGACAGTGAAGCCATTGGTCTGGGCAAACCGCCAGACCTTCTGATCATCTTCACTTCCTAAACCGATCTCGGAAACGTGCTGCGAACCGGGCAGAATATCCGCCAACCGTTGAACCAGCTTTGGAGAAAGGTTCTGGTCAAACAGTAATTTCATTGGGCGATCAATACCATCCGCTCGCGTTCGGCGGCGAAGCCGAGACACGCCTGGATGTCTTCAATGGTAAGATAGGGAAAATCATCCAGAATCTCCGGGATACTCATACCCGCGGCCAGATAGGAGAGCACATCATAAACTGTAATTCGCATCCCGCGCACACAGGGCTTACCACTTCTTTTGCCCGGTTCCAACGTAATTCGAGCGCGATAGTCATCCATTCTGATTTGTCCTTTCGCCTGGATGATGGGGTGACGACACACCCCATCATCCCATCATCCCACCCCTACTTCTTCACCTTCTCCAACAGCATCTCCTGCCCCATCTCCCAACGGTAATGGCTGTTGGACGTTTCGTTGCCCGCCATCGCCATCAGGTCCTCAAAGGCGGCGGTCGCCTGATCGTAGGAGTTGGTCTGGCCAGCCTGCAACGCGCTCCACAGGAGCAGGGAGCGGTCGCCCGTGTGATAGGCCAGCAGATCCCGCTCCATATCCAGCCATTCGGGCAGAATTTGGGTATACATAATTTTCTCCGGCAGGGGTTCCACCCGGATGGGCTGGATGCCCTTTTTGTTGACAATCGCCGGCACCTCCACCACCACATCGTCGGGGACACCAGAGAGCGCGCCGTAGTTGGGCACATTGACCTGAAACTGGCCTTCGTTGTCGTTGACCAGCCCGTCGATAATCGGCACCTGCTGCTCCCGGGTCTTCTCTCCGCCCAGAGATTCCACCAGGCTGGCGCTGGGGTCGTTGGCGAGACGGGTCATCTCGGCGATGCGCTTCTCCAGATTCTGCACAAAAAGTGGCCGGGCCAGATGGGTGTCGGGGCCGCCCCAGGGCTGGCCGAACCAGTGCATCTTCGTCTCGATATCCGTATGATACCACCAGCCGCCCCGCCTCGGGGTGTCACCGATGGGCATCAGGCCAAACATCCGGTACTGGTGAATGGTGCCCCGGCTCATCTGAATGTCGTGGGTGCGCTCGGCGATGTGGGTAGCCCAGTAGTTTTCGCCCTCGTTGGCAATCCACTCCTCCAGCAGGGGGTAGGCTTCCTCGCCTTTGTAATAGAAGTGGGTGAGCCAGATATTGTGGTTCAGCCCCGGTGCCTGCCAGGTGATTTTGCTCTCGTCGCTCAGCCCCAACACACGGGCGATGTTGTAGACGCCGTAGTGGCCGTGGCAGAGACCGCAGACTTTGATGCTCGTCTCCCGGGTCATCAGCGTGCAGCCTTCGTAGACCGGGTTGCCCGACTGGATCAGCCAGGCGTCCGGGCAGACATCCTCCATTGTGCGGGCCACGCCCAGCATTAGGTCCAGGTTGGCAAAGCCGCCAGTGCCGATGCCGCCGCCGTGATAGTAGCCATATTTGGCCGCCACTTCCCGGGAGTCGGCCTGTTTGCCGTGGGGGCTGGCCGAGGCGGTGTTGATGACGAAATCTGCGTCCTGCAAACTGTCGCGCAGGCTGGTGGTGGATTCAAAGCGCAAATCTGTGCCCAACTCCTGGGCGTAGCGCTGGCCCAGTTTGTGAATCATATCCAGCCGCTCCGGGTTGATGTCCATAAAACTGATGAGGCTGCCGGAGAGGGAGGCGGTAAGACAGATGTCCTTGACCAGGCCAAGAGAGAATTGGGCGCTGCCTGCGCCAACGACGCTGATGCGGATGGGGGTGGACATAGGGGTATGTCTCCTTTGCGGTGTGGGGGGTACAGAAGCGGACAGATTTCATAGATGTTATTTCCGGCGGTGTACATCCGGGCCAGAAAATCGATCACTCCGTCTATTCTAATGTGGTTTTGCCGAAAGGGAAAGCGCGTGATCAGATGGGGCGTCTTTAGCACCGGGCGGCCTACACAATTCCAGCCTGCCCCAACACTGAAATGTAATCATCAGATGGAATCCAGCGTCCACACGTCCAGCAGACCGTCGGCGCTGGTGGCGATCATCTGGACTTCCGGGCGGATGCCGGTGTAGACGAGGGTGGGTACGCCATCGTTGTCCACCGCACAGCCCGAATATACGCCGTCCTTATCCGGTCCGCCAGGGGTGGGGGCCAGTGCTCCCAGCGGAGTAAATCCCGGCTCACCGCGTGCCCCCAATGGATTGTGCCGTGGAAAGGGCCAGCCGGGTTGTACTGGTAGAACAGTCAGCAGGTCACCAAGTTGACCCTGCCCCACGCCAAACTCATCGAACGTCTGGATGAGGTCACAGGCATCGGTGTGCGTACGGCTGAGATCATCCT
>JAANMX010003160.1_pt1 | contig 14990 bp, 19 predicted proteins | sample 7279681 | NCBI WGS metagenome assembly JAANMX01 (sample SAMN14094542, study PRJNA606508) | bioreactor metagenome | isolation source: A lab-scale SPAN reactor treating ammonium-rich wastewater day 351 | place: Ireland: Galway | collected 2018-01-01
GAGGACAAAAAGCCGCAGACTTCTTCTATGACCTACGGCAACGACTTTACGATCCCAAAACGCGGCGAGGTAAAGGCTTCGCGTAAGATGGCGGGCTACGAGATAACGATCGTTAACGTTCCCGATACGGAAACCGAAGCCGGCGAATCTTTTGTCACGATCAAGAAAGACGGCGGTCTAAAGAATCTTCTTCACAGCGATGTTGGTTCACCGGCCATGGGCTATTCGTTCGCCGGCACCGTCGAGAAGAATGCGCCTTTGGGCGAAAGAAAGGCCGCAGCTCTCATCAATAAAACACCTGATAAAACGGGCGACGGAGATCCGGACGTTATGCTCGAATATTATTCGGGCGGCGCACACTGCTGCACGACGTATTACTTCATCGAACTTCCAAAGACGGGACCGGTCGCTGTCCGCAGTGTGGATACGGGAAACGCCGGTATGATACCGATCGGTAAGAATCCCAAAGGCGGGCTGCGTTTTGAGACTGCCGACAATGCGTGGGCGTATTGGAATATGTCGTTTGCAGGCTCCCCGATGCCGTCGGTCATCCTGGAGTTCAAAGATGGCGAGGCTGTACCGAACTTCGCATTGATGAAAAAGCCCGCACCGAGCGCGGCCGTTTTGAAACGTAAGGCAGCTGCCGCTCGCAAAAAGATCTCGAACGAGCCATATACAGACGAATTCGGTCAATTTGAAGATGCCTTTTGGAGCGAGATGATCGACCTTATCTTCACCGGCCACGAAGACCTGGCGTGGACCTATTTCGATATGGTCTGGCCAAAAGCAAAGCCCGGAAAAGAAAAGTTCTTGAAGGATTTTAAAGAGGTCCTTGGCAACAGCTACTACGCTGAAAAGGGAAACCAATAACACGCAGTCTTAAGTATCATGATCACAGAAACGAACGCAGCTACAGCCGATAATGCAGCGGTAAAGAATCCGCTGGGTTTGAAGAAGATACATCACGTCGAGTTTTATGTCGGGAACGCCAAGCAGGCCGAGTTCTACTATCGAAAAGCGTTCGGCTTTTCGCGGTCGGCGTATTCCGGACTCGAAACAGGGAATCGCGAGACCACAAGCTATCTTCTAAGGCAAGGAAATGTGAATTTCGTCCTGACAGCTCCGATGGGGCCGGATCATCCGGCGGCCGAGCATCTGAAACGCCACGGCGATGGCGTCAAGGACATTGCTTTCTACGTTGAGGATGCCGACCATGCTTTCAATGAGGCCGTAAAGCGCGGCGCGACACCTGTTGTTGAACCTCGCGACCTAAAGGATGAGAACGGCTCGGTTCGCCATTCGGCTATCGCGACCTACGGCGACACGATCCACTCTTTTATCTCCTACAACACGAACAACGGTCACAATTACTCGGGGCCATTTCTGCCCGGATTCGTTGAACAAAAGGTCGAAGGCGATGGCGTCGGCCTAATGCTCGTCGATCACATTGTCGGTAATGTCGAGCTCGGCAAGATGAATTCCTGGTGCGATTTTTATCGCGATGTGCTTGGATTTTTCCGCTATATCACATTCGACGACAAGGACATCTCGACCGAGTATTCTGCGCTGATGTCGATCGTGATGAGCGACGGCCAGCACAATATCAAGTTCCCGATCAACGAACCTGCCGAAGGCAAGGGCGGCAAATCGCAGATCCAGGAATACATCGACTTTTACCGTTCGGCCGGAGCCCAGCATGTTGCCCTACTCTGCCGCGATATCCTGCACACGGTCGGCAAGCTCCAGGAGAATGGCGTCGAATTCCTTCGCGTACCGGACGAATATTACGAAGAGATCCCGGCCCGCGTCGGTGAGATCGATGAATCGATCGACGACCTGAAACGGCTCGGCATCCTCGTCGATCGCGATGACGAAGGCTATCTGCTGCAGATCTTCACAAAGCCAGTCGAAGACCGGCCCACGGTTTTCTACGAGATTCTCCAGCGAAAGGGGTGCAAAGGTTTCGGCAAGGGCAATTTCAAGGCCCTCTTTGTCTCGATCGAAGAAGAACAAAGACGCCGCGGAAACCTATAATCCGAAACGAAACCTCTGGCCACGAATGCACGAATTCTGATGCAGTCGGTTATGATTCGTGCATTCGTGGCAACATCTTAATATGGATCTGAAATATCAAACCGGTTTTGGAAACGAATTTGCTACTGAAGCGCGCGAAGGCGCATTGCCCATCGGCCGAAATTCACCGCAGAAGGCCCAGCTCGGGCTGTACGCAGAGCAGTTTTCCGGTACGGCATTCACGGTGCCGCGTGCGCAGAATCGGCGTACGTGGAAATACCGCATCAGGCCTAGTGTTCTCCATAAGCCCTTCGTTCCATACAGCGAGATCCACGGTCGCGAGAAAGCCTCGCTTTTCCGCTCAACTCCTTTTGATGAAGTCATCACGACGCCGAATCAGCTTCGTTGGGACCCGCTGCCGATCCCGACTGAACCAACAGACTTTATCGACGGTATAACGACCATTGCCGGCAACGGCGACCTTTTCGGGCAGGCAGGCATCGGAGTTCACATCTATGCTTTTAACAAGGGCATGGACGGCCGCTATTTTTATAACGCCGATGGCGAAATGCTGATCGTTCCCGAGCTTGGCGGACTAACCATCTACACGGAACTTGGCGTGCTCGAGGTTGGTCCGGGGGATATCTGTTGTATTCCGCGCGGACTGAGGTTTCGTGTTGACCCCGGCAAGCAGCAGGACAAGTCCGCGATGCAGTCTTCCCGTGGCTATATCTGTGAGAACTACGGCCCGCAGTTCCGCCTTCCGGAGCTTGGGCCTATTGGCGCCAACGGATTGGCCAACGCGCGCGATTTTGAAACACCTGTCGCCTGGTTCGAAGACGTCGAAGGCGAGTTCGAGATCGTGGCAAAATTCGGCGGCAATCTTTGGACCTGTATGAGCGGCCATTCGCCTCTCGATGTTGTCGCGTGGCACGGCAATAACGTGCCGTATCGCTACGACCTCCGTCGCTTCAACACGATCGGCTCGATCTCTTTCGACCATCCGGACCCCTGCATCTTCACCGTACTTACCTCTCCATCCGGTGAACCCGGCGTTGCAAATTGTGATTTTGCGATCTTTCCTGAACGATGGCTCGTAGCCGAAGATACATTCCGACCACCGTGGTATCACCGCAATACGATGAGCGAATATATGGGGCTCGTCTACGGCCAATATGACGCAAAAGAAGAGGGGTTTGTCCCGGGCGGCGGCAGCTTACACAACCAAATGTCGGCTCACGGCCCGGACCTTGATGCCTTCGAAAAAGCCTCAAATAGCGACCTCAAGCCGCAGAAACTGACCGGTACGATGGCCTTTATGTTCGAATCACGCTACATAATACGCCCAACGAAGTTCGCAATGGAAACCTCAAAACTTCAACACGGATATAGCGAAGTCTGGCAGGGGTTGAAGAAGAATTTTCAGGGATAAATATATTGAAGACTATGCCTGCATCGCTATGCAGGGCCATTATCACTTCGCCCTGCTGAAGGAGTATCGTAGTAGTTGTGAGGTGAAATTATGAATATCAAACGAACTTCAGAAGCAAAGTGGAATGGCAGCGTTACGGAAGGCAGCGGCGAGGTCAAGCTCGGAAGCGGCGCATTCGCAGGGCCTTATTCGTTCAACTCGCGATTTGGCGATGACACGAAGGCGACCAATCCTGAGGAGTTGATCGCCGCGGCACATGCAGGCTGTTTTTCAATGGCATTCTCGCTGATCCTTGGCAAATCCGGCTTTACGCCGAAGAGCATCGAGACGAAGGCGAGCGTTCATATCGAGAAACAGGGCGAAGGCTTTGCGATCCCAAAGATCGAGCTTGTAACTGTGGCGGAAGTGCCCGGCATCACCGACGAAGAGTTCCAAACCATCGCGACAACGGCTAAGGAAAATTGTCCGGTCTCGAAGGTTCTCTCTGCCGCCGAGATCACGCTCGATGCGACTCTTAAGCCGACAGGAGCTGCGGCGTAGCCCGGCCTTGATGCTGAACCGGCTCGGAATTCTCCCGTTGGACAAAACTAAGATCGGCGAGGTTCCGTAGCCGGTGATGTTGAAATCTGTTGAGTCAAAATTTCTCGCGACACCTGACAAAGGTGAGGTGTCAGCGATTTTAATGCGGCCTGAAGGGGCAACGCATCTGGTTGTTCTCGGGCACGGCGCCGGCGCGGATATGCGCTCGGCGTCAATGCAGAGCATTGCGGATGCGCTTGCCGCACAACAGGTCGCGACGTTCCGTTACAATTTTCCTTTCAAAGAGAATGGCCGCGGAGGTGTCGATTCGCCGAAGGTCGCTGTGGCGACTGTGCGTTCGGCAGTTGCGGCAGCTCGAAGGCTCGCGCCGGAGTTGACGCTGCTTGCCGGCGGGCATTCATTTGGCGGACGAATGACGACCACCGCTCAAAGCGAAGGTCCGCTTGACGCCGTTAAGGGACTAGCGCTGTTCTCGTTCCCGCTTCATGCTCCGAATCGTCCAAGCGACGCGCGAGCTGCGCATCTGAATACGATAAAGATCCCGATGCTGTTTCTTTCGGGCACACGCGACGCTCTTAACGACCTCTCACTATTTCGGCCGGTCATCGAACGCCTCAGCGACCGCGCAACGCTTCATCTACTGGACACAGCAGATCACAGCTATAAGGCTTTAAAGAGAACGCGAACCTCAACCGAAGATGTGTTTGATGAGATGGCGAGAACAACTAAAGATTGGATAGTCTCACAAGGCCTATAAGGAGTTTTTTTGAGAATGAGAAAATCGTTCATAACCGGGGCGATCGCCGCGTTTCTGCTTTCTGTGGGTATTGCCGCTTCCGCGCAAACCGTCCAGACTGCCCAAAAGACACCTGAGCAAGTTGCCCAGGCTCTCGTCGATGCTGCTAATGCTCGAGATCTTGATGGCATTCTTAAAACGTATGCCGCAGATTCGACGGCCTACGCTTTGCCGTCCGGCGAGGTCATCCTAAAAGGGCACGAAGCCCTCAGAAAGAAATTTGAACGCATCCTGGCGCCGGGAGTAAAGCTTAAAGTCGAGATAGTAAACCGCATTGTTGACGGTAAATATGTCATCGATAAAGAGAAAATAACCGGCACGGCCGATGGTAAGCCGGTCGAGTTTTACGGCACGGTCATTTACGAGATCGTCGATGGTCTGATCCGTCGAGAATGGTATCCCAGGCAGGAGTAGTCAGCCATGTGTCGAAACATCAAAACCCTCTATAATTTCGATCCACCGGCAACGACGGACGAGGTGAACGCCTCCGCGCTGCAATTCGTCCGAAAGCTGTCGGGAATGAACAAGCCGTCGAAGGCAAACGAGGTGGCCTTCCACCTCGCGGTCGAACGCGTTGTGGCCGCAGCCCAGGAAATGCTGAATTCGCTTGTTACAACGGCGTCACCCCGTGACCGCGAAAGTGAAGCTGCGCGAGCCAAGGCGCGTGCGGCGGTGAGATTTGGCAATACTTAGCCGCCGACAGGCACAGACAAAACGGATAGGAAGTGAACTTTATCTACATCGACCTTTGCTAATCTGTGGCTAAATTTATGGATAAAGAAACTTTACTTGATCGCATCTCGCGTGGGCGGACGGATTTGGTTTTTGATCTGCTGAAGCTGCCAGATTGGCGCGACATTTTGCACGAAGGCGAGATCAAGACGCTGCAGTGGTTTGTTTATTACAACGACACGACGGCGCTAAAAGCGGTGCTCGACGCGGGCGGTGATCTTTCGAGCATTGATCTTAACGAAGAGCTCGGTCACGCGTCGTTCTTTGGTCATTGGAAGGTTGTTGATTTTCTGATCTCACAGGGCGCAGACGTCAATCACGCAAAACCCGGCACTGGCGAAACGCCGCTGCACAGCGCGCTGTGCAAAGCAGGTCGGCCGTATTTTCTTTACGTGATAAAACTGCTCGTCGAGAACGGCGCAGATGTGAATGCAAAAACGATTCCGGGCGGCGAATCGGGCGCGTTTATGCGCGACGTTCGCACAAAAGGCGAGACGCCGCTGCATCGCGCCGCCGCGTACGGCGACGAAGCGATGATCCAATACCTGCTCGATCATGGCGCAGACCTTCAGGCTCGTGACGCGAACGGCAATTCGCCGATCTCGTGGGCGAGCGAACACCTACGGCCCGGCTCGATCTTGCACTTGCTTTCGTTCGAAGGACAATTCGTCGGCGAAAATTCACGGACCATGATTACGTCAGATCACGGCTGCGGCTGGGGCAATGGTATGGAGCGAAAGTTCGTCGGCGACTATTTGCCAGAGAGTTTGGAGGGAAAGAACGATCAATGATCAAAGTCGAGAATATGACGCCGCTGCTGCAGATATTCAATATGCAGCGGTCGCTGGCCTTTTATCGCGATACTCTGGGCTTTCAGGTCGTGGGTGATTCCGGTAATGCTGATGACTCGAGTTGGGTCTGGCTGCGTCTTGGCAGTTGTGATCTGATGCTGAACGATCAATACGAGCCCGGTCACGTGCCCGACGAACTGCCCCTTGAGCGAACAAAATGGCATAAGGACACTTGCCTGTATTTCGGCGCAGACCCGGACGCGGCCTACGAATATTTAAAGTCCAAGGGCCTTGCGCCGGAGCCTCCATTCGACACAGCCTATGGAATGCGACAGCTTTACCTGACGGATCCGGACGGATACAACCTTTGCTTTCAGCGGAGCAGTGCGAATGGATAGCCGCCCTCGGCCCCTAACATCTGCGGCTTGCTACTTCTGCGTTGATGCCGCCGGAGGCAGTGGAAACGGTTGAACGCTATTCTTTATCGGCTTTACGGTTCTCAGATAAGCGAAGATCGCCCGCAGATCGGCGTCGGTCATTTTCCCATACATCGTCCAAGGCATTATCGTGTTGGGCTTCGACGAATCGAGCGTCGATGCGTGGATCGTCGGGTCCGAACGTGTTCGAAAGGTGTTAACGAACATATCGCTATTCCAGTTTCCGATGCCAGTGGACTTATCCGCTGTAATGTTGCTTGATCGGATCGAGTAGCCTTCAGGAAAACGAAACTCTCGTCCGCCGCCAAACTCCATTCCCTCGATCAGCATTCCCTTGTCTGCGGGGGTGTGACATTCGACACATCCGGCGGCGTTCGTTAGGTACTTACCGTATGCGACCGTGTCGGTTGCGGGCGGAATCCGCGTGAACTCTGCCTTGTGCGGGATCGTGTTGATGATGAAGTTCATCGGAAAATCCGAGACCGATCTCGGAACCTCGTTCTTTATCGGCTTTAGCGTGCGCAAGTAGGCGATGATCGACTTTATGTCTTCTTCATCCATTTGGCCGTAATAGTGGTACGGCATCACGGGGAACAGAGCTTCGCCCTCCTTGTTCACGCCCGTTGTGATCGCTCGGAAGAGCTCGCCGTCCGTGTACCGGCCGATGCCTTCGGGCGTGATATTAGGTGCGTAGTACGTCCCCGGAAAGCCCATATTCTTATCAAAGACATCACCGCCCATTCCGATCGTTCCTTCGGTCGGCGGCCCGGAAAAGCGGCTCCAGTCACGCTTTGAATGGCAATCTATACAGACCGTGACGCTATTTGCGAGATACTCTCCGCGGGCGACCCTCTCAGGTGTCAGCTCGACCTTCATTTCGGGCGCAGGCCCCGTGCTCGGCAATGCGAGTTTAACGTATGCCGCCGATCCGGCTATCCCGACTATCGCCAACGCTACCAGCACGACGAGTATCTTTAGCAGTTTCTTCATAACGCCCTCGTAATTCCAATCGCATCTTTACGATACGGCCACTGATTTTGTTGCGGAAATATTCAATACGTCACCGGCCGAGATTATACACACTCTATGCGGATCTGTGGATGCTATTCATATCGCAGAGATTCGATCGGATTCAAACGGCTTGCCCGGACAGCAGGCATTACGCCCGCAATGAATGCGATCCCACAGACCAGCAGCATTACTCCCGCGATCGAGAATGGTTTGAAAGCGAATAAGTTGAACCCCTCGAACGACCGTGCATAGAATTTGACGAGAGCCTGGTTTGCGATGAGTCCCGCCGCGATCGCAACGCCGGAGCCCAATACCGCGCCCCAGAACCCGATCAGCACCGATTCGAGCGAGAAGATAGCAAAGATCTTTCCGCGACCCATACCGAGCGCCTTCTGCAGGCCGATCTCTTTTGTTCGTTCGAGTACGGCGATGACCAGCGTGTTGATGATGCCAAATGATGCTGCAAGGAGGGCGACCAGCGCGAAAAGATTCATCCCGGTCTTGAAGATCTGAATTGCATCGTAGGTTCGCTGGCGCGAATCTGCGATCGTTTCGGCATTGAACCCTTTTGCTTCAAACTGCTTTTTGATCGCGCTGATCCTCTCCGGGTCGGAGGAGTCCATCTTTACAGTAAAACCAATGAAGCGATCTGCTCCCGGTTCTTGCGAGGCTTGGTCTTCGAATATCACCTTCGCAACATCAGCACCAACCAATGAGCTGTCATTCGTCATGAAGCCTTTCGTCGAGATGCCCGATACCGTCAGATCCATCGTCTTGATCGAACCGTCCGGGAGTTTATAGCCAATTGTTGCGGACTTTCCGACAAGATCCTTTAGGTTCTCATTGACGGCACGAGCCAATCCGATCGGGATGACGATCTGGTTTGGCCCATTGACACTCGTACCGGCTTCTGTCTTTGCGACTACGCCGTCTGAGAGCATACCGAGTTCTAGTTTGTATTTCTTACTTCCTTCGATCGAGATGTACTCACCGCGGATCCTGTAGCGCGGCGTGACCTCTAAGATACCGGGAATGTCTCGGACCACGGCATCCATCTGAGGACGGGTGAGCAGCACCGTGTTCGGGTCAACGGCATCCTCGCCCTGCCCTTCAGTCTCCTTGTATTCGACGGCAGCATCGCTCGACGGTCCTTCCGACCTTTCGATCTTTCGCGTGACCATTGCCACTCTGTCGCCGTCGATGTTCTTGATCTGGCTTTCGACGTAATCGCGCATTCCATCGCCGACGCCGTTGGTCATTGTCAGCGTGAACGACCCCACGAAGATAGCAAGTACCGTAAGCGTGGTCCGCAATTTGTTGCGGAAAAGATTTCGATTCGCGGTTTTGATCATTCCCCAGGTCTTCATTGTGCGATCGCCTCCGTTCTATGCTCGCTGACAATTCGGCCGTCCTTCATTTCCACGACACGGTTGCAGCGGCGAGCAAGTTCGTCGTCATGGGTCACAACGACAAGTGTTATTCCGCTTTCTCGATTAAGGCCGAACAAAAGGTCCTCTACGGCCGCACCGGTGTTCGAATCCAAATTGCCGGTCGGTTCATCAGCGAAGATAACTTGCGGTCCGCCGACCAACGCTCGCGCAATGCAGACACGTTGTTTCTCGCCGCCCGACAGGTCCTTAGCCTTTTTGTTGATCTTGTCTTCGAGTTTGACCGCCCTTAGAGCCGCCATTGCCCTATCGGCCAAATGCGATTCCGAGATCCCGCGAATACGCATCGGGAGCACAATGTTTTCAAAGACGCTGTCGCGTCCATTGAGAAAGAACTGCTGAAAAACAAAGCCGAATTTCTCATTTCGGAGCTTATTCTTAGACCGTTCGGAAAGTGCGGATGTGTCGTTGCCATCGATAAAAACCTTGCCTTTCGTCGGGGCATCGAGGCACGCAAGCAGGTGCATCAACGTTGATTTTCCGCTGCCGGATTTTCCAACAATGGCAAGGCAGTCTCCTTGACTGACAGAAAGGTCGACCGAGCTAAGCGCCTGATAATCAACACCATCGCTTGTGTAAGTTTTCGAGAGATCTTTTGCTTCCAGCATATGCATCAAGGGCGATCGTAAAGACCGCAGCCTAGAGAACCTAACGCAACACACGTACGAAATGTTCTATGAAAATTATCGCTTGCGGCGAACAGTACGATAGTTTGTCTCAGCCACACGAGATATCAGCGGCGTAGCTACAAACCTAAGAGCGGAGATAACTGGAAACCCAGCAACCATCGGGCATGGCGAAGAAATGTCAGGACACAGAAAGCCCCGATTTTCTCGACCACGGCACAAATTTCATCAAATTTCATGTTTTCTAACGACAAAATATTCGGCGTAAATATAAAACTGTGCCGATGAAAGATGAAGCTGTATCCGTACGGTCAAAGCGCAGGATCAATTCGGTCGATCTGCTGCGCGGCCTTGTGATGATGATCATGCTGCTTGATCACACGCGCGAATTTGTCCATCACAACGCTCTTGTCAATGACCCGTCGAACCTCGCAAACACGACAACCCTGCTCTTTTTTACTCGCTGGGTAACTCATTTCTGTGCCCCGGCCTTTGTATTTCTTTCCGGCGTAAGCATTTATCTGCAGAAGATGAATGGCAAGAGCGCGGCTGTGCTTTCACGGTTTTTGTGGACACGCGGACTTTGGCTGATATTATTAGAGTTCACCGTCGTTCGGTTTCTTACTACCTACAACCTTGATTATTCCTACTTCGGAATGGCGCAGGTCATATGGGTGATCGGCGTCTCCATGATCGTGATGGCTGCGGCAATTCGGCTTTCGGTCAAGGCCAATGCCGCGATCGGCCTTGCAATGATCATGTTTCACAACCTGCTGGACGGCTTTGCCTTGCCCCCGAACATTACATTCGCCGGTACGCCGGCGGCGACCCTCGCCCAAGACCTTTGGATGATATTTCATCAACCGGGCATCGTATCGCTTTTCGGTGGCGCGACAAAGATATTTTTTGCGTATCCATTGATCCCTTGGATCGGGGTGATGATGGCGGGCTACGCTCTCGGTTCGATCTATGAATTAGCGGGCGAAGTCAGGAGGCGATACCTGCTGTTTATCGGCATTGCCGCGTGCGTACTTTTCGTCGTTATCCGCTTCATCAACATCTACGGCGACCCACAGCCTTGGGCACAGCAGGCGAGCGCCATGTTCACCTTTCTATCTTTTTTGAATACGACGAAATATCCGCCTTCGCTACTGTTTCTGTTGATGACGCTCGGCCCGTCAATGATCGTCCTCTCGCTCGCCGATCAGATACGTGGCGAAAGCGCGTGGCAGCGCGTCTGCGTGATCTTCGGCCGGGTACCGATGTTCTTTTATTTGCTACAGTGGGTGTCGGCTCACACGTTCGGCGTTGCGCTCAACTATTTCGCGGGCGTCGATGTTAGTTATCTTTTTCTTGACCCGCTCTCGATGGGTGCTGCAGCCCCGCCGAACCACGGCTTCTCTATCTGGATCGCATATCTCGCATGGATATCCGGCCTTGTTTTGCTTTTCCCCCTTTGTCGCCTTTGGAGTAAGCTGAAGCAGCAAAAGAAGCACTGGGTTTTCAGTTACTTATAGTGCTGATAGAGATCAGATGGAACGAAAAACTGTACATACACGGCACGTTCTCGCCGTAAAGAACCTTGTCACCTCGTCGGACTATTTCGTTGACAAGCTTGGATTCGAACGAGACTTTACCGCGCCCGGCTGGGAATTCTTGTCGTTCGGTGACTTCAAAGTAATGCTTGGCGAATGCCTCGACGCCCTTTGGGCACACGAAACAGGCGACCATTCTTACTTTGCTCACTGCCTTGTCGAGAATGTTGATGAAGTTTATGCAGAACTGAGAGATCGCGGTGCCGATATCATCCATCGTATCGGCGACAAACCGTGGGGACTCCGTGAATTCAGCGTCAAGACCCCTGACGGTCATAGGATCACCTACGGACAAATAATAGGCGACTAGAGACGACTTTTTCTCCGTTCTAGGTCTTAGAAGCGCGTTTATTCCGGGATCAGCTTTTTTCATGTTAAAATGCTGTTTTTATTCCCGAAGTATTGATGAACAGAGTCGAGGAAACCATCAAGAACAATCGGCAGGCGATAAGGCAAATCGCGGCTCGACACGGAGCGTCGAACATTCGTTTGTTCGGTTCGGCGGCCCGCGGTGAGTCAAAGGCCGAGAGCGATGTCGATTTTTTGATCGATGTAACTGCGGAGACGAGTGCCTGGTTTCCGGTTGGTTTGATTCAGGAGCTTGAGAAACTGCTCGGACGGCGCGTTGAGATCGTAACGGAACGTGCCCTAAAAAAAGAGCTTAGAGAAAAGGTCCTGAGCGAAGCTGTTCCGGTATGAGAGACGACTCAGTTTACCTAAACCATATAGCTGATTGTCTCCTCCGTATCGAGAGAAATATCGCAAACGGCTTGGATGAATTTCTTACATCCGAAATCATTCAAGACGCTACTCTTAGAAATCTTCAAACAATGAGTGAGGCAACGCAACGCCTCTCTGCCGAGATAAAGTCATCCCGACCGGACATAGAATGGAACTTGATCGCTGATTTTCGAAACGTACTTGTCCACAACTACCTTGGTATCGATCTTGAACTCGTCTGGCTGATCATTGAACGCGATATGCCACCACTCCGACAGGCCGTTAACGAAATGATCGCGAACCGACACAATGCAGGCACCAATTAACTACTCCATTTCTTTTAGATAGAGCAAGCTACCCGGACTTTGTAGCTACTTTTGCGGCCCGGAATGGCGAAGGTAGACAATGAGGTCGGTGGATGGCGGTGCTGATCCGAGCTGACGGATCATACCGACGACCTGTCCACGATGCAGCGTTGCGTGGTTGACGACGTGCTGCATCTGATACCCGAGCCGCATCGAGTCGGTGGCGCCGCTTAGAAGTGTGAAGTCGAGCACCTTTTCGAGGCTTGAGTCATCGAGCCGAGAAAGATACTGCCTTCTACTCTCGACGAGGTCGGCCCAACGCTGCTTAAGATCAGCAAGCGACGCACACGACCTGGTTGACCATTGCTGCCAGGCTTCGTCCTTGCTAGGTGAACGTCCGTTCCAGCGCTCGAGCCATATCCACTCTGCGCCCGCCATGTGAAGAAGCGTCCCGAATATCGACGTGTGACTTATCCCGAAATCGCGACGGAGCTCCTCGTCGGACAAGCGGCTCGCCGCATCCATTGCAAGCGCATTGGCCCACTCCGTGTAATCGAAGAGGCTCTTGATGTCGGCGAGGTTCATTTCAATCCATCTCGCTCTCATCTATGTCGAAGTTCGCATAGACCTTTTGGACGTCGTCGTTGTCGTCGAGGGCGTCGTAGAGCTTCATCATCTGTTTGGCGTCGCCGCCTTCGAGTTTGATGTAGTTTTGCGGGATCTGTGATATCTCTGCGGCTTGAGGCTCGATGCCTGCGGCCTTTATTGCATCGTGAACGGCATCAAAATTCTCGGGCGCGGTAAAGATCTCAAAAACGTCGCCGTCGTCCTGCATATCATCGGCGCCGGCCTCGATAGCGATCTCGAAAAGCTCATCCTCGCTCTTTGCGGCTTTATCAACGACGATGTAACCCTTCTTATCGAACATCCACGCGACCGAACCTGACTCGCCCATATTGCCGCCATTCTTCGAAAAGATGTGGCGAATTTCGGCCACCGTGCGGTTGCGGTTGTCGGTCAGGCCTTCGACCATTACGGCAACACCGTTCGGGCCATAGCCTTCGTACATAACTTCTTCGTACGAAACGCCCTCGAGCTCGCCAGTACCGCGTTTGATCGCACGCTCGATCGTATCGTTCGGCATATTCTGGCCTTTGGCGTCGTTTACGACCTTGCGCAGGCGTGCGTTGGAGTCAACGTCGCCGCTTCCGCCGGTGCGGGCTGCGACTGTGATCTCTTTGATCAGCTTCGTGAAGATCTTGCCGCGTTTTGCGTCGAGAGCACCTTTCTTATGCTTGATTGTGTGCCACTTGGAATGTCCTGACATTTACAGATCGTCCTTTTCGTCGAGTATTTATCTTTTAGGCAATGCGAGATCGAGGCTGTTAGAAAGGCCGCAGTTAGCGAAATAGCGTATTTGCTCCCTCAACAGGCTCAACTGCCCGTCTTTATCGAAACTGAAAATATACCACGCTGATTTTCTTACAAACAAACGGCAATGTCGCGGTTTCAGGTAAGGTCAAACGCTCAACCAACGATATTTTCGAGGTCAGCCGAGACAACCCCACTAGCTCGGAGCCGTTTGATCTTCGAGGTTTGACCGGCAATGATCTCAACATTGCCTTTAGCAACGCCCAGCTTCTTGCTGAGGAACTTTACAAGCTCTTCATTGGCCGCTCCGTCAACGGGCGGTGCTTTTAGGCGGACCTTCAACGCACCTTCGATCAGCCCGACAATCTCGGTTCTCGACGCTCTCGGAATTACGCGGACTTTGAACTCGACCGAATCTACGTTGACCTTGATATCAAGCATCATCTATCGCACGAAGACACGAAGCACGACCGACTGCAACACCCAAATGATTAGGAGGACGATCATTGCCGATAGGTCGAACATCCCTACCGGCGGGATCAGACGCTGAAACGGCACCAAGATCGGGTCAGTTACGCGCCGAACAAATCCCAAGAAGGTCGCACGTGAAAAGACGAACCACGCCGCAATGAATCTGATGAAGATGAACAGCACCAGCACGCTGAGAATGCCGTAGAGGATGAAGCCGATAACAATGCTCGTGCTGCCGCTTGCGACGCCTAGGATCAGCCCGTCGATCACGAAGAATGTATTTGAAGTGACCTGCGTCAAGAAGTACGCAAGCACCAACGCTACCAGCAGCGTGATAAGCGGTCCGTAGCGGGTGTTTACACCGTACGTGGCAAGCAGGCGTGCCGCGGGATAGACCCATTTTTCCGTTCGTCGCCGGATCCAGAATGCAAATTTTCCGATCTTTCCGAATGGGTTCGGATCGGCCCATGTGAGCACGAGGCGAAGGATCAGCAAAGCAGCGATGAACGCAAAAGCCAGCCAAATCACCAAAAAAACGATCGGGTAAACCGTTATAGAGAGCATAAAGACAGTCTATATAGAAACTCCGTATTCGCGTTCTCCAAAGATCGCCGTTCCCACACGCACCATCGTCGCACCTTCTTCGATCGCGACCTCAAAATCATTCGTCATTCCCATCGAAAGCTCAAAACGCTCAGTATG
>JAANMX010003161.1_pt1 | contig 14989 bp, 15 predicted proteins | sample 7279681 | NCBI WGS metagenome assembly JAANMX01 (sample SAMN14094542, study PRJNA606508) | bioreactor metagenome | isolation source: A lab-scale SPAN reactor treating ammonium-rich wastewater day 351 | place: Ireland: Galway | collected 2018-01-01
AGATCCAGATCCAACGGGTTGCCGGCGCGCTGCAGGATCTTGCGCACCAGCGAATAGCCGTTGGAATGCGGGCCGCTGGAGGCGATGCCGATCAGCACGTCGCCGGCACGCAGCTTGCTGGAGTCGATGAGCTTCGATTTTTCCACCGCGCCGACGGTGAAGCCGGCCAGGTCGTATTCGCCCGGCGGATACATGTCGGGCATCTCGGCCGTCTCGCCGCCGATCAGCGCGCAGCCGGCGATCTCGCAACCCTTGGCAATCCCGCCGACCACGTTCACCGTGGTCTCCACGTCCAGCTTGCCGGTGGCGAAGTAGTCGAGGAAGAACAGCGGCTCGGCACCCTGCACCAGCACGTCGTTGACGCACATCGCCACCAGATCCTGGCCGATGGTGTCGTGGCGGTTCAGCTGCTTGGCCAGAATCAATTTGGTGCCGACGCCGTCGGTACCGGACACCAGTACCGGCTCCTTGTAGCGGTTGGAGAGGTCGAACAGGCCGCCGAACAGGCCGACGCCGCCCAGTACTTCCGGGCGCATGGTGGCGCGCACCAGCGGCTTGATGCGTTCGACCACCGCGTTGCCGGCATCGATGTCGACGCCGGCGTCGCGGTAGGTCAGGCCGGGGGAGGAGGGCGTGGAAGGGGTCACGGCGGGCTCGCGCAGGCGTAATGGTGAATCGGTGATTTTAGCAGCCGCCCGCCGCGGACATGGACGCGCCCGCCCGGCTGCGGCACCATTTCGGCAGCGATGGCCGGGATTTCCGGCGAGGAATGGCGATGCAGACGAGGCCGCAAGGGACGATGCGACGGCGCAACGGATGGCTCTGGGCGGCCCTGCTCGGGGCCGGCCTGTGCCTGCTGCCGGTGGGCGCGGCACTGGCGCAGCGCACCGAAGGCGACCGCGCGCAGGCGCAGGGTGCCTACCAGGGCGAGGTTTCGGTGCGCAACCAGACCGACGGTGAGCGCGAGAAAGCGTTCGCCCGGGCGCTGGCGCAGGTGCTGGGCAACGTGACCGGCGACGCCAGCGCCGCCCAGCGGCCCGGCGTGCGCGAGGAACTGGCCAGGGCTCCGGATTACGTGGCCGGCTACGACTACCGCCAGGACGAGGGCGTGTCCGCCACCGGTGCGCCCAGCTTCCAGACCATGCTGGTGGTGCGTTTCCGGCAGCAGGAGGTGGACGATCTGGTGGCGATGCTGGGCCTGCCCAGCTGGCCGCAGCCGCGTCCCAAGCCGGTGCTGTGGCTCGCCATCGACGACGGCAGCGGGCCGCGCCTGGTGGGGCTGGGGCAGGTGAACGCGGCGCGCTCGGTGCTGGATGCCGCCAAATCGCGCGGCTACGCGCTGGGCCTGCCGGCGGGCAACGCCGCCGAACAGGCCGCGGCGGGTGCGATCTGGCGCGGCGACACCGCCGCGATCGCCGCGCTGTCGAAGCGCTACAGCCCGCCGATGCAGTTGATCGGCAAGCTGCAGCGCAGCGCCGGCGGCTGGAGCGCAGACTGGATCCTGGTGGACGCCGGCAAGGTGCTGGCGAGCTGGCAGACCAGCAGCATGGATGCACGCCGGGCGATGGCCGGCGGTGCCGAGGGCGCGGCCGACGCGCTCTTCAAGCGTTACGCCAAGGCCGGCTCGGCCGGGCCGCCGGGACGGTACCGCGTGCGCGTGCTCGGGATTGGCGGTGCCGACGACTACCTGCGCCTGGCCGGCTTTCTGGACGGCATTTCCATCGTCAGGCGCATCACCCCGGTCGGTGCCACCCCGGATGCGCTGGAGCTCGACCTGGAGCTGGCGTCCGGCATCGCCGGATTCGTCCGCTATGCCAGCCGCGGCGGCACGTTGTTGCCGGTTTCCGCAGGCCAGGGCGACGGCGATGCCGGCATCACCACGTTCCGGCTGGGCGGGGGATGAGCATGCATCGCGATGAAAATCTGGCCACCATCGCCGCGTTCTACCGGCGCGTGCAGTGGGCTGCGCTGGCGCTGGGCGTGCTGTGGATGGTCTGGCTGCTGGCACCGATCCTCACCCCGTTCGTGTTCGGCGCATTGCTGGGTTGGCTGGGCGACCCGATGGTGGATCGGTTGGAAGCCCGGCGCCTGCAGCGCAATACCGCGGTGATGCTGGTATTCAGCGTGATGACCCTGCTGCTGGTGGTCGTGGCCATCCTGCTGGTGCCGCTGCTGGAGCAGCAGCTGGTGACCCTGGTCGACTCGCTGCCGCATTATCGCGACTGGCTCGTGCAGACCGCGCTGCCGTGGATCGAACGGAGGACTGGCCTGCAGATCCTGTCGTGGCTGGATCCGGAGCGCCTGTTCCAGCTGATCCGCGAGCACTGGCAAAGTGCCGGCGGCGTGGCCGCGACCGTGCTGGGCTACGTCTCGCGCTCCGGCTTCGCATTGATGGGCATGCTGGCGAACATCGTGCTGCTGCCGGTGCTGGCGTTCTTCTTCCTGCGTGACTGGGATCTGATCGTCGGCCGAATCGGTGCGCTGGTGCCGCGCGACCACTACGACACGGTGCGCCGGCTGGCGCGCGAGTCCGACGAAGTGCTGGGCGGGTTCCTGCGCGGCCAGCTCACCGTGATGCTGATCCTGGGCGTGCTGTACGCGATCGGCCTGTGGGCGGTTGGCCTCAATCTCGGCGTGCTGATCGGGCTGGTGGCCGGGCTGCTGACCTTCGTGCCCTACCTGGGTCCGGCGTCCATCGTGGTGCTGGGTGGCATTGCCGCGCTGGTGCAGTACGGCGACTGGCAGCACCTGGCCGGGGTGGCGGTGGTGTTCACCATCGGCCAGGTCATCGAGAGTTACTGGCTGACCCCGAAGCTGGTCGGTGACCGCATCGGCCTGCACCCGATGGCGGTGATTTTCGCGGTGATGGCCGGCGGCACCCTGTTCGGATTCCTCGGCATGCTGCTGGCGCTGCCGGTGGCGGCGGTGGCGAACGTGCTGTTGCGCTATGCGCAGGAGCGCTACCGGCACAGCCGCCTGTATGCCGGGGACACGCCCGCGATCCTGCTGGATGCGGGCGCGCCGGACGCGGACGACGACAGCGCCGCCGAGTGAGATGAACGGTCGGGTTTCGCAATTGCCGCTGGCGCTGCGTGCGCCGCCGGATCAGAGGCTGGCGCGCTATGTCGATGCTCCGGCGGGCCTGGTGGCCGCCCTGCGCGCGCTGGCCGCCGGCGCTTCCGTCGCGGGCCTGTACCTGCACGGCGCGCACGCCACCGGCAAGACCCATCTGCTGCTGGCCAGCTGTGCCGAGGCAGAGGCCGTGGGCGCGCATCCCGCCTACCTGTCGCTGCGCGGTCTGCGCGGACGGGTGCGTGCGGCGGTGGACGGGCTGGAGCGGGCCGGGTTGGTGGCGGTGGACGACGTGGACGCCATTGCCGGCAGCCGCGCCGACGAAGTGGCGCTGTTCGACCTGCACAACCGCCTGCACGATGCGGGGCGCGGCGTGCTGTACGCCGCCGCCGCCGCGCCGGACGCGCTGCCGCTGATCCTGCCGGACCTGCGTTCGCGGCTGGCGCAGTGCGCGCGCTGGGCGCTGCCGGTGCTGGATGATGCCGGCCGCGCCGAACTGCTGCGCCAGCGCGCTGCCGCGCGCGGACTGGACTTCGACGAGGCCGCGCTGGAGTGGCTGCTGCGCCGCTGCAGCCGCGACCTGGGCAGCCTCACCGCGATCTTCGAACGCCTGGATCGCGCCTCGCTGGCCGCGCAGCGCCGGCTGACCGTGCCGTTCCTGCGGCAGGTGCTGGAAGCCGATCAGCAGTAGAAGCGCACCTACAATGCAAGGCATGCGCTACGCCGCCGAGCCCGCCTTCGTCCTGCACGCCCGCCCGTGGCGGGAAACCAGCCTGCTGGTGGAAGTGCTGAGCGCGGAGCACGGCCGCATCGGGCTGGTGGCGCGCGGGGTGTCAGGGCCGAAACGGCACGTACTGCGGGCAGCGCTGCAGCCGCTGCAGTCGATCCGTTTCGATGCTGCGCAGAAGGGCGAGCTGGCGCAGCTGGCCGCCGCCGAAGCGGTGGATGCCGCGCCGCTGCTGCAGGGCGATGCCGCGCTGGCGGCGTTTTACGTCAACGAGCTGTGCCTGCGGCTGGCACCGCGCCATGTGCCGCAGCCGGAGCTGCACGTGGCCTATGCACGGGTGCGCGAGCGCCTGCGCGCGGGTGGGCTGCTGGCATGGACGCTGCGCCGGTTCGAGCGCGACCTGCTGGGGGCGCTGGGCTTCGGCTTCGATTTCGGCAGCGATGGCGATGGCGCGGACATCGATCCTGCCGCACGCTATCGGCTCGGCCCCGAGCACGGCCCGCGGCGCTTGCGCAGCGAGCGTGCCGGTGAACGCCGCGAGGCCGCGACCGGGCGCGCGCTGCTGGCGCTGGCGGCGGATGCGCAGCCGGAAGGTGAAGACCTGGCCAGCCTGCGCCTGCCGCTGCGGGCGGTGCTGCTGCACCATCTGGGCGGCCGCGGGCTGAACTCGTGGGACATGCTGGGCGAACTGGGGCGGCTGGGCGCGCCGAAGGAAACGGGCGCGCCCTGACCGCGCGGGCTCAGCGGTGCAGCTCGCCCGCCGCCTCCGGCTGGTAGCGGATCGACAGCACGTGCAGGCGCGCGCTGCGGCCGCCCGGCATCGGCCAGTCGATGCTGTTGCCCACGCGCAGGCCGAGCAGGGCGCTGCCCACCGGGGCGAGGATCGACACCTTGTCGCTGCTGCCGTCGGCATCGCGCGGATACACCAGGGTCAGTTCGTACTCGTGGGCCTGCTGCTGGTCGTCGATGACCTTCACCAGCGCGGTGGAGTTCATGGTGATGACGTCGTCGGGCATCTTGCCGGGCTCGACCAGTTCGGCGCGCTCCAGCTCCGCGCGCAGCGGCGCGGTGTTGAGGCTGCGGTACTGCGGGCGATCCAGCAGATCCTCGATGCGCTCCACGTCCACGCGGGACAGCAGCAGGGTGGGATGTTGGTTGGCGGTGCTCATGTCGGCAAAGGCTCCTGCAAAGCAGTGCGGGCGGCGCGGCTGGCGCGTCGCCCGCGGATATCCTGGAATTTGGGGGAACATTAGCCGCGATTCAACGGCCCGGCAAGCGTTCAGGGGAACAGGAAGCCGGCCGCAACCCGCCGGCCTTCGCCCGCCAGCACCGCGTAGGTGCGCGCGGCGGCGGCGTTGGACATGACCTCGATGCCGATGCCGTGCTGCAGGCAGGCGGCCAGCGCCGCGGCGGGCGGGAACACCTGGTCGGCACCGGTGCCCAGCAGGATCAGTTCCGGTGCCAGCGCCAGCAGCGGGGCGAAGTCGGCGGCCACGATGGCCGATGCCGCGTGCACCGGCCAGTCCTCGATCAGCGCGTCCGGGGCGACGATGAAGCTGGCGGTCAGTCGACGTGCGTTGACCAGTGCGCAGGCACCGTCGGCACCGCGCAGGAAGTACTGGTAGTCCGGACGTTCGAGGTTCAGCTGCATCGTTGGTCGGCTGCGGCCATCAGGCGCGCGGCAGGACGATCTGCCGCTTGTCCTTGCTCGGGCGGTACAGCACCGCGGTATGCCCGATCCGCTGCACCAGCGCGGCGTCGGCACGCGCGGCGAGGTCGTCGATCATGGCGTCGCGCGCTTCGCGATCTTCGCCGGCCACCTTCACCTTGATCAGCTCATGGTGTTCCAGCGCCAGCCCGACTTCCGCCACCAGCGCATCGGTGATGCCCTTGCCGCCTACCTGCAGCATCGCCTTGAGGTCGTGCGCCTGGCCGCGGAGGAAGCGGATCTGGGCGTTGGTCAGGGCAATCGACATGCGGCACGCAGCGGAATAAAAGGAGGGTGCGCAGGGTATCATGCGGACGATGGGAGCCGCCCGCGCGTGGTTCCATTCCCCCACGACCCTCCCCGTCGCGGGAGGGGGATGACAGGCATGGCGACCCGCAGCAAATCCAGCCAGCGCTGGCTCAAGGAACACTTCTCCGACCCTTACGTCAAGAAGGCGCAGGCCGAGGGCATGCGCTCGCGTGCGGCCTACAAGCTGGAGGAGCTGGTGGAGCGCGACCGCCTGCTCAAGCCGGGAATGGTGGTGGTGGACCTGGGCGCGGCCCCCGGCGGCTGGTCGCAGTGGGTTCGCCAGGAGCTGGACCGGCTGGACCCGACGCGGCCGGGGCGAGTGATCGCCAGCGACATCCTGGAGATGCCGACGCTGGCCGGGGTCGACTTCCTTCATGGCGATTTCAGGGAGGATGCGGTTCTATCGCAGTTGCTGGAAATGCTCGGCGGTGAACGGGTAGACCTTGTCTTGTCCGACATGGCCCCCAATAAGAGCGGTATGACGGCGGTGGATCAGCCGCGCGCGATGCACCTGGCCGAGCTGGCCATGGACTTCGCCGATGGCCAGCTCCGCAGTGGCGGCACGTTCCTGATCAAGTTGTTCCAGGGAACGGGTTTCGACGATTACGTGCGGGAACTGCGGCGGCGCTACGCCAAGGTGGTGATCCGCAAGCCGGCGGCCTCGCGCAACCGCTCGCCGGAGGTGTATGCCCTGGCAACGGGGAAACTGGCGCAGATGAAGTGATGCAGGCGAAATAAAGGACGACATGAACGATCTCGCGAAGAACTTGCTGCTCTGGGTAGTGGTCGCCGCCGTGCTGATGGTGGTGTTCCAGAGCTTTTCGCCGAAGCTGGCCGCCAGCCAGGACGTGGTCTATTCGCAGTTCGTGCAGGACGTGGAGAACGACCGCATCAAGAAGGTCGACATCGCCAGCAACGAGCGCAGCATCAGCTTCGAGCGCGCCGACGGCAGCGCCGGCACCACCACCGCGCCGGTGCGCGACAAGGATCTGATCAACGACCTGATCCAGCACAAGGTCGAGATCAAGCAGGCGCCGCCGGACTCGGGCATCTCGTTCTGGTCACTGGTGCTGAACTTCCTGCCGGTGCTGCTGATCATCGGTTTCTGGCTGTTCATGATGCGGCAGATGCAGGGCGGCGGCGGTGGCAAGGGCGCGATGTCGTTCGGCCGCTCGCGCGCAAAGCTGCTGTCGGATGACCAGGTCAAGGTCACCTTCGCCGATGTCGCCGGCTGCGACGAGGCCAAGGAGGAGGTCGGCGAACTGGTCGAGTTCCTGCGCGATCCCTCGCGCTTCCAGAAGCTGGGTGGCAAGATCCCGCGCGGTGTGCTGATGGTCGGCCCGCCCGGTACCGGCAAGACGTTGCTGGCGAAAGCCATCGCCGGCGAGGCCAAGGTGCCGTTCTTCTCGATCTCCGGTTCCGACTTCGTCGAGATGTTCGTCGGCGTCGGCGCCAGCCGCGTGCGCGACATGTTCGAGCAGGCCAAGAAGCACGCGCCCTGCATCATCTTCATCGACGAAATCGACGCGGTCGGCCGCCATCGCGGTGCCGGCCTCGGCGGTGGCCACGACGAGCGCGAGCAGACCCTCAACCAGCTGCTGGTGGAGATGGACGGCTTCGAGGGTGGCGAGGGCGTGATCGTGATCGCCGCCACCAACCGCCCGGACGTGCTCGATCCGGCGCTGCTGCGCCCGGGTCGCTTCGACCGCCAGGTCGTGGTCGGCCTGCCCGACGTCAAGGGCCGCGAGCAGATCCTCAAGGTGCACATGCGCAAGCTGCCGCTGGCCGACGACGTCGAGCCGATGACGATCGCGCGCGGCACCCCCGGTTTCTCCGGCGCGGACCTTGCCAACCTGTGCAACGAGGCGGCGCTGTTCGCCGCGCGCGGCAACGAGAAGGAGGTTCGGATGGACCACTTCGACCGCGCCCGCGACAAGATCCTGATGGGTGCCGAGCGCCGCTCGATGGCGATGAGCGAGCAGGAAAAGACCCTGACCGCCTACCACGAGGCCGGCCACGCGATCGTCGGCCGGCTGGTGCCGGAGCACGACCCGGTCTACAAGGTGACGATCATTCCGCGCGGGCGTGCGCTGGGCGTGACCATGTACCTGCCGGAAGGCGACAAGTATTCGATGAACAAGGTCGCCATCGAATCCCAGCTGTGCTCGCTGTACGGCGGCCGCGTCGCCGAGGAATTGATCTTCGGTGCCGACAAGGTGACCACCGGCGCCTCCAACGACATCGAACGCGCCACCAAGATGGCGCGCAATATGGTCACCAAGTGGGGCCTGTCCGACGAGCTGGGACCGATTGCCTACGCCGAGGACGAGGGCGAGGTGTTCCTGGGCCGCAGCGTGTCGCAGACCAAGCACGTGTCCGACGACACTGCACGCAAGATCGACGAGGTGGTGCGCGGCATCCTCGACCGCGCCTACGCGACGACGACCGGCCTGCTGACCGCGAACATGGACAAGCTGCACGTGATGGCCAAGGCGCTGCTGGAGTACGAAACCATCGACGTGCCGCAGATCGACGCGATCATGGAAGGCCGCGAGGTGCCGCCGCCGATGGGCTGGAACAAGCCCGGCAACGGCAAGCCCGGCGGCGATGCCGCGCCGCCGGCGGCGCCGATCGGCGGCCCGGTGGAGCAGGCCTGATTGGCGCTTGCCGCTAGCGGAAGGAAAGGCCAGAGTTCGCTCTGGCCTTTTTCGTTTGCGCAGGCGCCGATGTTCGATACCGCCCTCAAGCTCGACTGCAACGGTCGCGTCCTCAAGCTCGATCGCCCGCAGGTGATGGGCATCGTCAACGTGACCCCGGATTCGTTCTCCGACGGCGGTGCGCACTTCGATGCCGAGGCGGCGATCGCCCACGGCCTGCGGCTGGCGGAGGAGGGCGCGGCCATCCTCGACATCGGCGGCGAATCCACCCGCCCCGGCGCGCAGGCGGTTCCGCTGGACGAGGAGTTGCGACGGGTGATCCCGGTGGTCGAGGCGCTGGCCGCGCGTACCGCGCTGCCGCTCAGCATCGACACCAGCAAGCCGGAAGTGATGCGCGCCGCGGTGGCCGCCGGTGCCGGCATGATCAACGACGTCTGCGGCCTGCGCCGCGACGGCGCACTGGATGCGGCGGCGGCGCTGGGCGTGCCGGTGGTGCTGATGCACATGCAGGGCGAGCCGCGCTCGATGCAGGCGGCACCGGAATACGACGACGTGGTGGGCGAGGTGCACCGCTTCCTGGCCGAGCGGATCTTCGCCGCCGAGATGGCCGGCATCGCGAAACGGAACATCCTCGTTGATCCAGGTTTCGGCTTCGGCAAGACCACGGCGCACAACCTGCAATTGCTGGCGCAGCTGCGGCGGTTCACCGAGCTGGGCGCGCCGGTGCTGGCGGGGCTGTCGCGCAAGCGCAGCATCGGCGAGCTGACCGGGCGCAGCGACCCGCGCGAGCGCGTCGCCGGCTCGCTGGTCGCGCACCTGATCGCCGCCCAGCAGGGCGCGCTGCTGCTGCGCGTGCACGACGTGGCGGCCACCGTGGATGCGCTGAAGGTATGGCTGGCGATTGCGGCGGTGCCGGCGCCGCGCAAGGTCGCGGAGCGGCCGGAGATCGTCTGGCCAGAGTAAAGACGGGGCGTGTCGGGTTAAAGTGCGCCGATTCGACCGGAGCGCACGCATGACCGCCAGTACCCCGCTGCTGATCACCTTTGGCATCTACCTGCTGGCGATGGTCGGCATCGGCTTCGCGGCCTGGCGCTCCACCCGCAACCTGGACGACTACATCCTCGGTGGCCGCTCGCTGGGCGGCTACGTCACCGCGCTGTCGGCCGGGGCCTCGGATATGAGCGGCTGGCTGCTGATGGGCCTGCCCGGCGCGCTCTACCTGACCGGGGTCAGCGAGGCCTGGATCGCGATTGGGCTCTGCATCGGCGCGTGGTGCAACTGGCGCTTCGTGGCCGGGCCGCTGCGGGTCTATACCGAGCGCACCGACAACGCGCTGACCCTGCCGGATTACTTCACCACCCGTTTCGCCTCCGGCGGCAAGCTGCTGCGGATCGTGTCGGCGCTGGTGATCCTGGTGTTCTTCGCGATCTACTGTGCCAGCGGCATCGTGGCCGGCGCGCGGCTGTTCGAGAGCGTGTTCGGCCTGCCCTACGCGCAGGCGCTGTGGTGGGGCGCGGCGGCGACCATCCTGTACACGCTGATCGGCGGCTTCCTCGCGGTGAGCTGGACCGATACCGTGCAGGCCACGCTGATGATCTTCGCCCTGCTGCTGACGCCGATCATCGTCGTCCTCAGCGTCGGCGGGCCGGGCGAGACGCTGCGGGTCATCGAACAGGTCGATCCGACCCGGCTCGACTGGATCGGCAAGGGCGGGCTGGTGGCGGTGGTGTCGGCGCTGGCCTGGGGACTGGGCTATTTCGGCCAGCCGCACATCCTGGCCCGCTTCATGGCGGCGGATTCACTGGCAGTGATCCCGCAGGCGCGGCGGATCGGCATGACCTGGATGGTGCTGTGCCTGCTCGGCGCGGTCGCGGTGGGGCTGGCCGGCATCGCCTGGGCGACCCAGCACTCGCCGCAGGCGGGCGCACTGGCGGAGAACCCCGAGCGCGTCTTCATCGTGCTGTCCGAAGCGCTGTTCAATCCCTGGGTGGCCGGCGTGCTGCTGTCCGCCATCCTAGCGGCGGTGATGAGCACGCTCAGCTGCCAGTTGCTGGTCTGCTCCAGCGCGCTGACCGAGGACTTCTACCACGGCTTCTTCCGCCCGCATGCGGGCGAGCGCGAGCTGGTCTGGGTGGGCCGCGGCACCGTGCTGGCGGTGGCGCTGCTGGCGATCTGGATTGCCCGTGACCCTGACAGCCGCGTGCTGGGCCTGGTCAGCTACGCCTGGGCCGGCTTCGGTGCGGCGTTCGGACCGGTGGTGCTGTTCTCGCTGTTCTGGGCGCGGATGACCGGCACCGGCGCGTTGGCCGGCATGGTCGCCGGTGCGTTGACCGTGGTGCTGTGGAAGCACACCGGCAGCGCGCTGTATGAAATGGTGCCGGGCTTCATCATGGCAAGCATCGCGATTGTCGCGGGCAGCCTGCTGTCGCGGGCACCATCGGCCGAAGTACAGGCGCGCCACGCGCAGATCCAGGCCAGCCTGCGCGAAAGCGGCTACTGACGCCGATGGGGCTGGACGCGCGCCCGCGCGCGATCGCGCTGATGGGCCCGACCGCGTCGGGCAAGAGCGCGTATGCCATCGAACTGGCGCAGCGGCTGGGCGGCGAGATCGTCAGCGTCGATTCGGCGCTGGTGTATCGCGGGCTGGACATCGGCGCGGCCAAGCCCACCCGCGCCGAGCAGGTGCAGGTGCCGCACCACCTGATCGACCTGCGCGAGCCGTGGCAGCCGTATTCGGCTGCGGAGTTCGCGGTGGATGCGAAACGCGCCATCGACGGCATCGTCGCGCGTGGCCGGCTGCCGATCCTGGCCGGCGGTACCGGGCTGTATTTCCGCGCGCTGCTGCACGGGCTGTCCGACATGCCGGCTGCCGATCCGGCGCTGCGCGCAGTCCTCGCCGCGGAAGCGGGCGCGCGTGGTTGGGCGGCACTGCATGCGGAGTTGGCGCAGGTCGATCCCGAGGCGGCGGTGCGCATCCATGCCACCGACGCGCAGCGCATCCAGCGCGCGCTGGAGGTGTATCGCCTCAGTGGGCGCAGCATCAGCGAGTGGCAGCGCAGCGCCTGCGGTTCGCGCCTGCCGGTGTGCACGCTGACGCTGGTGCTGGCACCGCCGCAACGCGCCGACCTGCATGCCCGCATCGAGGCCCGCTTCGACGCGATGCTGGCGGCCGGCTTCCTTGACGAGGTTCGTGCCCTGCGCGCGCTGCCGGAACTCGTCGCGCATCCGCAGCCGCTGGACCTGCCGGCGCTGCGCGCGGTGGGCTACCGGCAGGCGTGGGAATATCTCGACGGCGCATCGACCGCCGGCGAATTCCGCGAGCGCGCCATCGCCGCCACCCGCCAGCTGGCCAAGCGCCAGTTCACCTGGCTGCGCGGCGAGCTGGACGCGCGCTGGTTCGACCCTGCATTGCAGCGCGATGCGCTGGACGCGGCGGTGGACGGTTTCCTGGGTCGTTCCGGCGCGGCATAGGTGCGGGCGTGCGCCGCGGATCGCGGCGGTGCCGAACGCCGGCGTTCCCCCGAAGCTGACTCCTGCGTTAACATCGGGGCGTGCTCGCCGCGATGGCCGGGCGCGGGGCCGGGGATCGCCGCAGGCGTCGGCCCACGACAACAAACAACAACGCACGACAGCACGGGGAATCCATGACGAAGTCGCAATCCTTGCAGGATCCGTTCCTGAACGCCCTGCGCCGCGAGCGCGTGCCGGTGTCCATCTACCTGGTCAATGGCATCAAGCTGCAGGGCACCATCGAGTCCTTCGACCAGTTCGTCATCCTGCTGCGCAATACCGTCAGCCAGATGGTCTACAAGCACGCGATTTCCACCGTGGTGCCGGCGCGCAACGTGCGCCTGGGCGGTTCGGACACCGAATCTGCCGACGCCGGCGAGCCCGTTCAGGCCCAGGTCGAAGCCGACTGACCCGATTGCGGCGCGGGCTTGCAATCGCGGGCCGGTGCCCGCACTTCCGTTCCGATGCCGACCCAATTGTTCGAACGCTCACGCGGCGGTGAAAACGCGCTGCTGATCCAGCCCCACGCCGGCGGCCCGCCGGCGGAAGGCGTGCTGGAGGAATTCGCCGAGCTGGCGCGCTCGGCCGGTGCCCGTGTGGCCGCCACCCTGCCGGCGCGGATCGACAAGCCCAATCCGTCGATCCTGATCGGCAGCGGCAAGCTGGAGGAAGTGAAGGCCGCCTGCGACGCCACCGGCGCCGATCTGGTGCTGGTCAACCACGCGCTCACGCCGATCCAGGAACGCAACCTGGAAAAGGCGCTGGAACGCCGGGTGGTGGATCGCACCGGGCTGATCCTGGACATCTTCGCCCAGCGCGCGCGCAGCCACGAGGGCAAGCTGCAGGTCGAGCTGGCCCAGCTGCGCCACATGGCGACCCGGCTGGTGCGCGGCTGGACCCACCTGGAGCGCCAGCGCGGCGGTTCCATCGGCCTGCGCGGCCCCGGCGAAACTCAGCTGGAAACCGACCGTCGGCTGCTGCAGAAGCGCATGGAAATGCTTTCGAAGCGGCTGGAGAAGGTCGAGGTGCAACATGCCCAGATGCGCCGCGCGCGGGTGCGCAGCGAGCAGCCGCGGGTGGCGCTGGTGGGCTATACCAATGCCGGCAAATCGACCCTGTTCAATGCGCTGACCGGTGCCGACGCCTACGCCGCCGACCAGCTGTTCGCCACCCTCGATCCGACCGTGCGCCGGATCCTGCTGCCCGGCGGCGGCGTGGTGCTGGCCGATACCGTCGGTTTCGTGCGCGACCTGCCGCACGAGCTGGTGGCCGCGTTCCGCTCGACCCTGAGCGAGGCGCGCGAGGCCGACCTGCTGCTGCACGTGATCGACGCCGACGACCCGCTGCGCGATGAACGCATGGCCCAGGTCGATGCGGTGCTGCACGACATCGGTGCCGGCGAGATCCCGCAGCTGCTGGTGTTCAACAAGATCGACCGGATCGAGGGCGCGCAGCCGCGCATCGACCTGCGCGGCGAAGACCACGCCGCGGTCTGGCTGTCGGCGCGCGACGGGTTGGGCATGGATCTGCTGCGCGACGTGCTGGGCGAACGCCTCGGCCTGCGCCGGGTGGCGGGTGACGTGCAGCTGCCCACCGACGCCGGCCGCCTGCGCGCGCGCCTGCACGCACTGGGTGCGGTGCGCGGCGAGTGTCACGACGCCGATGGCTGGCACCTGTCGATCGACCTGCCGCATGCCGATGCCGCGCGGCTGGCAGCCCAATCCGACGGTACGCCGCTGCGCGCGCTGCTGCCGGAAGACCCGGAGTTTCCCGATGACCATCACCCGGCCGAGCGCTTCTCAGTAGAATCAGGCACATGACGACACACAACAGCGGCCCGCGCGGGCCCAAAGCGGTCTGGATGGCGTGGAACCGGCCCGGCGGCAATGCCGGCAGATCCACGGGTGGCGGTTTCGGCCGGTTGCTGGACAAGCTGCCGGAGTTCGGCGGTGGCGGCAGCCCGCTGCGCTGGCTGGCGCTGGCGCTGGTGCTGTGGCTGGCGTTCAACTGCTTCGTGCTGGTGGCCGAGCAGCAGCGCGGCGTGGTGCTGCGCTTCGGCCAGTTCAACCGGGTGATGCAGCCCGGGCCGAGCTTCAAGCTGCCGTGGCCGATCGAGCGCGTCATCAAGGTCAACGCCACCCAGATCAAGAACTACGAAGAACGCGTGCCGGTGCTGACCAGCGACGAGAACATCGTCGAGGTGGCGGTGAACGTGCAGTACCGCGTGGCCGATCCGAAGCTGTACCTGTTCGGTACCCGCGACGGCGACGAAGTGCTGCGCCAGGCCGCGCTGAGCACCGTGCGCGAGACGGTTGGCCGTTCCAACCTGGACACCGTGCTGGGGGCGCGTGAACAGCTGGCGGTGAGCGCGCGCGAGCGCCTGCAGAAATCGCTGGAGGCCTACCGCACCGGCCTGGTGGTGACCGAACTCAACCTGCCCGACGCGCGTCCGCCGCAGCAGGTCAAGCCCGCGTTCGACGACGTCAACAGCGCCCAGCAGGACAAGGAGCGGTTGATTTCCGAATCGCGCGCCTACGCCGCCAAGGTGGTGCCGGAGGCGCGCGGCCAGGCGGCGCGCGTGCGTACCGTGGCGGAAGGCTACAAGACCGCCGAGATCGCCCGCGCCACCGGTGACGCGGAGCGCTTCAGCCTGCTGGTGGCGCAGTACAAGGGTGCCCCCGAGGTGACCCGCAAGCGGCTGTGGCTGGAAACCGTGCAGGACGTGCTGGCGCGCAACCGCAAGATCGTCGGCGGCGATGGCCGCCAGTTGATCTACGTGCCGATGGATGGTGGTGCCAAGCAGGCACCCGCGCAGGCGGTGCTGCCCGAATTGTTGTCGCCGTCGGTGGAAGCCGCCGCGCCGGAGGCGCAGGCGCGCCCGGGCCGCAGCGGTCGCCCCGCGGGACGTGAGGAGGTGGTGCGATGAAATTCCCGGCATGGATGGCGGCGGTGGTCGCCTCGCTGGTGCTGCTGATGGGGTCGGTGTTCGTGGTCAACGAGGGCCAT
>JAANMX010003162.1_pt1 | contig 14982 bp, 14 predicted proteins | sample 7279681 | NCBI WGS metagenome assembly JAANMX01 (sample SAMN14094542, study PRJNA606508) | bioreactor metagenome | isolation source: A lab-scale SPAN reactor treating ammonium-rich wastewater day 351 | place: Ireland: Galway | collected 2018-01-01
GTTGCCACTGGGCCTGCTGGCACTGGGCCTGACGCATTCGCGCGGCTATATCGTCGAGGCCCCGCAGCAATACCGGGAGCTGCTGGAGTACATGGCCGTCACCGTACGGGAGCTGCGCCTCAAGCTTCCGGCCGACTTTCCGCTGCAGTTGCCCGAGGGGGCGGCCGAAATCCAGCGCACCATTGCCAATTACCTGGGCGCCAAGGCGGGCGCTCTGGCCCTGGCCGGGCGCGCCTGGCTGGCCGGGCTGCTGTTTGCCTACGTGGGCCTGATCATTGGCGCGCTGGCCGCCGTGCGCAAGGCGGCACCCGCCCAGGGCCCGCTGGCGGTGGCGCTGGCGCAGCGCATCACGCTGTTTGGCGAGGCGTTCCGCCAGATCGTGGCAGCGCAGTTCTGGATCGCGGCGTTCAACACCCTGCTCACCGCGCTGTTTCTGTTGTTCGTGCTGCCCTACTGGGGCCTGCAACTGCCTTACACGCCGGTGCTCATCACCTTCACGTTCGTGGCCGGGCTGGTGCCCATCGTGGGCAACCTGGTGTGCAACGTGGTCATCACCATCGTGGGGCTGTCGGTGTCGCCGCTGGCCGCCGCCGCCTGCCTGGGCTTCCTGATCCTGATCCACAAGGCCGAATACGTCATCAACGCCAAGGTGGTGGGGCGTCGCACGCAGATGGGCGTGTGGGAGCTGCTCAGCGTGATGTTTGTGGCCGAGGCGGTGTTCGGCCCGGCGGGGCTGGTCGCCGCCCCCCTGTGCTACGCCTACCTGAAGAAAGAACTGGTGGCAGCGCGGCTGGTATAGCGGTCATTCGGCGGGAATCCGCCGGGTGCGCAGCGAGAAAGAACTACAAAAACAATAGCTGCTCGCGCTTTCTGCACAAGCGCAGAAGGCTAATATGACTAGATTTTTCTGAACTGGCGCGCGACAAATGCCCAGACCAGTGCCGACGCATCAGGCCCTGCGGGGTCGCTGTAATGCATGCCCGGCGCACCGCCGCTCCAGGCATGGCCCAGACCCACGATTTCTCGCAGCGTGACCTGCGCACGGCCGCGCGCCTTGAACTCGGTCACCCGCACCGCATGGCGCTTGCCCCGCTGCAAGGTGCGCACCGGGCCGGCCCGTGCGCCCAGGGGCTGCGCCCACAGCACCGCCGTGGCCGCCGCGTTGCGCACCGAGACCACGGGGTCTGCGTCGCCATGCAGGATCAGCAACGGGGGCAGCCGCGCAACGCCCCCCCCTTCGGCGGCCAGCGCCCGGGGCGGATCGGGCAGGTGCGCCTCGCGCCGCCCGTGCATGGCCGCCATGGCGGTGGCTGCGGATTCGGCCGAACCGGGCGCCACGCCCGAATGCATGGCCACGGCACAGAACCGGTCGGGGTAGCGCGCCGCCATCAGCGCCGCCATGCTGGCACCGGCCGACAGGCCGGCCACCGCCACACGGGCCGTATCCACGGGGTGGCGCCGGGCCACCAGGTCGATCGCCGCCAGCAGTGTCGCCGCCTCGGCGTCGGCCTTGCCGCTGCGGCGATCAAACCAGTTCCAGCAGCCGTGGGCATTGGCGATGCGCTCCTGCTCGGGGTAGAGCACCAGAAAACGATGGCGCGCCGCCAGGCGGTTCATGCGCGAGCTGGCCGCCAGGTCACGCCCGGTCTGACCACAGCCGTGCAGCATCACCAGCAGGGGCAGCTTCTCGCCCGAGCGCAGCACCAGCCCCGGCGGAACATACAGGTGAAACCGGCGCGCACCCGCAGGGCCGGGAGCAATGCCGGCAATCCACTCTCCGCTGGCAGGCGGCGGCTTGCGCGGCGTCCGGGCCACGGGCGTCGCTTTGGGCAGGGCACGGGACACCGCCACCGCCTTGGCACGCACAGGTTTGTTCACCCGCGCAAAGGCCTTGAGGTTGCGCCGGTAGGCACGTGTCAAGGCGGACAGGGAAAACAGCGGCGAGCGACGGGACATGGGTGGCGTGGGCTCCATCAGGGAAAACCCTTGTCACCTTAACAGCTTACGGGCCATCGCGTCTTTCGCTCTATTTTTGATAGCTTATGCCGCTTTATTCATGGGCCTCCAGGCGCGACTGAACCATGATTCATGCAAGCCCCGTCCGGCGGTTGCCGTGCGCTGCGCCAAGGGGTCGCCGAGCGCGCGACCCGGTGCATGCGTGCCACTACCTACGCGCAGCAAAAACCCCATGCCATGCGTTACCATCTCCGAGCGCTGCCCGACGGGGGCAGCAGCGGTCAGGCATGCCGTCACAAGCCATGCGTGCCCGCACCCATTGACATACCAACCTAGGAGACCCCGCACATGACCATCCTCGTCGCATACGTGCCCCGCCCCGAAGGCCGGGCCGCACTGGACAAGGGCATTGAAATCGCCAAGCGCCGCCAGGAGCCACTGCTGGTGGTGAACGCCGGCCCGGGAGGCCAGCAGGAAGACGCATCGCTGGCGGCCGGGTACGAGGTGGAGCAGGTCGAAGCCCTGCTGGAAGCGCAGGGCATCACCGCCGAATTCAAGCAGTTTGTACGGGGCAAGAGCGCCGTGGACGAAATCAACGAATTGGTCGAGTCGCGCGACATCTCCGTTCTCGTGATCGGCCTGCGCAAGCGCACCGCCGTGGGCAAGCTGCTGCTGGGCAGCGTGGCACAGGAACTGCTGATGACGGTGTCGTGCCCGGTGCTGTGCGTCAAAGCCTCCGGGGCCTGACACAACGCTATTGAATCCGTCGCAAAAAGCGCTTGCCTGGCAAGCGCTTTTTTCATTTCAGGCGCACCGCTCAGAGCGCGCGGCGCAGGGCACTGACCCGCTCAGCGATGGTATCGAGATCCAGCCCGTCCTCGGCACGCGCCAGATACGTCTCCAGGTCCTTCACCGCCTGCACGATATGGCCGCATTCGGCGTGGGCCAGGCCCCGGTCGCGCCACTCGACCCAGGCCTCGGGCAACAGGACGATGAGGCGGTCCTGCACCGCAATCAGGCGGGGCCAATCCTGGCTGGCTTGGTGCACCTCCTTGAGGTTGCGCAGCATGCGCGCAATGATCTCGCGGGGCTGCGCGGCCTGCAGGTACAGGCCCAGCGGCACATCATCCAGCCCCTGCGACTCCGCGCCACGCCGGAAAGGCATCAGGCGCTCGGACAGTTCTTCGCGCGAGAGCGACTGCCCGGTGAACGGATCCATCAACACCTGGCCCCCGGGCAGCAGCGCCTTGACCATGAAATGCCCCGGAAACGCCACCCCGCGCACCTGCAGGCCCACGCCCTGGGCCAGCTCCAGCCAGAGCACACCCAGGCTGATGGGGATGCCGCGGCGCGTGTGCAGCACGGCATGGAGGTAGCTGTTCTCGGGGTCGTAGTAGTTGTTGACGTTGCCACCAAAACCCAGGTCGGCAAAGAAAAACTGGTTGAGCACGCGCAGGCGCTCCAGGGCCGGGGTATCGGGCCCCAGCCGCCGCTGCAGGCGCGCGAGCAGGTGGTCCATCTCGCCCAGCAGCTGCTGCACATCGCAGCCGGGGTACTCGTCCTGGGCGATGCTGGCCGCCGCTTCCAGCAACGGAAAGCCGTCATCACTCTGCACCAGGGCGGCAAAGTATTCCAGCGGGGTCGGCACGGTGAAATGCAGCGTCATGGCCTTGGAACGTCGAGACGATCTTGGTGTCAGCGCCGCAGCATGGCCCGCAGCTTCAGTCCACCGACCCACAGGGCCCCGAAATAGATCGCGGCAGCGCCCAGCACCACCAGCGCCAGCAGGCCGACGCGCTGCAGGCTCTGGCCGCGCATCTGTATCCAGGCGAAGTGCTCTGTGGCCCAGAGCAGAAACACCGCCATCAGCGCGCTGGCCGCCAGCACCTGCAGGCCATACAGCCACCAGCCCGGCCCGGGCACAAAGCTGCGCCGCCGCAGCAGGCCCACAAGCAGCCACAGCGCATTGACCAGCGCCCCCAGCCCGATCGACAGCGCCAGCCCGGCATGCGCCAGCAGCGGCACCAGGGCCACGTTGAGCAACTGCGTGATGACCAGCACCGCAATGGCGATCTTGACCGGCGTGCGGATGTCCTGGCTGGCATAGTAGCCTGGCGCCAGCACCTTGATGGCGACCAGCCCGAGCAGCCCCGCGCCATAGCCTGCCAGCGCCACGGCGATCTGGCCGACGTCGCCGTCGGTGAGCTTGCCGTGGTGGAACAGTGTGGCCACCAGCGGCTGGGCAAAGGTAAGCAAGGCCACGGCGCAGGGCACGGCCAGCAGCACCACGATGCGCAGGCCCCAGTCGAGCATGGCGGAATACTTTTGCGCATCGCCCGCCGCCTTGGCCGACGCGAGCTGCGGCGTGAGCACCACGCCCAGCGCCACACCCAGCAGCGCAGTGGGGAACTCCATCAGCCGGTCGGCATAGAAGAGCCAGGTGACGCTGCCCGGCGCAAGGTACGAGGCAATCTGCGTGTTGATCATCAGCGACACCTGCGCCACACCCACGCCCAGCAGGGCGGGCGCCATCAGCGCCAGAATGCGGCGCACGCCCGGTTCGTTCCAGGCGGCGCGGATGGCGCCCCAGGTCACGCCGATGCGTGGCAGCAAGCCCAGACGGTGCAAGGCGGGCACCTGCACCGCCAGTTGCAGCACGCCGCCGAGCATCACCCCGCCGGCCATGGCAAAGATGGGCTCGATGCCGCGTGCGGCCAGCAGCGGTGCACCCAGCCAGGCAGCGGCAATCATGCACAGGTTCAGCAGCACGGGTGTGGCGGCCGGCACGGCAAAGCGCTTCCAGGTGTTGAGCACCCCCGCCGACAGCGCCACCATCGACATGAAGCCGATGTAGGGGAACATCCAGCGCGTCATCAGCACGGCGGCGTCGAAGCTCTCGGGGTTCTGGCGCAGGCCGCTGGCCAGCAGCCAGACCAGCAGCGGCGCGCCCAGCACGCCCAGCACGCAGGTCAGCAGCAGGGCCCAGGCCAGCACCGTGGCCACGCTGCGGATGAGCCGCTGCGTGGCCTCTTCGCCGTTCTGCGTCCGGGAGGCAGCCAGCACCGGCACGAACGCCTGGCTGAAGGCGCCCTCGGCAAACAGGCGGCGGAACAGGTTGGGGATGCGAAAGGCGACATTGAAGGCATCCGTCAGGGCATTGGCCCCGAAGATGGATGCCATCAGCAGGTCGCGCACCAGCCCCGTCACACGGGAGGCCAGGGTCAGCAGGGAGACGGTGGAGGCGGCTTTGAGCAGGGTCACGGCGCCGAGTGTATGCGCTGCGCCCGGCCACCGGGCTGCGGGGTGGCTGTACGCCACTGGCCGCGCTGGGCTATAATCGCTGGCTCTGCTGACATCATCCTCAGACACAAGGAATATCCAAAATGGCATCTACCAAGCCCAAGAAGAAGAACCCGCGCCTGGCGTCGGGCCGCAAGCGCGTCCGTCAGGACACCAAGCTCAACGCTGCGAACACCTCGCTGCGCTCCAAATACCGTACCGCTGTCAAGAACGTCGAAAAGGCTGTTCTGGCTGGCGACAAGACCAAGGCGGCCGAACTGTTCGCCAAGATGCAATCCGTGGTGGACAACGTCGCCGACAAGGGCATCTTCCACAAGAACAAGGCTTCTCGCGACAAGAGCCGTCTGTCTGCCAAGGTGAAAGCCCTGGCACTCGCAGCCGCTTAATTCACCGCCTGCCTCGGCAGGCAAACAGCCCGGGTGGCCCCGCCACCCGCCGTTTGTAACGGGTGCGCTGTCCGCAGATGAAGAAACCGCCTCCGGGCGGTTTTTTCGTTTCCCGGATGTGCCATGGGCTTGGTACATTGCGCTGGCTTACCGGGCCCCTGCAATGCTCCTGCGCCAAAAATCAGTCTTCAACGGATTCAGCTTCGAGTTTCTGGACGATCACCGGGCACGGCTTGGAGATTTCAGCTACGCGTGGTTTGCACAGGCAAAAAACGCCCGTCTGCGCGCCTACTCGGACAAGGACGCTGCCAGAGGCGACATCCGGATGAGCTTGCTGGGCCGTTCATGGAGGATTCGCCACCTTTATCTGAACCGCGGATACCTGAGCGATATCCGCTACACCCTGGAAACCGCCGACGAAATCCTCCACGCACAAGTGGATGTGCTTGCCAACACCACCGGGCAACGGCTGCCGCGCATTGTCATGACGCATCCGATACCGGCAGAACTGGGGACCTCCTCGCGCTGGCTCAAGAAACGCTTCAGCCTGACCGACAGCGCCACCGATCAACCGATTGGCTGCATTCGCGAACCCTCTGTCATCGCCACCCGGCGTGAACTCCTGATCGACCTGCCAGGGTTGGAGCCCCCTGTGGCCGCGTTTATGGGCATCGTGGCACTGATCGTGCGCTACTGAGCACGAAAACCGCTACTCAGGCCTTGGGAGGCGGGTCTGGCAGCAGGCAGGCCTCGACCAATTGCAGCTCGTTGTCGCGCGCGAAGTTCATGACGAAATCCCAGGCCATGGGCTCGTGGTCGCGCAGGGCCCGGTTGACCACCACGCACTTGACGCCATTGAGCGTGGTGGGAATGCACCAGGGCGAATAGCTCAGGTGGCTGCCCGGGCGGGCGCCGCCGGGGCGAAAACTGCTCATGACCCCTGCCAAACGCTCGGCCCAGTCGCTCGGGCGGAAGGTTTTTCCGCTGTGCGTGATGCCCTGGATGAAAACTTCTTTGCTGGAAGGGGTGACCATCGGGTAGTGGTGGGTTAGGGACACGGTGCAGGATCGCTGCTTGTTGCGTCGCAACACGGCATTCTAACTCTTATATAAGAGTTTACCGACGCTGAACTTACATGCCACACGACCTGGCGGCGCATTGCAGTGATGCGCAATCGTCACCAACCCCGGTGGGCACACGCCCTAGAATCGGTTCTCGCTTTTTCAGGGCCGCACCGGTTGTGGCCCGTTACCTGCCCTGTCTGGAGAACCCTGCATGACCGCTTTCATTGAGGCCGCCTCGCCCCACGTGATGAACACCTACGGCCGCGTGCCCATCGCGCTGCAGCGCGGCCAGGGCTGCCGTGTGTGGGACATCAACGGCAAGGAGTACCTTGACGCGCTGGGCGGCATTGCCGTCAACACCCTGGGCCACAACCATGCCCGGCTGGTGCCCGCGCTGCAGCACCAGCTCACGCAGCTCATTCACACGTCCAACTACTACCACATCCCTCTGCAGGAACAGCTGGCGGCCAAGCTGGTGGAACTGTCGGGCATGCAGAACGTGTTTTTCTGCAACTCGGGCCTGGAAGCCAACGAGGCCGCGCTGAAGATCGCGCGCAAATACGGCCACGACAAAGGCATCGACAAGCCCGAAGTGGTGGTGTACGAGAAGGCCTTCCATGGCCGCTCCATCGCCACGCTCTCGGCCACAGGCAACCCCAAGGTACAGGCAGGCTTTGGCCCCCTGGTGGAGGGCTTCATCCGCGTGCCGATGAACGACATCGAGGCCATCCGCAAGGCCACCGAGGGCAACCCCAACGTGGTGGCGGTGTTCTTCGAAACCATCCAGGGCGAGGGCGGCGTGAACCCCATGCGCGTCGAGTACCTGCAGCAACTGCGCCAACTGTGCAACGAGCGCGACTGGCTGATGATGATCGACGAGGTGCAGTGCGGCATGGGCCGCACCGGCAAGTGGTTTGCCCACCAGTGGGCGGGCATCCTGCCCGATGTGATGCCGCTGGCCAAAGGCTTGGGTTCGGGCGTGCCCGTGGGTGCCGTGGTGGCAGGCCCCAAGGCCGCCAGCGTGCTGCAGCCGGGCAACCATGGCACCACCTTTGGCGGCAACCCGCTGGCCATGCGTGCCGGTGTGGAAACCATCCGCATCATGGAAGAAGACGGCCTGCTGCAGAACGCCGCCACCGTGGGCGCGCACCTGCAGGCCGCGCTGCGGCGCGAACTGGGCAGCCTGGACGGCGTGAAGGAGGTGCGCGGCCAGGGCCTGATGATTGGCGTGGAGCTGGCCAAGCCCTGTGGCGTGCTGGTGCAACGCGCGGCCGATGCCGGGCTGCTCATCAGTGTGACCGCCGACAGCGTGGTGCGCATCGTTCCACCCCTGATCCTCACCACCACCGAGGCCGACGCCATCGTCGCGCTGCTGACGCCCCTGGTCAAAGCCTTTCTGGCGGAATGATTCCGCCAAGCGAGACAGCCATGAAACACTATCTGCAGTTCAACGACTTCACCGCCGACGAATACGCCTACCTGTTCGAGCGCGCCGCGCTGATCAAGAAGAAATTCAAGTCCTACGAGAAGCACCACCCGCTGGTGGACCGCACGCTGGCCATGATCTTCGAGAAGGCCAGCACGCGCACGCGCGTGAGCTTCGAAGCAGGCATGTACCAGCTCGGCGGCAGCGTGGTGCACCTGACCACGGGCGACAGCCAGCTCGGCCGCGCCGAGCCGATTGAAGACAGCGCCAAGGTCATCAGCCGCATGGTGGACCTGGTGATGATCCGCACCTTCGAGCAGACCAAGATCGAGCGTTTTGCGCAGCATTCGCGTGTGCCCGTCATCAACGGCCTGACCAACGAATTCCACCCCTGCCAGATCCTGGCCGACATCTTCACCTTCATCGAGCACCGGGGCTCCATCCAGGGCAAGACGGTGGCCTGGGTCGGCGACGGCAACAACATGGCCAACACCTGGCTGCAGGCCGCCGCGCTGCTGGGCTTCAAGGTGCATGTGAGCACGCCCCAGGGTTACGAAGTAGATGAAAAATTGGCCGTTGGGGCAGGCGGGACAAGCGCTGGCAGCTATCAATTTTTTAGCGATCCGCTCGAAGCCTGCAAGGGTGCCGACCTCGTCACCACCGATGTGTGGACCAGCATGGGCTACGAAGCCGAGAACGAAACGCGCCGCCTCGCGTTCGCCGACTGGTGCGTGGACCAGGAGATGATGGCCGCCGCCAAGCCCGACGCCCTGTTCATGCACTGCCTGCCCGCGCACCGGGGCGAGGAAGTGGAGGCCGACGTCATCGACGGCCCCCAATCCGTCGTCTGGGACGAGGCGGAAAACAGGATGCACGTGCAGAAGGCGCTCATGGAGTACCTTCTGCTCGGCCGTGTTGCATGAAGTGCAACGCGGTGGCGCGCCAGCGCCAGCAGACTGTTTCGGCGCAGGGTCATATCCGCGCAGCGGATGTGAAGCAGCCATAGGCTGCGGGCCGCAGCCAAAACAGGATGCACGTGCAGAAGGCGCTCATGGAGTACCTTCTGCTCGGCCTTCCCTTCCTCAATCCGCTGCGGAGCCGCCAGGAACTCTCAAAACGCCCACGCCCCCAGCTGGTAGTAGTCGAACCCGCTGGTGCGCCCGCCCAGGCATTGGGCGAGGAAGTCCTCGGTCTTGCGGTACATGGCGAGGTTGTTGCTCCACTTCTGGTTGCCGTGGCCGTCGCCGGTGAAGGTGAGGTACTCCACCTCCTTGCCCGCCTGGCGCAGCGCGGCCACCATCCGTTCGGACTGCTCCAGCTTCACGCGCGGGTCGTTCACGCCGTGCATGATGAGGATGGGCTTTTGCGCATGGGCGGCGCGGAACACAGGCGACTTGGCGTCCATGCGCGCGCGGTCTTCCGGCACCGCCGGGTTGCCGACATAGCGGTGCCACCACGGCAGACTCAGCTCCCAGTACGGTGGCGCGGTTTCCAGCAGGCGTGCGATGTCCGTCACGCCCACCATGTCCACCGCGCAGGCAAACACTTCCGGCGTGAAGGTGGCGCCCACCAGCGCGGAATAGCCGCCATAGCTGGCCCCATAGATGGCCACGCGCTGTGGGTCGGCCACGCCGCGCTCGACAGCCCAGCGCACGCCGTCGATGAGGTCGTCGTGCATGCGGCCAGCGAACTCGCCCCTGGCTTTTTCCATGTGCGCGCGGCCGTAGCCGCTGGAGCCCCGGTAGTTGACCTGCAGCACGGCGTAGCCCCGGTTGGACAGGAAGGCGCGGCCCATGCCCCCATCGCCCCAGCGGTCGCGCGCCCAGGGACCACCGTGCACCATCAGCACCAGGGGCAGGCCCCGGGGCGCCACGCCCACTGGCAGGGTCAGGTAGCCGTGGATGGGCAGGCCATCGCGTGCGGTATAGGTGATGGGCTCGACGGGTGCCAGCGCGTCCGCGATCAGGCTCAGGCGGCTCTCCCCCAGGAACTGCGGTTCGCGCCCGTCGCGCAGCAGGTAGCTGCGCGTGCCCCGGTCGGTGGCCACGGACACGGTCAGCACACGGTCGCGGCGGTCGGCGCTGGTCACATGCACTTCGGCCGGCTGCGGGCCCGCCAGCGCGTCCAGGCGCGCTGCCAGGGCCGGGTCGAACACCTTGCGCGCCGGATAGCCCGGCATGTAATGGACCACCAACGGCTGCTGCGTGCCACGGCTGAGCGTCACGCTGTCGAGGTCCACGTCGGGCGAGGCATAGACCAGCTCCTCGGCGCCGGTGGCGAGGTCCAGGCGCACCAGCGCCAGCTTGTCGCGGCCCCGGTTGGACAGCGCCCAGGCTTTGCGCCCGTCGTCGTGCAGACCGAAGATGCGCAGCCGGTCCCAGCGGCTCCACCGCGCCACCTCCGTCCAGCCGCCGGCAGCACCCGGGCGCTCCAGGAGACTCTGGTCGCCCTGCACCACCGTGCGCGCCAACAGGCGCCCGGCCCGGTCCACCCCCCACCAGACCACGTTGCCCGGGTTGGTGGCCAGCAGCGTGGGCGCGCCGCCGTTGGGGCTCACGCGGTACAGGTCGAAGACCTTCTTGTCGCGCTGGTTCGACGTGACGATGAAGTCGGACGAGCCCTCCACCGTTTCGGCGAGCTGCGAGGCCGTGCGCGGCGCGGGCATGAGCTCGCGCAGCCCGGTGTCGGGGCCTTCGACCAGGCCGGCGTGGATGCGGGTGTTCTCGTCCCCGGTCGGGTCGGCGGTGATGGCAATCCAGCGGCTGTCGGCGCTGAAGCGGAAGGAGCGCGCACGGATGCGAAACGCCTTGGCATCGTCGCCATCCATGGACTTCACCCAGATCGCCGGCACCACGCCATCGGTGCCGAACCAGGCGATGCGCTGCCCGTCGGGTGATACCCGGTAGCCGCCCGTGGACTGGCGGCTGGCCACGAAGTCGCGCACCGGCACCAGCTCGGGCAGCGCCCCGCCCACCAGCGCCGGGTGCGTGGGCCCGCTGGCGCAGCCCGCCAACAGCGCAGAAAAAACCACTACTGCCCCCAGCCAAAGCCTGTATCGCATCGCGCCCTCCCTTAGAACCGGTTCAAGATCTTTTCATGTGCCCACCATGATCCACGATTGTGAAATACTGCGCAGAAGTCCGCGCCACACTCCTTCGCCCGCATGCCCGCATCTCCCCACCCCTGCCTCACCTGCGGCGCCTGCTGCGCCAGTTTTCGCGTGGACTTCTCGGAGCATGAAACCCAGGAGATGGGCGGCGACGTGCCCGACGGTCTGGCGGTGGAAGTGACGGGCGGCACCCGCCGCATGCGCGGCACCGACCACAGCCCGCCGCGCTGCGCCGCGCTGACAGGCCAGGTGGGCCGCCAGGCGGCCTGCGGCATCTACGAGTGGCGCCCCTCGCCCTGCCGCGAGTTCGAGGCGGGCAGCGAGGCCTGCGACCGAGCGCGCCGACGGCATGGGCTGGCGCCCCTCGATTTTTAAGAAAAAACGGCTCCAGCGACCATTGGTCGGGCGCTACCAGCTATTCTTTCAATAGCACTCGGAGTGCTGCCTGGAATCTGAAGCCAACCCGCGCCAGCGTGAACGAAAGGCGGAAAGACTCTCCGCGCTGTCAGCGCTTGGGCACCATCCAGACGGGTTTGGCCTGCCCTGGGGCCTCTGCCGGCGCCCCGGGCTTGGTCGCACACCCGCCGCAATCGCTGCACGCACCGCACGACGGTGCCTTGCCCAGCGCGGGGCGCATCCGCCCCAGGCGCCTGCGCAGCGCGGAGGGCATCCAGTACCACAGGGCATACAGGCCCGCCAGCACCACGATGGCGCCCACGATCAGGTCTTGCCACATGGGTCAGCCCCCTCCCCATGCCAGCGCCAGCCGGTACGTCAGCCAGCTGGCGCCGTAGGCCAGGGCGAACAGGTAGGCCGCCATCAGCAGCGCCAGGCGCCATGAATCGGTTTCGCGCCGCACCGTGGCCAGGGTCGAGAGGCACTGCGGCGCGAACACGAACCACACCAGCAGCGACAGCGCCGTGGCCAGCGACCACTGCTGCGCGATCAGCGACCCCAACTGCGCGGCCACGTCATCGCCCGAGGCCGACAGGGCATACACCGTGCCCAGCGCGCCCACCACCACCTCGCGGGCGGCCATGCCGGGCACCAGGGCCACGGCGATCTGCCAGTTGAAGCCCAGCGGCGCGAACACATGCTCCAGCGCCCGGCCGATCTGCCCCGCCAGGCTGTATTCGATGGCCGGTCCGGTGGCACCCTCGGGCGGCGCAGGATAGGTGGACAGGAACCACAGCAAAACCGTGAGCGCCAGGATGATGCCGCCCACGCGCTTGAGGAAGATGGCGGCGCGCTCGTACAACCCCAGCGCCAGGTTGCGCAGGCTGGGCACGCGGTAGGGCGGCAATTCCATCAGCAAAGGCGTGGGCCGCACTTTGCCGCGCCAGAGCTTGAGCACCGCCGCCACGGCCATGGCGCCGAGGATGCCGCCCAGGTAGAGCGCGAACATCACCAGCCCCTGCAGGTTGAACCAGCCCGCCACGGTGCGCTCGGGGATGAAGGCGGCGATCAGGAGTGCATACACCGGCAGGCGTGCCGAGCAGGTCATCAGTGGCGCAATCATGATGGTGACCAGCCGCTCGCGCCAGTGCGTGATGGTGCGCGTGGCCATGATGCCGGGGATGGCACAGGCAAAGCTGGAGAGCAGCGGGATGAACGAGCGCCCCGACAGGCCCACCGTGCCCATGAGCCGGTCGAGCAGGAAGGCCGCGCGCGGCAGGTAGCCCGAGTCTTCCAGCGCCAGGATGAAGAAGAACAGGATCAGGATCTGCGGCAGGAACACCAGCACGCCGCCCGTGCCGGCCACGATGCCGTCCACCAGCAGGCTGCGCAGCACGCCTTCGGGCAGGCGCGCCTGCAGCCACTGGCCCAGCGCATCGACCGTGCCGGTGATGGCGTCCATGGGCGCCGCCGCCCAGCTGAACACGGCCTGGAACATCAAGAACATGGTGCAGGCCAGCAGCAGCGTGCCCCACAACGGGTGCAGCACCACGCGGTCCAGGGCTTCGTCCACCTGCGGCAGGCCCTCGGGCTCGCGCACCGCCAGGCGCAGGATGCGGCGCGCCTCCTGCTGCGTGCGCAGCACCTGCTCCACGCCCTGCGGCTCCCAGGGCCGGGCGTGCACCGGCCCGGCGGGGCGCCAGCCGTCCAGCCACTGCAGCAGCTCGTGCGCGCCGCCCTTGCGGATGCCCACGGTTTCGACCACGGGCATGCCCAGCTCGCGCGCAAGCAGCGCGCGGTCGATGGCAATGCCGGCGCGCCGCGCCGCGTCGCTCATGTTCAGCGCCATCACCATGGGCAGGCCCATGGCCCGTGTTTCGAGCACCATGCGCAGGCCGAGCTGCAGATTGGTGGCATCGACCACGCACACCAGCAGGTCGGGGGTGGCCTCACCGGCCCGCTGGCCGGTGATGACGTCGCGCGTCACCGCCTCGTCGGCGCTCAGGGCGTTGAGGCTGTAGGCCCCCGGCAGATCGAGCACGCGCACCGGGTGGCCCGAGGGCGTGGTGAGCAAGCCCTCCTTGCGCTCCACCGTCACGCCGGCGTAGTTGGCCACCTTCTGGCGGCTACCGGTGAGCAGGTTGAACAGCGCCGTCTTGCCGCTGTTGGGGTGGCCCAGCAAGGCCAGCCGCGGGCTGGCGGCCGCAGCGCTCATGTCAAGGAACCTTGCGGCGGCGTGGTGCCGATGCGCACCAGCGCAGCCTCGCGGCGGCGCAGCGCAAACGTGCTGCGCCCCACCCGCACGGCCAGCGGGTCACCCCCCGGAAAGGCCCGCGCCACCACGCGCACGCGCTCGCCCGGCAGAAAGCCGATTTCGAGCAGACGCAGCAGCAGGTCGCCATCGTGGGCGGCGGCCTCCATGTGCAAGCCCTGCACCCAGGCGTCGGTGCGCAAGGGCAGGTCTGCCAGACCGGATCCCGGGGCCTGCGCTGAGGCAGGCGCATCCATTGCAATGACGGCTTCCATGGCGGTGCAAATAATAATAATTCCTATTTGCCAATTGTAGGCCGGCACCGGCACGCACGGCAACCGCCCCGGTCCCGCCGCGTGCAGGGGGCTTGCGCTGGATCAAGTGCGGGTGCCCCATCCCGGTTGCGGGCGTCCCCACCCCAAATAGACGACACAGCCCCGGCGCCAGGCGGTAAATTCCGGTACATGACGATGCTCTGGGACATTTCCCCCGCCGTGCACCCCGGTTCTCCGGTCTTCCCGGGGGACACCCCGTTCCGGCAGCACTGGGACTGCACCATCGGCCCGGCCAGCGCGGTGAACCTGAGCACGCTCACCTTCTCGCCCCACATCGGCGCCCACGCCGACGCCCCGCTGCACTACGACCCGCAGGGCGCTGCCATCGGCACGCTGGCGCTCGAACCCTACCTGGGCCTGTGCCGTGTGATCCATGCCATCGATTGCGGCCCGCTGATCGAGTGGGCGCACCTGGGTTCTGCGGTGCAGGGAGCCGTGCCCGCCCGCGTGCTGGTGCGCACCCGCCCGCAGGCCGCCGTGGACCACTGGGACAGCCGCTTCAGCGCCTTCGCCCCCGCCACCCTGGAGTACCTGGCCGACCTGGGCGTGCGGCTGGTCGGCATCGACACGCCCAGCGTGGACCCGGCCGACAGCCCGCACCTGCCCTGCCACCAGGTGCTGCGCCAGCGCCAGATGCGCGTGCTGGAAAACCTGGTGCTCGACGAGGTACCCGAGGGCGACTACGAACTGATCGCCCTGCCGCTCAAACTGACCACGGCCGACGCCTCGCCCGTGCGGGCCGTGCTGCGCTCTCTGGCG
>JAANMX010003163.1_pt1 | contig 14972 bp, 10 predicted proteins | sample 7279681 | NCBI WGS metagenome assembly JAANMX01 (sample SAMN14094542, study PRJNA606508) | bioreactor metagenome | isolation source: A lab-scale SPAN reactor treating ammonium-rich wastewater day 351 | place: Ireland: Galway | collected 2018-01-01
GGGGGCGACCTCAAGGACATGGCCATGGCCCGCATGCGCGCCATGGAGGCCCCGGCGGGCACCGACCCGATCGCCGAGGTCAACGCCGCCTTTGGCCGCATGTGCGCGGCCTTTGCCGACACGCCGCTGGCTGTGGTGGCGGTGCTGGAAGGTACGGTGATGGGCGGCGGCCTGGGCCTGGCCTGCGTGGCCGACGTGGCCATCGCCACCGAGACGGCGAGCTTTCGCCTGCCCGAAACCTCGCTGGGCGTGGTGCCCGCGCAGATCGCGCCCTTCCTGGTCGAGCGCCTGGGCTACTCGCAGGCCAAGCGCCTGGCGGTGACCGGCGGCAAGCTGGATGCAGCGCAGGCGCTGCAGATCGGCCTGGTCCACCAGCAGGTGGCCACCGCCGAGGTGGACGCCGCGCTGCAGGCCGTGCTGGCCGACATCCTGGCTTGCGCCCCTGGCGCCCTGGCCGCCACCAAGACGCTGATGGCCAAGGCACGCTGGAACGCCCCCGCCGCGCTGGTGGATGAGGCCGCCGCCATCTTCTCGCGCGCCGCCCAGGGCCCCGAGGGCCAGGAGGGCACGGGCGCATTCCTGCAGAAACGCAAACCGAACTGGGTTCCCGCATGAGTTATTCCAAAATACTGATCGCCAATCGCGGAGAAATCGCCTGCCGCGTGATCCGCACCGCCCGCGCACTGGGCTACCGCACGGTGGCGGTGTACAGCGACGCCGACCGCGATGCCCCCCATGTGGCGCTGGCCGACGAGGCCGTGCATATCGGCCCTGCACCGGCGGCCGAGTCCTACCTGAAGTTCGACGCCATCCTCGGCGCCTGCCGCGCCACCGGGGCCGATGCGCTGCACCCCGGCTACGGCTTCCTCAGCGAGAACGCTGCCTTTGCCCAGGCCTGCGAGGACGCCGGTGTGCTGTTCATCGGCCCGCCCGCCAGCGCCATCACCGCCATGGGCGACAAGGCCCTGGCCAAGCAACGCATGATCGAGGCCGGTGTGCCCTGCGCACCGGGTTACCTGGGGCAAGGCCAGGCCGACGCCACGCTGATCACCGAAGCCCAAAAACTCGGCTACCCGCTGCTGGTCAAGGCCGTCAGCGGCGGCGGTGGGCGCGGCATGCGCCTGGTACGCCACGACAGCGAGCTGCAGGCCGCCATCGAAGGCGCGCGGCGCGAAGCCACCAGCGCCTTTGGTGATGGCACGCTGATGCTCGAGCGCCTGATCGAGCACGGCCGCCACATCGAGATCCAGGTCTTCGCCGACGCGCATGGCAACGCCGTGCACCTGGGCGAACGCGACTGCACGGCGCAGCGCCGCCGCCAGAAGGTGATCGAGGAAGCGCCCTCCCCCGTGGTCTCGCCGCAGATGCGCGCGCAAATGGGCGCAGACGCCGTGGCTGCCGCGCTGGCCGTGGGCTACCGGGGCGCGGGCACGGTGGAATTCATCGTGGATGCGCAGAACCACCACTACTTTCTGGAGATGAACACCCGCCTGCAGGTCGAGCACCCGGTGACCGAGTGCATCACCGGCCAGGACCTGGTGGAGTGGCAACTGCGCGTGGCCGCGGGCGAACCGCTGCCGCTCACACAGGAGCAAGTCCACCTCAGCGGCCACGCCATTGAAGTGCGCCTGTACACCGAAGACCCTTACGACGCCTTCGCGCCGCAAACCGGCACGGTGCAGTTCTGGCGGCCAGAGTGGGCCCTGGCCGGCCGCGCCAAAGGCCAGTGCGCCTTTGGCGAGGTGCGCATCGACGCAGGCATCCGCGAGGGCGGCCAGATCAGCCCCTACTACGACCCCATGGTGGCCAAGCTGATCGTGCACGGGCGCGACCGCCAGGACGCCATCCGCCGCCTGATGGCCGCGCTGGACGACACCCCGCTGCTGGGCCTGCGGCACAACGCGCGCTTTCTGCGCGACCTGCTCGACCACCCGGCCTTCCGCGAAGCGCGCATGCACACCACGCTGATCGACCAGTGGCAGCAGGACGGCGAGCCGCTGCTGCAGCGCCCCCGGCCCGATGCACTGACCTGGGCCCTGGCCGCCGCCGCGCTGGTGGCCCAGGAACCCAGCGTCCTGCGTCCGGACAGCGTGGCGGCATGGAGCACCACGCTGACGCTGGCCGGCACCCCGGAGAGCCAGGCCGTGCGCATCCGCCCCCACGGGGCACAGGCCAGCGTTCAGCTGGCCGACGGCACCGTGTTCGCCTTCGAGCAGCTGGGCTGGCACGACCACCGGCTGAGCTACCAGATCGACGGCGTGCAGCGCCATGCCATCTGCCAGGTGCGGGGTGGCCAGGTCACGCTGGCCCTGGGCGCCACGGTGTTCGTGTTCGACGAAAAGTCGCCCTTTCCGCAAACCGACCAGGCCCTGGACCCGCGCAAGCTGCGCTCGCCCGTGGCGGGCACCGTCTGCGCCATTGCCGTGGCCGTGGGCGACCAGGTCAAGGCCGGCCAGCCGCTGCTGTGCGTGGAGGCCATGAAGATGGAAATGTGGCTCAACGCCCGCGCCGACGGTACCGTCACCGCCCTGCATGCCAGCCTCAAAGGCAGCGTTGCCGCAGGCAGCGTGCTGGCAGAACTCGACATCACCAACGAAGAGACCAACCCATGAGCAATAAGGCCATCCTCACCTGCGCCCTTACCGGCGTGCTGACCAACCCCCAGCAGCACCCCGTGCCTGTGACCCCCGAGCAAATGGCCGCCCAGGCGCGCCAGGCGTTTGATGCGGGTGCCAGCATCATGCATGTGCACATCCGCTCGCAACAGCCCGGCCTGGGCCACATGCCGAGCTGGGACCCGGACGTGGCCCAAGTTGTGGTGGACGCCATCCGCCAGGCCTGCCCGGGCGTCATCATCAACCTGACCACCGGCGTCATCGGCAAGGACATCAGTGGCCCGCTGGACTGCATCCGCCGCGTCAAGCCCGAAATCGCCGCCTGCAACGCCGGCAGCCTGAACTACCTCAAGCTCAAGGAAGACGGAACCTGGGCCTGGCCGCCCATGGTGTTCGACAACCCCGTGGCCAAGGTGCAGCAGTTCCTTGACGTGATGCAGGAGTGCGGGACGCACCCCGAGTTCGAGTGCTTCGACGTGGGCATCGTGCGCTCGGTCACCATGTACATCAAGAACGGCATGCTCAAGCCCGAGATGGGCCGCCCCGAATACAACCTGGTGATGGGCGTGGCCTCGGGCATGCCCTGCGACGCGCAGCTGCTGGAGCTGCTGCCGCAGTGGATGGCACCGGGCGCCGTCTGGCAGGCCACGCTGATCGGCCGCCAGGAAATCTGGCCCGTGCACCAGAAGACGGCCGACCTCGGCGGCATGCTGCGCACCGGCCTGGAAGACACCTTCTACCTGCCCGACGGCAGCCGTGCCACCGGCAACGGCGTGCTGATCGAGGCGTTGGCGCAGTGCGCACGCAATGCCGGGCGCGAGATCGCCTCCCCGGCCGAAGCCCGCGAACTGCTCGGCCTGACATGAAGCGACACCCCCCTGAGGCCCTACGGGCCTTCCCCCCGCTCTCGCATTGCTGGGCAATGCGGGCAGGGGGACGCTCCCGGCGCGGCGGGGCGGCCCTTGCGCAGGAGCCCTGGCCTGGGCCGCGCCCGTCTCGTGCGCCGCGCAGGACATGTAGCGCGGCGAAGTCACCGACCTGAGTCGCGCGACAGGCCCCCGCCAGAGGGGTCGGCGCACCGCCTGCACGCAACGCTGCAGCCCCCCAAAAAATGGAGACAAGAGCATGCCAACCTCCCCAGCGCAAAGCGGGCCGCAGGCCGCGCGCGACCAGCGATTCCAGAGCATCCCGGCGCGTTTCGTGGCCACCAGCCAGCGCCTGGCTCAGGCCCCCGCCTATTTCGAGCGCGACGCCAGCGGCTGGCAGCCCACCGCCTGGCAGGACTATGCCCAGCAGGTGCGCCAGGCAGCCCGCGCCCTGGTGGCGCTGGGTGTGCAGCCCGGCGATGCGGTGTGCATCCTGGGCTTCAATCGCCCCGAGTGGACCACCATGGACCTGGCCGCAATGATGGTCGGGGCCGTGGCCGCCGGCATCTACTGGAGCAGCGCCGCCAACGAAATTGCCTACATCGTCGAACACAGCGGCTGCGCCGTGCTGCTGGTGGAAAACGAAGCGCAATGGGCCAAGGCAGCGGCAGAGCCCCAGGCGCTGGCACGCCTGCGCGCCACCGTGCTCATGCGCCAAGCGCCGGGCGATGCCCAGCCGCAGGTGCCCGAAGGCGTGGCTGCGCCCATGGCCTGGGAGCAGTTCATGGCGCTGGGCGGCTTGGAGCACGATGCCGAGGTGCAACGCCGCATGGACGCCATCCGCGAGGAAGACATCGGCACGCTGATCTACACCTCGGGCACCACGGGCCAACCCAAGGCGGTGGAGCTGACGCATGCCAACCTGAGCTGGACCTCGGCAGCGCTGTCGGCCGCTTTCCAGGTCGGCCCGCAGGACCGGCTGATTTCTTACCTGCCGCTGGCGCACATCGCCGAGCAGCACGGCTCGATCTGCAACCATGCGCTGGCGGGCTACCAGTTGTACTTTGCGCGTTCGCTGGAGAGCCTGGGGGACCACCTGAAAGAGGTGCACCCCACGGTGTTTTTCGGCGTGCCGCGCGTGTGGGAGAAGATGCAGGCCGCCATTGCCACCAAGCTGGCGGGCGCCACAGGCGTCAAGGCGCGGCTGGCGCGCTGGGCGCTGCGCACCGGGCGCGCCTGGCACGCCGAAGCCCTGCAGGGACGCGAGCCCGGCACGCTGCTGAACCTGAAAAAAACCATCGCCCACCGGCTGGTGCACAGCAAAGTGCAGGCGGCGCTGGGCTTTGACCAGGCGCGCATCCTCATCTCTGGCGCGGCGCCCATCGCCGTGGAAAACCTGGAGTTCTTCACCGGCCTGGGCCTGCTGATCGGCGAGGTATACGGCCAGTCCGAGGACTGCGGCCCCACCGCCATCAGCCTGCCGGGCTTCATCCGCCTGGGCGCGGCGGGCAAGACGCTGCCCGGCATGCAGGTGCGCATTGCCGACGACGGCGAGATCCTCGTCAAGGGCCCGAACGTGTTCCGGGGTTATCGTGGCCGCCCCGAGGCGACCGCCGAGACCCTGCAGGACGGCTGGCTGCACAGCGGCGACCTGGGCCGCATTGACGAGGACGGCTTCATCTACGTGACCGGCCGCAAGAAGGACCTGCTCATCACCTCGGGCGGCAAGAACATCTCGCCCGGCAACATCGAGGCCGACCTGATGAACCTGCCGCTGGTGGAGCACGCCGTGGTCATCGGCGACTCGCGCCACTACCTCAGCGTGCTGCTCACGCTTAAGCCCGATGTGCTGCAGGCGTTTGCCCGGCAACACCAGCTACCCGGTGGCCCCGTCGACTGGGCCCGCAGTGCGGCCGTGCACGAAGAGTTGCAGCGCGGCATTGACGCCATCAACGCCCGCCAGGCGCGTGTGGCGCATGTGCGCAAGTTCTCGGTGCTGGAGAGCGCATTCACCATCGACAACGGCTGCCTCACGCCCACCCAGAAGATCCGGCGCAACGTGGTGCAGCGCCAGTACGCCGAAGAAATCGAGGCCCTGTACCGCGAAGACACCCGAGCCTCGTGAATCAGGCCCGGCGTGCGCTCCAGAGCCAGAGCCCCACACCCCCAACGATCATGGGCAGGCACAGCCATTGCCCCATGCTCATGCCCAGTGACAGCAGACCCAGGTAGCTGTCGGGCTCGCGGAAGTACTCGGCGATGAAACGGAAGATGCCGTAGCCGAACAGGAAGGCCGCCGCCACCTGCCCCTGGCGCCGCTCCTTGCGTGCGTACAGCCACAGCAGCACGAACAGCAACAGCCCTTCGAGCAGGAACTGGTACACCTGAGAGGGGTGGCGCGGCAGCATCGATCCGCTGTGCGGGAACACCATGCCCCAGGGCAGGTCGGGGCTGGCAAAACGCCCCCACAGCTCGCCGTTGATGAAATTGCCCACGCGCCCGGCTGCCAGCCCCGTGGGCACGCAGGGCGCCACAAAGTCGGCCACCTGCAGCCACGGCCGCTGGCGGGTGCGGGCAAACCACAGAAACGAACCAATCACGCCCAGCAGCCCGCCATGAAAGCTCATGCCGCCCTGCCAGATGGCAAAAATCTCCAGCGGGTGCGTGGCGTAATAACCCGGCTTGTAGAACAGACAGTAGCCCAGGCGCCCGCCCACCACCACACCCATCACGCCAAGAAAAAGAATGTCCTCCACATCCTTGCGCGTCCAGGCACCCGGGCCGGTGATGGAGACAAAGGGCTCGTGCCGCAGGCGCCGCAGCCCCAGAAACATGAACAGGCCGAAAGCCGCCAGGTACGTCAGTCCGTACCAGTGGATGGCCACGGGGCCGAGCTGGAGCGCGACGGGGTCGATGTGGGGATAGGTCAGCATGGTGGCGGGTATTGTGCACGGCGCTGCGGGCCGGGACCGGCGTGGCGCCGGCAATCACCGAAAATTTCAAAGAAAATTAGCCTCTAATGCATACGCAGCATGCGCTATTAGCTATGAAAGAAAGAGCAAAAAGAAAACCCGCCGGTGGAGAAGCCGGCGGGTCTGTGTGCACAGCGCCTGGGCGCCGGGCGGGTGTCAGTCCAGCAGCGACAGGTCGCGCACCGCGCCCTTGTCGGCCGACATCACCAGCTTGGCGTAGGCCTTGAGGGCGGCGGACACCTTGCGGGGCCGGGGCTGCGCGGGCTTCCAGCCCTTCGCGTCCTGCTCGGCGCGGCGGCGCGCCAATTCCTCGTCGGACAGCAGCACGTCGATGCGGCGGTTCGGGATGTCGATGCGGATGCGGTCGCCGTTGCGCACCAGGCCGATGGCGCCGCCGGCTGCTGCCTCGGGCGAGCAGTGGCCGATGGACAGGCCGGAGGTGCCGCCCGAGAAGCGCCCGTCCGTCAGCAGCGCGCAGGCCTTGCCCAGGCCCTTGGACTTGATGTACGAGGTGGGGTAGAGCATTTCCTGCATGCCGGGGCCGCCCTTGGGGCCCTCGTAGCGCACGATCACGATGTCACCGGCCTTGACCTTGTCGTCCAGGATGTTGGCCACGGCCTCGTCCTGCGATTCGGTGACATGGGCCGGGCCCTCGAACACCATCAGGGCATCGTCCACACCGGCGGTCTTGACCACGCAGCCATTCAGCGCAATGTTGCCTATCAGCACCGCCAGGCCGCCCTCTTGCGAGAAGGCGTGGTCGCCAGAGCGGATACAGCCCTGCGCGCGGTCGAGGTCCAGGCTGGGCCAGCGGGTGCTCTGGCTGAACGCCGTCTGGGTGGGAATACCGGCAGGGCCTGCCAGATAGAAGGTTTTGACGGCTTCGGACGGGTTGCGGGCAATGTCCCACTCGTCCAGCGCGTCCTTGAGCGTGGGGGCGTACACGGTGGGCGTGTCGGTGTGCAGCTTGCCAGCGCGGTCGAGCTCACCCAGGATCGCCATGATGCCGCCGGCGCGGTGCACGTCTTCGATGTGGTACTTGTCGGTGTTGGGCGCCACCTTGCACAGCTGCGGCACAACGCGCGAGAGGCGGTCGATGTCCGCCATGGTGAAGTCGATCTCAGCCTCCTGGGCAATGGCCAGGATGTGCAGGATGGTGTTGGTCGAGCCGCCCATGGCGATGTCCAGCGTCATGGCGTTCTCGAAGGCCTTGAAGCCCACGGAGCGCGGCAATACGCGGCTGTCGTCCTGCTCGTAGTAGCGCTTGCACAGGTCCACCACCAGACGGCCTGCGCGCTTGAAGAGCTGTTCGCGGTCGGAGTGCGTGGCCAGCGTGGTGCCGTTACCAGGCAGCGAGAGGCCCAGGGCCTCGGTCAGGCAGTTCATGGAGTTGGCGGTGAACATGCCCGAGCAGGAGCCGCAGGTGGGGCAAGCGCTGCGCTCCACCTCAGCCACATCGGCATCGGACGCTGAATCGTCGGCCGCCATCACCATGGCATCAATCAGGTCGAGCTTTTTGAACGTCAGGGCGTGGGTGCCGGGCGTGGCCAGTTGGACCTTGCCCGCTTCCATCGGCCCGCCCGAGACGAACACCACGGGGATGTTGACGCGCATGGCGGCCATCAGCATGCCGGGGGTGATCTTGTCGCAATTCGAGATGCACACCATGGCGTCGGCGCAGTGCGCATTGACCATGTATTCGACCGAGTCGGCAATGATGTCACGGCTGGGCAGCGAATACAGCATGCCGTCGTGGCCCATGGCAATGCCGTCGTCCACGGCGATGGTGTTGAACTCCTTGGCCACGCCGCCTGCGGCCTCGATTTCGCGCGCCACGAGCTGGCCCATGTCCTTCAGGTGCACATGGCCGGGGACGAATTGCGTAAAGGAATTGACCACCGCGATGATGGGCTTCTGAAAATCATCGTCCTTCATGCCGGTGGCACGCCAGAGCGCGCGCGCACCCGCCATGTTGCGCCCGGCGGTGGAGGTTTTGGAACGGTAGGCTGGCATGGTGATTCTTCGTCCGTGGGAATACTGGGGAAATGAGATGGAAAATCTGCTGGATTATGTCCCACAGGCCTGTTGCGGGAGGGATGCGCCCGTGGCCCGGCACACCGCAAACAGGGACAAACAGCGCGCTCGCAGCCGGATTGGGTGTCCAGTTGGCCTGCCCGCCCTCCGTGCACAGGAAGGCGCATGGCGCCACAGCGTGCGCCAGACGAGAAAGCCGCAGTCAGCGAGGCTTGCGGGGGCGCATGCCCATGGCCTCTTTCTGCTTGTCGATGCGCTCCTGCTTGCGCTCGTCCATTTTTTCCATGGCCTTGCGCTTGGTGTAACCCGTTGAATCCGCCCAGGCCCACCACAGGATGGTGAGCGCGAAGGGCGAAAGAACCCACCACCACGACCAGGCGGCCACGGGCCCGATTTCAAGGTACTTCAGAAGCGCCAGAATGATCCCCAGACCCAGCATGTACATGGTTATCCCTCAAAAAAAGTGCGGAGATTATCGGATGCGGTCAACCTGAATCACTACAATTCCGTTATTAGCAATGTAACTCAACCCACAGGAAAGACCACGATGAAGCGTACTCTGATTGCCCTCGCCATGACGCTGTCTGTTGCAGCCCCCGCACTGGCTGACGAAGCGCTGGCCAAGTCGAAGAACTGCATGGCCTGCCATGCTGTTGACAAGAAGCTCGTGGGTCCTTCGTACAAGGACGTTGCCAAGAAGTACGCGGGTCAGAAGGACGCCGTGGACAAGCTGGCTGCCAAGATCATCAAGGGTGGTTCGGGCGTCTGGGGTCCTGTGCCCATGCCTGCCAACACGCAAGTGAACGAAGCCGACGCCAAGAAGCTGGCGACCTGGGTTCTGGCCACCAAGTAAGCATTCCGTTCAGGGCGCACAGCGCCTTGCACCCACGGCCACATCGCCTGCGTGATGTGGCCGTTTTGTTTTGTGCCCCCGCAATCACAAAAACCCCGGGCATGAATACCAGGCCGGGGTATTGAAGCGGAAAGCTGTCGTCACGCACACCACTGCATGCGGGTGTTTTGCGGCGCCGTTCTGGATATATATGGGGCCACGGCTTTGAGCACGCACTCAGCCCGATTGACAGGCTTTTGCGGTCACTCATATGGATGCGCAATATGAGTGACCCCGAATCCGGCAAGCGCTGCGCTCGGGCGCCTTGCGGCGCCCTTCTGGATCAGTTGGTCTGGGCCAAACAGATTGCCGCCGGGTTCTGTGGTCACATCACGTCGCTGCGCGACATGAGTGTCCCCGAATCCCGCAAGCGCCACGCGCGGGCGCCTTGCGGCGCCCTTCTGGATCAGTTGGTCTGGGCCAACTGATCCAGAATTGCGGGATTCTCCAGCGTGCTGGTGTCCTGGGTGATCTGCTCGCCCTTGGCGATGGAGCGCAGCAGGCGGCGCATGATCTTGCCGCTGCGCGTCTTGGGCAGGTTGTCGCCAAAGCGGATGTCCTTGGGCTTGGCAATCGGCCCGATTTCCTTGGCCACCCAGTTGCGCAGCTCGTTGGCGATCTGCTTGGCTTCCTCGCCCGTGGGGCGCGAGCGCTTGAGAACCACGAAAGCGCAGATGGCCTCGCCGGTCACATCATCAGGGCGCCCCACCACGGCGGCTTCGGCCACGAGGTCGGTCTTGGCGACCAGGGCCGATTCGATCTCCATCGTGCCCATGCGGTGGCCCGAGACGTTGAGCACGTCGTCGATGCGGCCGGTGATGCGGAAATACCCCCGGTCTGCACTGCGCACGGCGCCGTCACCCGCCAGGTAGTAGCCCTTGAGTTCTTCAGGGAAGTAGCTCTTCTTGAAGCGTTCCGGGTCGTTCCAGATGGTGCGGATCATGCTGGGCCAGGGGCGCTTGATGACCAGAATGCCGCCCGCGCCGTTGGGCATGTCCTGCCCGGCCTCATCGACGATGGCGGTCGTGATGCCTGGCAGCGGCAGCGTGCACGAACCGGGCACCAGGGGCGTGGCCCCGGGCAGCGGGGTGATGACGTGACCACCGGTTTCGGTCTGCCAGAAAGTATCCACGATCGGGCAGCGCTCGCCGCCGACGTTCTTGTAGTACCACATCCAGGCTTCGGGGTTGATGGGCTCGCCCACACTGCCCAGAATGCGCAGGCTGGTGAGGTCCGAGCGTGCGGGGTGCACAGCAGCGTCGCCTTCGGCCGCCTTGATGAGCGAACGAATGGCGGTGGGCGCCGTGTAAAAGATGGTGCACTTGTGGCGCTCGATCATCTGCCAGAAGCGGCCGGCATTCGGGTAGGTGGGAATGCCCTCAAAGATGATCTGCGTCGCACCTGCGGCCAGCGGGCCGTAGGCCACGTAGGTGTGGCCGGTGATCCAGCCGATGTCGGCCGTGCACCAGAAGATGTCGCTGGGGCGCAGGTCGAAGGTCCAGTCCATCGTGAGCTTGGCCCACAGCAGGTAGCCGCCCGTGCTGTGCTGCACGCCCTTGGGCTTGCCTGTGGAGCCCGAGGTGTAGAGGATGAACAGCGGATGCTCGGCACCCACGGCCACCGGCGGGCATTCGGTGCTCTGGCCTTCCAGTGCCTGGGCGAAGGTACGGTCGCGGCCTGCCACCATGTTGCAGGGCGTCTTGGTGCGTTCGTACACCAGCACGTTACGGATGGTGTCGCAGCCGCCCATGGCCAGGGCTTCGTCGATGATGGCCTTGAGCGGCAGTTCCTTGCCGCCGCGCAACTGGTAGTTGGCCGTGACCACGGCCACCGCGCCAGCGTCAATGATGCGCTCCTGCACCGCCTTGGCGGAGAAGCCGCCGAACACCACGCTGTGGGTGGCGCCAATGCGGGCACAGGCCTGCATGGCGATCACGCCCTCGATGGTCATGGGCATGTAGATCAGCACACGGTCGCCCTGGCCCACACCGCACGACAGCAGCGCGTTGGCGAACTGGCTCACGCGGCCCAGCAGTTCCTTGTAGGTGATGCGGGTGACGGCGCCGTCGTCGGCCTCGAAGATGATGGCCGTCTTGTTCTCGGTGGGCGTGCCCATGTGCCGGTCCAGGCAGTTGGCCGAGGCATTGAGTTCGCCGTCGGCAAACCACTGGAAGAACGGGGCATTGGATTCGTCGAGCGTCTGGGTGAATGGCTTGTTCCACTGCAGATGCTCACGGGCCAGACGGGCCCAGAAACCTTCGAAGTCTCGGTCTGCCTCGGCGCACAGGGCCTCGTAGCCGGCCATGCCTGAGATGCGGGCCGCCTTGACCACGGCATCGGCAGGCGGGAAGACCCGGTTTTCCACCAGGCTGGATTCGATGGCATTCGATGGCGCGCTCATGTTTTGTCTCCTGAAGGTCGGTAAAGCCCCGACACTTTCAGCGCACGCACTTACATGCCACTGACTGGCACGAATCTTACAGAAGCGACCGGGCACAACCCGCCGGGGTTGCGCCCTGTGGATCAGCGCGCGAGCAGGCGCGCGCGGGCCGCTTCGTACTCGCTGCGCAGCCGTGCCACCAGCTCGGCAGCGCTGGTCACGGCGCGGATGGCACCAATGCCCTGGCCACAGCCCCAGATGTCTTTCCAGGCCTTGCGGTCGGTGCCGAAATTCATCTTGCTCGGGTCGGACACGGGCAGGTTCTCGGGATCGAGCCCGGCCGCGCGGATGGACGGCGCGAGGTAGTTGCCATGCACGCCGGTGAACAGGTTGCTGTAGATGATGTCGTCGGAGGATCCTTCGACGATGGCCTGTTTGTAGGCCTCGGCGGCACGCGCCTCGTGCGTAGCGATGAAGGCCGAGCCGATGTAGGCGAAGTCGGCGCCCATGGCCTGGGCCGCCAGGATGGCACCACCCGAGGCAATGGAACCGGACAGCGCCAGCGGGCCGTCGAACCACTCACGCACTTCCTGGATCAGCGCAAACGGGCTCTTGACGCCTGCATGCCCCCCGGCACCGGCCGCCACGGCAATCAGGCCGTCAGCGCCCTTCTCCACGGCCTTGTGCGCAAACTTGTTGTTGATGATGTCGTGCAGCACGATGCCGCCCCAGGCGTGCACGGCCTGGTTCACATCCTCGCGCGCGCCCAGGCTGGTGATGACGATCGGCACCTTGTACTTGGCGCAGACCTGCATGTCGTGCTCCAGGCGGTCGTTGCTCTTGTGCACGATCTGGTTGATGGCAAACGGGGCCGAGGGTTGCTCGGGGTGCGCCTTGTCCCAGGCAGCCAGGGTTTCGGTGATTTCCGCGAGCCAGTCGTCCAGCAGCTCGGCCGGACGGGCATTGAGCGCGGGCATGGAACCCACGATGCCTGCCTTGCACTGCTCGATGACCAGCTTGGGGTTGCTGATGATGAACAGGGGCGAGCCGATGACGGGCAGCGAGAGCTTCTGCAGAACCGGGGGCAGCTTGGACATGGTGGCTTTCCGTTGAATCGAAAATATGAGTCAAATCAGCCTCAAGCGCTTTATCAACGGGCGCTATTAGCTATTATTTATATAGCAACCCTACCCCCCTGCGATGCAGGGGGCCAGGGTACGGGCTCAGAACGAGTCCAGCGCAAGCGCTGTCACGCTCTCGGCGCCTTCGACGATGCTGTCGCGCAGGCCCGGCGCCTTGACCAGGATGTGCTCGGCATAGAACTGCGCCGTGGCGATCTTGGCACGCATGAAAGCCTCATCCTGTCCCTTCTGCAACAGGTCCTGGGCCACCAGCAGCGAGCGGCCCAGTTGCCAGCCAGCCACCAGGTTGCCCGCGAGCATCAGGTAGGGCACGCTGCCCGCGAACACGGCGTTGGGCGAAGCCTTGGCGCCGCCGCAGACGAAGTCCACCACGTCCAGATAGGCCTGGCGCGCGGCCGCCAGGCGCCGGGCCATGGCCAGGGCCGCGGGCGTGCCGCTGGCCTGCAATTCGCCTTCTGTCTTCTCGATCTGCGCGGCGATGGCGCGGGCCGACTGGCCACCGTCGCGCGCCGTCTTGCGGCCCACCAGGTCGTTGGCCTGGATGGCGGTGGTGCCTTCGTAGATGGTCAGAATCTTGGCGTCACGGTAGTACTGCGCTGCGCCCGTTTCCTCGATGAAGCCCATGCCACCGTGCACCTGCACGCCCAGGCTGGTGACCTCCAGGCTCATCTCGGTGCTGTAGCCCTTGACCAGCGGCACCATGAATTCATAGAAGGTGGCGTTGTCCTTGCGCACCTGTGCATCGGGGTGGTGGTGCGCCGCGTCGTAGGCGGCCGCCGCCGTGCTGGCCATGGCGCGGCAGCCTTCGGTGTAGGCGCGCATGGTCATGAGCATGCGCTTGACGTCGGGGTGGTGGATGATGGCGGCGCTGGCGTTGATGCTGCCGTCCACCGGACGGCTCTGCACGCGGTCCTTGGCGTACTGCACGGCCTTCTGGTAGGCGCGCTCGGCGATGGCAACACCCTGCAGCCCGACGCCGTAGCGTGCGGCGTTCATCATGATGAACATGTATTCCAGGCCACGGTTCTCCTGGCCCACAAGGTAGCCCACGGCGCCGCCGTGGTCACCAAACTGCAGTACGGCCGTGGGGCTGGCCTTGATGCCCAGCTTGTGCTCGATGCTCACGCAGTGCGCGTCATTGCGCGTGCCCAGCGAGCCATCCTTGTTCACGAGGAACTTGGGCACGACGAACAGGCTGATGCCCTTTACGCCCTCGGGCGCTCCCGCCACGCGGGCCAGCACCAGGTGGACGATGTTCTCGGCCATATCGTGCTCACCCCAGGTGATGAAGATCTTGGTGCCGAAAATTTTGTACGTGCCATCGGGCTGCGGATCGGCCTTGGTGCGCACCAGCGCCAGGTCAGAGCCGGCCTGCGGCTCGGTCAGGTTCATGGTGCCGGTCCATTGGCCGGAGATGAGCTTTTCGAGGTAGATCGCCTTGAGTTCGTCACTGCCGGCCGTCAGCAGCGCCTCGATGGCGCCGTCGGTCAGCAAGGGGCACAGCGCGAAGCTCATGTTGGAGCTGTTGAGCATCTCCATGCAGGCCGCGCCAATGGTCTTGGGCAGGCCCTGGCCGCCAAAATCCTGCGGGTGCTGCAGGCCCTGCCAGCCGCCCTCGGTGAGCTGGCGGAATGCCTCCTTGAAGCCCGGCGTGGCCGTGACCACGCCGTCCTTCCAGGATGACGGGTTCTTGTCGCCCTCGAAGTTCAGCGGAGCCAGCACGCCCTCGGTGAACTTGGCGCACTCTTCCAGCACGGCCTGCGCGGTATCAAAGCCTGCGTCTTCAAAGCCGGGGATCTGCGCGATCTGTTCGATGTGGGCCAGGTGCTGCATGTTGAACAGCATGTCCTTGACGGGGGCGGTGTAGCTCATGGGGTTCTCCGGGGGATGCAAACGTCAAAAAAAAGGCATCGCAAGCGATGCCTTTTCGCGCACGAAAGTGCTTTACAGGGCCTTGACCAGTTCCGGCACGGCCGTGAACAGGTCCGCCTCCAGGCCGTAGTCGGCCACGCTGAAGATCGGGGCCTCAGGGTCCTTGTTGATCGCCACGATCACCTTGGAGTCCTTCATG
>JAANMX010003166.1_pt1 | contig 14964 bp, 12 predicted proteins | sample 7279681 | NCBI WGS metagenome assembly JAANMX01 (sample SAMN14094542, study PRJNA606508) | bioreactor metagenome | isolation source: A lab-scale SPAN reactor treating ammonium-rich wastewater day 351 | place: Ireland: Galway | collected 2018-01-01
CTGCTGCTCATCTGGCAGGCAGGCTGGACAGGCTGTGGTTTCATGAACCAGCAGCCCTCTGAGCCGGGCATCAATAAACTGGATTACCGTGAAGCCTGCGGGAGCTGCCATGACCTGCCGAAACCGAAATCCCGGACCGATGAACAGTGGCAGGACTTCATGATGGAGCACAGGATGATGGCCGGACAGGATGAGGAAACAGCCCAGCTGTATGCCGATTACCTCAAGCAGATGAATTGAGGGTGGTGCTTTTTTCAGGGAATGAACGATGTAGAATCAGGGCGGATGCAGGGGACACACCGACACTCTGCCAGGCCAGTGAGGGGGAGATCATGACAGCCAGGAAACCGCCGCTGCTCAAGCGGATCGATGAACTTGCGCGCCAGGTCATGCGCAATGCGAAAGATTATGAACCTCCGCGCATGGATTTTCCGATTCGCGCACTCCAGAATGTGGAATACGATGAAGACCGGGGGTTTTTCCAGATCGGCTCCCGTGTGAAATCGCGGACCTTGTCCTTCAACACAGTCAAGACCTTTGCCCAGACACTGCGGATGATCAGCGAAAGCAAGAAGCTGATCGAATCCGATGACATCGCCAGCAAACGAGAAGTTTATTATGTGGCCAAAGGGTGGGGGTCCGCCAAATTCGATGAGCAGACAGAATCCGATACAGTCATGGATGATGTCGAAGCCTTCTTCTGTGTCAACCGTGAGCAGCTGCGGTTCATGCCGGAAGAAAAGGGAGGCGATGTGATGGGGAAACTGATCATCGTCGATCAGAATCCCTCGACCGGCAAAGATATCCAGATCGATTGCATGAAATTCGGAACCGGGGCTTACAGCATCCCCACAGTGGTCGAGCACCTCAAGTTCAAGACCGATGCGAAGTTTGTGCTGGTCGTAGAAACCGCCGGGGCTTTTCAGCGCCTGGTGAAACATAATTTCGCGGAGACAGCCAGCTGCATCATCATCTCGATGGGAGGTGTTCCGACACGTGCCTGCCGACGGTTTATCCGGCGCCTTTCGGATGAGAGGCACCTGCCGGTCTATGCATTTACCGATGGTGATCCTTATGGGTATATGAACATTTACCGGACCCTCAAAGTCGGATCAGGCAATGCGGCGCATATCAATGAATTTTTCTGTGTGCCAAAAGCACGATTCCTCGGGGTCACTCCGGATGACATCGACAAATATGAACTCGACACCCACCCCCTCAAGGATGTGGATATCAAGCGTGCCAAAGATGCTCTCAAGAATGACCCCTTTGTCCTGCGGCATAAGCCCTGGCAGAAGGCGCTCAAGAAAATGATCGACATGGGGGTTCGTGTGGAGCAGCAGGCCTTTGCCAAACATGGCTATAACTTTGTGCTGGAGCATTACCTGCCGGAGAAGCTGGCAAACACCCGGCTGTTTCTGCCTTGATGGGATATGCCGGGCCGATCTTCAGAAGGTGGCTGAGCCAGAGTTTCTGAGGAGTTCGCATTCATCAGAAGAAAGAGTTATTCCTTCCGCTCCCAGAGCTTCCAGCAGGTGCTCCCTGTTCCCGGTGCCTATAATCGGGTGGACTGGAAAAGGATGAGCGAGCAGGCAGGCCAAAGCAATCTGGTTGGGAGTACAGCCTTTGATCTGTGCGATCCTGCGGCAACGCTGAAGTTTTCCACGGTTATCCGGTGAATCATAATCTCCGGCTCTGGGAGGCTGCCCCGGGAACCCTGCTTCGGCCCATTGGACATTTTCCCCGCCAAAAAATCCCTTGGCCTGTGAGGAATATGGAACTGCTGGGAAACAGTAACGGGTGTGGAAATCGATATCCTCCCGTTTCATGAATACCATCCTCGACTCGGGTGGAGGGAGCTGGTAATCCGCCAGCGACCAGCCGGGCTGGCTGGCACAGAAAATCGGAACCCCCAAAGCCATGGCGGCGCACTGTGCCTGAAGAAGGCGTTCATGGCTCCAGTTGGAAGCGCCATAAGAGCGGATCAACCCCTGCTGTTGAAAGCCATAAAGCGCCGAAAGGATTTCTTCCACCGGCTGTCCGGGATCATCCCTGTGGAGCCAGAAGAGATCGATACAGTCAATCTGAAGCCGTTGGAGGCTTTCCTTCAAGTCCTTTTCCAGCTCCTGGCGGGAGCAACGGCCTGATGACATGTCCTCAAGCGGAGGGTGTCCGCCTTTGGTGGCGATGATGACGGAATCCCGCACCTTTCTCGAAGCCACCCACGATCCCACAGTCTTTTCACTGGCGCCCTCTCCTTCCGGCAGCCAGGAGGCATAGATATGAGCGGAATCAATGAAGTTCCCGCCATTTTCGAAAAACAGGTCGAGGAGTTCGAAGGCCTGCTCCCGCAGGATGGCTGTTCCAAAATCGCATGTGCCGAGGCAGATGCGAGAGGGGCGAACCGTCACATTGCCAGGAAGAAATGGGGCGAATTGGGGACTTGAGGTCATTTCATGGTGGCTGATGTGGCTTTGCCGGTCAGACGAAACAGGCCGGTTTCACCCAGGGGTTCCGCCTTCAGTCCCTCAAACTCGAAGGGGCTGATAAAATCCATCGGGCCTCCCTGGATTGTCACGAAACCATTCTTCTGAGTAATCGATTCGGCATGGGGCGCGGCAGTGACCAGGTAGTGGTGGGTCTGTTTGGGGCGGACCTTGACGACGATTGCATATCCGATCGAACCATCCTCTGCGGTATAGGATTGGTACCAGTCGTTGCCCTGTATCTGCTGGTCGATGAAAAGCCAGCTGTCCCCGCGCTTTTCCCACAGCATGGGAGCCTTATGGGAGCTGAATCCATCCACAAGGAATGGGGTCCAGTTATCCCCGCCTTTGAGGATAAACTCGGCGAAACCGCGTGAATCGGCTTTCATGCGGCGGGGAAAACCGGGGCAAGCCTCGCCATGCAGAACCTCGATCGAGGCGAGGTTGTCGCCATAGAGGTAACGCTGCCTTTCAGCAGGTTTTTCATCCACATCGGCATGGCCATAGGGCATCACGAACAGGTGGGATTCGATATGATCTCCTTTCTCCAGTCGCGGAATCATACCTGGAGCGGTCAGGAACATCTCGGTCCATTTGGTCCCACCAAAGCAGCTCAGCCCGAATGAATCGACATCCTTGCCACCGAGGCGCCCTTCAAACCGGTTCACAAAGAAGGCCATGTTTCCATTGCGATGGGAATACCCTGCACAGAAGGGCCATTCTTTGCCGAGAGGCATGGCTTCAAGCACCCATTTATCTTCCGCAGGAACATCCACCCGAGCGGTTTTTCCATCTGCGCCGGTATAGGCCAGATGAGGCCAGACTGTGTTGACGATATAGGCTCCGGCATTCAGGAAACGCAGGTTCCGGGCCGAGCTTTCTTCGATCTGGACTGTATCGAGCACATCGAGTGTGAGCTTCATGAAGCAGCGGGATTCATCATCCTGAGGGAGTTCGAAGATTTCCCAGGTGGTTTTTACCTTGCCATCCTCGGAGAGATAATCCAGGGCGAAGCTGGCGATGTTGGGGGCGGTCAGGAAAATGCGGGTATCCTGCAGGAGGTTATTGATCCATTTTCCACCTGATTTATAACGGAGCAGCCCGACCACCGAGACATGGTCATGCTGGGGCTGCCCTTCCCAGTAGAAATTGGACAGCCCACGAACATCGGCCAGGACATAATTCCGGTCATCTTCTCGTGGAAATTCAAAGGGGACATAGCAGAAGGTTTCAGTAGGGCCAAGGGAAGCATGGAAGTAATGATGAAAGAAACGGATCGATGATATCTGCTTGAGGGGGTGAGTCCCCCAGTTTCCGAAGAGATGGTAGACCCTGCCGGCAAAGGGCTTCCCGGGTTCGAGGGTCAGAGGGACATAGGATTCACCATAGGGGACATCCCCTTCCTCAGGGCCTTCTTCATTTTCGCCTGCAAAGTTCTTGCAGACCTGGACCTGCACCGGAAGCGGGAATCCATGCGGGTCGGTGAGCACTGCGGCTTCCAGCACCCCATAGGTGTTGCGGACATTGCAGATGATTTCACGGCTGATGGACCGAGGCTGACGGGGGGTTGAGAGAGAGGCTTTGAGGCTGACCTCATAACGCTGGTTGGGGTTGATCCAGCCTTCCTCAAAGGAACGAGGGCCTGCATAGATGGTGTCGATCAGGAAAAACCCTTTATTGCGCTGATACCCCCTGGAGATACCCCCTTCGAGATCAAAATGCACCTCATCCGATTGCAGTTCCCCTTCGACCAGGCCCTCGAGTTGTCCGGGAGACTGTGCTGAGAGCAGCACGAGCGCGAGACTGCGAACCTCTTTGCCCCCGGCAGGGTATTTCCGGGATGAACCAAAGGTTCCGCTGGCAATCTGTTCGCCGGTTCCGGCCGGCTTGCGCGGTTTCTCGAGAGTGAGATCCAGCACAGCGGCGGTGTATCCGGCTTCCTCGAAGGTGGATGGATTAAGAGAGCGGCCTGGAAGCGCCATCGGGCTTTTGATGCCACCTTTCCAGGAGAGCTCTGTGGCCGGCAGATTCCCCCGTGGAGTGACATTGAGGTTAATGAAAACACGCTGGCCATAGGCATAAAGAGCCAGCTCGATATCCCCGGAAATTCCATCCGATTTCAGGTCCCGAATATGGATCTCGTACATCTGAGTTCCAAAACTGTAGATGTTCACCCGCCCCGGCCCCCTCAGGGGTTTGCCATTGAGAAGCGGCTGAATCCCTTCCGGTGAGAGAAGATTCTTCCCATCCTGTTCGAAGCTGGAAAGGCGCGGGGTGTTCAGGTCAACCGACAGGACATAGGTTTGCCCTTCGATCAGCAGGAGGTCCCTGGCTGATGAGGCATAGCGAACATTGACAGTGCATTGGTCCCGGGTCGGAGCGAACGAATAAGCGGAGGCACAGACCCCCAGCAGGAGAATTCCGATCGATTTTTTCATGGGTGGGCAACCTTTCTCTGGTGGCAGAAAACGGAATCGATCCATCATACCTCAGGTGGCTGAATGAATTGAATGGATTTCCCCATCTCTGCACATATCAGCCTTTTTTTTGATAAACTTTGTTTTCCATGAGTTCAGGCAACGAAATCGCTTTGCTGATCCCGGCATACAATGCCGAATCGACACTCGGAGAAGTGCTCGAGAGTGTAAAACCCTGCTCTCTGCCGATTCTGGTGGTGAATGATGGTTCGACCGACCGCACTGAGGAAACAGCCAGGAAGCAGGAAGTCTGGCAGGTGGTCTCACACCCGGAAAACCGTGGAAAAGGGGCTGCCCTCAAGACCGGGTTTTCGATCGCCGCAGAGGCTGGATTCACCCATGTCCTGACATTCGATGCCGATGGCCAGCACCCTGTGGAATCCATTCCTCTGTTTCTGGAAACCTGCCAGCGGAACAATGAAGCGATACTGGTGGGCAACAGGTTCTCGGATGATACGATCGCGAATATGCCGCGAATCCGGCGGATATCCAATGGCCTGTCATCGGCATTGATCTCCTGGGCGGCGGGAACCTCGATACCGGATGCCCAGTGCGGGATGCGGATCTATCCTTTGTGGATATTCGAGACCATGCACCTGGAATCCGATGGGTACGCCCTTGAAACTGAAGTTCTGGTGAAAGCGGGAGGAAGGCAGATCGAGGTGGAAAATATACCGATCTCATGCCACTATCCGGCTGGGACAGCCACCAGCCGGTACCGGGCCTTGCGTGATTCCTGGCGGATTGGCTCGATCGTGGTACGCTGTCTTCTGGAGGACAGAAAACGAGCATGAAGTTCAAAGTGATCACCTTCGGGTGCCAGATGAATGTCTATGACACCGGAAGGATCGAACGTTACCTGGTCGCAGGCGGCCATGAGGCTGCACTGACCGAGGATATGGCGGATTTGCTGGTCATCAATACCTGTGCCATCCGGGATACCGCTGAATCGAGGGTCTATGGAACCCTGGGGAGGCTGGCTCAATTCAAAAGAGAGCGACCGGGGCGTCTGGTAGCGGTGGCCGGGTGCATGGCCCAGAAAGAAGGGGTGAAGATTCTCAAGCACTCCGGGGTTGTGGATGTGGTTGTCGGCACCATGGCTATCCCGCGCATCCCTTCCCTGATCGAAGCGGCGGCGGCTGGGTTAGGCCCTCAGGTCAATATCTCCCGTTCCGAAGAAGATCTTTTCGATGAGCCGGAATGGATCGAGAAATCCTTTTCGAACGAAGAGGGCGAAAGGCAAAGAATCCAGCGTTACCCCGCATTTATTTCCATCATGCAGGGGTGCAGCAAAGTCTGTTCATTCTGTGTGGTGCCTTACACACGCGGGAAAGAGGTCTGCCGCCCACCCGAGGATGTCATCGCTGAGTGCCACCGCCTGGTCCGGCAGGGAATCCGTGAAGTTACCCTGATCGGCCAGAATGTGGATTCATATCGTTATGAGGGAGTTGATTTCGCCGATCTGCTGCTGAGAGTCAGCCGAATCGAAGAACTTTCACGAATCCGTTTCACCACCTCGCACCCCAAGGATATGACCCCGAAATTGATCGACACTGTGGGGGAGTGTGCAAACATCTGCGAGAGTTTTCATTTCCCGCTTCAGTCCGGGTGCAACCGGATCCTCGATGCCATGAAACGCGACTACACAGTCGATGAGTATTTCGAAAAGCTGGAATATATCGAGAAGGTGTTTGGCTCTCGGGGTCAGGACCCGTTTGCGTATGGGATTTCAACTGACCTGATGGTTGGATTTGCCAACGAAACAGAGCAGGAATTCGAGGAGACACTGGAGGCTGTCCGCAGAGCGCGCTGGGACAGCGCCTTCATGTTCAAATATTCGCCGAGGGAAAGAACCGCCGCGTACCGTTGGGAAGACCGGGTTTCTGAAGAAGAGAAATCTGAGAGACTGGCACGGTTAATCGAACTCCAGGAATCCATCAGCCTGGCCCTGAACCGCCAGGCTGTCGGCCGTGTGGCCGAAGTGCTGGTTGAGGGCATCCCGGGATATGATCCCGAGCAGCCTCTCGAGCGCATCAAGGCCCGCACCCGGACGAATAAATCATTCAGCTTGAACCTTCCTGAAGATCCGGAAGGCATGCCCTCTGTGGGAGAAACAGCTTATGCCCTCGTCACCGACTGCAAGCCGGTCACTCTGCGGGGGGAATTTGTGGGGAGCGCAGTGACTGTCTGAGATCATGGCGAAATCATCGAACAAGCAGGACCATCTACTCCATGTCGCCGAAGAACTGGGTTATTCGAATGCACGCCGGCATATCTTTCTCTGCTGTGACCAGAGCAAAGACAAATGCTGCAACCGTGACCGCTCGATGGTTGCCTGGAAGTACCTCAAGAAGCGCCTGAAAGAGCTGGGGCTTTCCGAACAGGGGGGGATCAACCGGACCAAAGCGGATTGCCTTCGAATCTGTGAGCAGGGGCCGATCGCTCTGGTATATCCTGAAGGCGCCTGGTACCACTCCTGTGACCCCCCTGTCCTCGAAAGAATTATCCAGGAGCATCTGATCGGGGGAGAGCCGGTTCAGGAGTATCTGATTCTGGCGGCCCCCCTCTCAGCGGATGAATCGACATCCTGACCCATTCCGGATAGATTGATATCAGCCGTACATTTCGCCCGGTCTCACGGAAAGGTTGTTTCCATGCATTCCAGGAATCTCCTATCCCTCCTCATTCTTTCAGGACTCTGGCTTGCCGACTCGCATGCCTATGAGTTCACCTATGTCGGCCCATCCGGAAAACCCGGGTATATTTTTTTTACACAGGCCGGTTTCCCCAATGGCCTCCAGAGTGTGAACTGCGCCGACAACCCGATCATTCAGGGGGATAATGTGTATGCCCCGGATCTGTTGAGGGTGGGGAATGCCTGGCGTTGTTATTATGGAGGCTGGGCGACCTACGGCCAGGGGAATGACAAAATCTACCTGGGGATCAGTGATGACTTCGAACCCATCGGCAGCTGGTCACGGACCACCATCATCAGCAATGGAGTGTATGTTCATGTCAATGATCCAACTGTTGTCCAGGCTGGTCCGGGAGTCTGGCATATGCTGTTCACCGCTGCGCGTTTCATCGGGCAGGACTACCGTGACTGGATCAACTATGCGACCTCGAGTGATGGCCTGCAGTGGAGCCCCTCATCCGGATCGGTTTCAACAGAGATTGTCCTGAATGACCCTCTCAACATTGCTGGCGGCCCGATAACCGATATCGCACGCCCCAGCCTGGTCAAAGATGACGGCCTGTGGAGGCTCTGGTTCGATGGAAAAGTATCCAATGGCTCGATCCGTTCATATTATGCCGAGGGAACAGCGCCGGAACCTTTTGTGTTTACCCTCAAATATCGATACCTGGATGTGAATGGATTTCCTGGATTCATGGAGCCGGATGTGGTCAAACGGAAGGATGGCACATTCCTGGCGGTTATCCAGAGGAACTTCAATGACCTGTACATCGGAACCAGCTCCACCGGGCAGTCTTTTATATTGAAAAAAGCCCTGGATGCCGATCACCCCATGTTCAAACGAAAGTATGTGAGCAATCCCGGGCTGCTGTATGACCAGGTGATGGATAACCTGCTGGGGCTGAGTTTTGGAATGACCGATAACGATGGTTTGACAGACCACGATATCGGTTTCAGTTATCAGCAGTACATCATCGAGGTAGAAAGCCCTGGATCGGTGTGGCATGTGGATGCGGAGAGCCGCAGCCTGCAGGAGCAATCCATTTCTGTTGGTAACACGATCCAGTTTGAACAGGTCCGCCTGAAAGATCCCAATACAGCGATTGCCCTGTACAGCCAGGATTTTTCGAATGCAGCCAATGGGGACCGTTGGACCCTGAGGAATTTTCCGACACCAACACCCTCTTCAACACCTTCGGCCACACCCACCCCAACCCCGATTCTGGGACAGGTGGAGCACTGGAGCCTTTCGCATTAGGTTGTTCAATCGAGCAGCCTGCGGATGAGCGCCTTGTCGAGGCGATGGAGGGAGAAGAGCCTTTCTCCCTTGCAGGTGACGGTCTGGATGATCGGCGCTTCTCGAAGAATGGTTTCAACCTGCTGATTGAAATCGGAATAACGGCTGCCGATGATCACGAAGATATTGTTTTTTTCAGAAAGCAGGTTGGGATCGATAAAAAAACGCATGGCGCGGATCCCTTCCGGCACCGGAGTCCACCCTTCAGGACCTGCATGATAGACCGGAGAGTTCCCACCCAGCAGCAGAAGAATATCCCCTGCATGAGCCACCCTTGACAAAGCGGGATTGAGCAGGTGCATGGAGACCCCCAGGTAGTCGAGATCGAAGCCGGCACGTTGAGCTCCTGAGGTTCCGCCGATGAGGGGAGAGTAATAACACAGATTATAGGGATAGATGCGGATTGAAGGCAGCAGCACAAGCAGCAACATCGGGCTGAACAGGGCCATCCGGATCGATGCATGGAATGGCTTCAACAACCGCAGCTCGATCCATCGCCACCAGCACAGGATCTCATCGGCAACCAGGACCACCCAGGGGATCATGGCGGGCAGCAGCAGGCGAATCCCATCAAACCGTGGGACATCGGGCATGGAACTGATCACAAGCGGGATCAGCATGGCGCCCCAGAACAGGCCTTCTTCCTGAGCGGGAAGCATCGAAGATGGCATCCGCCGAAGCGGAGCCTGAAAGCCCGCTCGTGCCTGTGAATCAAAGGCATAACTCTGCCGGAACGAAAGGCCTGCGAGCACCAGGCGCCGCACTGCCTTTATCAGGATGGGGAGAGTGAGCCACATTGGCAGGGCGACCAGGCAGAACCCCCATGGATAATGCCAGGGGGGCGAATTCCCTTCCCCATACACAGTCCCAAAATAGAGGACCGCGATTTTGACATGATGCGTGGTGAAATGGATGAACTGATTGAACGCTTCCGGGAAGTTGAGCCACAAAGGCGGCCAGAGGAAGATGGCCAGGCCCGCTGCCAATCCAGCCAGAAGCAGCCCTGAGGCGAGATCAGTTCCTGCCTGCGGATTGAAGAAGATTTGGCCCTTGCGTGTCCGCTCGAGATTCAGCAGGAGGATCCAGAAGATCAGGACAACCACCAGATAAAAACCCTGAATTTTGGTGAGGAATGACAAAACCACCAGGATAAAAATCCACATCAGATTCCCCGCACGCCTGCCCCAGCCGAGAAAAGCGATAACTGCCATGCCATAGAGAGCGGCGATCAGCCCATCGATGCCGAAACGGACCCCATGGACAAGGAAGCGCGGGCTTCCCAGAAAAAGACAAACTCCGAACAGACCTCCAATTCTTCCAAGGCGGGTTTTCAGAAAACCATACATCACTGCCAGTGAGAGTGATGTAAAAAATTCAACAAACAACCGGCAGGACCCGAGTTCGCCAAAAGAGTTTTTGAACAGGGCATGACAGAACCCGCCGCCGATCTCCATCAGGGGTGGGTGGCGGCTCGCATCGGGAAAAAAGATCTGCCAGTTGAGCAGGCTGGGGGCTGGCTGGCCATTCCACCAGGAGGCCAGCCAATAGCTCCAGGGCATGGCACGGTTATAAAAAAGCCAGGAATCCCAGTATGGGCCGAAGCCGGTCCCGATGGTAATCAACAACCAGAAAATACCCCCACCCAGGATCAGGGTATCGAAGTGGAGAAGGAAAAGGCGAATCCAATTGAACATACAGGCAGTCCCCAAGGGACAAGCGAATTGGAACGGTTCACTGGTTTCCAGTCAACCGGGAGCCGAAAGATGACTACATCCCTCATATTATTTCGTATAAGATATGAACCATGAGGAGCCAGTGATCGATGCACCTTTCTGATGGTGTTCTTCCAGTTGGGACTGTGGTGGCCGGGTATATTGTGGCGGGGGCAGGACTGGCAGCCAGTCTGCGTTCGTTGAAATCGGATGACATGCCCCGTGTGGCGGTCATGAGCGCCTCTTTTTTTGTGGCCTCGCTGATTCATGTTCGACTTGGCGCCGCAGTGAGTGTCCACCTTCTGCTGCATGGCCTGGTGGGAATCATTCTGGGAGTCCAAGCGCTTCCAGCCATTGCAGTGGGGCTGATTCTTCAGGCCCTTCAGTTCGGGCATGGGGGGATCCTCACCTGGGGGGTCAACACGTGCATCATGGGGCTGCCGGCTGTGGCACTCGGACTGATGTACCGAAAGGTTTCCCGTGGACACACAGCTTTCTGGAAAGCCTCGATCGGCGGGGTGACAGCAGGCGGCGCAGTCCTGGTTTCAGCCATTCTGGCCGCACTGGCTCTGATGACAGCAGGTGAATCCTTCCACCAGGTGGCCTGGGCGCTGGTGGTTGCCCATATACCGATTATCTTCATCGAGGGAGTGGTGACTGCTTTTGTGGTTTCTTTCCTCCTGAAAGTCAAGCCGGAGATGCTGCAATGAAACTTGCCAGAGCGGTTCTACCTGTTCTTTCTGCCGGGTTACTGATGTATTCAATGAGCGAATCCTTCGGACATGGTGTGAATGGGGAGCTGACCATCGAAACCATCGAGGTGCGGGTGGATGCCCATTACAGCGGCGGGGATCCCATGGCCGGGCAGCCCTGGTGGATCGTGAATGCCTCAGACAGTGTCATCCTTTCTGGAACGACAGATGCTCAGGGAGCCTTGTTTTTTTCACCTGATCTCAGACTTCCGCATCGTTTGATTGTCAAGGATGCGATGGGGCATCGTCTGCGCATGTCGATCGATCCCGCCAGCTTGAGCCAGGCGCTGGAGCTGGGGCATGTCAAGCCGGGTTCCAGCATGCTGGCGGCTTCACAGAAACCGGAGGCGGCAGCGGCTGATTCCGTAGCCCTGCCAGGGGATAAAACGCCCTGGATGGCGATAATCTCCGGGATCGGATACATCCTCGGTTTGGCATCCATCGGGAACTGGTGGCTCAAAAACCATGAGCGCAAGACAAAATCCACATGAATCCTGAACCCTCGAAGGGATTGTTGTTCATCCAGAGATGGAACCCCGCCTGCCGCTTCCTGGGCTGCCTGTGCCTGATCCTGTCCCAGGCGTTCCTGAGCCACCTGTTTTGCGCCCTGGCGGGGTGTGTGCTTGCCCTCCTGCTGAGCCTGGCGGCAGGTTTTTCCATCCGCCAGGTCTGGTGCAAGGTGAGGTGGCTGCTTCTCTTTCTCGCTCCCTTGTTTGTGCTGATTCCAGTCCACCTGTCATGGGAGGAGGTGCATGGTTTTACAGTTGGCTTTCAAGCGCAACGGTTGGCAGAGGCAGGCCTGGTTGTGGCTCGTGCGCTGGGAGTTGCAATGCTCCTGTTCCCCATGATGGCCGACACATCGTTTCCCCGGATGCTGGGATCCCTGAGGCAGATCGGGCTTTCCAGCCGGCTGGTGAATCTGGCGATGTTCACTCACCGTTACACCTGTGTTTACCTGCAGCAGGTGCACCGGATGCACACAGCCCTCAAGTCTCGTGGATTCATCCCACGCTTCAATCTGGATTCCCTGCGTGTCATTGCGGTCCAGGTCGGGATGCTGCTGGTCACCTCATTCGACCAGGCGGAAAGAGTCCTGATGGCCATGAAAGCACGAGGGTATCAGGGGACTTTCCCGCCTGGAGAAGCCCAGGCATTCTTGCCAATGGACTGGCTGAAGTGTGCCCTGTTTTTATTCCTCGGGCTGGTCCTGGTTTCGATTGACCGGAGGGTGTTTTGAGAACCTTTGCCGCGTATCAGCTGACATACACTTATCCGGATGGGACACCTGGATTGAATGGAGTGAACCTGGAGATCGAATCCGGGCAGCGTGTGGGCCTGATCGGTCCGAATGGAGCCGGAAAAACGACCCTCCTTCTGCTGGCGGATGCACTGATCCAACCCTCGGGAGGACGCCTCGAAGTGCTGGGCATGCCGGTTCATTGCAATGGGGACCCCAGCCACCTTCGCAGAAAAATCGGGTTCCTGTTCCAGAATCCGGAAGACCAGCTGTTCTGCACCAATGTTCTCGAGGAGGTTTTATTCGGCCCTCTGCAGATGGGGCTGGCACGGCATGAAGCGCAGGAAATGGCTGGCCAGGCACTCGCTCATGTCGGACTTCATGGATATGAAAAACGCATCCCGCAGCATCTTTCCGGCGGCGAGAAGCGCAAAGTGGCGCTCGCTTCTGTTCTGGCCACACGGCCCGAGCTGCTGCTGTTCGATGAACCGACCAATGACCTCGATCCACGAGGGCGCCGGGAGATAATCAAGCTGCTGAAAGAAACCCCAGTCACTCAGATCATTGCCACGCATGATTATGAAATCATTCTGGAACTGTGTGACCAGGTGGTCCTGATGAACCATGGGCAGGTCATCACCACCGGTACGCCCCATAAAATCCTGATGGACCGCGAACTCCTCGAAAGGAATGATCTGGATCAGCCTCCCTGGCTGCCCTGCTGGCTGGAACATCTGGCCTGATCCACTCCTTCCAGGTTCCCTGCCCGCCTTAAAGACTCTGCGAAGGCTCCGATATCTGCTGCTGCTGCTGCTGTTTAAGGAGTTCTCCGGGGAGCTGCTGGACAAACTCCGGGGTGATCCGATGCAGTGAAAACAGACGTTCCCCATTGAATGCCACAGTTGCCAGAGCAGGGAGTTTATCAAGGACGAGATGCGCCTCCGGGCCGAGATCCCCATAACGGCTGCTGAGGATCGCGAATACTGAACGTTTCTCGAAGGATATTTCTCTCAGCATTTTGAAATCCACCGGAAACAGGCCCGGGGGAATGGGAGGCCAGCCCTCCGGGCCTTTTTCATAAACCAGGGCATTGCATCCGGCGAGCAGCAGGACATCCCCCTCACGAGCGACCTTCTGAAGGGTGGGATTGAGGAGGTGCATTGATACTCCCAGATACTCGAGGTCAAACCCCTTTTCTCTCGCGCCTGAAACCCCTCCGATGAGTGGGGAAAAATAGACCAGGTTGAAGGGGTAGATCCGGATCGAGGGAAGCAGGATCAGCACCGTCACTCCCAGAAGAATCAACCTCCGGTAAGGGAAGCGGACTCTGGCTTTGACAGCTTCTTCAAAGCATCCAAACCACCAGGCCAGCTCCTGGGCTGCCAGCAGGAACATGGGGCCATAGGCCGGCAGCAGCAGGCGAACCTCATCATATTTGGGAGCGAAGGGGAGCGAACTGACCAGGAGGGGAGTGAGGAACCCCATCCACAACAGGGGATCCACAGGACTTGGGTGGTGTGTTTTCCCGGAGCACCGGTTCCACGCCTTCCGAACAGCTCTTGAGAGAATGAGCAGAACCGGCAAGGGAGGCAGAGCCAGGACTGTGTACAGCCAGGGGTAATGCCAGGGGGGGATGGAATCCCCTTTGTACAGGGTCCCGAAATAAAGCACAGGGACATTGCTGTGGCGTGTGATAAAACGGATATAGCGATAAAGCCCATCCGGAAAATCAATCCACAGAGCCGGCCAGGCCAGAAAAGCGGCCAGCAGGGCCAGCAGAACCACCCCACCGGCGCTGAGGCACTGAAAAAAAGCGGCTTGGCACCTGGACGCCACAGGTTCAGCGGAGCGGGCCTTCCAGCTGCACACCGCTACCCACACCCCCAGGATCGGGATCAGATAAAAGGACTGAAGTTTTGTGAGAAATCCCAGAGTGAGAATGAACCAGATCCACGCCTTTCCCTGCCAGCCGCGGTCCCACAGCCGGAAGGAAAGCAAAGCCAGCCCATAAATCGAGGCCACCAGCCCATCGATGTTCAGAAGAACCGCATGAACCCAGAAGCGCGGGCAGCCCGCAAGCAATGCCAACCCACTCAGAGCGAGCATCCCGCCCACACGGCTTCGGAGAAAGAGATAAAAGGCCCCGCACCACAAGGCCGAAAAACAGATGATGATCAGGCGGCAGGACCCCAGATGGCCAAGCAGAGGGTGGAAAAAGGCATGGAAGAAACCTGCCCCATAGACCATCAGGGGGGGGTGCATGTCCTCTTCGGGGAAATAAGCCCGAAAGTCCGAAAGAGGTGGGACC
>JAANMX010003171.1_pt1 | contig 14956 bp, 13 predicted proteins | sample 7279681 | NCBI WGS metagenome assembly JAANMX01 (sample SAMN14094542, study PRJNA606508) | bioreactor metagenome | isolation source: A lab-scale SPAN reactor treating ammonium-rich wastewater day 351 | place: Ireland: Galway | collected 2018-01-01
ATCTTGAATTCTTCGGGATATGGCTGCTTTGTCATGGCACCTCCTATTGGGCCTCAGGTTTGAGGCTCGAAGGTGTCTAGTTCAGCCGGGTCGATTCACCTGTAGAGTTCGAACAGCGACATTCCCAACGGCTCAAAAGTGTCTAGGGAATCCGGGGCGATTCACCTGAAAGCCTTTCAACGTTGCAGACAGTCCACGGGACGACGAACAAAGCAGGGAAAAGAGAAACTTCGCGCTTCCAAGCATTCAAGGAATTCTTCATTCCACGACTCGCACGACAAGAAAGTCTGGCGGTTGCATACGAAGAGGCCACTGTCCGCAAAATTGATGCCGAAGGTGAGAAGCTTGTGCAGGAGGCAGCGAAACTTGCGGCAGAAAGGGACCTTGCAAAACAACAAGAACTCCGTGCTTTTTGTGAGACGGTGGAAAAGTCTTTTGGTGGGGATGACCCCCCACATGTCTTAGCCTTAAAGCTTGCAAAGCTCTTAGAAATCAACCCCGAAATCGCCAATCAACTCGACAAAGTTCAAGGGATTCTCCAAGGTCTTGATAGAAACAAGGGGTGTCGCATTCTCATTGAGCCCCCTTCGGAGTTCGACACCTAACCCCACCAATTGATAGGACGTGCCCCGGCGGTCCGGGTCACGCCTCTCATCTCAAACGTTGAATCTCCATTTCTGCAATTGAGTCATGGCAGTTTCCGGTCGGTTGCGGCCATCCCCTCACCACCACCGCACCACCCCCGCCGCTGCCGCCCCCAGCACCACCACCAGCAAAAACGGCAGCCGCACCCACAAGGCCAGCGCGGCCACCGCCAATGCTGCCAGGCGGGCATCGATCACCAGGGCGGTGCCCGCAGCAAACGTATTCATCACCGTCAGCGCCGACAGCAGAGCCACGGTGATCGCACCGGCCACGCGGGTCATGCGCGGGTTTTGCAGCCAGCGGGCGGGCACGGCGTAGCCCGCGAGTTTGGTGAGGTAGGTCGCGGCGCAAGCCAGCACGATGGCGGTCCAGAGCGTCATGGCGCGGCCTCCTCGCGCACGGAAGGCGCATCCGGGCTGCGCACCCACCAGCCCCAGGCGGCGCCCACCACGGCCGCCAGCAAAATGGGCAGGCCCGGTGGCACCAGCGGCACGGTCAGGGCGGTGACCACGCCGCACACCACCGCCAGCGCCACGGGTTCGCGCTGTTGCAGGCGCGGCCACAGCAGGGCCAGGAAGGCGGCTACGGCGGCGCCGTCCAGGCCCCAGCGGCGCGGGTCGCCCAGGGCGTCGCCCAGCACGGCGCCGAGCAGGGTGAACAGGTTCCAGAGCACGAACACGCCGATGCCCGCCGTCCAGAAGCCGCGCCGCTGCTCATCCGGCGCCTGCTGGCCTGCGGCGGTGGCGGCGGATTCGTCGATGGTGAGCTGCGCGGCCACGGCCTTGCGCCAGCCGGTGGGGGCGATCATGGCGTTGAGCTGCATGCCGTAGACCGCGTTGCGCACGCCCAGCAGTGCGGCGGCGCCCAGGGCCGCCGAGCCCGCGCCGCCGCCCGCGATGACCCCGATGAAGGCGAACTGCGATCCGCCCGTGAACATGAGCAGGCTCAGCGCCATGGCCTGCCACACGGTGAGCCCGGCGGCCACGGCCAAGGCGCCAAACGAGATGCCGTAGAGGCCGGTGGCGACGGCAATCGACAGGCCCATGCGGATGGCGGGGGTCCAGGTGGAGGGGCGCAGGGTGGGTGGGGAGGATTCCATGGAATTCAATTTTGATAGCTAGCAACGCTTATCAGTAAAGCGCGGGAGGCCAAAAACACTCAAAACATTCAGCGGGTAGGCTGCGGCGGGCTGTGGGCGCAGGCGGTGTCAGGCGGCCCAACGACGCAATGCCCTGAGGCCCGTCTTGGAGTTCAGAGCACTATGCACCTGCGGCTTTTAGGTTCATATTGCGAACGCATTTTCAAAAAAGGTGGATATCTGATGTTCTTTCCTGCCCTCGTGGGCTTGCTGGGTCTGGTGGGAGTGGCGGTCTTTTTCTGGGTGCACAACGGTCCGGGGTCCGGCCGCCCCTTCGGCAACCGGGTGGCTGCCCACATCGGCATTCCCAAAAACGTCTTTTACGCGCTGCTCGAAAATGGCGTCGAAGGCTCGTCTCGTGAATTGCTGGCATCTCTTCAGCGGTCGAAACTGGGCCTGGAGGAGGCGGGCGTCAAGCTCGGTCCTGCGCTGGGCAGAGGGCTTGCGCGCCTCGAACGGCGATTTGGCACCCAGGACAGTTACGACCGAGCCAAGCCCATTGTTGCCAGACTTGTCGCGGCAGCCGAAGAGCAGTGACATAGCAACCCCAACGCCATCCGCTGGCCGCGCCCATCCGTACAGGGATGGGCAGCATCGCTTGACCCTGCGACGGGGAAAGCACAAAACCACTCATGTTTTGATAGCTTGCAGCGCTTGCTTCAAAAGGCTTTCAAACACAAATAGCTCCGAATTGCTTATGGAACAAGCGCCAGCCGCTCCTGATTCAGGAGCTTATGGATTCAGTGCGCCTTGTCCCAGTTCGGCCCCACGCCCACCTCGGCCAGCAGCGGCACCTTGAGCGCAGCCACATCGGCCATCAGGCGCGGGATGTGGCTGCGCAGCCAGTCCACCTCGCCCTCGGGCAGCTCGAACACCAGTTCGTCGTGCACCTGCATGATCATCTTGATGCCGGGCTTGTGTGCGTCCAGTTCTTTCTGCACGGCCACCATGGCCATCTTGATGAGGTCGGCCGCCGTGCCCTGCATGGGGGCGTTGATGGCGGCGCGTTCGGCACCGGCGCGGCGCGGGCCGCTCGCGGCGATTTCGGGCAGGTACAGGCGGCGGCCGAACACCGTCTCGACGTAGCCCATGGACCGGGCAGCGGCCTTGGTTTCGTCCATGTACTGCTTCACGCCGGGGTAGCGCTGAAAGTAACGGTCGATGTAGGCGGCGGCGGCCTTGGTTTCTATCCCTAAGTTTTTTGCCAGGCCAAAGCTGCTCATGCCGTAGATCAGGCCGAAGTTGATGACCTTGGCGTAGCGGCGCTGCTCGCTGCTCACCTGGTCCAGCGCCACGCCAAACACCTCGGCGGCGGTGGCGCGGTGCACGTCCAGCCCGGCGTGGAAGGCATGCAACAGAGCGTGGTCGCCGCTGATGTGGGCCATGATGCGCAGCTCGATCTGGCTGTAGTCGGCGCTGGCAATCACACAGCCGGGCGGCGCCACAAAGGCCTCGCGCACGCGCCGGCCCTCGGCCGTGCGGATGGGGATGTTCTGCAGGTTGGGGTCGTTGCTCGACAGCCGCCCGGTAACGGCCACGGCCTGCGCGTAGTGCGTGTGCACGCGGCCGGTGCGCGGGTGGGCCAGTTGGGCCAGCTTGTCGGTATAGGTGCCTTTGAGTTTGACCAGGCTGCGGTGCTCCAGCAGCTTGGCGGGCAGGGGGTAGTCCTCGGCCAGCTTTTCCAGCACTTCTTCGTCGGTGCTGCGCGCGCCGGTGGCGGTTTTCTTCACCACGGGCATGCCCAGCTTGTCGAAGAAGATTTCGCCGAGCTGCTTGGGGCTGCTGAGGTTGAAGGGCTGGCCGGCGATCTCATAGGCTTCGGTCTCCAGCTGCAGGATGCGTTGGCCCAGCTCGTGGCTCTGCTGCGCGAGCGTGGGCGCGTCGATGAGCACGCCGTTGCGCTCGATGCGGTAGAGCGCCTCGCTGCTGGCGATTTCCAGTTCGTAGATGAAGCGCAGCTTGTCGTCGGCCTGCAAGAGCGGCCACAGCGCCAGGTGCACGTCCAGCGTCTGGTCCGAGTCTTCGCAGGAATAGGCCGCCGCCTTGTCCACCGGCACCTGGGCGAACGGGATCTGGTGCGCGCCCTTGCCGCACAGGTCTTCGTAGCTGATGCCGGTGCGGCCCGTGTGGCGCTCGGCCAGGCTGGACAGGCCGTGGGGCTTGTGCACTTCGAGCACGTAGCTCTGCAGCATGGTGTCGTGCACATAGCCCTGCACTTCGATGCCGTGGTTGGCGAACACATGGCGGTCGTATTTGACGTGCTGGCCCAGCTTGTGGTGCTTGCCGTCTTCCAGCCAGGGCTTAAGGCGCGCCAGCACCTCGTCGCGCGGCAGTTGCGCGGGGGCATCCGGCCCGGCGTGGGCCAGCGGAATGTAGGCGGCCTCGCCGGGCTGCACGCTGAAACTGATGCCCACGATTTCGGCGCGCATTTCGTCGAGCGACGTGGTCTCGGTGTCCAGCGCCACCAGCTCAGCCTTTTGCAGGCGCTGCAGCCAGTGGTCGAAGTCGGTCCAGTTGAGAACGGTGTCGTACACCACCGTGCGGTGCTGCGCGGCCTCGGCCACGGGGCTGGCGGAATGGTCGGCAAACAGGTCGCCGCTTTCGCCGGGCATGGCGACGATGGGCGCGGGCGCGGCGGCAGTGGCCTCGCCCGCCAGCGTGCGCGCCAGGCCCTTGAAGCCGTAGGTGTCGCAGAAGGCCATGAGCGGCGCGGTCTGGGGCTGGCCGATGCGGATGGCGTCCAGCGCGGGCATGCCGGGCACCCAGCCGTTCAGGTCGCAGTCGGTCTTGATGGTGAGCAGCTGGCGGCTGGTGGGCAGCCAGTCGATGGCCTTGCGCAGGTTCTCACCCACGGCGCCCTTGACCTCGCCGGCCCGCGCCACCAGGGCGTCCACCGAGCCGTATTCCTGCAACAGCTTCACGGCGGTCTTGGGGCCCACCTTGTGCACGCCGGGCACGTTGTCCACCTGGTCGCCCACCAGCATCTGGTAGTCCAGCATCAGGCGGGCGGGCACGCCAAATTCGGCCTCCACCCCGGCCAGGTCGCGCACCTTGCCGCTCATGGTGTCGATGATGGAAATGTGTTCGTTCACCAGCTGGGCCAGGTCCTTGTCGCCGCTGGAGATGACCACGTCGATGCCCTGGCGCGCGGCCGCCACGGCCAGGGTGCCGATCACGTCGTCGGCCTCCACGCCGGGCACGTCGAGCACCGGCCAGCCCATGAGACGCACCACTTCGTGGATGGGCGCGATCTGGCTGCGCAGGTCGTCGGGCATGGGGCTGCGCTGCGCCTTGTATTCGGGGTAGAGCGCGTCGCGGAAGGTGGGGCCCTTGGCGTCAAACACGCAGGCCGCGTAGGTGCAGGGGACGTCCTTCAGGAGCTTCTGCATCATGTTGATGATGATGCGAATGGCACCGGTCTTTTGCACCGTGCCGTCGGGCAGGGTGGTGCTCATGGCTTCGCCGCCCGCGAAGAAGGCGCGGTAGAGGTAGCTGGAGCCGTCCACCAGCAGCAGGGTCTTTTTGTCGCTCATGCGGCGATTGTCACAGGAAGCCGCTGCCGCAGGGCGCCCCTGTCGCCGCCATGCCCATGCCTGCATTGCGGCGCCTGAAAACCGGCAAAATATCCGGCACAGCGCCCTGCCCCACGGCGGCTTCCACCTGAAAGGTCATCCCATGAAAAAACTGCTTGCCTTGCTGATCGGCGCGGCGTCCACGCTGGCCCTTGCCGCGCCGGAGTTCAAGAACGTGCCCGCGCCGCTGCAAAAGTCCCTGGCCCACCATGGGCTGAAAACGGCTCAGCTCGACAACGGCGTGCTGCGGCTGCAGATGGACAAGCCCGAAGTCTCCGAGCTGGTGTATTCCACCTTCATCTACCACGGCTTCTGCGCCGAGCAATGGCGCAGCCCGGAGCGCTTTGCCGGCGTGCCGCTCAGCCGGGTGGAACTGCTCAACACCAACAGCACCCAGGGCTACGCCTTCGAGGTGCGCGGCGATGTCTGCGTGCAGATGGGGCAGATGGGCAAGAACTACCGCACCCTCATCGGCCAGCACACGGTCAAGTGCGACGGCGGCACCTGCCCCCGCCCCTGACGCACGGCAAAACTGCGTCAGCCGGGAAAGCCCGCTGCCCTGCACTGGACGCTTGGTGTTCAATGCTTGCACTCTTTTCACTGCACGAGGAATGCACCGTTGAAAACCCTCCCAAAAATCGCACTGGGCACGCTGGCGGCCCTGGTGGTTGCCGGCACGGCCGGCTGGTTCAGCCTGGACAAGGAAACGCGCGGCCTGCTCAAGACCGTGCCCACCAACCGCGACCTGCTGTTCTGGAGCGTGCCGCAGCGCGACGCCGCCTTCCGCGCGCTCGACCGCATCCCGCTGCTGGCCAAGTGGCGGGTGGTGCAGCCCAGCGGCACGCCGCGCGCCCTGCCCCCCGGGCCACCACTGGCCTTGCCACTGGACCTGGACGCCTACATGGCCGGCCAGCGCAGCAGCGCGATTCTCATCGTGCAGGGAGGCAAGCTGCGCGTGGAGCGCTACGGCCTGGATTTCGGCCAGGATGGCCGCTGGACGAGTTTTTCCGTGGCCAAGTCGTTCACCTCCACCCTGGTGGGCGCCGCGCTCAAAGACGGCCACATCAAGAGCATGGACGACAAGGTGAGCGACTACATCACCGGCATGAAGGGCTCGGCCTACGATGATGTGAGCATTCGCCAGCTGCTCACCATGACCTCGGGCGTGCGCTGGAACGAGGACTACGGCGACCCCAATGCCGACGTCGCCAAGTTCAACAACCACCAGCCCGAAGCCGGCGTGCCCGCCATCGTCAGCTACCTGCGCGGTCTGCCGCGCCAGGCCCCGGCGGGCGAGCGCTGGCTCTACAGCACGGGCGAAACCAACCTGGTGGGCATCCTCGTGAGCGAGGCCACGAAGAAGCCGCTGGCGCAGTACCTGGAAGAAAAGATCTGGAAACCCGCAGGCATGGAGCAGCAGGCCACCTGGATTCTGAGCAAGACGGGCCAGGAGATCAGCGGCTGCTGCATCCAGGCGGCGGCACGCGACTACGCGCGCATGGGGCAGTTCATTCTGGAGGGCGCCAAGGTGCAGGGCCAGGGCATCCTGCCCGAAGGCTGGCTGCAGGACGCCACCACCAAGCGCGCGGACATCGGCAAGCCCGGGCGCGGCTACGGCTACCAGTGGTGGACCTATGACGACGGCAGCTTTGCCGCGCGCGGCATCTTCGGCCAGGGCATCTTCATCGACCCGAAGCGCCAGCTGGTGATTGCCTCCAACGCCAACTGGGCCGGGGGCGCCAGCTCGCCCAAGGAGAGCGAGGCGCGCGAGGCCTTCTACCAGGCGGTGCAGAAGGCCGTGGACGCAGAGGCCGCAACGGCCCGATAGGCCGCGCCACGGCGGGCGGCCCGCACGCCCGCCGTGGCACGCCGCCTACAATCGCGCCATGCGCGCCGTTCACTCCCTTTTGCTGCTGGCCCTGGCCAGTACGCCCGTCCTTGCCCAGAATACCAACCAAAATGCCACTCAAGCCATGCCAGATGGGCGCGAGCAGCTACCTAAAAGTGAGCAACAACCCGACCGCCTGAACCAGCGCACCGAGCGCATCCGCGTCGAAGACGGTGGCAGCCGCGTGGACGAGTTGCGCGTGGGCGGCCAGACGCAGAGCATCACCGTGCAGCCCAAGGTGGGCAACCTGCCTGAGTACGAGCTGCAGCCCTCCGACGGCGTGCGCAACCGCGCGCGCAATGGCGCCGAGTCCACCACGGGCGCCCGTGTGTGGAATGTGATGAAGTTCTGACCCCCCTTTCTCTGCGCCCCGCTGCTGCGGGTGCCGCCCCCTGCTGTAATCCCGCCCTTTTCCCGTTCAGACCGATGGCCGTTTTCACACAAGTCTCCGACACCGAGGCGCGCGAATTGCTGCGCCGCCTGCAACTGGGCACGCTGCACGCGCTGCGTGGCATCGAGGGCGGCATCGAGAACACCAATTACTTCGTCACCTGCGACGAGGGTGAGTACGTGCTCACGCTGTTCGAGCGCCTCACGGCCGAACAGCTGCCCTTCTACCTCTACCTGATGAAGCACCTGGCGCACAAGGGCATCCCCGTGCCCGACCCGCGCGCCGACAAGGCTGGCGACATCCTGCACACCGTGTGCGGCAAACCGGCCGCCGTGGTCAACCGCCTGGCGGGCCGCAGCCAGTTGGCTCCCGAGGCGGTGCACTGCGCCGCCGTGGGCGACATGCTGGCGCGCATGCACCTGGCCGGACGTGACTACGACCGCCACCAGCCCAACCTGCGCGGCCTGCCCTGGTGGAACGAGACCGTGCCCGTGGTGCTGCCGCACATCGGCCCGGACGCTGCTGCGCTGTTGCGCGCCGAGCTGGCCTACCAGAACCACATCGCCGCCAGCCCGGCCTACGCCGCGCTGCCGCGCGGCCCGGTGCATGCCGACCTGTTCCGCGACAACGTGATGTTCGAGGGCGAGCAGCTCACGGGCTTCTTCGACTTCTATTTCGCCGGGGTGGACACCTTTTTGTTCGACCTGGCCGTGTGCCTGAACGACTGGTGCATCGACCTACCCACCGGCCGCCACGATGCCGAGCGCGCCACCGCCATGCTGGGCGCCTACCAGGCCGTGCGGCCTTTGACGGCCGCCGAGCGTGCGCTGCTGCCCGCCATGGCGCGTGCGGGCGCGCTGCGCTTCTGGATCTCGCGGCTGTGGGACTTTTACCTGCCGCGCGAGGCCTCGATGCTCACGCCGCACGACCCCACGCACTTCGAGCGCGTGCTGCGCCAGCGCATCGAGCACCCTGTCACCCTCTGACCACCCAGACGCCTTACCATAGGCGCCTACATGAAACTACGCATCGTCCCCCCCCGCACCGGCATCACCTGGGTGCGCAGCGGCATCTTCGTCTTTCGTCGCCAGCCCCTGGCGATGGCAGCGCTGTTCTTCATGACCATGGCGGCCATGTCGCTGGTGTCTGTCTTGCCGCTGATCGGCCCGGCACTGGCGCTCATGCTCCTGCCCTCGGCCACGCTGGCCATGATGGTGGCCTCGGCCGAGGCGGTGCAAGGGCGGTTTCCGACACCGGCCGTGCTGCTGGTGGCGTTTCGCACCGGCCGCCAGCGCCTGAACCACATGCTGCAGCTGGGCGCACTGTATGCGGTCGGTTTCCTGGGGGTGATTGCCCTTTCGGCCCTGTTCGACGGCGGCCAGTTCGCGCAGGTGTACCTGGGCGGCGCCCCGCTCACCCAGGAGACCGTGGAAAACAGCGACTTCCAGCTCGCCATGTGGGTCGCCATGGTGCTGTACCTGCCGCTGTCGCTGCTGTTCTGGCATGCGCCGGGCCTGGTGCACTGGCATGGCGTGCCGCCGGTCAAAAGCCTGTTCTTCAGCATCGTGGCGTGCGCGCGCAACTTTGGCGCCTTTCTCGTCTATGGGCTGGGCTGGCTGGTGGTGTTTGCCATTGGTGGCGTGCTGGTCAGTCTGTTGTCCGGGCTGCTGGCCGTGGTGGGCGTGCTGCCACCCGGCAACGCCCCGGCGGCCATGGGCGGCATCATGGTGGGCCTGGCAATGATCATGGCCACCATGATGTTCAGTTCGATCGTCTTTACCTTCCGCGACTGTTTCGAGCCCCCGGAACAGCCCGGCGCGAAAGCCCCTGATGACGACGCCACGCCCCCTCTTCCCGCCGAACCCGACTGAACGCCCGGCCACCAGCCTGCAGCGGCGCCACCTGGTGCAGGCCGCTGCCGCCTGGACCACGGCGGGCGCCTGGCATGCCGCGCTGGCCCAGCCCCCGAGCCGCATGGTGGAGCTGCGCGGCGACATTCTGCGCAACGGCCAGCGCATCACCCGCGCGGACTCCGTGGGGGCAGGCGACCGGATCGAGACCGGCCCGGGCTCCAGCGCCGTGTTCACCGTGGGTGACAGCGCCTTTCTGGTGCGCGAAAACACCCGCCTGGTGCTGGAAGGCGAAGGCCCCACCGCTGTGCGGCTGCTGCGCCTGCTCTCGGGCGCGGTGGCCAGCGTGTGGAGCCGTGGCACCGACCGCCAGGTCGTCACACCCACGATGACGGCCGGCATCCGGGGCACGGGGGTGTATGCCGAGGTGTTCGCGGCCCAGGACTTCCGCAGCTATTTCTGCAACTGCTACGGCACCGTGGACGTTGCGGCGGGCACCGACAAGGTGGTCAGCGAATCGAGCTACCACCAGTCCTACTGGGCCGAGGCCAGCCCGCGCAATGGGCGCACCCTGTTTCCCGCCGAAGCCATCAACCACACCGACGAAGAGATGGAAATGCTCGCAGCGCTGCTGCAGCAGCGCACCGCCTGGCAGATCAGCGGCGTGAAGGGCCCCAAGGACGGGCGCGGCCAGCAATACCGCCCCTACCGCTATCGCCCTGCGTCGGCGCCCACCGCCCCGGCGGCTCCGGAAGCTCCTGCCCGGGCCGCCCCCACCCCGGCAGCCCCCGAACCGCATTACAGCCCCAACTGACAACGCCCCCACGGGCCGGAAGGCCTGCAGGGGCGTTGAGGGGGCTACCTGCGCCACCCCTGCCCGAGGCAGGCGCAGCGCGGGTCAGGCTACTCAGCTACCAATACGGCCGCCGTCGTTCTTGGTGATGACGATCGTGGCCGAACGCGGGCGCTTGCCGGCGCCGTAGCCGGCGTTGGCAGGCCACTGGCTCTGGTACTTGGTGGCATCGCCAATATTGGCCATGGCCGTGCCTTCGCCCGGGTGCTGGATGTTCACAAAGATGGCCTTGCCGTCGGGCGTTTCGGCCAGACCGGTGATCTCGCTGCCCTTGGGGCCGACCAGAAAGCGCTTGAGCGTGCTCTCGGTGGCGGCCTTGCCCACGGGGGTGACGATGTCCAGCTTGCTGCCGTCGGCCTTGGTGTAGCTCAGCGTCTTCTTGGCACCGTCGCCCACACTGCCCGGCATGGCGGCCAGCATCATGCAGTTGGTGACATCGGTGTAGGCACCGTCGTCGGTCTGGATCCAGCAGATGCCGGTGGCCTTGCTGAACACCAGGCCGTCGGGGCTGGAGAAGTCCTGATCCGCCGTGAGGGCCGAGATGTTGACCAGGGACTTGTCGGCACCGGCCTCGGCGCCAAACAGGTACACGTCCCAGGTGAAGGCCGACACGGTGGCGCCTTCCTTCATGCGCACCAGGTGGCCGTTAGGGTTGCCGTTTTGCTTGCTGGCGCCCTTCATGTCGGTGTAGGCGCGCGGGTTGGCCGCGTCGGGCAGGTACTGGCTGCCCGTGGGGTCGATGCTGCGGTTGCTATTGTTGGTCAGCGTGAAGTAGATCTCGCCGTTGGCGGGGTTCACTGCGTTCCACTCGGGGCGGTCCATCTTGGTGGCGCCCACGGCGTCGGCGGCCAGGCGGGTGTTGATGGCGATGTCGGCGGCATCGGCAAAACCGTAGGCGGCGTAGCCCGCGATGGCGGCATTGGCCAGCGACAGCTCGACCCAGGTGCCGGTGCCGTCGGCGTTGAACTTGGCCACGTAGAGCTTGCCGCTGTCGAGGTACTTGTCGCCCACGGCCATGCGGTCGGCGGCGTTGGCGTCTGCAGCGCTCCACAGCGCGGTGGAAACAAACTTGTAGATGTATTCACCGCGCGAGTCGTCGCCCATGTACACGGACAGCGGCTTGCCTGCTTCGACCTTGCCGAAGGCCGCGCTCTCGTGCGCGAAGCGACCCAGCGCGGTGCGCTTCTTGGCCATGCGGGTCTTGTCATAGGCGTCGATCTCGACGATGTAGCCCATGCCGTTCATCTCGTTGCGATAGTCGTCGCTGCCGTTGGCCGACGCACCGGTCTTGCTGTTGTTCCAGCGCTGGTACTTGTCGTCGGCACCGCCGGTTTCCCAGCCGTGGCGCGATGCGGCGCCCTGGTTGCGGCCGTAGCGCTTGAGCGAGGTCACACTCTTGTCGTTGCCGCGCGCGGCATCGTCGGTAGCGCCGCGCGTGAAGTAGCCAAACCAGTTCTCTTCACCGGTCAGGAAGGTGCCCCAGGGCGTCTTGCCCGTGCCGCAGTTGTTCAGCGTGCCGCGGGTGCGGGTGCCGTCGGGCGAGTACTTGGTGATCATCTGCGCATGGCCACGGGCCGGGCCGGCGATCTCGATCGGGCTCAGGGCCGTGAGGCGGAAGTTCAGCGCGGAGCTGGGCGCATAGCCCCACTTGTCGGCCGTCTTGGCCACTTCGATCACGGCGATGCCGTGGATATCGACTTCCTTGTCCACTTCCGCCGCAGGGCGGGGCAGCGTGGACTTGCCGCCATCGGCGTGCAGGAAGAACGAGGACAGCTTCTCGTCGGTGGTGGCCTCGTGGTTGATGGCGAGCAGGCCGCGCTCGGTGGCGCTGTCGTTGCGCTTGCCGTCGGTGCCCAGGCCAAACCATTCCATGCCGTCATGGTGGTCGCCGGCGCGCTTGTCGAAATCGCCGTCGGTGCCGTCGTTCTTGTAGGCGGCCACGCCTGCGGCCAGGGGGTCGCCCAGCGCAAACAGCACGCTGGCGGTGTAGCCCGCAGGCACGCTCACCACGTCGGCCAGGCTCTTGGGCACGGCGGCAAAGCCCAGCAGCGTCTCGGTCGGAACCACCGGGTCGTCACTGCCGCCACAGGCACTCACGCCAAAACCGGCCAGCATGGCCGTGCCCACGGTGCCCACGCTGCCGCGCAGCAGGCCCCGGCGTGAAAGGCGCGCACCCAGCACCGATTCAAAGGTGGGGTTGGCGGACGTGTTGGAGTTCTCGTCGTTGAAGTCGATGGCCTGCGTGGGCTCGCCGCGATGGGTCATGGGTGTCCTCGGTGGGGTTGTGGTTGCTAACCCGCTGAGCGTAGGAACCGGGCATGACAGTGCCATGAAGAGTGCATGACGGCACCGTGACACGCTCTTTCGGCCCTTCCCTGCGCAACCGTCAAAGCCCTGCAATGCTATTGTTTTAATAGCTATCAGCGTAAGACCCTATGGGCCCGATGACCCATTTGTCATTTCAACGGAATGGCGTTCATCCACCGCCGTGCAGCGCCCACGCCACAGCCGTCTGGCGCCAGCCCCGGGGTGCCTACAGAATCGGCGCTCCAACGCACCGTCTTCTGACCCGCAGCACCGGCATGTCCCCCCGCACACCACCGCGCAGCACCGCTCCCGCCAAGTCCGGCCGCTGGCTGCTCACCCTGTTCGCCCTGCCCTTCGCGGCAGTCGGCATCGGCATGCTGCTGCTGAGCGTGCTGCCCACCCTGCACGACTGGACGCGCATGCAATCCTGGCAGCCGGTGCAAGCCACCCTGCTGTCTGCCCGGCTCAACGTGCATTCGGGCAAGTCGCGCACCTACAGCGTCTCGGCCCGCTACCGCTTCGAGATGGCGGGCCGGGTGGTGGAAGGCCAGCGCGTGGCCATCACGGAAGGTGCCGACAACATTGGCGACTTTCAGCAGCGCCTGGGCACGCGGCTGGAGCAGGCCCTGGCCCGGGGCCAGACGGTGCGCGCCTGGGCCGACCCGGCCAACCCGTCTGACGCGGTGATCGACCGCAGCCTGCGTGGCGGGCTGCTCGCCTTCAAGATGGTGTTTGTGCTGGTGTTCGGCGCTGTGGGCATCGGCCTGTTGGTGTTCACCTGGCGCAGCCGCCCGGAGACCACAGCCCCGTCCGGCAACGCAGACCCCAGCCCCTGGCTGGCGCGGCGCGAATGGGCGCACAACCAGATCCGCTCGAACAAGCGGCTGGAAGTCATGGTGGCCTGGGGCTTCGCCACCGTCTGGAACCTCTTTGCCTGGCCCGTGACTGCCGCCAGCCTGCCGCAGCATCTGCGCCAAGGCAACACCATCGCCACCGTCGCCCTGGGCGCCTTTGTGGCCGCAGGCCTGGGCCTGCTGGCGTGGGCCGTGCGCGCCACCCGCGATGCGCGCCGCTTTGGCGACCTGCGCCTGGTGCTGGACCCCTTCCCCGGCGCCATTGGCGGCGACTTCGGCGCCACGCTGGACCTGCCCACCGTGCCCTGGCAGGGCGACCAGCGCTTTCTGGTCACCCTGCGCTGCATTCAGCACTACCGCAGCCGCTCGGCGGGCGAGAACAGCACCGAGGCACGCGAGCAAACCGTGTGGCAGACCGAAGGCATGGCCCAGGTGGAGCCGCACGGCAGCGGCAGCCGGCTGCGCTTTCGTTTCGCGGTGCCGGGCGGCCTGCCCGCCGCCGAAGCCCCGGCGAACGACTACCACGCCTGGCGCCTGCGGGTGGAAAGCACCGGGTCCGACCTCGGCCTGGACCGCAGCTTTGACGTGCCGGTGTACGCCACCGGCGCCAGCGCCCACCACCTCATTCCCGACGCTGCCCAGCACCCGGCCCTGCAGCCCCTGCGCGAAGCGCAGATCGACGAAATCAGCGACCTGGAGGCCATCGCGGGCGGGGTGCGGCTCTACCAGCCCTATGCCCGGGGGTGGCGCACACACCTGCCGCTGGCACTGACGGGCGGCGCCTTAGCGGGCATCGGGCTGTTTGCCGGTGCCAAAGGCGCGCCCCTGCTCTTCCCCATTGTCTTCGGCACCCTGGGCGGCGCGCTGCTGCTCTATGCCCTGTTTTGCCTCACCAACAGCCTGCGCGTGGACCTGGGCACGCGCGGCCTGCGCACCGAGCGCCGCATCCTGGGCCTGATGCTGCGCTGGCGCCAGGTGCCCCCGCAGGACATCGCCCGCCTGCGCCTGAAGGAAAGCTACACCACCCAGGCAGGCACCCGAAGCACCACGTATTACCGCGTGCAGGTGGAACTGCGCAACGGCCAGGCCATCACCGTGGCCGACAGCCTGCGCGGGCGCGAGACGGCCGAGCACTTGCTGCGCACGCTAGCAGAGCTCACGGGGTACATGCGGGGGTGAGGCACCCCCGCCTTTCGCTACCGAATTAGGAGCATCTAATGCTTTATATGTAAGCGCAGAACGCTCATTTAGTCATGAATTTCTGCCTTCTAGGTAGCCAGGGTTTCCAAGCGATATCTCGGTAACCGCTGAGAAGCGGTTCAAGATCATGGGTACACATGGCTTCGAAACCGTCACGGTCTAGGGCGTGTTAACACTAATGTCGATCATGGCGATTGCGCCGGACAATCTCGGACATGGAGATCACGCCCGAACAATTCGCCACCATTGAGCACTGCC
>JAANMX010003175.1_pt1 | contig 14932 bp, 14 predicted proteins | sample 7279681 | NCBI WGS metagenome assembly JAANMX01 (sample SAMN14094542, study PRJNA606508) | bioreactor metagenome | isolation source: A lab-scale SPAN reactor treating ammonium-rich wastewater day 351 | place: Ireland: Galway | collected 2018-01-01
CGGCGCCGCCGCCATGGCCCACGCCGCTCACTGACCGCCACCCCAGCAAAAACAACCAACATCAAGGGCGGCCCATAAGGCCGCCCTTTCTCTTTGCGGGCTCTTCGTTTGATTCTTCTTTATTCCAAGAGGCTTTATGATACGCAGCGCCTGTCGCCGATATTGACGGCGGCTCGTAGCATCAGACGCAAGGCAACAAACTTCGGCGCTTGGGGGCCGACTTGACGCACTATCTTTCGACACGGGGAGAGAATCAGAAACTCGGTTTCTCTGATGTGATGCTGGCCGGACTCGCACGGGACGGCGGTCTCTATGTGCCGGAGGTCTGGCCGCAGTTGCAGCCCGATACGATTGCTGGCTTTTTCGGCCGGCCGTACTCGGAGGTGGCCGTGGAGGTGATCCGGCCATTCGTGGCTGGAGATATCGCCGATGCCGACCTCGGCCGCATGGCCAACGAGGCTTATGCAACGTTCCGGCACCCCGCTGTGGTACCTCTCGATCAGATCGGCCCGCAACAGTTCATGCTGGAGCTGTTTCATGGTCCAACGCTCGCGTTCAAGGACGTGGCGATGCAGTTGCTGTCGCGGCTGATGGACCATGTTCTGGCGAAACGCGGCCAACGCACGACCATCGTCGTGGCCACTTCGGGTGACACCGGTGGCGCGGCGGTGGATGCATTCGCCGACCGCGCGAATGTCGATTTGATCGCCTTGTTCCCGGACGGCCGCATTTCCGAAGTGCAGCGGCGCATGATGACGACCACGGCCGCGCCGAATGTTCATGCGCTCGCGGTCAAGGGCACCTTCGACGACTGCCAGGCGATCGTGAAAGGCCTGTTCAACAATCACCGCTTCCGCGACGAGGTTTCGCTCTCGGGAGTCAACTCGATCAACTGGGCGCGGATCGTTGCGCAGGTGGTGTATTACTTCACCTCGGCGGTCGCGCTCGGCGCGCCGGCGCGGGACGTTGATTTTACCGTGCCGACCGGTAATTTCGGCGACATCTTCGCCGGTTACGTCGCAAAGCGCATGGGGTTGCCGGTACGCCGGCTGCGGATCGCCGCCAACGTCAATGATATTCTGCCGCGCACGCTGAAGACTGGCATCTATGAGGTGCGCGAGGTCTGCGCGAGTTCCTCACCGTCGATGGACATTCAGGTATCGTCGAACTTCGAACGGCTGTTGTTCGAGGCGACAGGGCGCGATGCCACGCAGGTGCGCGCGCTGATGGCCTCGCTGCAGCAGTCGGGCCGTTTCACGCTACCGGACTCGGTGCTGGCGGCGATGCGTCGCGATTTCGATGCCGAACGTGCCGACGAAACAGAAACCGCCGCCACGATACGCACGGCATGGCGCGAAGCCGGAGATCTGCTTGATCCGCATACGGCTGTTGCCCTGACAGTGGCCGATCGTGAAACGACTGGCTCGCGCGTTCCCAACATTGTGCTCGCCACCGCCCATGCCGCGAAGTTTCCTGACGCGGTTGAGGCGGCCTGCGGCGTAAGGCCGCCCTTGCCGGCATGGCTCGACGGCTTGATGACCCGGCCCGAGCGGATCACGGTCGTGAACAACGATCAGGCTGAAATCGAACGGTTCGTGCTGTCCGTCAGCCGCGCCGCCAAGCACGGAGTTGCCGGATGAGTGTCGATGTGACGAAGCTGTCGTCCGGCCTCACGGTCATTACTGACGATATGCCGCATCTGGAAACCGCCGCGCTGGGCGTGTGGACCGGAGTCGGCGGCCGCGACGAGAAGCCGAACGAGCACGGCATCTCTCATCTTCTCGAACATATGGCGTTCAAGGGCACCACTACGCGTTCGTCGCGGGAGATCGCCGAGGAAGTCGAGGCCGTCGGCGGCGATCTCAACGCCGCGACCGGTGTCGAGACGACGGCTTATTACGCGCGGGTGATGAAGGCCGACGTCCCGCTCGCGCTCGATGTGCTGAGCGACATCCTGTCCAACCCGATCTTCGACGCAAAGGAACTCGAATGCGAGAAGGGTGTCATCGAGCAGGAAATCGGTGCGGCGCAGGACACGCCTGACGACGTCGTTTTCGAGCAACTCAACGAGCTCTGCTATCCCGACCAGCCGATCGGGCGTTCGCTGCTCGGAACGCCCGAGACGCTGGAGCGATTCAACAGCGATATGCTGCATGGTTACCTCAAGACGCATTATCGCGGGCCGGACATGGTGGTGGCGGCGGCGGGTGCGGTCGAGCACGGGATGGTTGTTGCCGAGGTCGAGCGCCGCTTTGCCGGTTTCGATGCCGCGCCGCCTCCGCAGCCGGCGGCGGCGACATTCGGCCAGGGCGGCTCCAGGGTGGTGCATCGCGACCTGGAACAGGCGCATCTGACGTTGGCGCTCGAAGGGGTGCCGCAGACGGATGGCTCGCTGTTTTCCCTCCAGGTGTTCACCAGTGTTCTTGGGGGCGGCATGTCCTCGCGGCTGTTTCAGGAAGTTCGTGAGAAGCGCGGTCTGTGCTACTCGATCTATACTTTCCATGCGCCCTATGCCGATACCGGCCTGTTCGGGCTTTACACCGGCACCGATCCGAGCGACGCGCCCGAAATGATGGAAGTCGTCGTCGACGTCATTAGCGAAGCCGTGGAAACGCTGACGGAAGCTGAAATCGCGCGCGCGAAAGCGCAGATGAAAGCTGGCCTGCTGATGGCGCTGGAGAGTTGCAGCGCCCGCGCCGAACAATTGGCCCGCCATATGCTCGTTTATGGACGGCCCCAGAGCGTCGGGGAATTGATGGCCAGGATCGACGCCGTCAGCGTCGAATCAACGCGTGATGCGGCGCGCGGCCTCCTTGCGCGCAGCCGTCCCGCGGTCGTTGCGCTCGGCAGCGGAAGGGGGCTGGACACCGCGGTCGCTTTTGCGGAAGGATTGGCGCAGTCGAAGGCCCGGATCCTGCTCCACTAAATCTTTTCCGGCGAAGCGGATATCGGTTCGCCGAAAGGAAATGCGACCAGACGTTCACTGCCTGAGCGTGGTCCGATTCAACTGGTCAGATCAGAATCTGAGAACCATATCCTGAATCCGTCAGAAGCGTGATTCGAGCGGGAAACTGTTGGGGGTTCGGGGTCGAGGAACGACCATGGCTCTGTTTCGTCTGTCGTCCAGCGTGCCTGCGCTTGCGCCCAGGGGGTACGGTCTTTTCCTGCGTGCGCCCGAGATGTCCGATTTCCTGCAATGGAGACAGCTTCGCGAGTGCAGCCGCGCCTATCTGACCCCATGGGAGCCGATCTGGCCCGCCGACGACCTCACCCGCGCCGGATTTCGGCGGAGGTTACGCCGCTACGCCGAGGATATCGCTGACGACAGGTCCTATCCGTTCATTGTGTTCCGCGAATCCGACGGCGTCATGTTGGGTGGGATCACGCTCGCCAATGTTCGTCGCGGAATCGCGCAGGCAGGCACCATCGGATACTGGATAGGCCAGCCCTATGCGGGGCAGGGCTACATGACCGCAGCTCTGCGGGTGCTGCTTCCGGTCCTGTTCGGCGAACTGAATCTGCATCGCATCGAGGCTGCCTGCATTCCCAGCAATGCACCGTCCATCCGCGTGCTGGACAAGTGCGGCTTCACGCGGGAGGGATTGGCGCGCCGCTATCTTCGCATCAACGGAATCTGGCAGGATCACCTGCTGTTCGGCATGCTCCACGATGATCTCCAGAGCTATAGCGTTTTCGAGCGAAGTGGATGCCGGTTCGCATGAAGAAAACGCGTCAGAACAAGATCATAGAGCCTCGCTTCTGATTCAATCAGAAGCGGAAAGGCTCTGGAGCATCTTCGGGCAAAGTGGATGCCGGTTCGCCGCAGAAAATGCGACTAGACAGTGATCTTTAGTGCATGGTCCGATTCAACTTGATCGGATCAAGTTCCGAAGTGTTTCGGACGAATCGGTGCTTATCCTCGGGCCAACCAATGGGGCAGCTTCGCCTCGATAACGCGATAGCGACTTTGGTTTGCCACCTTCGGCTTGTTATAAGACCGCGCGTGAGAACCAACGATCGGATGATGACGTGAAATGCTTGATGTTGCTGATACTACGGACGTGGGCGAGCGGGGGGCCATCCGGCGCTTGGGTTGCTTTCCCTGGCGGCGCTTTCTCCTGGGTCGATTTCCCTCGCGGCTGGTGTCCATCGTCGCGGTCTGTTGCGTGACTGCCGCTTTGCCGGCGCAATCGCAGTCACTCGGCGATCGTTTCAAGGGCATGTTCGGCATCAAATCGCAGCCGGAGCAGACAGCCCCGGTACCCGGCGATACGGCTTCTGCGCCCGACTACCTGACCTGTCCGTCCGTCGCCATCCGTTCCGGCGCATCGACCTACTCCGTCGGCGAGTCGGGCAAGCCGGCGACAGGCGCCGATGTCCGCTATCAGGCGACGATCCGCGACACCGCGCGAGAATGCGATTACAACTCCGAGACGCAACAAATCTCGGTCAAGGTCGGTATCCGGGGGCGGGTCATCGTGGGGCCGGCGGGGGCGCCACCGACCGTGGAGGTGCCGTTGCGCGTCGCTGTGGTCGAGGACGGTATTACCCCGAAGACGGTCGCCACCAACGCTTATACGATTACCGTGAGCCTGTCGGGAAACGGCGGCGGGGTTTATAGCTTCGTGTCCGACGACCTCTCCTATCCGGCCCCGCAGGGCGCGGCCGCCGATCGCTACGTGTTCTACGTCGGGTTCGATCCGCAGGCGCTGAAACCCGAACCGCGCTCGAACCACAGGCGACAGCGATAGAGCCCTTCTGCTTCTGGCGGAAGCAAGCGGGCTGCCGGTCTTGATCCGACGTGTTGTCCTCCGCACGTACCGGTATAGCGGAGATAACTGAAAAGCAGCGGCTGCGTTGCGCTCGCCTCATAAGGCAGGGTTGACCTGCGCAGGCGATTGTTCAGCACGCCACAGTCGTTGCGATCGTCGTCACGCGCGCGCTGATGACGTCGCTGGTTGCTCGCCGGCACGGCTTACGAAACAAAAAAGCTTGCGAAACAAAAAGCCGGCACGAGCGGTTCTCGCACCGGCTTTTGTTGTGCTTGGACGAATTTAGAGCCCGCTTCTGATAGAATCAGAAGCGGGCTCTATGATTTTGATTTGACGTGTTTTCTTCGCGCGAATCGGCGTCCGCTTCGCTTGAAAACGCTCTAGTTGAGCTTGGAGCGAACTTCGCTGACGCCCTGAGCGAGCAACTCGTCGGCAAGCTGACCCCTCACCGAGTTCGACAGGATGGACGAAGCAGCGGCGACAGCGGCGTCAGCCGCGGCCGCGCGGACATCCGCGATAGCCTGGGCTTCGGCCGAGGCGATCTTGCCTTCCGCACTCTTGGTGCGGCGCGCGACGAAATCCTCCATCTTGGCCTTCGCTTCGGCAGCGATGCGCTCGGCTTCGGCTTTGGCCGAAGCGATGATGTCCTGCGCCTCGCGCTCGGCGCTTGCATGACGGGCTTTGTAATCGGCCAGCAGCTTGGCGGCTTCATCCTTGAGGCGGCGCGCGTCGTCCAGTTCGTTCTTGATGCGCGCGCTGCGACGATCGAGCGCCGACAGCACCGTGCGGTGAACGCCCACATAGGCGAAGACACCCATCAGGAGGAGGAAGGCTATGGCAACCCAGGTTTCCGGTGCGGCAAACATGGTCCCGTCATCCCTTCATCGAGGCTTCGACGGCGCTGTCGACGAGCTTGGAGTCGGGTGTTGCGCCGGTCAGTTGCTGGACGATCGCCGTTGCCGCATCGCTTGCGATGCCGCGGACGTTGCTCATCGCCGCCGAGCGCGTGGAGGCGATGGTTTTCTCGGCATCGGCGAGCTTGACGGACAACCGTTCCTCAAGCGCCTTGCGTTCGGCTTCCGCGGCCGCATTCAGTTTTTCGCGCGTCTCGTTGCCGATCGCCTGCGCCCGGGCGCGCGCCGCGGCGAGTTCGGCCTCATAGGCCTTCAACGCGGCGTCGGAGTCGTCCTTCAGCTTTTGCGCGTGTGCGAGGTCGCCCTTGATCGTGTTCTCTCGGTCGTCGATGGTCTGGCGGACGCGCGGCAAGGCCAGTCGCGATGAGATCAGATAGAGCGCGACGAACGCGATCGTGAGCGAAACCAGCTGAGACGCGAACGTCTCCTTCTGGAACGGCGGGAACGGGGCCTTGTGGCCACCATCGGCTTCGGTGTGGGCCGTCGCACCGTGTGCGTTGCCATGACTTTCAGCCACGGGCTTCTCCTCTGCGGTTGATCGGGACCCGGTTTTCCAGGTCCCGTCAGCCGGTCAGTGATCTTAAAGTGCGAACAGCAACAGCAGGGCGATCAGCAGCGAAAAGATGCCGAGCGCTTCCGTCACCGCGAAGCCGAAAATCAGGTTGCCGAACTGGCCCTGGGCGGCCGAAGGATTGCGCACAGCGGCGGCAAGATAGTTGCCGAAAATGATGCCCACGCCGGCGCCGGCGCCACCCATGCCGATGCAGGCAATACCAGCGCCAATGTACTTCGCGGCAATCGGATCCATGAAACAAACTCCTTGCTGAGGCTGTGAGAGTGACTTTGGAGGGCGACCGGTCCTAGTGACCAGGATGGATTGCATCGTTGATGTAGATGCAGGTGAGGATCGTGAAGACGTAGGCTTGAAGGAATGCGACCAGCAGTTCGAGCGCGGTGAGCGCCACGACCAGCGCCAGCGGCAGCACGGCGCCGAAAACGCCGACGATTCCCATGGCCCCTAGCATGGTGACGAAGCTTGCGAACACCTTCAGCGTGATGTGGCCGGCGAGCATGTTGGCGAACAGACGCACGCTGTGCGAGACCGGCCGGGACAGGAACGAGATCACCTCGATCGTCACCACCAGAGGCAGAATCACGACCGGAATGCCCGACGGCACGAACAGCTTGAAGAATCTCAGGCCGTTTTTGTAGAAGCCATAGATCAGCACCGTGAAGAAGACCAGGAATGCCAGCGCGGCGGTGACGATGATGTGGCTCGAGATCGTGAAGGTGTAGGGGATGATGCCGACGAGGTTTGAGACGGTCACCAGCATGAAGATCGAGAACACGAAGGGAAAGAACTTCATGCCCTCCTTGCCGGCGGTGGTGCGTATGGTGTCGGCGACGAATTCGTAGCTGATCTCGGCGATCGATTGCATCCGTCCGGGGACGAGCCTGCGGCCGGTTCCCAGCATCAGAAGCGATGTCAGCGCGACGGCGAGAAACATGTAGGCGGAGGAATTGGTGAAGGCGATTTCCTGGCCGCCGATATGGCCGATCGTAAAGATTGGCTCGATGTTGAACTGGTGGATCGGGTCCATCATCCGCGTGTAACTTTCAGTCTGCCGGAAAGCCGGCGTTCAAGCAACTCAGTCACCCCGACGGCCATCCGTCATCGGTCATTCTGTTCGGGAATCACGCCCGCCGACCGCATCACGTTGATCACGCCGGCGGCGAAGCCAAGCAGGAAAAACACGATCAGCCCCCAGGGCGAGGTCGACAGCAAGCGGTCTACTCCCCAGCCTATCAACGCCCCGACCACAACGCCCGCGATCAACTCCGAGGACAGGCGGAAACCGCGCGCCATCGCAGAGGCTCTGGCAGCTCCGTCCCCGCTTCCATCACCGGATTGGTCAGTCTCGTTCCGGCCGGGTCCACGAAGCCTGGACAGCCGCTGATCGAGATTTCCGAGCCTTTCGGAAAGCGCAGCCTCGTCGGGAGCCGAATGCTCGCGATCTCCGTGCCCACCGCTGTTTTTGTCCGTGCCGTCAGACATGTCCTCGACACCCGACATAACGCCGCGATCTTCAGGAAATAACGCCCGTTACCCTCAAAAGCCGCGCGGACCATACTGACGGCCCAAGGTCAAGTCAAGATTGCGTCGTAAGAGACTAGGGTGTTGAATTGGCTGGGTTTATTGTGGAAAATCAACCCGGCTGCGCCGAGTTGCCGCGCTGCGAAAGCGGCTTTCGCGCAGCGGCGGCCTGATTCTGGCGAGGCGGACGCGCCAGCAGGCGCATGAAAGCCCGCGGCCGGAGACCTCACGGGGGCGTCTGGTCTTGTGACGCAATCCTGTATCCGAGCCCTTCGGCAAACGCTCAGCGCCTTTCTTTGATCGTATAGATATATACTATCACCGGCATAATCCCGCGCATCTCCTGCTCTCACTGTTGCTTGTTGCCGCGGCAGGGGAGTTTGGGATGGGCACGGATCGAAATCGGCGGCCGACGCGTTGAAATAGGGGCGTCGCGTTATGGGGCGAATTGACCCCACACAAAGCGTCCGCCTGGTGAAAGCGGATTTCGGTCTTCGACGGAGCAGAGAGCATGGACGCAACGCTGCCGCTCAAACTATTGCGGATTTCCGCAATCACCGCGATGCTCTTTAGTCTGGCTTCGCCGACGCTCGGGCAGGCGTCCGAGGCGGGAAAAGCACGCTATACGCTCATGCCGATGAGCGGCGGCTTCGTCAGGTTGGACACGCTGACCGGCGTGGTCTCTCACTGCGAGGATAAAGGCTCCGGCTGGGCGTGCTATGCATTGCCTGAAGAGCATGCTGCGCTGGACAAGGAAATCGGCCGGTTACAGGCGGAAAACGAAGCATTGAAGGCGCAACTCGCTGTCCGTGAGCCGACCGGTAAGACCGGGAAGGCTTTGCCCGGGCAGGGGGCGACGGGGTCGGGCGAGTCGGGGGCGGCTGCACCAAAAGCTGACGAACCGAAATCCGCCGAGGCCAACCGCAACAGCATCGAAGTTCCGCTGCCGAGCGATCGCGATGTCGGCCGCTTGATGTCATTCGTTGAGCGCGCCTGGCGGCGGCTGATGGAGATGGCGAGCCGCATCGAGCACGATCCGCCGGGAAGGATCTGAGCCGCGCGGCGGTCCGCGGCCAGAGCCCTTTCGCTTCTGATGGGATCAGAAGCGAGGATCCATGACGTTGGTTCGACGCTTTTTGTTCACGCGAAAAGATCATCCGCTTCGCTCAAAACGCCATCGCGCGATCGTCATCAGGTGCGCGCCATGCCGTGCATCCCGCGTGTCCAACTCTGCTTGGATGTTTGCGAACCTGCACGAATCAGATTATACACGTATAAGTTGTGGTAACGCGCCTCTCGCTAGAGCGGGATGAGGGAAAGTGTGGGGCGGTTCTTCGCTCGTATCCGTTCTAAAGCGTTGGAATCGATCGTTCATGATCCTGGATCGACCCGGTCCAAAGCATCGTGATCTCAGCGTTTTCCAGCGAAGCATGTCCTCGGGCTTGACCCGGGGATGGAATCCGGTTCGCGTGAAGAAAACGCGTCAAAACTAAAGACTCTTTGGTGGGGAAGCGGATGGGGAAACTTCTGTCCTTTGTTTCGGATCTCTCGGTTTTCATCCTCGACGATGATCCGTCGGTCCGTGAAACGCTGGTCCTCCTCTTGAAGATCGAGGGTTATGCGGCGCAAGGCTTTGGCGACGGTACATCGTTCCTTGAAGCGGTTCGCAACGCGTCCCCAGCCTGTGTCATTCTCGACCTGAATCTTCCCGGCGACTCAGGATTTGATGTCCTGCGCAGGCTCGCCGACCAACGGGTGACCGCGCCGATCCTCGTGATCTCGGGCGCTGCCGACATTTCAATGGCTGTCGCGGCCATGAAGTACGGCGCGCTCGATTTCCTGGAGAAGCCTTTTTCCTCCGATGTCATCATTGAACGGGTTCGCGCCGCGGTGAAGGTATGGAGAGAGGCTAGAGGGAGCGAGCGGGACGGCTTCGCCAACTTTCCCGGCCGCCATCTGCTGACCGGCCGTGAGCGCGAGGTTCTGTCTCAAGTAGCCAGGGGCGCCTCGAACAAGGAGGCGGGGAGAAGACTCGGCATCAGTCCGCGTACGGTCGAGGTGCACCGCGCGCGGATTATGGACAAGCTCGGGGCCAAGAATACGGCCGACCTGATTCGGATCGTGTTCTCCGAGGGGAGCGCATGGCGGGGACTTTCCGCTTCATAGAGATTCTCTCGCTTCTGACGGAATCAGAAGCGGGGCCGTTCATTCGGCTTATAGCGGTTTCATCAAGCGATGGGCCGCCGATCAGACGGACAGAGACCCGCGCAAAGATAGCGCATCGCGAACCAGACGCGTCCGTGTTTTCGTCGAAACGAATGCGTTCCGGCAGCTATTCGGCTGCCATTGATTTGGCCTGTAGCGGCAGACCGAGACGTTCCCACACCTGAAGCAGCGCTTCGGCCAATTGATCAACCAACGCGTCGTCATGGTACGGCGAAGGCGTGATCCGCAGCCGCTCCATTCCCTTGGCGACGGTCGGATAGTTGATCGGCTGGATATAGATGTTGTGTTCGTGCAGCAGCATGTCGGAAGCCTGCTTGCAGCGCTCGGGATCTCCGACGAAAACCGGAACGATGTGTGTTGAACTCACCATCACCGGCAGACCGGCCGCGATCAGGCTGGCCTTGGTGCGCGCCGCCCGCTCCTGATGGCGTTCGCGCTCCCAGGTCGATGATTTGAGATGCCTGATTGCGGCGGTCGCCGCGGAGCAGATCGCGGGCGGTAGCGAGGTGGTAAAGATGAAGCCCGGCGCATAGGAACGCACGGCATCGATGATCTCGGATCTGCCTGCGATATAGCCGCCGAGGCAGCCGAAGGCCTTGGCGAGCGTGCCTTCGAGAACGTCGATGCGGTGCATGACGCCTTCGCGCTCCGCGATGCCGCCGCCGCGCGGGCCATACATGCCGACGGCGTGCACCTCGTCGACATAGGTCATGGCGCCGTAGCGCTCGGCGAGGTCGCAGATCTTCGCAAGCGGTGCGATATCGCCATCCATCGAATAAAGACTTTCGCAGGCGATCAGCTTCGGGCGCTCCGGGGGGGCGGCGCGAAGCAGTTCCTCGAGATGGGCCAGATCGTTGTGACGGAAAACCACGCGTTCACAGCCGGACTGGCGGATGCCTTCGATCATCGAATTGTGGTTGAGCGCGTCGGAGAGGATCAGGCAGTCGGGAATCAGCTTGGCGAGCGTCGAAATACCGGTCTGGTTGGATACATAGCCGGACGTGAACACGAGCGCCGCCGGCTTGCCATGCAGATCGGCCAGTTCCTGTTCGAGCTGGACCAGCGGATGATGGGTTCCGGCGATGTTGCGGGTGCCGCCGGCGCCGGTGCCGACCCGGGTCGCGGTCTCGACCATGGCCCCGACCACCTTCGGATGCTGACCCATGCCGAGATAGTCGTTGGAACACCAGATGATGACGTTGCGCGGTCCCTTGGGCGTGTGCAGCGTGGCGTAGGGGAACCGGCCGGCGATGCGCTCGAGATCCGCGAAAACACGGTAGCGCCGCTCGTCATGAAGGCGATCCAGCGCGTTACTGAAGAACTTGCTATAATCCATGACAACATCCGGATAAAAGCCCGGGACGCCGGACCGATCATAGTCTTTTTAGAGCCTTTCCAGCGGGGCTGTCGAGCCGGAATCCGCAAAAGCGTCAATCTGAGGGTTAAAAATCGCCGTTAATTTGCTCTGCCGCAAATGATGTCGGGGGTCGGGCGACCCTGTTAACCGCCTAAGCGCTCGTGCGAAGTCACTGCGAGCCAATAACGCGCGTCGCTCCGAAAGCTGGCAGTCTTCGCGATCAGATTAGATCAGCTCAGCGATGCGGCAGGCGCCTTCACCCCATCCAGCGGCGAACTCATGCCGAGGCGGTCAAGCAATGCCGCGTCGCGCAGGGTCGCCGGGTTCCTGGTGGTCAGCAAAACATCGCCGATGAAAATGGAGTTGGCGCCGGCCACGAAGCACAGCGCCTGCAGTTCATCGGTCATGTACTGCCGCCCCGCCGAAAGCCGCACCACGCTTTTTGGCATCATGATTCGCGCGACCGCGATCATGCGCACCAGCGCGATCGGATCCGGCCGGTCGGCTGTGTCGTTGACCGGTACGCCCCGGACCTCGTTCCACAGGTTGATGGGAACGCTTTCGGGATGCTCGGCCAGATTGGCCAGCAATATCAACATGCCGAGGCGATCGCCGATCTGCTCGCCCATGCCGATGATGCCGCCGCAGCAGAGCTTCAGCCCGGCCTCGCGCGCACAAGCGAGCGTCTCGATGCGATCCTGCATGGTGCGGGTGGTGATGATCTTGCCGTAGAATTCCGGGGACGTATCGACGTTATGGTTATAGAAATCGAGTCCGGCTTCCTGCAGCCGCCGGGCCTGCTCGGGCGTGAGCATTCCCAGCGTCGCGCAGGTCTCCATGCCGAGCGCCTTGACGGCGCTGATCATGTCGCAGACCCGGTCGAGATCCCTGTCTTTCGGATGGCGCCAGGCCGCCGCCATGCAGAACCGGCCGGCGCCGGCGTCCTTTGCCCGCCGGGCGGTTTCAAGGACCGCGTCGCTGTCCATCAGCTTCGTGGCTTTCACCCCGGCGTCGTAATGCGCGCTTTGCGCACAGTATCCGCAATCTTCCGGGCAGCCGCCGGTCTTGATGCTGAGCAGGCTCGCGGTTTCGACGTGATTGGGATCGAAATGGCGGCGATGGATGGTCTGCGCCTGAAACAGCAGATCCGGAAAGGGCAAGTTATAGAGTGTCTCGGCCTCAGGCCGCGTCCAGTCATGCCGGGGCCGCGCCATCAGGTCGTGGCTGCTGTCGAACGAAACCGGGTCTGACTTCATGGCGCGTGTCCTGTTTGCCCTCGTCATGCGGGATCGGTCTTTGAACCGGCCTGCCGCCTGACACAGATATCATGCGCGCGGCGAATCACGAATGACGCCAAAGCTATAGCGTTTTCCGAGCGAAGCACGTCTTCCAGAGCACGTTTGCCTCTGATTGAATCAGACGCGGAAAGGCTCCAGAAAGAAAAAAGCCGGCATCGAAATGCCGGCCTTTCTCGTACCTGGAACCGTAAGGTTCGTAAGGATTAGTATCCCGGAGCGTACGGAGCAGCCGGAGCGCCGAAGTTGAAGCGATAGTTCAGGCCGACCTTCACGGTGTGCTGGTCGTTGCGGAAGGTGCCGATACCGCCCAACGGACCGACGAAGTTCACGTTGCCCAGATCGTAGTACTGGTACTCGACCTTGCCCGACCAGTTCTGGGTGAACAGGTATTCCAGACCACCACCGACGGTGTAGCCGTCGCGGCCGCCGTTGCCGGCGAAGCCGTTGGTGAAGCGCGAGTCAGCCCAGCCGTAGCCGCCCTTGACGTAGAGCAGCGCCGGACCCCAGGTGTAGCCGAGGCGGGCGGTCACCGAGCCAAGGCCACGGTTGGCGAAGAAGCTGCCGGTGTCGAGGAAGCTATAGTTGGCTTCGATACCGAAGACCCAGTTCGGCGAGAACTGCGTGTCGTAGCCGACCTGACCACCGCCCATGAACGCGCCGTCGTTATTGTTGAAGAAGCCGGGGGCCAAAACGTTGCCCGGACCACCGAACGCGCCACCGATGTGACCACCGAGGTAGAAGCCGGTCCAGTTGTAGATCGGCGCGGGAACATAGGGCGGAGCCTTGGTGTAGGGACGCGGCGCGAGATCAGCGGCTTGTGCCGGCACGATCGCGGCCATACCGAGGAAGGCTACAGAAGCGAGCAGAATCTTTTTCATTGCGTTTCTCCAGGAAATTCGAGTTCCGAGCAGCCGTTCGTCGGCCCCGTCATCAAGACCCTAAATCGATTTGCCGGAAAAAGCTGTCACTGAGAGGCCACACTCCAAAACGATCGCGGTCCGTTAGCGGGGTCGCGGGTGGGAACCGCGGGCGTTTGCTTAACGCCTGGCTAACAAAAGCCAAATGAAGCCTTAATTCCCACGCCTTCACCCCAAAATCGGCGACCAGCCAAGCTCGCGGAAGCCTTTATCGGGGCGAATCAGGACCGTGACCTCGCGAATCAGCCTTCGCTTCGCGTTACCGGCGATTGTTCGGGCGCTCGATCTAAGGAAAGATGGTGCTGCCAGACAGGATTGAACTGTCGACCTCTCCATTACCAATGGAGTTGTTAGGCGGGTCGATCAGAATAAAACTATAAGAAACAATACGTTAGCAATATAGCGAAGGTAGCTGGCTTACCCTAAGTAGTCAAATCAGTTGGTTGGCCGTTACACAGGGGTTACACTGACGCTCCCGCCCATCGCAGAGATTGATCCCAAGTGTAGAAGAACGTTATTCTGGTTCCGTGCGTGGCAAACAAGCGGGGAGCATGAGCATATTTGATTCGTTTAGGAGGGTGAGGAAACTAAACAAAGATGCAGACCAGCAGCAGCTTGTTCGGTTATTTATTCTCGCTGGCAGCAGTACACCCCAAGAGGCCGTTCGCGTTGCTGCGGTGATTGCAGAACTCATGGTTAATCATGGATGGACAGAGGGCGAAGCTAAGGATCGATTAGCGCACGCCATCTCCCTTGTGAGAGTTCAAGCGTCACGCGTCGTCTATCAAAATGCATTGCAGGTTTGGCGTTCTCTAGCCGGGCTGGCCTAACCGGCATGAACCGTCGCGCGTTTCTCCTTTGGGGGTGTATTGCGATGGCATCGAACCATGCAGCGAAGGGAGACACGCCCATTTCTGGAACCGAAGAAGAAGACTTGGCTTGGCTCTTAGCCAACGAGTTTGAGGCGTGGCACCGAAATCTTGCAGAAAAGGGGATTATTCCGAGAGCGTTCACAGGAGTAACTACAGATGGCACCCAAGCGGTGGTCATTTTGACGGGCCTCCCGTTCGACCATGTGCAAAGACGGGATTTTCTAATCTGGCTGTGTCGGGTCGAGCATTTTACAGCCTATGCATATTCTACGCGCGTCGGCATTGCTAACGAAGCCGGTGATGAGGCGAGGGAGGCTCTCGATATCTATGCTTCGTCGCCTCGCATGGACGTCACCAAAACGCTTCTAATTGATCGGCGCAGCGACGGGCACCTTAGCCTCATCGAGCAGCACAATGCGGCGCTTCCCCCCACCGCTGACAACGGGCCATTCTTCGGCTTGCAACGCAGAGGAAGCGTTGC
>JAANMX010003176.1_pt1 | contig 14930 bp, 14 predicted proteins | sample 7279681 | NCBI WGS metagenome assembly JAANMX01 (sample SAMN14094542, study PRJNA606508) | bioreactor metagenome | isolation source: A lab-scale SPAN reactor treating ammonium-rich wastewater day 351 | place: Ireland: Galway | collected 2018-01-01
ACCGCCCGGACGTCGCGGGCGCCCGGCCCGGCGAGGCCGGCGAGGGCCACCGACCAGGCCAGGTAGCCGAACGCCAGCGCGGTGGACGGCACTCGCTGCGTCGCGGAGGATAGGACCAGGACGGTGATCACCACCAGCGCGGCCAGCACCACCCGGACGGCCAGCTGCGTCACCACGCCGCGCCGGGCCTGCTGCAGGAGCAGGGGCTGCAGCCCCGGATGTGCCGCGATGTCGCGCAGCGAGGCGATCGGACGGGGGGCCTGGAAGGTCACCCCAGGGGCCGGTGCGGTCATTCCAGCAGTCCCCGCCGCATCGCCTCGGCGACCGCCGCCGCCCGGTCGGAGACGCCGAGCTTCTCGTAGAGGCGCTGGGTGTGGGTCTTGACCGTGCTGGGGGCAAGGAACAGCTCGGCCGCGAGCTGGGGGATCGAGCGTCCCTCGGCGAAGCCGCGAAGCACCTCCCGTTCCCGTTCGGACAACGCGGGCGCAGCGCCGGCCCGCAGCCGGATCTGACCGGCCAGGCCGGCGGCCAGCTCGCTCGGCACGACCGCCCTGCCCCGGGCCACGTCGAGCACCGCCTGGACGATCTCGCCGCGCCGCGCGTCCTTCGACAGGTAGCCGGTGGCGCCCTGCTCCAACGCCCGGTAGACGACGGCGCTGTCGGTCACCGCGGACAGCATCAGCACCCTCGTCGGCAGCCGGTCACGGACGACCGCGTGGACCACCCCGATGCCATCCAGACCGGGCATCTGCTGATCCAGCACCGCCACCTCCGGGCGTTCCGCGCGGATCAGTTCCAGCGCCGCGACGCCGTCCTCGGCCTCGCCGACGACCCGGATCCGTCCGCTCGTCGTCAATCCGCGGCTCACCCCGTCGCGGAAGAAGGGGTGGTCGTCCGCGACGATCACGGTGATCAGCTGGTTCGGCCCGGTGGTCATCCTCGGAGGGTCGGAGAACCGGCGGCGCGTTGTCTGTCACCGAGCCGACAGTTGCCCGGCCGATCGGTCCCGGTCTTCGGTCGCGGGCGGGCGCTGTCGCCGCCGGAGCATCGAGTGAGACGATTGTCCGATGGCGGCCGTGGATCTTCGCGCCGCGCCGAGCCTGGCGCGTGCCTCGGACGACGGCCTCGCCAGGCTGGCCGCGCAGTCGTCGCCGCGCCGCTTCGACCGGGGCGAGTTCCTGTTCCGGGCGGACGAACCGGTCTCCCGGATCTTCCTGATCGTCACCGGCCGGGTCGCGGCGACCGTGACGTCCCGCACGGGGACGATGCTGACGTTCCACGTCGCCCAGGCGGGCGAACTGGCCGGGGCACGTCAGCATCTTCGAGCCGGGGGGTCACCTGGCCGCGGCCCGGGCACTCAGCAACGTCACCGCCGTCGCCATCCCGGCCAAGGGCTACCTGGAACTGCTGACGTCCGAGCCGCCGGCGGCCCTCGACTTCGCCCGGGAACTCGCCGGGATCGTCAAGATCCTGAACGAGTCCATGGCCGACCTGGTCTTCCTCGACCTGGAACGCCGGCTGGCGCGGAGCCTGATCGAGGATCCCGCCGGCGAGGTGGTGCACCTGGCGGTGAACCAGAGCGACCTGGGGGCGCGTCTGGGCGCAACCCGTCAGTCGGTGAATCAGGCGCTCGGACGCCTCGCCCGCCGGGGCTTTGTCCGTGTCGAGAGCCCGCGGGTGATCCGCATCCTCGACCGCGATGCGATCGGTACCTTCATCGAGGGCCTGGACGGGCGGCCCTCCGGGTCGATTCCGGGCACCTGACCGAGTGGCCGGGGTCCGTCGTTGGCCGGCCCGGGGAGCGAAGCCGGCGCCGATCACACCCCCCGCTCGTCGAGGACGTCGGCGATGCCGGCGACCTCGCGCCGGAGGACGGCCAGGACCTGACGGGTGTCCGCGGTCCAGGCCGCCAGGTTCTCCGCGGAGTCCCATCCGCGTTCGTGCTGGAAGTGCTCCTGCCAGAACCGGTTGGCCGCCCGCAGGCGCTCGATCAGCTCGGATGACAGTCCGTAGTCGGCCGGCTCCATCGTCGGCCCATCCTCCCGGCCGGTTTCCCACAGGGGCCATGGATGGCCGTACTCGAACATGAAGCGGATCGTCCTCGTCACGACGCGATCCTTCCATGTGCGCCCGCAGGGAGCCGCCTGAATGGTTGGCGCCGACCGTCGATCTCCAGCGACGAGCCGACCAGTACCGGCCAGACCCACAAGAACTGTCGGTGGTAGTTGTGAAGCTACGGGCATGGGTGGTTGCACACACCCTCGTGGGTTCGGGGAGGTTCTCGTGAGTGATCCGCCTGTGGCGCTGACGTCGGTGCCGGACGGCTATGCGGAGTGGCTTGCGGAGTTGAAGGGTCGTATCCACAGGGCTCAGCAGCGGGCCTCGCTCAGCGTCAACCGGGAGTTGGTGCTGCTCTACTGGCAGATCGGACGGGACATCCTTGATCGACAGGCCGAGCAGGGCTGGGGTGCCAAGGTGATCGACCGGTTGGCTCACGACTTGCGGGCAGCCTTCCCGACCATGAGAGGGTTCTCCTCACGCAACCTGAAATACATGCGGGCGTTCGCGCAGGCGTGGCCGGACGCAGCGTTTGTGCAAGCGGTCCTTGCACAATTGCCGTGGTATCACCAACTCGCGTTGTTGGACAAGCTGGACTCTGCAGACGATCGACACTGGTACGCGGCGCAGGCCATGGAGCACGGCTGGTCAAGGAATGTCCTCGCCGTGCACATCGACACCCGGTTGCGCGAGCGCCAGGGCTCGGCGATCACCAACTTCGCGCAGGCGCTGCCAGCACCTGCGTCCGATCTCGCTCGCCAGATACTCAAGGATCCCTACCAGCTCGACTTCCTCGGTATTGGGAAGGACGCTCAGGAGCGCGAGATCGAGAGGGCGCTCATCAACCACATCACCGAGTTCCTGCTCGAGTTGGGTGCCGGGCTCGCCTACGTCGGTCGGCAGATCCACCTCCAGGTCGGCGAGGAGGACTTCTTCCTCGACCTGCTCTTCTACCATTTGAAGCTCCGCTGCTACGTGGTGATCGAACTCAAGACCGGCAGGTTCAAGCCGAAGCACCTTGGCCAGCTCGGCTTCTACCTGACAGCGGTGGATGCCCAGATCAAGGACGATGCGGATGGACGAACCATCGGTCTCTTGCTGTGCCGCGGCGCGGACAAGATCGTCGCCGAGTACGCGCTGCGCGACACCACTCGTCCGCTCGGAGTGTCGGAGTACCAGTTGGTCGAATCGCTGCCCGAAGAGCTGCGGACCAGTCTGCCCACGATCGAGCAGATCGAGGCAGAACTCGACGCCCGCTGACCGCGGCAGCTGAGTCGGACGCGCACAGGTCGCCGCGTCGTCCGGCCTGGAAGACCGGCGGACGCGGCGACCCGTGGGTACTACTCGGAGCGGACGACGGCGTGGCCGCCGAACTGGCCGCGCAGCGCCGACACCATCTGCATGCTCGGGCTGTTCTCCTGCCGGGAGGTGAACCGGGCGAACAGCGCCGCCGCCAGCACCGGCATCGGGACCGCGTTGTCGATGGCCTCCTGCAGGGTCCAGCGACCCTCGCCGGAGTCGGTGGTGTAGCCGTCCACGCCGGCCAGGTCGGGAGTCTCCTCCAGCGCCTTGACCAACAGGTCGAGGAGCCACGAGCGAACCACGGTGCCGCGCGTCCAGGCCTTGAAGCAGCCGGCGACGTCGGTGACCGTGCCGTTGGTCTGCAGCAGCTCCCAGCCCTCGGCGTAGGCGTGCATCAGGCCGTACTCGATGCCGTTGTGCACCATCTTCGCGTAGTGCCCGGCACCGATGCCGCCGGCGTGCACGAACCCCTCGTCGCGTGGCCCTTCCGGGCGCAGCGCGTCGAAGATCGGCATCGCGTGGGCGACCAGGTCGGCGTCACCGCCGACCATCAGGCCGTAGCCCTCCTCGCGTCCCCAGACGCCGCCGGACACCCCGCAGTCGAGGTAGCCGATGCCGCGTTCGGCCAGCAGGGCCGCATTCGGCGCGTCGTCGGTGTAGCGCGAGTTGCCGCCGTCGATCACCAGGTCGCCGGCCTCCAGCACCGCCTGCAGCGCGGCGACGGTCGCCCGGGTCGGCTCGCCGGCCGGCACCATCACCCACACCGTGCGCGGGGCCGCCAGCGCGGCGACCAGGCCGGCCAGGTCGGGGACGTCCGACACCTCCGGGTTGCGGTCGTAGCCGACCACCTCATGCCCGGCCGCACGCAGCCGCGCGACCATGTTGCCGCCCATCCGGCCGAGGCCGATCATTCCAATCTGCATGCCGGTCATCATCACACCACCAGGCTCAGCAGCAGAACCGAACCCAGGCCGACGACCGAGAGCACGGTCTCCATCAGCGACCAGGTCTTGAAGGTCTCCCCGACGGTCATCCCGAAGTACTCCTTGACCATCCAGAAGCCGGCGTCGTTGACGTGGCTGAGGAAGACCGAGCCGGCGCCGATGGACAGCACCATCAGGGCGGCGTGGGTGGGTGACAGGCCGGCGGCCAGCGGCGCCATGATGCCCGAGGCGGTGATCGTGGCGACGGTGGCCGAGCCGGTCGCGAGGCGGATCAGCACCGCGACGATCCAGCCGGCCAGCAGCGGCGGCAGTGCGGCGTCCGACAGCGCCTTGGCGATCACGTCGGCGATCCCGGAGTCGACCAGGGTCTGCTTGAAGCCGCCGCCGGCGGCGACGATCATCAGGATGCCCGCGATCGGGCCGAAGGAGGAGCCGACCAGATCGCCGACCCGCTCCCGGGTCTGGGAGAGCAGGAAGCCGAGCAGGAACATCGCCACCACCGTGGTGATGAACAGCGCGATCAGCGGAGTGCCGATGAAGACGATCGCCTGGCCGAAGCCGGTCTCCTGCTGATTGAGCATTTCAACCAGGGTGCGGGCGAGCATCAGCACGACCGGCAGCAACACGATGGTGAGCGCCGCGGCGAAGCTGGGCCGCTTGGCGTCCGCGGCCGGACCGCCACCGCCGAGGAAGTCCTCACGGGCCGGGATCGGAACCCACTTGGCCATCATCTTGCCCAGGATCGGGCCGGAGATGATCACACAGGGAATCGCGACCAGCAGGCCGAAGCCCAGGGTCAGACCGAGGTTGGCGCCCAGGGCGTCGATGGCGATCAGCGGGCCGGGGTGCGGCGGCACCAGGCCGTGCAGCGCCGAGAGGCCGGCCAGCGCCGGAATGCCGAGCAGCACCACCGGCAGCTTCGCGCGCTTGGCGGCGAACATCACGACGGGGAGCAGGATGACCACGCCGACCTCGAAGAACAGCGGGATGCCGACGACGAACGCGATCAGGGCCATCGCCCAGGGCAGCCGTTGGACCGGTGTCTTGGACATGATCGTGTCGACGATGACGTCCGCGCCCCCGGATGAGATCAACAGCGTGCCGATGATCGCGCCAAGGATGATCAGCAGGCCGACGCCGGCGACCGTGGAGCCGAGACCGGCGGTGAAGCTCTTGAACAGATCGACGTACGGGACGCCGGCCGCGACGGCCATCACGCCCGCGCCGACCATCAGCGACAGGAATGGGTGGACTTTCAGCCACACGATGAGGGCGACGATGACGGCGATGCCGCCGAGTGCCGCCAGGATCAACTGGGTAGTCATGGAAGAACCTCCGTTGGGTGATTCGTGGTTGGGTCGTTGAGGTGGGCCATCACCAGGTCGGTGATCTCGTCGACCGAGCGGTCGATGTCGATGACGAAGCCGTCCTCGTCCTGCTCGAGCGGTTCGAGGGTGGCGAGCTGGGAAAGCAGCAGCGACGGCGGCATGAAGTGATCGGTACGGCCCGCCATCCGGGCCGCCAGCAGATCGTGGCTCCCGGCCAGGTGGACGAAGAGGGTCCGTCCGGGCGCGGCCCGCAGCCGGTCCCGGTAGACCCGTCGCAGCGCCGAGCAGGTGACGATCGTGGAGTTGTGGGCACCGTCCCGTTGGGCGGTCCAGTCGGCGATCAGGTCGAGCCATGGCCACCGGTCGTCATCGGTGAGCGGGGTGCCCGAACTCATCTTGGCGATATTGCCGGCGGGGTGGAAGTCGTCGCCGTCGGCGATCGCCCAGCCCAGCCGGTTCTGTAGCGCATGGGCGACCGTCGACTTCCCGCAGCCGGCGACGCCCATCACCACCAAGTGTGTACAAGTCATCCTTGACCTCTCCCCAAGCATCTATGTGCTCAGTGAGATGACTCTAACTTGGAAACAGATGCTTAATCAAGAATCTAAGTACTCTTAATCTGAAGAGACGTGTGTCGTAGTTGTCGACGGGTATGCTTAGTGCCGCAGCCACCAAGCCCAGAAGGACCAGCCATGAGCACGACCGAACCCGGCATCCCGCTCCGCCACCACGGGATCGCCCGGGAGCTCGGCATCGAGATCATCGACGGCGCCTGGGCCGTCGGTCACTGCCGCACGCTGGAGGAGATCCAGTCCGGCTTCAACGTCTCCCGCACCGTGGCCCGGGAGGTCTCCCGCCAACTGGAGGCGATGGGGCTGGTCCGCACCCGTCGGCGGCTGGGACTGGTCGCGCAGCCGATCAGCGAGTGGACGGCGCTCGATCCGACCCTGATCGATTGGCGGCTGCACTCCTCCCAGCGGGAGGACCAGATCTACTCCCTCACCCAGCTCCGCTTGGCGGTCGAGCCCGCGGCGGCGGAGAGTGCCGCGCGGTTCGCGACCATCCACACCCGGGCGTCGTTGCTGCCGCTGGCCTTCGAGATGCGTCGTACCGGAGAGGCCGGGGAACTGTTCGAGTTCCTGAAGTACGACATCGAGTTCCACGCCACCCTGCTGAAGAACTGCGGCAACGAGCTGTTCGCTTCGCTCAGTGGTCTGGTCGCGGTCGTCCTGGAGGGGCGCACCGGGCAGGGCCTGATGCCGCTCCAGCCGAAACCCGAGGCACTGGACGGCCACGAGGCCGTCGCCGAGGCCGTCTTCCGCGGTGACCCGGCCGGCGCCCGCGCCGCGATGGAGGGCATCTTGCAGGAGGTCCGGGAGGCCTTCTGGGAGGCCGAGGAGGCCCGTATCGCCCGCGCGGCCAGTCCCCGGGTCGAGAAGATCCCCGGCGACACGCCGCTCCGGGCCAGAGGCTGATCGGATTCGCGTCCTCGGCGCCGCAACGGGGCGCCGAGCCGGACGCTCCGGACGCGACGAGGGCCGCCGGCGGTCCGCTGCCGGAACCGCCGACGACCCTGGGTCGAGCCGGCTACTTCTTGGCGATGGTGAACGCGGCGGTGGTGCTGCCGGCCATCAGGCCCGGGCCGGTCCAGGCGAAGTTGCGGGTCGAGGAGCCCTTCTTGAGCTTGTAGTTCAGCTTCCCGAGGACGCGGTCGTTCGACTCCTGGCTGTCCAGCAGCATGACCAGCATGTCGAAGTCCTCACTGATCGACTCGGCCACGCTGCCCCACTCGGCGCAGGAGCCGTCGGGGTCGCAGCCCTGCTCCGCGGCGAGCGAGGACACCTTCATGGTGCCCTTGCTCTTGGCCGACTTCGACAGCTTGATGGTGTACGCCGGGCCGTTGACCGTACCGGCCGGCTTGCCGTTGCTGGTCTTCTGGTACACGTTGCGCAGCGAGTAGCTGGTGTTCGGCTTGAGCTTGCTGCCGTCCAACGCCGACCACTTGCTCTTGTTCAGCCGCTGCACCTGCTTCACCTGGTACGAGACCGCTTCGGCGGACAGCAGCTTCAGGGTGACGCTGATGCCCGTGATGGTGGCGTTCTCGAAGCCCTGGCTGGTGATCGCCCAGGCGTCCTCGGCCGGAGGCGTGCCGATCTCGTCGGGAAAGTAGGAGCGATCGCTGACGATCTGGGAGTTGGTGAACGTGCCGGTGGCGCCGTTGGCCCGGCGGTAGCTGATCGTCCAGGTGACCTTGCCGGTGCCGGCGCCGACCTGGTCGAGCTGCTCGAACGCCGCCTGACCGGTCAGCGTTGCAACGGCGGGGGCGGCGTTGTCCTGGTCGGCGACCTTGGTGGCGTAGCTGGCGATCTGCTTGCCCGACGGGTTCTGCACGTTCACCGTCACCGGGAAGCTGGACACGGCGCCGATGGTGCCGCGGATCCCAGCGTTGCGGTCCTGGGTGATCATCCCGATCGGGGCGCCGATCTCGGAGACCTCCTTGTAGGAGCCGACCCAACCGGTGCCGTCGGGCACGACCATCGCCGCCGAGGCGTTCGACATCAGCAGCGAGACCTTGCCCCCGAGGGTCATCGGATGTCCGAAGGCCCACACCGTGTTACCGCAGATCGCGGTGACGGTGCCGATCGAGCCGACGACGAGGTCTCCGCTGGTCAGGGTGACCGCGATGTTGCCGCCGGCCACCAGCGGTTCGGTGACGCCGGAGGTGGACTGCGCCGCGGCCGGCTGGAAGGTGCGGCTGCGCAGCAGCTCGGCGGCGGAGGCGGTCTTCGGCGTCCGGGCCAGCGTCCGGTTGGCGAAGGCGTTCTGCTTGGTGCCGGCGGGCCCGGCCACGTTGACCGTCTTCACCGGGGTCAGCGCGCTGCCGTTGAGGCTGGCACCGGCCACCTTCGCCCCGGCCGTCGTGGTCTTCAGGTTCCCCTTGGTCAACGGGACCCGAGCGACCTGTTCGAGGCCGGTGTTGCCGATGTTCTTCATGTACTCGGCGGGGGTCACGCCGGCGATCGGCAGGTTGTCGTAGTTGAGCGAGTAGGCGACCGCTCCGATCAGCCGTCCGTCGGAGGCGTAGACCGGCGAACCGGACATGCCGGCCCAGATGCCCGCCGGCTTCAGGCCGTTGGTGCCGTCGATGGTCGGATTGCTCAGCCGGAACAGCAGCAGGTCCTTGTCCTTGCCGAGGGCATCGTCGATGAAGCCGATGTACGAGCCGGTGAACCCTTCGGGCGTCGTGCCCTTCGAGACGGTGAGGCCGGTCACGGATTCGCCGCCGACCCAGGCGCGGGCCTCGCTCACCGGGACGTAGGGCTGGGTGCCATCGGTGCGGAAGCCCGGGCTGGCTGCCAGCGCGGACGGAGCGACCGGAGCCGCCGCGACCATGCCGACGCCCAGCGCCGTGGCGGTGAGCAGGGCACCCAGTCGCGACGTCGGACGGCTGGTCGCGAGCCGTGGTCGGGGGGTGGTTGGGGCGCCCGGCGCGGCGGCTGTGCGGCGTCCCTCTTCGGTCGGATCGATCATCGATCCGCTCCTGTCTGTCCGGGAGGGGTGGGTCAGGCCGGACGGCGGCGTCGGGCATGCATGAACCGCGGTCCCCCGAACTCATCCCCGCGGTTCGCGTTCAACGTAGCAGCCCGAAAAAGAGCAATTCTTGCGTCGCAAGGGCCGTTCGTCCCCGCGCGAAAAGTGCCCGGTCGCCAGGTGTCCCGGCTACTCCGTGTCGGGCGTCTCGGCCAGGTAGACCCAGCGTCCGCCGCGCCGGACGAAGGCGGAGCGTTCGGTGACCGAGCCGCGCCGGCCGTCCGCGCTCCAGTGGGCGACGAAGCCGACGATTCCCATCAGGTCGTCCTCGGCGCCGTCCACCCGGTCGAGGATCTCCAGGCGTTCCCAGCGACGGTCATCGAGTTCCAGGGTGTCGGGACGGGTGCGCGGGTGCCAGGTGCGCAGCAGGTACTCGGCGTCGGCGAGGGCGAAGGCGGTGTAGCGCGACCGCATCAGAGCCTCGGCGGTGGCCGGCCAGGTCTCCCGGCGGAGATGGGGGGCGCAGCAGTCGGCGTAGCGTCCGCCGCCGCAGGGGCAGTCGGCGGCGCCGGGCAGATCGGTCATCGACGCCATGGTGTCACGCCCGGCCGGGGAAATCAGTCGCGGGCGAGGATACGGGCGGTCGGCAGTCGATTCAGCAAGGTTGCGGGCAGCACCGCCACAAGCGCTGAGAGCGCGACCGCAGCGCTCGCCACCGCGGCGCCGACAGCTGCGACGCCGGCGTCCACGGGACCCAGGAAGGACGAGATGAACCCGAGGCCCATGGCCACACCGAATGTCGATCCCACCAGTCCGATGATTGCGGCTTGGGTGAGCAGTGCCAATCCAAGCGCCCGGTCGGACCAACCGACCGCTTGCAGGACGGCGTAGCTGGGCGCGTCCTCGAACAAGGACAGAGTTAGGACTGTCGCCACCGCGGTGAGCCCGAGGACCGCCAGGAGGACGGCCGCGGCGGTGTCCGGTCCCCTGACCTGCAGGGCAACGGCGTCGCCGAGGAACGATCCGACGACAGCACCGTTGAAGGACGACACGATGTTGGCAAGGATGACCGCTGGGGCCACAGCGAACACGATGGCGAGGCCGCCCAGCAGCGCGCGACCGGGTCGCCTCAACATCATGATCAGGCCCAGCGTGGCCGGCCCGCTGAGCACGGCGCGGCTGCGCGAACGCCCACGATCCGGGGGACGGAATGCATCCATCGGCGTGACCCGTCTGGCAAGGAGGGTCGCAGCAAGACCGGGCAGCAGTGCGAGCAGAGCTCCGAGGGGCACCGCAAGTGTGACTTGCAGCCACGGGACGTCAACGCCGAAGACGGCTGCGACCGGCCAGGCGACCAGTGCCCCGAGTACCCCGGATGCGATCCCAAGGATGGCCAGTTCAAGACTAATCAGTGCACTGATGCTGCCGGGGCGCCAGCCTAGGCACGCCAGTGTCGCGAGCTCACGTCGCCTGGCGTTGACCGACGCTGTGGCGATCAGCGCCACCGTGAGTGCGGATGAAGCCAGGATGATCACGAACAGAATCAGGCTCTTGATGTCCAGGGCATCGCTGATTGCTACAGCGACGCCCTTCTTGGTCCAACGCTCGTTGAGCAGCAGGGCCGGAGTTCCGGAGTCCGTGGCGGGGAGTTGGACCTGGCGATTCTGCAGGGACGCACCAATGGTGATGTCCACGTCGAGGCCGGTGCGAGTGTGGATCTGGTCGGCGACCTGGCGGATCCGCTCGCGCTCGACGACACCCATGCCAGCGACCCCCGACACGCGCACCCTGATGCTGCTCACCGGTGCTTCGCGGCTGAGGCCACCGAACGACTCCCAGAACATCGGCAGAGCTTGGAGCGGCACCAACAATGCTGGCGCGGGCTGGACATAACCCGAAGGGTTGAGATCGGACAGGAGCCGGTTGTCGCCCAGAACGGCCCGCGAGGAAGCGTCGGCGCCCTCCAAGTAGGAGGATCTGTATGTTTCGAGAGGAACCTCATTCAACTCCGACGGTCGGGGGAGCCGGTCGGGGTCGTACTTGCCAACGATCTTGAACGAAACGAACTTGTCACGTGCTGTCTTGGGTTGTCCCTTGACCTGGCGGTAGCCGGTGTCCGTCGCACTGGGTGGCAAGGGAAAGAAGACATCGGGGTTGTCGATTGGTCTCCAGACCGCCGGGTCGAAGGCGACGACCTGGGGCGCGAGAGGGTTGGTCTGCGAGTAGCGCACGTCTCCTGGCTGGTTGAGCGCTTCCATGAAGAGCGACGGATCAGCCCGCCCGGCCGTCGTGTCCACCTGCGCAGCGATATCGCGGCGGTAGGTTTCCGCCGCGTCTCGCTCCACTCGTGCGACGGTTCTGACCGCGGACGCCTCCTGCACGAGCGTGCGGCGCCGTTGCGCGTCCTTGGTGGCGAGCACCTTGTCGATCACCGCTTCCGGGATCTCATCGACGCTGAGGGTGGCCCTGAAGTCCAACGGGAGAGCGGCGGCCATCACTGCGGTCGCGGCCTCGACCGGCGCCGGACCGCTGCTGTCGGTTGAGAAGGAGTCGGTGTCGGTCAGTCCGCGTCCCTCGATGATCGCCCGGTCCAGTCCGGTCAGTCGAGCCTCCGCCTCGGGATCAACCGCGGCAACGGTGAGCGGCATGCTGAACAGTACTTCGACCCGCGGCGCGACTGCCCGGTCGGTGCGGGCGCTCCAGCACCGTTGGTCGAAGGCGCCGGCCGGCGATGAGGGAGCACCACCGGCATCTGATGCGAGGCAGGCGCTGATCACCCGACCGTTGCGCCGCTCGCGAAGCTCGGGGCTGCTGGCCGTTACCGGTCCCTCGACCGGGTCGACCGAGGTGAGTTCGTTGCGGGTCAGGTAGAGGTAGCCGCTCTGGTTCGTGGTGACCCCGGTCCCGTTCCGGGCCGAGCCTGTCAGTTGAAACCGAACCATGGCGCGGTCCTGATTACCCAGCACCGAGCGGACGTCCACGGCGGTGAGGACGCTGCGCATGGTCTGACCCAGCACGGCTACCGGCGCCGCGATCTCGACCCCGGGCACCTCCCTGACGGACTGGACCTGGTCGAGCGCGATGCCGCCGTACTGACCGGACAGGAAGTTGGGTCGCACGACACCTTCCGCCCGCTCGATGTCACTGGCTGAGCCGTGAGGGCGAACCAGGATGTCGTAGGTCGACCGGTAGTTGTCCGCGACCTGTTCGGTGACTCTGAGCTGCTGCGTGCGCACGGTTCCGGTCAGCACGACGAAGCTTGTGGTCGCAACCAGAATTGCCATCGCCGCAGCGGCGCTGCGGCGCCAGTCCCCCCGCAGATTCGCCAGGGCGGAATCGACCAAACCCATACTCATCATGCGTCGACGGGCGTTTCGGAGCGTCGGACACGACCATCGCGCACTTCGAGCACGTCATCACATGAGGCGGCAATGCCTCCGTCGTGCGTGGCGATTACCATCGTTACGGAGTAGCGCTCCTGCACTTCTGAGAGCAGTCGCACGATCTGCGCGGCGGTCGTCGAGTCGAGGTTCCCGGTGGGCTCGTCCGCCAAGAGCAGCGATGGCCGCACAACGAGGGAGCGTGCAATGGCGACTCTCTGCTGCTGTCCGCCGGACAATTGCTCAGGATATGCCGTTGCCCGATCCGCAAGGCCGACCGCCTCAAGCATCTCCAGCGAACGCTTTTTCCGCTCAGTACCCGAGCAGCGGCCGACCAGGGGTGCGGCGACATTGTCGAGCACAGTAAGTGCCGGCAGCAGGTGAAACTGCTGGAACACGAATCCAACGCCCGCGCGGTAGTCGGCCAATCTTCGACGGTTGAGGCTGGTTATATCGGTTCCGTCCACGACAATTCGACCCTCATCGGGAACGTCGACGGCGCCCATCAAGTGCAGCAGAGTCGACTTCCCCGAGCCAGAGGCGCCGACAAGTGCTGTCCTTGTCCCCTCAGCGATCTCGATGGTCACCGCGTCCGCCGCGCGCAGTACCGAGCCATCTCCCAACGAGTACAGCTTTGAAACGGCATCCAACCTGACCAGGGCCGACATCATGCTTCTCCTCGTCCGGTGCGATCAGACTGAACAGCGTAGCTCACGGATGCCTATCGCTGACCGAGGAGCGACCTGTTGCGAATCCTGGGACGTGCCGCACTTCTTGCAGAAGTCGGCTCGGATGGAACGCATATTCGTGCACAGTCGGATGACCGATCTCCGGTTGAGAGGTGACCTCTGAAGCGCTAGCTGACCTGGGCGTCCGCCTGATAGAGACTCCATCCCGTCCCGCAGGTGGCGGAAGAACTGTAGGGATCGCCCTGGATTCTCCAGGTGCCATACCAGTTGTTGTAATCCCAGGATCCAGATGGTGTCTGATACCTACACTTGGCGACGGCGCGGAACTTGGTACCAGAGGCCGACGTGTAGCAATAGGCAGTCACCGTGTTTCCGGATGAATTCGCGGTACAGTACGCGGGAACTGCTGCCGCAGGAGTGGCAGCCCATGTGGCCGTGCCCAGAGTGAGGACGGCCACAGCGGCGAAGACTCTGACGGTTTGGAACTTCATGAGCGCTCTCCTTTCGATGGGGGTTCAAGACTTGCGATTGCCGGTCGAGAACGCTCAAGTTGAAGACTGGCAGGGGTGCCGCTTTGAAGTCAAGCGGTAGCTGAAGACGCGAAAGAAGAGAGACCCGGGTGTGCGCGTCAGTTCCGTCGGGTGGAGAACTGGCGTTCGCTACTCTTCCGAGGATAGCCGTGACGACACGGCAAGGCCGGGACGTCCCCACGACCTCCAACCCGGCCGCCCACGACAGGTGGTGGGCAGGGGCAGCCGGCGGCGCCGGGTAGGTCGGTCATCGACGCCATGGTGTCACGCCCGGTCGGCTCCGTCCTGCTCGAGCAGCGCCAACTCTTCGTCGACATAGGGGTCGTCGCGGCCGGAGGCCGTCAGGTCGGCCTTGAGCGCGCGCTGCCCCGCCAGCGCCTCGTCGGTGCGGCCCAGGTTCCGCAGCGCCCACGCCACCATCCAGCGGGCGACCCGGGTCGCCTTGGCGTCCGTGCCGGTGCGGCGTTCGGCCAGCGCCTCCTCGAAGGCCGCCAGGGCCTCCTCCCATTGCCCGAGGTCGCTGTGCGCCATGCCGAGGTTGTTGAGAATGGACGCCGTCCAGGCCCGCGCCGCGGGGTCGGTCGAGGCGCGGGTCCGCTGCAGGATGGCGCGGGTGTAGCCGAGCTGTTCATCGCCGGTCAGGACGAGCGCGACCATGTGCATCGCGTCCACCGCGAGGGCGTCCAGGCCGGCGGCGTCGGCGGCGGTCACCGCCGCTCGGAACAGGGGCGCGGCGGCGTCCGGAGCTCCGCTGGAGCGGTGCACCCGGCCACGTTCGAGCAGCACCCGCACCTCGACCTCCGGCTCGGTGGAGGCGATGCCGTCGAGCACGGCCAGTGCCTCGGCGAAGCGTCCCTGCAGCCCGAGCGCGCGGGCGACCTGGGTCTGCAGCACGGCCACGTCGGACGCGTCGGCGCCGGCCATCGCCGCACGCAGCCGCAGCTCGGAACCGGCCGGGTCGTCGAAGTCCCACAGCGGGCGGGGATCGATCATCGCCCCAGTGTGCTGCCGCTTCCCACCGCCGACAACCGCGGCGCTGGGCATAGGCTGACGCCGGCCGACGGCGACGAGGGGAGCAGCGCGGCATGGGGACGGAACCGGTCATCGAATCCAGCTGGGCGGCGCCCGAATCGGTCTACGACCGCCGCGCGGCGGCCTACGACGCGAT
>JAANMX010003179.1_pt1 | contig 14920 bp, 13 predicted proteins | sample 7279681 | NCBI WGS metagenome assembly JAANMX01 (sample SAMN14094542, study PRJNA606508) | bioreactor metagenome | isolation source: A lab-scale SPAN reactor treating ammonium-rich wastewater day 351 | place: Ireland: Galway | collected 2018-01-01
GTGGTTGGGGGGATGATACATCGTGGGGGAAGGAAAGGGGAAGGGGGGCAGGGGACGGGCTGAAGTTGCCGTGAAAGCCGACACTGCATGGCGGCGCCCGGGTTTATTGTCCGCTGCGGTTCGATCGGGCCTGCTGCTCACGCCATTGTTGCTGTGGGCCACGCCGGCATGGGCATGGGCGGACAAGCCCTGCCTGAATCCGGATGGAACTGCCGTCACGCCCGTGCCCGGAGATACCGATGCGGGCAGTGAGGCGGGCAGCGACAACGCAACGTGCAACGGTGGGGCCTCTGCATACGGGATAAAAAACGCCGCGCACAATATCTACAGCAATGCCTTCGGTTCTCTCAATACGGTGTTGGCGCCTGATGCAAATGCCTTTGGTGGCTTGAACAGTGCCAGTGCCGAGTACAGCAACGCATTCGGATGGGTCAACAAAGCCACGGGAAAAGGTGGCAGTGCATTTGGCGTGTACAACGAAGCGAACGGTGTGGACAGCAGTGGGTTTGGATCCTGGAACGCTGCAAATGGCACTGATAGCAACGCTTTCGGAAGAAAAAATACTGCAAGCGGAAACCAGAGCAGTGCATTCGGCTATTCGAATTCCGTCATCGGTCATCTTGGCAATGCATTCGGTTTCTCGAACTCGGCGACAAGCGATCAGAGCAGTGCCGTGGGGTTCAATAACGCTGCAGAAAACCATAATGCCAGCGCCTTTGGTTCCAGCAACATCGCCAGCGGCGTCCAGAGCAGTGCATTCGGTTTTCAGAACACGGCAGCCGGCAGGTTCAGCAGCGCCTTCGGAATCTGGTCGCATGCCATCGCACAAGGGAGTACCGCGATCGGCTTCGAGGCAGTGGCAAAGGAAGGGGGCGTGGTGGCGTTCGGTCATGATGCCGGCGATGAGAGAGCGTACGGCGGTACGTATTCGACTGGCCGCAAGGCCCGTCTGGTCCACGTGGCCGCTGGCCGCGACGACACCGACGTGGTCAACGTCGGCCAGCTGCGTGCGCTGACAGCTGGTCTTGGTGGCGGTGCCAGTTACGCCGGCGGTGTGTTCACTGCGCCCACGTACGCGGTGCAGGGGGCCAGCTACAACAGCGTGGCCGGTGCCGTGACTGCGCTGAACGGAGAAATCACTGCGGTCAAGGCAAGTGCGGTATCGCAGGCTGCCGTGGATGCAGGCGATGCCGCCACGCTGGCCGCGGCGAATGCCTATACCGATGGCCGGCTGGTTGCGGCCGCAGGTGCAGCGCTGGAGGCCGGCAAGGCATACAGCGATGCCGGCGATGCCGCTACCCTCGTTTCGGCCAACGGTTATACCGACGCACGGGAAGCGGCCATCCGCAATGACATGGCGGCAGGAGGCACGGCCACGCTGTCGACGGCCAAAGCACATGCCGACGCGGGCGATGCCGCCACGCTGGCTGCTTCAACGGCCTACACCGACACCCAGGCGACGCGGATCACCTCGGCGACCAATGCCTACATCGATAGCAGGTTTGCCGCGTGGAACGACGATTTTTCCCAGTTGCGGCACTCCGTGGATCGGCGGTTCACCCAGACGGATCGCCGCATGAGCCAGGTCGGTGCAATGGGCAGTGCGATGACCCATATGGCGGTGAACGCGGCTGGTGGCACCGGCAGCAAGGGGCGCGTCGCGATCGGTGCGGGTGTGCAGGGCGGTCAGGGCGCGGTGTCGATCGGCTACGGCAAGCGCATGGGCAAGGGCGGGTCGTTCTCGCTGGGGGCAGCGTTCTCGCGCGGGGAATCCAGCGCAGGTGCGGGCTTCGGCTTCGATCTGTAACGGCATGGGGTGCGTACGGTGCCAGGTTGGGGCAGGGGGTAAAATGCGCTTTTCCCCCACCACCCACGGCCCCATGACCGTTCGCACCCGCTTCGCCCCGTCTCCCACCGGCTACCTGCACATCGGCGGCGCGCGCACCGCGCTGTACTGCTGGCTGGAGTCGCGCCACAAGGGCGGTGAATTCATCCTGCGCATCGAGGACACCGACCGCGAGCGCAGCACGCAGGCGGCGATCGACGCGATCCTGGAAGCGATGGACTGGCTGGGGTTGGACTACGACGAAGGCCCGATCTACCAGACCCATCGACTGGATCGCTACAAGGAGGTCGCCGAGCAGCTGGTCGCCTCCGGCCACGCCTACTACGCCTACGAGACCAAGGAACAACTGGAAGCGATGCGCGAAGCGGCGATGGCCGCGGGCGAGAAGCCGCGCTACAACGGCGCCTATCGCGATGCCAACGCCGGCTGGCGCGACGATCCGAACCGGGTGATCCGCTTCCGCAATCCGCAGGCGGGCGTGGTGGCGTGGGACGACAAGGTCAAGGGCCGCATCGAGATCGCCAACAGCGAACTCGACGATCTGGTCATCTTCCGCAGCGACGGTTACGCCACCTACAACTTCGCGGTGGTGGTGGACGACATCGACATGCGCATCACCGACGTGGTGCGCGGCGACGACCACGTCAACAACACGCCGCGCCAGATCAATATCTATCAGGCGCTGGGCGCGCCGGTGCCGCATTTCGCCCACCTGCCGATGATCCTGGACGAGCAGGGCGCCAAGCTGTCCAAGCGCACCGGCGCGGCCGACGTGATGCAGTACCGCGACGCCGGCTACCTGCCGCATGCGTTGCTCAATTACCTGGTGCGGCTGGGCTGGTCGCACGGCGACCAGGAAGTGTTCTCGATCGCCGAAATGCAGTCGCTGTTCGACCTCGCCGACGTCAATGCGAAGGCCTCGCGGCTGGATTCGGCCAAGCTCGGCTGGCTCAACCAGCAGTACCTGAAGTCGGACGATCCCGAGGCCGTGGCGAAGCACCTGGCCTGGCATCTGCAGCAGGCCGGCTATGACCTGGCGAAGGGGCCGAAGCCCGCCGAGCTGGTGGTCGCCCTGCGCGAGCGCGCGCAGACGCTGAAGGAAATCGCGGAGAAATCGGCGGTGTGGTTCCACCCGCTGACCGAATACGACGAAGCGTCGGTGGCCAAGCATCTCAAGGAGGCCGCACGGGAACCGTTGATGCAGATGCGGGCGCGGCTTGCCGAGCTGGCGGACTGGTCGCCCGAGCCGATCCACGAGGTCGTCAAGGCGGTGTCCGAGGCGCTCGGCATCGGCATGGGCAAGATCGCGCAGCCGTTGCGCGTGGCCATCACCGGCACCCAGGTCAGCCCCGACATCGGCTGGACGGTCTACCTGTGCGGGCGCGACGAAGCGCTGGCGCGGATCGATGCGGCGCTTGCAAAGATCCCCACGAGCGCATAAATCCAGGTCATGGCCAGACAGCACGCCTGCTCCGACCCCAAGCACCATGTCCACGACGCGGCCGCGTTTGTCGCGGCGGTGGAGCGCGCCTGCGGCGAGCGCGGGCTGCGCCTCACCGAGATCCGCGCGCGGGTGCTGGCGCTGGTGGCGGAGGCCGGCAAGCCGATCAAGGCCTACGACCTGCTGGAGCAGATCCGCGTCGACAAGAGCGCCGACGGCGAAGGCGCGGGCGTGGCGGCGCCGCCGACGGTGTACCGCGCGCTGGATTTCCTGCTGGCCAACGGCTTCATCCACAAGCTGGAATCGATCAACGCCTTCGTCGCCTGCCACCATCCGAACGCCGCGCAGCATTCGGTGCCGTTCCTGATCTGTGACCGCTGCCATTCGGCGATCGAGTTGGAGGACGCGGGCATCGTCGCCACGCTGGATGCCGCCGCGCGCGCGCTGGGCTTCGCGCCGCAGGCGCAGACGCTGGAAGTGCACGGCCTGTGCGCGCGCTGCGCGGACGGAGACGCCGGCTGACGTCGCCGCCGGCGCGCAGCCGACGCGCAGGCGCATCCTTCAGAAGAACATCCGCACGCCGAGGGCGATGTTGCAGCCCTGCAGCGGCACCACGTCCTTCAGGAACGAGGTGTGCGGGCGCGCCTCGCGGTCAGTGAGGTTGCTGGCGTCCAGGAACACCTCCCACTCGCGCCCACCGGCCGTATCCACGTGCCAGGCCAGATGGGCATCGACCAGGGTGTAGCCGGGCGTGGGGCGCTCGAACGCCGCCACCTTGTCCTGGCGGGCATGGCGCACCGCGCCGACGCTGGCGCGCCAGGCATCGCGTTCCCAGCGCAGGCGGGCGCCGGTGCGGGAGGGGGCGATCCGCGGCAGGTTGCCGCCAGCGGCAACCTGCGCCTGCTCGACGTGGCTGTGGTCGCCGTGCGGCACCTCCACCGGCACCGCCACGGTGGTGCCGGCAGGGGCCGCCAGCCGCCCGCGCACCGTGTCCGCGAACACGCCCAGCGACCAGAGGCCGCTGCCGTTGTCGACGATGTCCCAATCCAGCTTGGCCTCGAAGCCGGTCAGGCGGGCATCGTCCTGGCGCCACAGGCGCAGCGGGGTGCCGTCCACGGCAAGGTCGGTGTTGGCCAGATAGACGAAGTCGTCGTAGCGGGCGTGCCAGCCGGACAGCTGCAGCTCGAACGGGCCATGGTGCAGATGCATGCCCAGTTCGGCGCGATTGGCGGTTTCGACGCCCAGCCCGGCGTCGCCCAGCTCATGGCTGCCGGTGGCGACGTGCAGACCGGAGGAATACAGCTCTTCCGCGGTCGGCGCGCGCTGCGCGCGATCCAGTCCGAGGTTGAGGTGCAGCGCGTCGTTGACGTTCCAGCCCAGGCCCGCGGACAGGCTGGTGGTGCTGAAATCGCGGTCCGGCGCGGCCGATGCGGCGCCGTCAACGTCGACGTGGTTGCGGTCGTGGCGCAGGCCCAGGTCCAGCTGCAGCGGCCCGAACGCGCGCTTGCCGATCCAGAACAGGCCGGTGTCGTCGGCGACCGTGCCCGGGACGAACGCCTCGTCGCCGACGGCGGTGAAGTCGCGCTGGCTGGCCTGCAGGCCGAACGCGCCGTTCCAGCCGGCCAGCGGCCGGTGGACCAGTTCCACCCGCGCCTCGCGGCCGCGGTTGTTGAACACGGTGCCGATCGCATCGCCCTCGAATTCGGTGTGGGTGTAGTCGGTATCGGCGTACTTGACCCGCAGCGAGGCGAACGGACCGAGGTCGTCCAGCCCGCCGCGGAGCTCGGTGCGGCGCTGGTCCATGCCGATCCGGACCGGACCGCCTTCCTCGGGGCCGTGGTCCTCCGCGGGCGCGTCGTCGTCGTGTCCGTGGCCGTCATGGTCGTCCTCGCCGGGCGCGTGCGCGTGGCCACCGGGGATGCCGTAGCGGGTGTTGTAAAGGCTGTAGGCTGCGCCCAGGAAGCCGCGCTCGCCGATCCACGAGAGCCCGAGCGCGGCGCTGTCGGTGCGCACGGCGCTGTTGTCGAGCCGTCCGGCGTCGTCCGGCGACGGGGTTTCGCCGGTTTCGGCGCGGTGCTCGGCGCTCTCGGCGAAACCGGGGATGCGGTAGTCGCCGGCTTCGCGGTGGAGGGCGTCGAAATGGAAGGCGAAGCTGCCGCTGCCACCGTCGATGCGGACCATGCCGGTCGTGCCGTCGCTGACGCCGTCGTGGCGGAGTTCGGCGCGCCCGGACAGCGGGGCATCAGGACGGACCACCGGGATCCGGCCATCGACCACGTTGACCGCGCCGCCGATCGCGCCGCTGCCGTAGAGCAGCGTGGCCGGCCCCTTGAGCACTTCGATCTGCTCGGCAAGGAAGGGTTCGATGCTCACCGCATGGTCGACGCTGACCGTGGACACGTCGCCCGAACCCAGGCCATCGCTCAACACCTGCACGCGCGCGCCGTCCAGGCCGCGGATGATCGGGCGGCCCACGCCGGGGCCGAAGTTGGAGGTCTGCACGCCGGGCAGGCCGGCCACGGTTTCGCCGAGGGTGCCGGCCTTGGCTTCGTCCAGCTTGCTGCCGGCCAGCACTTCCACCGGCGCGGTCAGGTTCTCCGCGGTATCCGCCAGCGGCGTGGCGTGCACTTCCACCGCGGCAAGATCCTTGGGCATGCTTTCATGCCGCGCCTGCTGGGGCGCGTCGGCAGCGTTGGCGGCGGGGGAAAGCGCCAATGCCAGGGCAGCGGCAAGTGCGGCGCGGGGCAGGGTGGGAGAGGTACGGGGCATGGGATTGTGTGAAGATGTGAAGATGGTAAATATGTTATAACATAACAAATGGAACCTCCCCTGCCGGACGTCATGCCGCGATGAACCCACGCCTGCACCTGTTGCTGGACCGGATCGGTGCCACCGGTTCGCTGATCTGCGCCATCCACTGCGCGCTGATCCCGCTGGCGGTGGCACTGCTGCCGTCGCTGGGGGTGGCGCTGTGGCTGGACGACGGCTTCGAGGCGGCGTTCGTGACTTTCGCCAGCCTGTTCGGCCTGGCGGTGCTGGCCTGGAGCTACCGCCGCCATCGCGCGATGCGCGCGCTGGGTCTGCTGCTGCCGGGCCTGGGAGCGCTGTGGCTGGCGGTCCTGTACCCGCCGCTGCATCACTCGGTGGTGATGCACGCGGTGGTGATGACCTTCGGCGGCACCCTGGTGGGGTTGGCCCATGTCGCCAACCTGCGCCTGAATCACGGTCACGTGCACGACGCCAGCTGCGCGCATTCGCATTGACCAAGGCCGCCATGCCGCCGGGGCAGGAGCGGGTCTGGGGCGGCCCAGCGGTGCGGCCAGCCGGCCCGTGCTAGAATCTCCGGCCTCGCGCGCGTCGCGATCCACCTACTTCACGATTCGATTCAGGAGCAACACGATGGGCAAGGGCGACCGCAAGACCGCCAAGGGTAAGCGCTACAACGCCAGCTATGGCAATGCGCGACCGCATGCTGTCACCAAGGCCGCCGGCGTTGCCGCCGCGCCGGTCGTGAAGAAGGCTGCAAGCAAGGGCGTGGCGAAGAAGGCGGTTAAGAAGACCGCTGCCTGATCCCGGCCAGGCCGTGAGCACGAAAACCCCGCCTCGGCGGGGTTTTCGCGTTGTGGGGGCGTTATTTCTTCCCCGCGCCGGCCTCGATCTGCGCCCAGGCGCGCAGCAGGTTGCCGCCGAGGATCTTGCGGATGTCGGCGTCCTTGTAGCCGCGGGCCTGCAGGCCGGCCACCAGCTTCGGGAAATCGGCCACGGTCTTCAGCTCGTTCGGCAGCTCGCCGCCGACGCCGTCGAAGTCGGAGCCGATGCCGACGTGGTCGATGCCGACCAGCTTCACCCCGTAATCGATCTGCTCCAGCACCTGCGCCAGTGTGCTTTGCCGGACCGGGTGCGCGGCCGCCCAGTCCTTGTCGAACTGCGCGCGATCCAGCTCCGGCTTGCCCTGCGCCTTCAGCTCGGCGTTGCGGTGGTCGAAGTCGTTGATCGCGCGGAAGTGCGCCTGGGTGTCGGCGGCGCTGGCCGGATCGATGAAGGCAGTGCCGAACGGCACCTGCACCACGCCGCCCTTCGCCGCCACCGCCTTGGCGATGTCGTCGCTGATGTTGCGTTCGAAGTCGGGGGTGAAATGGCGGAACGCCGAATGGCTGGCGATCACCGGCACCGAGCTGAGTCTGATCGCCTCCATCGCCGAGGCGTCGCCCAGGTGCGACACGTCCACCATGATGCCCAGCCGGTTCATCTCCTTCACCACGTCGCGGCCGAACGGGCTCAGCCCGTTCCACTTCTTCTCGATCACGTAGGAGGAATCGGCGATGCGGTTGTTGGCGCTGTGCGCCAGGGTGATGTAGCGCACGCCGCGATCGAAGAAGAACTGGAGGTTGGCGAGCTTGTCGCCGATCGGCGCGCCGTTCTCCATGCCCAGCGGCAGCAGCACGCGGCCACCCTGCAGCAGGCGCGCGGTGTCGCGCGGCGAGGTCAGGAGGGCGAACCGATCCGGATGCCGCTGCACCAGCGCCTCGACGCCGTCGATCATCGCGTTGGCCACCTGCCAGGCGCTGCCGTCCGCGTCCTGCCCGGCTGAGGTGTAGATCGACATGAACGCCACGTCCAGCCCGCCGGCGCGCGCCTTCGGGTAGTCGAACTCACGATCCTTCGCCTCGATGCCGAGATCGGCCCAGGTGTCCATCAGGATGCCGGGGGCGTCGATATGGGTGTCGACGATGACCGCGTCCTGCGCCAGCTTGCGGGCGGCGTCCTGGGCGTTGGCGGAAGTGGCGAGCAACAGGCAGGCGGCGAGCAGGGTGAGGCGCATCATGGTCTCCGGGGTCAGGGAAGCGGCTGGCCGGCCGCGTAGACGCGGGCGGCCAGGTCGCCCCCCAGCCAATAGCACAATTCGGCGGGATGGGAGACATCCCAGGCCACCAGGTCGGCGCGTGCGCCGGCGCGCAGCATGCCGCGATCGTCCAGTCCCAGCGCCTTCGCCGCGTTGCGGGTTGCGCCGTGCAGCGCCTCTTCCGGGGTCAGCCGGAAATGCGTGCAGGCCAGCTGCATCGCCTGTCGCAGCGACAGCAGCGGCGAGGTGCCGGGATTGCAGTCGGTGGCCACCGCCATCGGTACGCCGTGTTCGCGCAGCAGCGCGATCGGCGGCAGCTTGGTTTCGCGCAGCACGTGGAAGGCGCCGGGCAGCAGCACCGCCACCGTGCCGTGCGCGGCCATCGCGCGCACGCCGGCCTCGCCGGTGTATTCGACGTGGTCGGCGGACAGCCCGTCGAACCCCGCCGCCAGCGCCGCGCCGCCCAGGTCGCTGAGTTGGTCGGCGTGCAGCTTCACCGGCAGATCCAGCGCGCGTGCCGCCTCGAACACGCGCCGGGTCTGCGCGGGCGAGAAGGCGATGCTTTCGCAGAACGCATCCACGGCGTCCACCAGGCCTTCGGCATGCAGTTGAGGCAGCCATTCGATCAATGCATCGACATAGCCATCGGCATCGTCGCGGTATTCAGGCGGCAGCGCGTGCGCGGCCAGGTAGGTAGTGCGGACGGTGAGCCCCAGCGCCTCGCCGATGCGCCGCGCCACCCGCAGCATCTTGCGTTCGTTGTCGAAGTCCAGGCCGTAGCCGGACTTGATTTCGAGGGTGGTGACGCCGTCGCGCAGCAGCGACCGCGCGCGCGGCAGCGACTGCCGCAGCAGTTCGTCCTCGCTGGCCTCGCGCACCGCCGCCACGCTGGAGCGGATGCCGCCGCCGGCACGCGCGATCTGTTCGTAGGTGGCGCCGTTGAGGCGCATGTCGAACTCGCCGGCGCGGTTGCCGGCGAACACCAGGTGGGTATGGCAATCGACCAGCCCGGGCGTGAGCAGCCGGCCCTGCAGGTCTTCCGTGCGCGTCGCGGAGGCGCGCGACGGCAGCGCGCGCATCGGCCCGCACCAGGCGATGCGGCCATCGGCGCAGGCCAGCGCGCCGTCTTCGACCAGGCCGAACGGCGCATCGCCGTCCAGCGTCGCCAGCGTGGCGTTGGTGAGCAGCAGATCCCAGCGGGTGGCCATGAATGACGCTCCGGTGTCGTGCATTGCGGACGGGGATTATCGCAAACGCGATGCGCGCGGGCGGCCCGCTAGAATGGCTGCATCGAAGCCTTGGAGTCGCCCGTGGAACTGGCCAATGCATTCGGAGTGTCGCGATGAGCGCCGCCGTGGAAGGCTGGAGCGGCCGCGTCGACCTGCCCGAGGAGGCGTCGACCCGTCGCTGGCACCAATGGGTGCGCGCGCCGTTGCCGGGAAGCGCGGCAGGCGTGGCGGTGCTTGGTTTTGCCTGCGACGAGGGCGTGCGCCGCAACCATGGCCGCGTTGGTGCGGCGGAAGGCCCGGCGGCGCTGCGCAGGATGCTGTCCAACCTGCCGGTGCTGGACGAGGTGCCGCTGTACGACGCCGGCACCGTCGCCTGCACCGATGGCGACCTCGACGCTGCGCAGCTGCGTTACGCGGAGGAGCTGGCGTCGTTGCTCGACGCCGGCCACCTGCCGGTCGGATTGGGCGGCGGCCATGAGATCGCCTTCGCCACCTGGCAGGGACTGGCGCGGCATCTGCGCGAAGCGCGCCCGCGCGTGGCCATCGTCAACATCGACGCGCACTTCGACCTGCGCCGGCAGCAGGAGGGCAGCTCCGGCACGCCGTTCCTGCAGGCCATCGAACATGCGCGCGCGCTTGGCCTGCCGCTGGATTACCTGGTCTATGGCATCAGCGCCGCGTCCAATACCCGCGTGCTGTTCGACACCGCCGACGCGCTCGGCGTGCACTACGTGCGCGACGACGAACTCGGCCTGCTCGACCTGCCGCAGCGGCTGGTCGAGTTGAAGGAGAAGCTGGCGCAGGCCGATGCCATCTACCTGACCATCGACATCGACGGACTGCCGCACGCGATGGCGCCCGGCGTCAGCGCGCCGGCCGCGCGCGGCGTGCCGATGGAGGTGGTGGAGCCGCTGCTTGACGCCATCGCCGCCACCGGCAAGCTGAAGGTGATGGATCTGGCCGAACTGTCGCCGCCGCTGGATCGCGACAACGTCACCGCGCGCGTTGCCGCGCGCCTGATCCATCGCGTCACCCACGCGGCGATGCGCGTCGCGCGCGACCTGTAGGCGCGGCTTCAGCCGCGACCGTGTGGGGCAGGGCCTGAAGGCCCTCCTGCGGCACCACCGTCAGAACAGGCCGGATTGCTCCGGCAGCGCGCCTTCCAGCCGCAGCAGCAGTTCCTTGGTCGGCAGGCCGCCGCCGAAGCCGGTCAATCCGCCGTCCGCGCCGATCACCCGGTGGCAGGGCAGCACGATCGGCAGCGGGTTGCGGCCGTTCGCTGCGCCCACCGCGCGGGTGCCGTTGGGGTTGCCCAGCCGCTGCGCCAGCTGCGCATAGCTGATCGTTTCGCCGTACGGGATCTGCGCCAGCGCGCGCCAGACGCACAGCTGGAAGTCGGTGCCGCGCGGCGCCAGCGGTAGGTCGAATACGCGCCGCTGGCCGGTGAAATATTCGCCCAGCTGCGCCTCGACGGCCTGCAGCACCTCGCTGTCGCCGCCGTGCCAGTCGCTGCGGTCGGCGGGGTGGCGGTTGTCGCGGAACTCGATGTGGCGAAGACCGGCCTCGTCCGCCGCCAGCATCAGCGGCCCGACGGGACTGTCGATGCGGCGGCACAGGATCATTTCGCGTCTTCCAGCGCCGGCAGCAGCGGCGCGATGTCGCCGTCGTTCGGCTTGGCCGGCAGGCCCAGCAGACGCATCAGCAGTGGATAGACATCGACGTTGTCGAACACCGGCAGCTGCACGGCCCGGCGGAATGCCGGGCCGGCGGCGATGAAGGTGGCGCGCATCGACGGCAGGTCCGGGTCGAAGCCGTGCGAGCCGCGCGTATCGCCCGCCCGCTGCATGGCGAAGTCGTATTTCTTCGGCCACAGCGCGTCCCAGCCCGCATCCATCTGGCAGACGATGGCGGGGATGCGCGGGTGCGTGCCGTAGTGCCAGCGCGCCGGCAGTTCCTGCTTGCGCCAGCATTCGTATTGCGCATGCCGGCCCAGCAGCAGGCGTTCGGCCTCCGCGGTCTTGCCCGGCAGCGGCGCGAAGCCGATCACCTGGCCATCGCTGATCGCCTCAGCCACCTCCGGCGGCGCCATGGCTTCGGTGCGCAGCACCTGCCCCGGCGGGATGGTATCGAAGCCGTGGTCGGACACGACCAGCAGGTTGGTGGTTTGCAGGTGTCCGTTCTCGCGCAGCCCGCGCAGCAGCGCATCGATGGCCGCGTCCACGTCACGCCGCGCGGCAACCGCCTGCGGAGAATCCGGGCCGTGGTCGTGGCTGGCCTCGTCCACCTGGTCCAGGTACATGGTGACGAAGCGCGGGCGTTCGCGCGCCGGCAGCGCCAGCCATTGCAGCACCTGCGCCACGCTTTCGCTGGCGGTGGTGTCGTCGCGATAAGGCCGCCACTGCCACGGGCGCACGCCGTCGATGGCGGCCTCGCTGCCGGGCCAGAACATGGTGGCGGTGCGCAGGCCGGCGCGCTGCGCGCTGACCCAGATCGGCACGCCGCCCCACCAGCCGCCGGTTTCCACCGCCACGCGATTGGAGGTGCGGAACTTGCCGAGCCGCGCGTCCGCCATCGAGTTGTGGACGATGCCGTGCCGATCCGGCCGCAGCCCGGTGACCAGCGCGTAGTGGTTGGGGAAGGTCAGCGCCGGATACGAGGGCCGCATGCCCACGGCGCGGACGTTGGCGTCGCCCAGGGCGGCCAGCGCCGGCATGGTTGCGGCGGTGACGTCGGCGGGGCGCAGGCCGTCCACCGAAACCAGCACCAGCGTGGCGGGTTCTTGGTTGGCCGACGGACGGGTGGCGCAGCCGACGGCCAGCAGGAGCAGCGCCAGCGCAAGGGCGCGGGGAAAAGAAGCCATGCGGGAATGATAGCGAAGCCCGGTGACGGTTCGCAGCGGGTGCGATAATCACCGCTTCGTTCCAGGAGCCACTTCCGATGTCGAACCGCCACGATCCGTCCCGCAAGATCCGCGCGCCGCGCGGCGCAGAACTGACCTGCCGCAGCTGGCTGACCGAAGCGCCGTACCGCATGCTGCAGAACAACCTCGACGCGGAAGTGGCGGAGCGGCCGGAAGACCTGGTGGTGTACGGCGGCATCGGCCGCGCCGCGCGCGACTGGGACTGCTACGACAGGATCCTCGACACGCTGAAGACGCTCGGTGACGACGAGACGCTGTTGGTGCAGTCCGGCAAGCCGGTCGGCGTGTTCCCCACCCATGCCGACGCGCCGCGCGTGCTGATCGCCAATTCCAACCTCGTGCCGCACTGGGCGACCTGGGAGCACTTCAACGAGCTCGATCGCAAGGGCCTGATGATGTACGGCCAGATGACCGCCGGCTCGTGGATCTACATTGGTTCGCAGGGCATCGTGCAGGGCACCTACGAGACCTTCGTGGAGATGGGCCGCCAGCATTACGGCGGTTCGCTGAAAGGCAAGTGGATCCTGACGGCGGGCCTCGGCGGCATGGGCGGCGCGCAGCCGCTGGCGGCGTCGCTGGCCGGTGCGTGCAGTCTCAACATCGAGTGCCGGCAGAGCAGCATCGACTTCCGTCTTAAGACGCGCTACGTCGACGAGCAGGCCGCTGACATCGACGACGCGCTGGCTCGCATCGAGAAATACACCAAGGCCGGCGAAGCCAAGTCCATCGCCTTGCTCGGCAACGCCGCCGACATCCTGCCGGAGCTGGTGCGCCGCGGCGTGCGCCCGGACTGCGTGACCGACCAGACCTCCGCGCACGACCCGGTGCATGGCTACCTGCCGATCGGCTGGACGGTGGCGCAGTGGGAAGCCGAACAAAAGGCCAATCCCGACAAGGTGCGCGACGCGGCGAAGCAGTCGATGCGCGTGCACGTCGAGGCCATGCTGGCCTTCCACGCGCAGGGCATCCCGACCGTCGACTACGGCAACAACATCCGCCAGATGGCCAAGGACGAGGGGCTGGAGCACGCCTTCGACTTCCCCGGCTTCGTCCCGGCCTATGTCCGCCCGCTGTTCTGCCGCGGCGTCGGCCCGTTCCGCTGGGCAGCGCTGTCGGGCGACCCGGAGGACATCCACCGCACCGACGACAAGGTGCGCGAACTGATCCCCGACGACCCGCACCTGCACCGCTGGCTCGACATGGCCCGCGCGCGCATCCGCTTCCAGGGGCTGCCGGCGCGGATCTGCTGGGTCGGGCTCGGCCAGCGTGACCGGCTCGGCCTGGCGTTCAACGAGATGGTGGCGAGGGGCGTGCTGAAGGCGCCGATCGTGATCGGCCGCGACCATCTCGATTCCGGCTCCGTCGCCTCGCCGAACCGGGAGACCGAGGCGATGCGCGACGGCTCGGACGCGGTCTCCGACTGGCCGCTGCTGAACGCGCTGCTCAACACCGCCTCCGGCGCGACCTGGGTGAGCTTCCATCACGGCGGCGGCGTCGGCATGGGCTTCTCGCAGCATGCCGGCATGGTGATCGTCTGCGACGGCACGCCGGAGGCGGCGCGGCGCATCCGCCGCGTGCTGTGGAACGACCCGGCGAGCGGGGTGATGCGCCACGCCGATGCGGGCTACGAGACCGCCATCGCCTGCGCCCGCGAGCACGGCCTCGATCTGCCGATGCTCGGCCCGCCGATGCCCGGCGCCGGCGCCGCCGGCCGCCCTACCTGATCCTGCCCAGGGTGTGCGCCGTGGCGGCGATCTCGATCTCCCCCGCGGGCGGCTGGATCCCGATCGAGGCGAGATGGGCGAACAGCGCCGCCACCGCGGCGGCGTTGCCGCCCTGGCTGTCCGCCGGCAGGGATTCCCAGTGCTCGTAGCCGGCCGCCTTGCCGATCGTCATCCAGGTCGCGCTGCGCAGGATCTTCCGGCCGGGCTGCGCACGGGCGCGCTGCGCCATGCGCTTCTCCACCGTGCGCCCCGCGGCCTGGTTCGGGCGCGGCGCGATGGCGATCATCCGGACATGGCTGAGGCCGTCGAGCGCGCCGGCGGTGCGGGGGAACATGTGGTCGAAATTGAACCGGTCGCCCTCCAGCGCCTCGGTCACCCCGAGGCGCTCCCGCGCGAAGCGCCGGTAGATGTCGCGGTAGCTGTTGTCGTCGGGATCGACCCAGAGCTCCGGCTCCGCGCCGCGGACCAGGACGAAGGCGCGCGCCAGCGGGTAGTCGCCGAGGGTCTGCACCCGCACGCCGCCGCGGATCGACGACGCCCCCGCGAGCAGCGCGATGCTGCTGGTGCCGATCAGCGCCGGGGGATCGTTCAGGAAGGTGTCGAGCAGCGCCTGCAACTGCCGCCGCAAGCCGGCGGGCCAATCCGGGACCATTGCCGCCCTCCTCCTTCCCGGCCGAACGCCCGCGATGGTATCGCCGCGGCGCCCGGCGCGACAATCGTCCAGCGGCCGGCCGGCGGCATGCGGCGCGAAGGATCGTTGCGCGAAGGGATAGATCACATGAGGCCCGAGACGCAGGCGCCCCCTGGCGCCGCCACCCTGGCGCAGTTGCGCGGCGTGATGGAAGGCGCGCCGCTCGACCTCGCGCCCGGCTGGCGGGGGGCGGTGGAGCGCGGCGCCGCGGCGGTCGCGGCGCATC
>JAANMX010003180.1_pt1 | contig 14919 bp, 8 predicted proteins | sample 7279681 | NCBI WGS metagenome assembly JAANMX01 (sample SAMN14094542, study PRJNA606508) | bioreactor metagenome | isolation source: A lab-scale SPAN reactor treating ammonium-rich wastewater day 351 | place: Ireland: Galway | collected 2018-01-01
CGCGCAAACTCATCACGGATCTGCTGGACGTGCGGCGTGATGACGACCAGCGTCGGCGCATCGTGGTCGATCCGCTCCCGCCGATGCGCGACGAACGGCACGCCCACGATCAGGACCAGCGACAGCAGCACCAGCACGCGCGCCACGGGCATGCGACGAGGATACCGACTACCCTCCGCCCATGGCAGCACCTGCAGCAATCGTCACCGGGGCGGGTTCGGGCATCGGACGCGAGACCTGCAGGGCCCTCTCCCAGCGAGGATGGTCCCTCGCCATGGTCGGCCGCAGACGCGACGCCCTCGAACAGACCGGCGAACTCCTCCAGTCCCCCTGGGCCGCCTTCGATGGCGACCTCGCCGACGACCGCGCGATCCCCTCCATCGTCCGACGAATCCTCGACAAGTTCCCCAGGATCGACGCCCTGGTCAACAACGCCGGCATCGCTCCCTCCCTCCCCGTCGAGGCGCACACCCCCGAGATCGTCCGGACGACCTTCGCCGTCAACGCCATCGGCCCGACCAACCTCATCGCCGCGCTCTGGCCCACCTTCGTCAACCAACGCTCCGGACGAATCGTCAACGTCTCCTCCGTCGCCGCTCGCGACCCCTTCCCTGGGTTCCTCGCCTACGCCCCCGCCAAAGCCGCCGTCAACATGCTCGCCACACTCTGCGCCACCGAGGGCGCCGCCCACGGCATCAAGGCGTTCGGCGTCGCCCCGGGCGCCACCGAAACCGCCATGCTCCGCGCCATCTTCAGCGAGGCCGACATCCCACCCGACCGCGTCCTCAAGCCCGAGGATGTCGCGCGCGTCATCGTCGCCTGCCTCGTCGGCGATCGCGACGATCAGAACGGCTGCACCATGTACATCCCCAGCCCTTGAGCCGCTCCCCGCACACGACCCGCTTCACACCGGCATGCGTGCCACGGACTCGACGGCGTTCATGAAGATCCGCAGCCCGGGCGTCGGACCCTTCCGTACCGCCGCAGGAAGCCGCGTCCAGTACGGATGCCGCGACCACTCAAGGTAACGCTCTGGGTGCGGCATCAGGCCCAGGATCCTCCCCGTCGAGTCGCACACCCCCGCGATCGCACGGGCCGAACCGTTGAAGTTCTCCCGGTAACGGATCGGCGCCAGCGCTCGCCGCTCAAGGTCGTCGAGCACGCCTTCGCTCGCCGCCACCAGCCGCCCCTCCCCGTGCGCCACCGGCAGACGCATCGCTTCCTCCCCCATCGACCCCGCCAGCCCGCGCGTCCACACGCAGGGCGAGTCCTCCCGGAACGCCACAGGGATCCAACGATCGTGGAACCTCGCGTCGCTGTTCTCCGCGAGCGAGAGCGTCTGGCGCGGCGGCGTTTCGGGCCACGCCTCCCCCGCACCGGGCCCGGGCAGAAGCCCGACCTGCACCAGCACCTGGAACCCGTTGCACACGCCGATCATCGCGCACCCGCGCGCGATCGCCGCGTGCAGCGCCGGGTACAACTTCTCGCGGACGTACATCGCCTTGATCCGCCCCGATGCAATGTCATCCCCGTAACTGAACCCGCCCGGAAAGCCGACCAGGTCGAAGTCGTCGAGCCGGGCCGGCTCCGCGATGAGCGCGTCGAGGTGGACGACCGACGTGGCCGCTCCCGCAAGACGGAACCCGCGCTCGAGTTCATCGACGCAGTTGGTCCCCGCGGTACGGATGAGGAGGGCGCTGGGCATGGCCAAGGATAGGTGCGGGCCATCGGACGACCGCCCCCGGCACGACGAAGAAAATGCCCCCGGGCGCTGGTGGGACGCCCGGGGGCCAGGAGGCGCGGGGCCCCGTGTGTTGGCATCGCCCGTAAGGGAGGCGTGGCGACGCCCGGGGGCCCCGTGGTGGGCACGAAGATCCTCACTCGATCAACTGCATCCCATGCTGTTCCCACAGTTCAGACACTTGTAACACGTCCCGCTCCTCACCGTGATCGTCCCGCACACATCGCAAGGCGGCGCGTCGCCCATCGAGTCCAGGGCGACGGAAAGCGTCGACGCCATCACGATCTCCGACGAAACGATGGTCAACTCTCCACGACCCACGCCCCCCATCGACGACGACCTCCCGGTACGGGCGGGCATCGTCCCCCGGTCGGCAGGGAGAGCGGTCCTCGACGCGGCGTCGGCGGGCTGGCCCGCGTGCGTAACACTCCACGATGGATCCTCCAGTCGTGATCCCGGCCTCGTGGCCGGGGCGTCGCTCTCGCGCTTCGGCGCGTTCGCGTCGCGATACCCCTCGATGAACTGCATCCCGAGCCAGCGGAAGATATAGTCCACAAGGCTCTTGGCGAAGGGGATGTCCCGGTTCGTCGTCATCCCCGCGGGCTCGAACCGCTGGTGCGTGAACTTCGTCACCAGGCTCTCGATCGGAACCCCATACTGCAGCGACACGCTCGTCGCCGTCCCAAGCGAATCCATCAGCCCCCCGATGGTCGACCCCTCCTTCGCCATCGTGATGAACAACTCGCCGGGACGCCCGTCCTCATACAGCCCCACCGTCAGATAGCCCTCGTGACCCGCGATGTTGAACTTGTGCGTGATCGAGTGCCGCGTGTCCGGTAGCCGGCGACGCATCGCCCGGTGCGGGGCCTCAGCAGCCGTGGCAGGTCGGGCGCCCTCGTCCTCCGAAGACTCCCCCACGTCCGCGCCCTCCCCCGCGCTCGTGCTCAACGGCTGCGACAGCTTGCACCCGTCGCGATACAACGCGTTCGCCTTCAGCCCCAACTCCCAACTCAGCCGGTACGCCGACTTGATGTCGTCCACCGTGGCCGACGACGGCAAATTGATCGTCTTCGAGATCGCGCCGGAGATGAACGGCTGCACCGCCGCCATCATCCGGATGTGCCCCTCGGGCGCAATGTACCGCTTGCCCAACTTCCCGCAGGTGTTGGCGCAATCAAACACTCCAAGGTGCTCCTCTCGCAACCGTGGCGCGCCCTCCACCGTCTGCGTCCCGCAGATCGACATGTTCAACGAGTCCACCTGCGCCGCATCCAGCCCCAGCAACCTCAGCACGTTCGCCCCGGGGTCCGCCTTGACCGCCGCCGGATCAAGCCCGCAGCGAACCAGCGCATCGTCCCCCACCGCGTACGGCGCAAACGCGAACGACAGCTCGAACACCGCCGGCAGCGACCCGCGCACCCGGTCGAGGTCGTCCTCGTCATACCCGCGACGCATCAGCCACGCCGCGAACGTGTCCCCGGGACGCGCCCCAGGCGCCCCCGTAGGCATCGGAACATCCAGCGTCAGCGAGCCCAGCAGATACCTCAGGATGTCCCGCGTCTCTTCCGCCGAATACCCCAGCGCCCGAAGCGCCGGCTCCACCGAATCGTTCGCGATCTTGAAATAGCCCCCGCCCGCCAGCTTCTTGAACTTCACCAGCGCAAAGTCCGGCTCCACCCCCGTCGTGTCGCAGTCCATCAGCAGACCGATCGTCCCCGTCGGCGCGATCACACTCACCTGCGCGTTCCGATACCCGTGCGCCTCCCCCAGCGCCAACGCCTCGTCCCACGACGCCTCCGCCCGGCTCGCCAGCAGCGGCGCGTTCGCCAGACGCGATCGCCCCGAACGCAGCAGCCGACCGTCCATCGGGACCGGACGCGTCCTCAGCCCCTCGTACCGACCGCTCGAACGAGGCTCCCCGTGCGTCGCCAGCCGGTGGTTCCGGATGACCCGTAGCATGTTCTCACGATCCGCCTCATACCCCGCGAACGCCCCGTGCTCGCTCGCCATCACCGCCGACTGCCGATACGACCGCCCCGTCAGGATCGCCGTCAGCGACGCGCCGATCCCCCTCGCCTCGTCGCTGTCGTACGCGATCCCCGCCTGCATCAGCATCGCCCCGAGGTTCGCATACCCCAGCCCCAGCGTCCGGTACCGCCAACTCAACTCCGCGATCCGGCGGCTCGGAAACGACGCCATCAGCACCGAAATCTCGAGCACCACCGTCCACAGGTCGATCGCGTGCTCGTACGCCTCGGCATCAAACACCCGCGTCGTCGAGTCATAGAACCTCAGCACGTTCAGCGACGCAAGGTTGCACGCCGTGTCGTCCAGGAACATGTACTCGCTGCACGGGTTGCTCGCGTTGATCCGCCCACCCGACGGGCACGTGTGCCACGCGTTGATCGTGTCGTCGAACTGCACCCCGGGGTCCGCGCACCGCCACGCCGCAAACGCCACCTTCTCCCACAACTCCCGCGCCGCGTACGTCCGCGCCACCTTCCCGTTCGTCCGCCACGTCGTCGCCCACGCCGACCCCGCGTCCACCGCGTCGAAGAACCGGTCCGGCACCCGAACCGAGTTGTTCGAGTTCTGACCCGAAACCGTCAGGTACGCCTCCCCGTTGAAGTCGTACGTCAGGTCCAGCCCCAGCGCCTCCGCCGCCTCTCGCAGCGCCACGTCCTTGCTCTTCAGGAACTTCAGCCCCTCCACCATCGCCGCGACCTTGATCTCCTCCCTCACCTTCCAGTCCACAAACCCCGCGATGTCCGGGTGGTCCATGTCCAGGCACACCATCTTCGCCGCCCGACGCGTCGTCCCGCCGCTCTTGATCGCCGATGCCGCACGATCCCCGATCTTCAGCCACGACATCAGCCCCGAACTCTTCCCTCCGCCCGACAGCGGCTCGTTCTCCCCACGCAGCGACGAAAAGTTCGTCCCCGTCCCCGACCCATACTTGAACAGCCTCGCCTCACGGACCCACAGGTCCATGATCCCCCCCTCGTTCACAAGGTCGTCCGTCACGCTCTGGATGAAGCACGCGTGCGGCTGCGGGTGCGTATACGCATCCCGCGCCTCGCTGATCGCCCCCGTCGCATGATCCGCCACCCAGTGCCCCTGCGCAGGCCCCGTGATCCCATACGCCCAGTTGAGCCCCGTGTTGAACCACTGCGGGCTGTTCGGCGCCGCCATCTGGTGCACCATCATGTACACGATCTCGTCGTAGAACGCCCGCGCATCCTCCGGCGTGTCGAAGTACCCGTGCGCCTCCCCCCAGTGCCGCCAGCACCCCGCCAGACGGTGGATCACCTGACGCGCCGACTTCTCCGGACCCGTCACCCCCGCCACCGCCCCCGCCTCCGAGGCAATCCCGTTCGGACCCCCATCCAGCGGCACGCCCGCCTTCCGGAAGTACTTGCTCACCATGATGTCCGTCGCCAGTTGGCTCCACGTCTCAGGAACCTCCGCGTCGGTCATCTCAAAGACAACCGACCCGTCCGGGTTCGAAATCCGCGAAGTCCGCTTCACCCACGAGACCGTGGCGAAGGGGTCCTGACCGTCCTTGGTAAACCTGCGGGTGATCTTCATTTCGCCGCACCCTCATTCTGTCCACGTGTCACTTGATATAAGTGTTTGTCTCTAGTGAGGCCAGCTTGGCTAGCTCGAGTACGATGCAGCCATGCAATTCCATAGATAATCCGCTGGTCGCCATCGTCGCGTGCCATTGCCTGCACCCGATCGATTGCGCCTTCATCGCAATCTTGACAGTATCTAGGATCAATACCATCAACCACCCATCGAATGACGCCCGTCGATTTCAGAGTCGCCAGTGCGCACAACGAATCGATGTGGTCGATGCTCCGAGAGGTTCGCACCCACAAGACGCGCAGCGAGTTCTCTCGGCCACGGGTCGCTCGAAGGTGGAACGCGAAGCAATCGCTTGTGGCTTGCCAAATGGATCGGATCAATGCGGTAGGAAGGCTGCACTCCGCGGTACGCGCAAGCTGCGTGACCGTTTGCATCGAGAACGACTCCGGCAGGGATCGGGTCAATGCCCAAGGGGGCAATAGCAACATCCCGGCTATGTAGTCGACGATTGCTTCTTCGTCCAGCTTGGCGGCGACTTGGGCGTGCGCTCGATACTGCCTGGAGATGGCTGCGTCTGGACGATCCATCATGCGATTGAGAAGGACGTGCCCCAGTTCGTGCGCAAGTGAGAATCTTCGACGCTGGAGGCTGCGATCAATCCGAATCGAAATCTGGTAACCACCCAGATTGTCAGACTCCACGAAACCTTCGGCAGCGATCTTGCCATATGTGATCTTAGACACACGGAGGGACCTTGCAACGGCGTCGAGGTCTGTCGGCAAGACATGACACTTCGATTTCACAAGAAGATATGTGACGGCCTGTTCCATCACGGCAATGAGCCTGGACTGTGTCGTTGAATGAGTCACTCGTCGCTCACACCGAAGAGACGCGGGTCACCATCGACCTTCTCAGCCTTCTTGACCAACTCTCTCGCCCGCTCTTCAGTCATCTGGAACACGCGTTGAGCATCGCGAAAGGAGCGACCTGGGACTTGCTGCTCTCCCTGCGCGGCGTCATGTTCGTTTTCAATGATTTCGAAAACCCGTTCCACCACAACGATCGACTGCGTGAGGTCCAGTTTGCGAATGAACCCGAAACACTCATGCCGCAGTTTCCCAATTCGGGCGCCACCAATAGTTGTGTCCGAAAAGAGAACCTGATCGAGCGGAATCCCAGCTAGGTCGGCCATTCGCTGAAGGGTACCAAACAGTGACTCGGGACCATCATAGTCGCCGTTTTCAAGTCTTTTGATCCTATCAACTGAGGCGCTGACACGCCTAGCGTATTCCTCGACGTCTAACCCCGTATCTTTCCTCAAGGCATGACATCTCTGCGCAAGGCCCCGCAGAAACTGATCTCTGTGTCCGTCGTTTCTCAAGATCGAGTTCCTTTCGACGTCACTTGTTCGTATGGCCGGTCAATCCACCCTCGGCAGGGTCAGCCCCTCCTGGTCCTGATACTTCCCCGCCTTGTCCGCGTAACTCCGCTCGCACACCTGGTCCGCTCTCAGAAACACCAGTTGCGCGATCCCCTCGTTCGCATACACCTTCGCCGGCAGCGGCGTCGTGTTGCTGATCTCGATCGTGATCCGCCCCCGCCACTCCGGCTCCAGCGGCGTCACGTTCACGATCAGCCCGCACCTCGCGTACGTGCTCTTCCCAAGACAGATCACCAGCACATCCCGCGGAATGTCAAACCACTCCACCGTCTCGCACAACGCAAACGAGTTCGGCGGGATGACAACATGGTCCGTCCCCTGCCCGCCGTTCAGCGATGCCGTGTCGATCTCCACGAACAGGTCATCGCTGAACCGCTTCGGATCCACGATCGCCACGCCACCCGTCCGTGGCGTCGGCGTAAAAATCTTGAACCGCGTCCCCACGCGAACGTCGTACCCGTAACTCGACACGCCGTACGAGACCTTCCCTGGCCGCCGATGCCCTTCCTCGAACGGCTCGATGCGGATCAACTCTCGGATCTGGCGGTCGGCGAGCACACCCATGTAGGCAAACACCATCCTATCATCATACGATCAAATACCTATCAGTCGAGCCCGCCTTCGGACTTCGACACCTCCGGGAACAATCCTCTGGATGCCCGCTTCGCGGGGATCCCGGAACTGGAAGGGGCGTATCGTACCACTACAGGTCGTGGGTGCAAGGGGGGGCGGGCGCAAATGGCTGTAGGTTCCGAGGGGATAACCTGTCAAATGCGCGCAAGATCCCATGTTTCTTGCGCTTGCTTCCCTTCGCCCGGGTCCGAAAATCAATCTCTACCCCTCCCGAGTTTTCCACCGTCCTCCCCCCCTTCACCCTCGCTCGCCTCGTCTTCCCTTTTCCGCGTGCCTCCTCATCCCGAACGGAACCACCCCCGAGCCTCCGCCGCAAACGCTTGTAGAATCTTGATCCCCGTGAAGGAGGCCCTTGTGCGAACAACGTCCCTGCTCCTGATCGCACTCGCCGTCGCCGCCTCGGGTTGTGCGTCCAAGCCCGCACGCCCCAAGTCCCCCACCATGGCCGTCCGCGACATGCCCTCGGTCCTCCGCGGCACGATCGGAGCCGAGGCCACCATCGCAGGAACCGAACCCATCCTCATCAGCGGCCTCGGGCTCGTCGTCGGGCTCAACGGCACGGGCGGCGGCGCGCTCCCCGACCGCATCCAGGCCACCATGGAACGCGAACTCGGGCTCAAGGGCGTCAGCCGCTCCAGCGACTACTGGGCCGGCACGCAGTTCGACGGCAAATCCCCCCAGGAAGTCCTGCGCGATTCCAACGTCGCCGTCGTCCTCGTCCAGGCCCTCGTCCCTCCAGGCGCGCCCGACGGGATGACCTTCGATGTCTGGGTCCGCGCCCTCAATGCCTCCGCCACAACCTCCCTCGCCGGCGGAACCCTCTGGACCACCGACCTCCGCCTCGGACAGGCCACGACCTTCGGTGCCCGACAACCCGCCCAGATCGCCACCGCTCGCGGACCCGTCTTCATCAACCCCTTCGGGGATCCCAGCGAGGACGGCACCACCCAGCGACGCATCGGACGCGTCCTCGGCGGCGGAACCGTCGCCAACTCCCAGCAACTCCTCCAGATCCAACTCGACAACGACTCCCCCTCCAGGGCTCGCGCCCTCGTCTCCGCCATCAACTCCCGCTTCCCCGCCGGGTCCAAGGGGCCCATCGCACGAGGCCGCGGTCGCACACGCGAAGGAATGTCCGACACCCAGAAGCAGGTCATCGAACTCACCGTCCCGGCCTCCTACCAGGACCGCACCGACGAGTTCCTCGCCATCGTCCGCCACATCACCATCGATCAGTCCTTCCCCCAGGAATACGCCAGGCGATACACCGACGCCCTCAAGTCCCAGGCCTGGCTCTCGACCGAACTCGGCTGGTGCCTCGCCGGCCTCGGCGCGCCCGCCATCCCCTTTGTCCGCGAACTCTACGAGTACCCCGAACTCGGCCCGCGACTCGCGGCCCTCTCCGCCGGCGCCGAACTCGGCGATGTCATGGCCGCCCCTCACCTCAAAGCCCTCGCCGAACACGGTCCCGAGTTCTTCCGCACCGAGGCCATCACCCTCCTCGGACGCCTCGACGCCGGACACCAGGTCGACCTCGCCCTCAAGGCCCTCGTCGAGAAGGGGCCCCTCCAGACTCGCATCGCCGCCTACGAGGCCATGGCCTGGCGTGCCGAACAGATCAACCTCCGACGCCTCATCGAGCAGTCTCCCTCCGCTCCCGCCGCCACAAGCCTTGTCCTCACCGACGGCGTCCCGCTCGCCTATGCCAAGCGACGCTTCGCCGGAAACCCCTTCCAGCCCGTCACCCGCCTCGCCATCGGCGGCCGATCCCTCACCGACCCAGGTCAGTTCTCCCTCGATGTCGTCCCCCTGGGCGAAAGCCTCGTCTACATGCGACAGCAGGGAATGCCCAAGATCGTCCTCCTCGGCTCCGACCTCCGCATCAACGACCGCGTCTCGGTCCGCCTCTGGGACGATCGTTTCCTCATGGAGCGCGAAGGCTACGACCTGCGCATCTACTACCGCGACTATCGCACCCGGCAGGCTGTCACCGGCCGGTCGGAGCCCGACCTCGTCAAACTCATCGAGTTCCTCGCCCGGATCCCCACACCGGAGGACCCGCGCCCGGGCCTCGCGCTCTCCTACTCCGAAGTCGTCGGCGTCCTCCACGCCATGCTCGAGCAGGGGGCCATCGACGCCGGGTTCGCCACCGACTTCGACCGCCTCAAGGCCGATCTCCTCAGGGCCAACCAGCGGGCGCTCGCCCCGGATCGCCCCGAGTCCGACCAGCCCCAGGAAGTCGTCCCGATGCTCGAAGGCGTCGCGACGCCCGACCTTGCGCCCCCGCCCGACAAGCGCCCCCTCGTCGTGCCCCTCGAACCACGTAAAAAGCCGCGACAGGACTGACGCCACCCCGCGCCTTGTCTCCCGTGGTTGCACCACGTTGGCCGATCTTCGTATCATCCGCGCCCGCACCGCGGGGGTCTGGATGACCCGATCGGGCGACATGGAGGTTGCATGCGTCTGGCCAAACTCACCCTCTGCGGCTTCAAGTCCTTCGCCGACTCCACCGAGTTCACCTTCGACGAACCCGTCATCGGGATCGTCGGTCCCAACGGGTGCGGCAAGAGCAACATCGTCGACGCCGTCCGATGGGTCCTCGGCGAACGCTCCAGCCGAAGCCTCCGTGGCAAGGAGATGATCGACGTCATCTTCGCCGGCTCCGCGGGCCGGAAGCCGGCCGGCATGGCCTCCGTCCGCCTCACCTTCGAAAACCCCCTCGTCTCCAACCCCCCCCCGCGCTCGCCCCGCACCCCCCCGATCGATGAACGCGACGACCCCGCGACCGACGACGAAGCCTCCGAAGTCGAGTTCATCCGTTCCGACCTGCCCGCCGACGCCCCCGCTCGCGAACTCCCCATCGACGCCGACATCGTCGAGGTCGAACGCCGCCTCTACCGCGACGGCACCAGCCAGTACCTCATCAACTCCAGGCGCGCACGCCTCCGAGACATCCGCGAACTCTTCCTCGACACCGGCATCGGCGCCGATGCCTACTCCATCATCGAGCAGGGCAAGGTCGACGCCATGCTCCTCGCCAGCCCCCTCGAACGACGCACCATCCTCGAAGAAGCCGCCGGCATCGCCCGCTATCGCCAGCGACGCGTCGAGGCTCGACGCAAACTCGAACGCACCACCGCCAACCTCGCCCTCACCCGCGAGCAACTCGCCTCCACCGAGCGACGCCTGCGACTCGTGAAGGGACAGGCCGCCAAGGCCCGCCGATTCAAGGACCTCGACGCCGACTGCTGGGCGTGGAGAGCCGCGCTCGCCTTCGAGACCTACGACGACCTCCGCGGCCGACTCGAGGGGCTCACCTCCCGCCTCGCCGAACTCGAACAGGTCCGCCGCGAGGGGATGGACCTCGTCGCCTCCCTCGAAGGCGAAAAGCAGGAAGCCGAAGTCAGCCGGCACGAGGCCGCAAGGGCCCGCGCCAAGTCCGACGAGGCCAGGCAGGAGGCCCGCCACCGCGAGCACGCCGCCTTCGAACGCCGCGCCATGCTCCTCCGCGCCGTCGACGACGCCCACCGCGAGGCCGCGGGCGCCCGCGAACGACACGCCTCCCTCGCTGCCAGGCTCGCCGCACTCGACGCCCAGATCGATGCCGGCGCGGGCGAACTCGATCGCCTGCGCGAGCAACTCCGCGAGGCCGAAGCCGCCGTCGAAGCCGCCTCCACACTCCGCGCCGCCGCCGCCGAGGAAGTCGCCTCCGCCCGGGGCCACCTCCACGAACAACGCTCCGCCCTCGTCGGCGCCGACCGCGAACGCGCCCAGATCGTCGCGAGCATCGAGGGCGACCGCCGGCGTATCGAGTCGATCCACGAGCAGATCGAACGCCTCGACGCACGCGCCGCCTCCCTCACGCAGGAACAAGCCCAGGCCGCGGGCGCCCTCGCAGGCGTCCAGGCCGAGGCCGACCGACGCGACGCTCTCGCCAAGGCGCTCGCCGACGAACTCCGCCTCGCCGAGGACCGCGCTCGCGTCCTGGGCGAGGACCGCCGCGGCCTCAGCGAACGCCTCGCCTCACTCGACCACGAACGCGTCATCGTCGACGGCCGACGACAGGTCCTCGCCGAGATGGAACGTGCCCGCGTCGGCCTCGGCAAGGGCGTCCGCGATGTCCTCGAACGCGCCGAGCAGGGAACCGCCTTCCACGGCGTCATCGCCCCCCTCGCCGACCTCATCCGCACCAATCGCGAGCACGCCGCCGCCGTCGAGGCCGCCCTCGGCGCCGACCTCCGCGCCCTCGTCGTCTCCTCCTTCGAGTCGCTCCCCTCCCGCGACGAGATCGCCTCCTTGCACGAACGCGTCACGTTCCTCCCCGCGGCGGGCGTGGGCCACACGCCCGAACTCCTCCCAAGGGCCGACCTCCCTCCAGGCATCCTCTCCGTCCGATCGCTCGTCCAGGTCCCCGCCCTCGAGGCCCTCCCCGATGCCTCCGCTCTCATCGATCGACTCCTCGCCGCAACCTACCTCGTCCCGGATGCCGAGGCCGCTCTCATGCTCGGGCCCGTCCTGGGACCCCACGCCCGCTTCGTCACGCTCGAAGGCACCCGAATCCACGCCGACGGCCGACTCGAAGGCGGGCCCGCCTTCGAGCCCGGAGGCGAGGAAGCCGGCGTCCTCGCCAGGCGAGGCGAACTCGACGCCATGTCCCGACGCGCCGCCGAACTCGACGACGATCTCGCCCGCGAACGCGAACGCCTCCAGACGACCGACGCCCAGGCGGCCGAACTCTCCCGACAGGCCTCGGCCCTCCGAGCCTCCCTCGCCCTCGAAGAGCGCGCCCTCATCACCGAGCAGTCCCGCGCCGCCCAACTCGATCGTGACCTCGCTCGTTTCGCCCGCGAACTCGCCGAGTCCGGCCGCGAACGCGCCCAGCACGCCCAGCGCAGCGGCACCCTCGAAGCCCAGGCCGCCGCCAACCAGGCCCGCGTCGATCGCCTCGACCGCCTCCACGCCGAACTCGCCGCACGCGTCGAAGCCCTCGAACGCGACCTCGATCGCCACCAGCGCGCCTCCGACGCCGCCGCCGAACACGTCGCCGCCGGCCGCGTCGAAGTCGGCCGCCTCGCCGAGCAAGCCGCCTCCGCCTCTCGTGAGCAGCGACGACGAGAGATCGAACGCGACCAGGCCACCGACGAGCACCGCCGCGCCGACGCCTCCATCCTCGAGATCGACGCCCGCGCCGACGCTCACCTCGCCGGGATCCTCGAAGCCGAACAGGCCGCGGCCAAGGCCTCCGCCGATGCCCTCGCCCTCGAAGCCCGGCGCGAGTCGCTCATCCAGCGCGACGACGCCCTCGACCGTCTCTGCGCCGACCTCACAGCCAGGCTCCACGCCGCGAGACAGCAGTCCCAGCGCATCGATCGCGACTGGCACAGCCTCGAAGTCGCCCGACGAGAACTCGAAGTCAAACGCGAATCCCACGAGGAACGCACCCAGCACGACACCGGCATCGACCTCCCCTTCGAACTCGCCGACTACCGCGCCATGATGGCCTCGGGTGGCGTCGCCAGGCTCGATCCCCTCGCCGCCGACTCCGAAATCGCCCGCCTCCGCGAGGAGATCCGCGCCCTCGGGAATGTCTCCCTCGACTCCCTCGAAGAAGAACAGCAACTCGAAGCCCGAAACGACGAACTCATCCGCCAGGTCGCCGACATCGACGACGCCCGCGCCGGCCTCGAATCCCTCATCGAACGACTCGACGCCGTCTGCCGCGCTCGTTTCAAGGACGCCCTCGACGTCATCCAGCAGAACTTCGCCGGCCCGACCGGCATGTTCCGACGCCTCTTCGGCGGCGGTAGGGCCGAACTCCGCCTCATGCCCCTCGTCCGCGAGGTAGAATCCCCCGACGGCACCCGAACGGTCGTCACCGGCGAGATCGACCTCCTCGAAAGCGGAATCGAAGTCATCGCCAAGCCCCCAGGCAAAGAGCCCCGCGCCATCTCCCAACTCTCCGGCGGCGAGAAAACCCTCACCGCCGTCGCCCTCCTCATGGCCATCTTCCAGAGCAAGCCCTCCTGCTTCTGCATCCTCGACGAAGTCGACGCCGCCCTCGACGAAGCCAACGTCGAACGCTTCTGCGCCGTCGTCCGTCAGTTTACCGACCGCTCTCACTTCATCGTCATCACCCACCACAAACGCACCATGCACGCCGCCGATCGCCTCTTCGGCGTCACCATGCAGGAACGCGGGGTCTCGACTCGCGTCAGCGTCAAGTTCGACCACGCCCAACGCCCTCTCGATCCCCCGCCGCTCCCCTCCTCCCACATCGACTCGATCGACGACGCCCACCAGCCCGCCCAGCCCCGCGGCGTCCTCCGCCGCGCGCTCGCAGGGATGCGCACCGGCGAGAACGCTCGCGAGCCCTGACGCACCCGCTATCCTCTGGCCTCACCCACGACTGGAGGTGCACGTGGTCAGGCTCACCCTCTCGATCCTCCCCTTCCTCGCCCCGGCCTCACTCGCCCAGTGGACGCCCGCGCACACCCCGCTCTCCACCCGATGGTCCGTCAACCCCGACGCCCCTCACCACGAGTACCCACGCCCCCAACTCGTCCGTGACGAGTGGATGAACCTCAACGGCACCTGGGAGTACGCCCTCACACGACGCGCCGAACCCGGCGCCCCTCCACCCTCAACCTGGGACGGCGAGATCCTCGTCCCCTTCCCCATCGAATCCTCTCTCAGCGGCGTGGGCCGCCGCGTCACCCCCGACCAGACCCTCTGGTATCGACGCACCTTCCGCGTCCCCGACCAGTGGCGCGACCGATCCATCCTCGTCAACCTCGGCGCCGCCGACTGGGAATCCCAGGTCTACGTCAACCGCCTCCCGGGCGATGTCCATCGCGGAGGGTTCAAGCCCATCTCCGAGGACATCGCCTCCAGGCTCAAGCCCGGCGCCGAACAGGAGATCATCGTCCGCGTCTGGGATCCGACCGACCAGGGCCCGCAGCCCCGTGGCAAGCAGGTCGGCAGCCCCGAAGGCATCTGGTACACCCCCACCACCGGTATCTGGCAGACCATCTGGATCGAGCCCGTCCCCGAGCGACGTGTCGCCTCCCTCCGAATCGTCCCAGACCTCGCTCGCAGTTCCGTCAAGGTCAAGGTCAACGGGCCCTCCTACCCCGTCACCGAATCCGTCATCGCCGTCTTCGATGGCGCCAGGCAGGTCGCCTCCACTCGCGGCTTCAACTCCGGCGAACTCGAACTCGTCATCCCGGGCGCCAAACTCTGGTCCCCCGAGTCCCCCTTCCTCTACACCATCGAAATCTCCCTCCTCGACGGCGGCAAGCCGCTCGAAAAAGTCCGCTCCTACTTCGGCATGCGCGAAGTCTCACTCGCCAAGGACGACCAGGGACGGACCCGCCTCGCCCTCAACGGCAAGCCCTACTTCATGCTCGGCGTCCTCGACCAGGGCTTCTGGCCCGATGGCCTCTACACCCCGCCCACCGACGAGGCCCTCCGATACGACCTCGAAGTCCTCAAGGACCTCGGGTTCAACACCGTTCGC
>JAANMX010003189.1_pt1 | contig 14886 bp, 14 predicted proteins | sample 7279681 | NCBI WGS metagenome assembly JAANMX01 (sample SAMN14094542, study PRJNA606508) | bioreactor metagenome | isolation source: A lab-scale SPAN reactor treating ammonium-rich wastewater day 351 | place: Ireland: Galway | collected 2018-01-01
CAACCCTGCAGGTCGCCGATTGCCCAGACGGCCATCTCAGTGCAGGGTGCGCGGGATGGACAGGGTGAACGCCGGGATCGGCGCGGCGAAGCGGGTGCCGTCGTCGGCCAGCACGTCGTAGCTGCCGCGCATGGTGCCGATGTCGGTTTCCAGCACCGCGCCGGAGGTGTACTCGAAGCCTTCGCCCGGGCGCAGCCACGGCTGCTCGCCCACCACACCCTCGCCCACCACCTCGCGCACCTTGCCGTTGCCGTCGGTGATCAGCCAGTGGCGACCCAGCAGGCGCGCCGGCACCTTGCCCTGGTTGCGGATGTGGATGGTGTAGGCGAACACGTAGCGGTCTTCCTCCGGTGCCGACTGGTCGTCGAGGAAGCGGGCGTCGACATCGATGTCGAACTGGTAATCGTTGCTGCTCATGCGGACATTCTAGCGGGCGCGCGCCGCGCCGCGCCGGTTCCGTTCAGGCGTTGACCAGCAGGTTGGCCAGGCGCACGAAGCCGGCCACGTCGATCTGTTCGGCGCGCGCGTCCGGGCGCAGGCCGGCGGCTTCGATGGCGGTACCGTCGGCGACGCCGCCCAGGGCATTGCGCAGGGTCTTGCGGCGCTGGCCGAAGGCGGCGCGCACCACGTTGGCAAAGCGCGTGCGGTCCTGCACGGCGATCTGCGCGGCGGGCCTGGGCACCAGCCGCACCACCGCCGAATCCACCTTCGGTGCCGGCCGGAATGCGCCCGGCGGCACCACGAACAGCGGCGTCACCGCGCAGTAGGCCTGCAGCATCACGCTCAGACGGCCATAGACCTTGCTGCCGGGGCCGGCCGCCATGCGTTCGACCACCTCTTTTTGCAGCATGAAGTGCATGTCGATGATGGCGGCTGCGTGATCCAGCGCGTGAAACAGGATCGGCGAACTGAGGTTGTAGGGCAGGTTGCCGGCCAGCCGGATCTGCCCATTGGCATTGCCGCGCTGCGCGGCCAGTGCGCTGAAATCCACCCCCAGCACGTCGCCTTCGATCAGGTGCAGCATGCCGTGCGCGCGCGCGGCGGCCTGCAGCGGCGCGTGCAGGTCGCGGTCGAACTCGATGGCGGTGACCTCGCCGTGCTTCTTCAGCAGCGGGAAGGTCAGCGCGCCCTGGCCGGGGCCGATCTCGACGATGATGTCGCCCGGTCGCGGGTCGATCGCCTGCACGATCCTGTCGATCACGCTCCGGTCGTGCAGGAAGTTCTGGCCGAGATGCTTCTTGGCCGGTTCGGTGAAGCCCGTGCTCACAGCAGGCGGGTTCCCGGCGGCACGTCCTTGTCCGGCACGCACAGCGCCACCGCGCCGTCGGCGTCGTGGAAACCGGTGACCAGGCATTCGGACATCAGCGGGCCGATTTGCTTGTCGGGGAAATTGACCACGGCCACGACCAGCCGCCCGACCAATTGCTCGGGCGTGTAATGCACGGTGATCTGGGCGCTGGATTTGCGCACGCCGAGCTCGGGGCCGAAGTCGATCCGCAGCACGTAGGCGGGCTTGCGCGCCTGCGCGAAGGGTTCGGCGGAGAGCACGCGACCGACCCGCAATTCGACCTTGAGAAAATCGTCGAAACCGATGCGATCCATCACGCAGGCGACCGCCGTGCGGCCAGCCGGGTGCAGGTGCGGATGGCTTCATACAGGCTGGTGGGATCGGCGCAGCCCTTGCCGGCCAGCTCCAGCGCGGTGCCGTGATCCACCGCCACCCGCGGGTAGGGCAGGCCGAGGGTGATGTTGACCGCGTGCGCGAAGTCGGCGTGCTTGAGCACCGGCAGGCCCTGGTCGTGGTACATCGCCAGCACCGCGTCGAAGCCGGCAAGCTTGTCCGGCAGGAAGGCGGTATCGGCCGGCAGCGGGCCGACCAGCCGCATGCCTTCGGTGCGCAGGCGTTCGAGGGTGGGAATGATGACGTCGAGCTCTTCGCGGCCGAGGTGGCCGTCCTCGCCGGCGTGCGGGTTCAGGCCGAGCACGGCGATGCTCGGCGCGGCGATTCCGAACTGCTGGCGCAGCGCGGCGTCGACGATGCGCAGGGTGCGCGCCAGCGCCTCCGGGGTGATCTGGTCGGCGACCTCGCGCAGCGGCAGGTGCACGGTCTGCAGCGCCACCCGCATCTGCGGGTTGGCCAGCATCATCACCACCTCGGCCTCGGCCTGCGCGGCCAGCAGGCCGGTGGTGCCGGTGAAGGTGATCCCGCCCTGGTTGATCGTGGCCTTGTGCACCGGGCCGGTCACCAGCCCGTCCAGCTCGCCGTCCAGGCAGGCGCGCGCGGCGCGCGACATCGCGTTGATCAGCGAGGCGGTATTGGCCGGCTGTGGCTGCCCGCAGGGGGCCTGCAGCGGGTGCGGGATGTCGACGATCGCCAGGCTGCGCGGCGACGGCGCGGTCTCGCCGCGCGCGTGCAGCTGCAGGGGCAGCGCCAGCGCGGTGGCGGCGCGACGCAGCACCGCGGCATCGCCGTAGACGACCAGTTCGGCGTCCCAGTCCTGCTGGGCCGCGCGCACGACCAGCTCCGGGCCGATGCCGGCCGGTTCGCCGGGAACGAGTGCAAGTCGCGGACGCATGCGCACCTCAGAAAACCGCGCGGCTGCCTTCGGGGCGCTCCACCGGGGTCACCTTGTGCTGTTCTTTGGGCGTTTCCGGCAGATCGGGCTGGGTGGATTTGCCCTGGTTGTCGCGCACGTCCACGTAGGCTTCGCCGCGCGTCTCGCGCAGGAAGCGATCCCATTCTTCTTCCAGCTTGCGGCGGCCGATGGTCTCGCGCACCTGTGCGCGCAGGTTCTCGTCGCCGGCGGCGATCTCGCGGCTGCCGCTGCGCTGCACGATCACCCAGCCGGCATCGGTCTTGAACGGCGCCGAGGTCTGGCCATCGGACAGCGCGGCGACCTGCATGCCGAAGGCGGTGCCGTAGGTGTCGGTGCCGAACCAGCCCAGGTCGCCGCCGCGGCGGCGGGTGGTGGCATCGTCGGAATCCTCGCCGGCCAGCTTGGCAAAGTCCGCGCCGCCGGCCAGCCGCGCCGCCAGCGTGTCGATCTTCGCCTTGGCGGCGGCATCGTTGGTCTTGTCGTCGACCTTGACCAGGATCTGGCGGGCCGAGAACTGGGTGACCTTGTTGCCGCCGGCAGCGGCCTGGGTGCGGGAGCCGACCAGCTGCAGCAGCTGGAAGCCGCTGGGGCCGCGGATCGGGCCGATTACCTGGCCGTCGTGCATCTGCTGGATGGCGACGGCGAAGGACGGCGGGATCTCGTTCAGGCCGCGCCAGCCCAGGTCGCCGCCTTCCAGTGCGTTGGGACTGTCGGAATAGCGCACCGCGGCGGCAGCGAAGGTCATCTCGCCACGATCGATCAGGCCCTTCACGCCCTCGACCTTCTTCAGCGCGGTGGCAACCTGCTCCGGGCTGGCCGCTTCGGGGGTGCCGACCAGGATGTGGGCAAGATGGAACTGCTGGGAGGCGGTGGCGGAGGCGTTGGCCATCGCCGCGTCCACCTCGCCCTCGCTGACGTTGATGCGGCCCTGGGCGAAGCTCTGGCGCAGCTTCTGGGTGATGATCTCGTCGCGCAGGCTGTTGCGGAAATCGGTGAACGACATGCCGTCCTGCGCCAGCCGCTCGCGCAGCTGGTCGATGCTCATGCCGTTCTGCTGGGCAACGCCCTGCACCGCGCGCTCCAGATCCTGATCGGTGGCGGTGATGCCGGCGTCGGCGGCGCGGGAAATCTGCAGGCGCAGCAACACCAGGCGCTCCAGCACCTGCCGCTCCAGCACGTCGGGCGGCGGCAGCTGGCTGGCCTGGCCGGCGTACTGGGCGCGGATGTTGGCGACCGCGCGATCCAGTTCGCTGCGCAGGATCACGTCCTCGTTGACCACGGCGGCGATGCGGTCGACCGGCTGCAGGGAGGTGGCGTCCTGTGCGGCCACGCCTCCGGCAAGCAGCAGCACGGGCAGCAGCGCTGCGAGGTGGCGGGAAGCACGCGGGCGATGAGTGGGGATCATGGATTGGTGTTCGCGTTGTCGGGCGTGGAAGGCTGGCCCGTGGCGGTCTGCGGCGGCACCAGATAAAGGTCGTCGCGATTGTAGCCGAGGATCGAACGGCGCAAGGCGCGACGCGCGTCCTGGCCGGCCGAACCCAGCCCCTTGAGTTCGATTTCGAACATCAGCGCATTGCTCAGCTCGCCGGCGCGGTTGTGCACATAGCGGCGGGCGACCAGCCGCATCGCCACGCAGCAGCTGTCCCACTGCACGCCGGCCAGGCTTTCCAGCGCCTTGCGGTCGCGCAGCGAGTAGTAACCGCGGCCGACCAGGCTCCAGCTGGCGTTGAGCGGGTACAGGAAGGAGGCGTCCACCTGCTCCAGCAGCGCGCGGCGGTAGCGATAGGCCAGGTTGAACACGCCCTCGTCGGGCAGCAGATAGCGGGCGCGCATGCTGGCAAGGTCGGTGCGCTTGAACTTCGGGTCGCGCTGGTAGGACGCGCCGATGGTCCAGCGGTCGGTGGGCGCGTAGTTGACGTCGGCCACCCACGCCGAGCCGCCTTTTTCGGTCACCGGCTCGTTGGGCAGGCGCACCCGCGACTCCTCGAGGTAGCGGATCTGGCCCAGGCTGGCGGAGAAGCGTTCGAAGCCGTCGGACTGGCGGATCATGCGCGAGCTGACCGCCAGCGTGATCTGGTTGGCGTCGGCCTGGCGGTCGGCGCCGGAATAGCGGTTTTCGCGGAACAGCTGACCCCAGCTGAACGTCAGCGGCTGGGTGTCGAACACCGGCATGTCGCCCTGGTCTTCGTAGGGCACGTTCAGGTAGAACAGGCGCGGTTCGATGGTCTGCAGGTAGCGTTTGCCCTTGACCTGCACATCGCGGTCGAAGAACAGCCCGGTATCGACGCTGAGGATGGGCAGTGCGCGCGACGGCGATGTGCCGCCCAGCGCCTGCCCCAGCGCGCGATCCAGCGAATAGCCGGTGTAGCGCCAGGCCAGGGTGGGGCGCAGGAACCAGGCGTCGCCTTCCAGCGGCGCGCCGATCCACGGGCGCAGGTCGACGCGCGAGCCGGCGGCATGGGTTGGGTGGTGGAAGCGCACCGCCTCGGCATCGAGACCGGCGTGCAGCAGGCCGCCCACGCGGCGCTCCCAGTTGACGAAGGCGCGCGGCAGGCGGTCGTAGGGCAGCACGCCGTCGGTCAGGGTGTAGTCGGCCAGCTGCCAGTGGTCGGTCATCACCCCGGCGTTCCAGTCGCGGCCGCGGCCGTACACGCCCAGCGCGCTGTACGACGTGGTCTGCGACAGGCCGTCGATGCTGCTGCTGAAGTCTTCGTAATAGCGCGGATCGCTGATCCAGTTGAGGCTGGCGCGCGCCTGCCAGTCCGGCGCGAGGTTGTGCACGCCCTCGAAATGCGCCCGTCCGCGGCTGCGGTCACGCAGGTCGTCCTGCGGCATCCAGGTGCCGTCCAGCGTGCCCTCGCCGTCCTCCAGCAGGTAGCGGAACTGACCGCCCAGCTGCGCGCCGCGCTTGCTCATCCAGCGCGGGCTCAGGGTGGCGTCGTAGTTGGGTGCCAGGTTCAGGTAGATCGGTTGCCGCCAGTCGAAGCCGTTGCGGCCGGAATTGGAGATCGACGGGTACAGCAGGCCGGTGCGGCGTCGCTCGTCGGTCGGGAACATGAACCACGGCATGTACAGCACCGGCACCTTGCCTACCTTCAGGCGGGCACCGCGGGCCACGGCCATGCCGGTTTCGGTGTCGATGTCGATGCGCTGCGCGCTCAGCTCCCAGTGGCGCGCTTCCGGCGGGCAGGCGGAATAGGTGGCACCGCGCAGGCTGCCGGTGTCGCCGACCAGGCCCAGGCTCTGTGCGCGGCCGTTGCCGCGCCGCGACAGCAGCTGATACTGCAGGTCTTCCATGGTGTGGGTGTCGGTGCTCTGGTCACCCTCGGCGCGCGCCGCGCGCAGGCGCAGGCCGCGGGCCTGGAAACGCACGCTGCCATCCGCCGCGTAGTGGCCGCTCTCCTTGTCGAAGGTGAGCTGGTCGGCACCCATGAACTGGTTGCCGCGGCGCATGGTCACGTTGCCCTGGAACATCGGGTTGGCGTCGGTGCCGGACAGCAGGTCGCCTTCGATGTCGGTGGGCGTTTCGCCGGTGGGATCGATGTTCAAGCCTTCCGGCGTGCGCATGGCGTCGGCGAACGGCGGCACCACGTCGCCGATCGGGCACAGTCGCCAGTTCTGCGGCGGGTTGTCTTCGGCGCGCGCCTGCAGGCAGAGCGCAACGCACAGGGACAGGGGAAGCAGGCGCAGGACGGGGCGCACGGGCGATCCGGGGTGAAAAACGGATCGTTAGCTTGCCGGAAGCGGCCAGCAGCGGCAAACGCGGGACGCATCGCGCGTTTGCGTGCGCTTCAGCCGCGGGCTCAGAAGCGCAGCGTGTCGATGTGCGCCACCACGCATTCGGCCAGCGCAGCGAGGTCGTAGCCGCCTTCCAGCGTCGAGACGATCCGGCCGTCGGCGTGGCGGTCGGCGATGACGGCCAGCTCGCGGGTGAGCCAGGCGAAGTCGGTGGTGTCCAGCAGCAGGCCGGCCAGCGGGTCGCGACGGTGGCCGTCGAAGCCGGCGGACACCAGCAGCAGCTGCGGCTTGAACGCCTCCACCGCGGGCAGCAGATCCTCGCGCCAGGCGCTGCGGAAGCCGGCACCATCGCTGCCCTTGGGCAGCGGCGCGTTGAAGATGTTGCCGCAGCCGGTTTCGCTGCGCGCCCCCGAGTCCGGGTACAGCGGCCACTGGTGCGAGCTGGCGTAGAGCACGCGCGGCTCGCGTTCGAAGATCGCTTGGGTGCCGTTGCCGTGGTGGACGTCGAAATCGACGATCGCCACCCGCTCCAGGCCGTGGCGGTCGATCGCATGGCGCGCCGCCACCGCCACGTTGTTGAACAGGCAAAAGCCCATCGCTGCCGCCGCGGTGGCATGGTGGCCGGGCGGGCGCACCGCGCAGAACGCGCGATGGGTGCGGCCGGACAGCACCGCATCGACCGCCGCCACGCCGGCACCGGCGGCGCGCAGCGCGGCCTCGGCGGACTGCGGCGACAGCAGGGTATCGGGATCCAGCGGCTGCAGCCCGTGCGGCGCGGCCTCCAGCACCGCATCGAGCAGATGCGCATCGTGCACGCGCAGCAGCTGGCCGCGGCTGGCGGCAGGCGCCTGTTGCCAGTCCAGGTCGGGGTGCGCCGCTTCCAGCGCATGCAGCACCGCGCGCAGGCGTTCCGGACGCTCGGGGTGATCGGGGCCGGTATCGTGCGCCAGGCAGGCGGCATGGGTGTAGATCTGCATCACCTGCCGTTGCTCCGTCAGCGGTTCATCTGCGGCGTTCGTGCTTCCACAGCACTTCGCCGTGGCCGCTGGCGCGGGCCAGCACGCGGCACAGCACGAACAGCAGGTCGGACAGGCGATTCAGATAGTGCACCGGCTGCGGGCGCACGGACTCCAGCCGCGCCAGCTCCACCGTGTGGCGTTCGGCGCGGCGCACCACGGTGCGGGCGACATGGCAGTGCGCCGCGGCAATGCCGCCGCCGGGCAGGATGAACTCCTTCAGTGCCGGCAGGTCGCGGTTGTAGTGATCGACCTGCGCTTCCAGCGCCTCGATGTCGGCATCGAAGATGGCCGCATGGCCGGGGATGCACAGCTCGCCGCCGAGGTCGAACAGCTGGTGCTGGATCCGTGTCAGCAGCTCGCGCACGTCCTCCTGCATCTCGCTTGCCAGCAGCAGGCCGATGCAGGAATTGGCCTCGTCGACGGTGCCGTAGGCCTCGACCCGCGCCGAATCCTTGCCGACGCGCGAGCCGTCGCCGAGGCCGGTGCTGCCGTCGTCGCCGGTGCGGGTGTAGATCTTGCTGAGGCGGTTGCCCATGTCGTTGCACTTTTCCTTCTCCCCTTCACGGGGAGAAGGTGCCGAAGGCGGATGAGGGGCGCTTAGACCGTCTGTGCGCGCAGCGCCGGAACCTGCCGGCGCAGCAGCTCGAAGCCGCCGAACAGCAGCGCCGCGTAGAACAGGGTGCCCAGCACGGTCCACTGGAAGAACGGCACGCCGGCGATGAAGGCGGCGGCCAGGCCGGCAGCGTTGTGCGGATACATCGCGCCGAACGCCCACACGCCGGCATTGGTCAGCACGAAGAACAGCAGCGAACCGGCCAGCGAATAGCCCAGCACGCGGCCGGCACCGACTTTGCCGCGCAGGCCGAAGCCCAGCACGGTGGACAGGGCGATGCAGGCATACACCAGCAGGTAGCCGGCGCTGGCGAAATAGCTCCAGTAGATGCCGCCGTTGATCAGCCCCAGCACCAGGTCGGAGGCGAACATCGCCACCAGCGGCACGATCAGCGCCCAGTGGCGCTTGGCGAAATAGGCACCGCCGAACAGCGCCACCGCTTCGATCGGGGAGAAATTCGGCGGATGCGGAATGATCCGGCTCAGCGCCGCGACGAAGATCAGCGCGGTGAGCAGCAGCGGGCCGGCGGGGAGCGTCGAGGCAGGGCGATTCATGGCATTCGGACGGGCGGACTGCGGAGCCGTTAGCATAGCGCAATGTCCACTCAAGCCCCTGCAAACGGCCCCGCGCATGACGTGCTGATCGTCGGCGGCGGCCTGGTCGGTGCCAGCCTCGCGATCGCGCTGGATGCGCAGGGGCTGGATGTCGGCATGGTCGAAGCGGCACCGGCCGGTGCGCTGCCGCCGGTGTTCGACCAGCGCAATCTCAGCTTTGCCGAGGCCACCCTCAATGCGCTGCAGGCGCTGGGCGTGCTGCCGCTGATGCGCGCGCCCACCGGCCCGATCCGGCGCATCCACGTCAGCCGCTGCGGCGATTTCGGGCGCATGCTGCTGGACGCGCAGGCCTACGGGCGCGGCGAATTCGGCCGGGTGGTGGTGGCGCGCGATTTCGGCGAAGCGCTGGAAGCACGGCTGCTGCAATTGAAAGGCCTGACGCGCTATCGACCCGCGCGTTTCATCGGCATCGGCGAAGATGATGGTGGCCCGCGCTGCATCTGCATTGCCGATGCCGCCGGTGAACGCGAACTGCGCGCGAAGCTGCTGGTGGCCGCCGACGGCGCGCGCAGCGCGCTGCGCGAGGCGCTTGGCATCACCACGCGCGACCACGATTACGGCCAGACCCTGTTCGTCACCCGCCTGCGCACGCAGCGTGCGCCCGACGGCACTGCCTTCGAGCGCCTGACCGACCACGGCCCGACCGCGCTGCTGCCGCGCGGCGATGGCCATTACGGGCTGGTGCACGGGGTGCCGCGCGAAGACGCGGACGCGGTGGCTGCGCTCGACGATGCGGCCTTCCTCGCGCGCGTGCAGGACGCCTTCGGCTGGCGCGCCGGCCGCTTCCTGTCGGTCGGCGAGCGCAGCCGCTACCCGATGCTGGGCTGCGTGGCCGAGGCGCTGGTCGCGCCGCGCGCGGTGCTGGTCGGCAACGCCGCGCAGGCGATCCATCCGCTCGGGGCGCAAGGCTTCAATCTCGGTCTGCGCGATGCGTTGACGCTGGCCGAATGCATTGCCGAACACGCCGGTGATCCCGGCGATGACGGCGTGCTGCAACGGCATGCCGCGCGCCGTGAGGAAGACCGCAGCCGCACGCTGGCCTTTTCCGATGGGCTGGCGAAGCTGACCGCCAACGATGCGCCGCTGCTGCGCCCGCTGCGCAGCGCCGGGCTGGTGGCCGGCGACGCCTTCGGCTGGCTGCAGGGCTGGCTGGTGGGCGGGGCGATGGGTTATCGCGGCGACGTGCCGGCGCTGTGCCGCAAGGTGGCCGCATGAACCGGCGCGGCATGCTGGATGCGGTGGTCGTCGGCGGCGGCGTGGTCGGCGCGGCCAGCGCGTTGATGCTTGCGCGCGAGGGCCTGCAGGTGGCGCTGGTGGAAGCGCGCACGCCGACGCCGTGGCAGCGCGCCGTGCGCGACCTGCGGGTGTTTGCCTTCGCCCCCGACAACGCCGCGCTGCTGGCCGACCTGGGCGTGTGGTCGCAGGTCGAGGCAGCGCGCGCGCAGCCCTATCGCGGCATGCGCGTGTGGGACGCGGCCGGCGGTGCGTCGCTGGCTTTCGATGCCGATGCGCTGGGCGAACCGCAGCTGGGCTGGATCGTCGAGAACGGCCTGTTGGTGGACGCGCTGTGGAATGCGCTTCCTGCAGCCGGGGTGCGCCTGCACTGCCCGGCGAAAGTGGAAACGCTGGCGCAGGACGCCGGCGGCGTGCGCGTGGGCCTGGACGACGGGCTGGTGCTGGAGGCGCGGCTGGCGATCGCCGCCGACGGCGGCCACTCCGCATTGCGCCGGCTGGCCGGCATCGAGGCACCATCGCACGACTATCACCAGCGCGGGCTGGTCGCCTTCGTCGCCAGCGATGCGTCGCACCGCGACGCCTGCTGGCAGCGCTTCCTGTCCAGCGGGCCGGTGGCGCTGCTGCCGTTCGATGATGATGGCGATGCGCAGCTGCGCGGCCGCCTCGGTTCGATCGTGTGGACGCTGCCGGACGTCGAAGCGCAGCGCTTGCTGGACGCGCCGCCGGCGCAGTTCGAGCGCGAGCTGTCGGCGGCCTTCGGTGGCGAGCTTGGCGGCTTCATCCTGCAGTCGCCGCGCGCCGCGTTCCCGCTGCGCCGGCAACTGGCGCAGCGGCAGGTCGAGGGCCGGGTGCTGCTGGTCGGCGATGCCGCACATGTGATGCACCCGCTGGCCGGGCAGGGCGTGAACCACGGCCTGCGCGATGTCTCCGCGCTGCGGACGATGCTGCGCGATGCGCAGGCCAAGGGTGGCGACATCGCATCGCAAACCCGGCTGTCGCGCTGGGCGCGCGCGCGCCGCAGCGACAACGCGCTGGGCGCGCACGCCTTCGACGCCATCAACCGCGTTTTCAGCAACGACGCCCTGCTGCCGACCCTGCTGCGCGGCCACGCGCTGGGGCTGGCCGGGCGGATGCCGCCGCTGGTGCGCGCGCTGTGGCGGCACGCGGCGGGACGGTAGACGGGATGCCTGCTGCGTTGGTTTTATTCCATTGGAATCCATCGATGATCTGTTGGACGAAAAAAACCGGTGACGCGGGCTTTGTCCGCCTGCGCCTCCTGTCCTGCGCGGCTGTGCTGTGCGGCCTGCTGTCGGTGCTTCCCGCGGCGGCGCAGGATGCCGAGCCGCCGCCCGCGGTCGATCCGGAGTACCTGATGCCGCCGGCTTCGCTGCCGATGGATCGGATCGAGGCCCTGCAGCAGCGCCTGCTGGACTGGCCGCAGCTGTCCCGCTACCGCCAGGACAACGCCGCACTGCCGCCGCGCGAACCCGGTCGGGTGGTGTTCTTCGGCGACTCCATCACCGATGGCTGGGGGCGCAATCCGGGCACGGCGTTCTTCCCCGGCAAGCCTTATGTCAACCGCGGCATCTCCGGCCAGACCACCGCGCAGATGCTGGTACGTTTCCGCCAGGACGTCATCGCCCTGAATCCCGAAGCGGTGGTGATCCTGGCCGGCACCAACGACATCGCCGGCAATACCGGCGCGGCCACGCTGGAGATGATCGAGGACAACCTGCGCTCGATGACCCAGCTGGCGCAGGCCAACGGCATCCGCGTGGTGTTGGCGTCGGTGCTGCCGGCCAGCAGCTACTGGTGGCGGCCCGGCTACCGGCCGGCGCAGAAGATCCGCGCGCTCAACCAGCGGATCGAAGCGTATGCGCGTGAGGCCGATGCGGTGTACCTGGACTACCACGCGGCGATGCGCAATGCCGAAGGCGGGCTGGACGCGCACTTGGCCGGTGACGGCGTGCACCCTTCGCCGGCCGGTTATGCGGTGATGCAGCCGCTGGCGCAGCAGGCGATCGCGCGCGCGCTGGCGGGCTGCCCTGGCCGCCATGCCCGCATCTGCGGGGCGTGACGGAGAATCGCCTGCTCGCGCCGCGGACGCGGGACTTCACATTCGCCACGCAAACGGCCGTGCGTGGCCGGTTAGGATGCCGGCATGCCCACCATCCTGCTGGCCGAAGACGAGACCGCCATCGCCGAGACCGTGCTGTATGCGCTGCGCGCCGAAGGCTTTGCCGCCGAGCACGTGCTGCTGGGCGGCCAGGTGCTGCTGCGGCTGGCCCGCGGCGGCATCGACCTGGTCATCCTCGATGTGGGCCTGCCTGACCGCAGTGGTTTCGAGGTCTGCCGCGAGCTGCGCGTCCGCAGCGCGCTGCCGGTGATCTTCCTGACCGCGCGCAGCGACGAGATCGACCGCGTGCTGGGGCTGGAGCTGGGTGCGGATGACTATATGGCGAAACCGTTCTCGCCGCGCGAACTGGTGGCGCGGGTGCGCGCGCGGCTGCGCCGGCACGCTGGCGGACAGGCCCGCCAGCGCGGCCGGTTCGAGATCGACAGTGAGGCCCACCGCATCCGCTACGCCGGCCACTGGCTGGAGTTGACCCGCTACGAGCACGCGCTGCTGGCCGAGTTGCTGCACCGTCCCGGTGCCATCCTCGGTCGCGCGCAGCTGCTGGACCGGGTGTGGGCGAATGCGCTGGAATCCGGCGAGCGCACCGTCGATACCCACGTCAAGACCCTGCGTGCCAAGCTGCGCGCGCTGGATCCGGCGCACGACCCGATCCGCACCCATCGCGGACTGGGCTATTCCATCGAGGTGGACTGAGTCCCGGTGAAGATCGCGCTGCGCGTGCTGCTGGGCTATTTCCTGATCGTCGCGCTGGCGGCGCTGCTGCTGGTCAACGTGTTCCTGCAGCAGGTCAAACCGGGCGTGCGCCAGGCGATGGAGGACACCCTGGCCGACACCGCCAACGTGCTGGCGGAACTGGCCAGCGACGACCTGCTGGCCGGGCGGATTGCCGACGGCCGCTTCGCGGTGCGGGTGCGGGCGGTGACCGGACGCCGGCTGGACGCCGACATCTGGGGCCAGGCCAAGCGCCGCGCCAGCTACCGGGTGACCATCACCGACGCGCGCGGGATCGTGGTGTTCGATTCGGCGGGCAGGGAGATTGGCCGCGACAACTCGCGCTGGAACGACGTCCATCGCACCCTGCGCGGGCAGTACGGAGCGCGTTCCACCCGCGACGATCCGGACGACGAAAACAGCACGGTGATGTACGTGGCCGCCCCGATCCGCGATGCGGGCGGCGGGATCGCCGGCGTGCTCACCGTGTCCAAGCCGAACCGCAGCATCCAGCCGTTCATCGAGCGCAGCCAGAACACCATCCTGCGCTGGGGCTGGGTGTTGTTGGGCAGCGCGCTGCTGGTAGGCGCGCTGGCGGCGTGGTGGCTGTCGCGCCAGCTGGCCGCACTGCGCCGCTATGCCGACGCGGTGGCGCGCGGCGAACGCGCGTCGCTGCCGGATGCCGCCGGCGAATTCGCCGATCTCGGCCGTGCGCTGGAAAGCATGCGCCGGCAGCTGGAGGGCAAGCAGTACGTCGAGCGCTACGTGCATGCGCTGACCCACGAACTGAAAAGCCCGCTGGCGGCGATCCGCGGTGCGGCCGAGCTGCTGGAAGGGCCGCTGCCGGAGGCCGATCGCGCGCGCTTCGTCGCCAGCATCGATGCGCAGAGCCGGCGCATGGCGGGGATGGTGGACCGACTGCTGGCGTTGGCCGCACTGGAGCACCGCGAGGGGCTGGACGCCCCGATCCTGCTGGATCCGGCCGCACTGGCGGGCGATGCGCTGGACGATGCGGCAGCGCGGGCGCAGGCGCGCCGGGTGCAGGTGTGCCTGCAGGTGGATGGCGCGCTGCCGGCGATCGAGGGCGATCCGTTCCTGCTGCGCCAGCTGCTGGCCAACCTGATCGACAACGCCATCGACTTCTCGCCGGCGGACGGCGTGGTGGATCTGCGCTTGCAGGCGCAGTCCGATGGTTTGCACATCGAGGTCGGCGACCGCGGCCCCGGCATTCCCGACTTCGCGCTGGCGCGCGTGTTCGAGCGCTTCTATTCACTGCCGCGCCCGGACGGCAGCGCCCGCGGCAACGGCCTGGGGCTGAACTTCGTCGCCGAGATCGCCAAGCTGCACGGCGGCGAGGTGCGTCTCGGCAACCGCGACGGTGGCGGCGCGATCGCCACCGTGGTGCTGCCGCTCGCGTAGACGCGCTTCACGCCCGCCTCATCATCGCGCCATCGTCGCCTCGAACCGTCGCGTCAGGCTGTCGCCATCTTCCGATGGAGCAAAACGATGCGACTGGCATTCAAGGCGGGAATGGTGGTGCTGCTGACCCTCGCCATCCTCATTCCGCTGCAGTTGATCCGCGGCACCATCCACGAGCGCCAGCTCTATCGCGAGCAGGCGGTTCGCGACATCGGTGCCAGCTTCGGCGCGCGTCAGACCCTCGCCGGGCCGGTGCTGGTGGTGCCTTACGAGGAGCGCGTGGTCGAGGTCGCCAGCGATGAAAACGGCAACGAGCGCCGCGTCCTGCGCCGCAGGAGCGGGCAGTGGACGTTCTTCCCCGACACGCTGTCGATCGACGGCGAACTCAAGCCCGACGTGCGCCGGCGCGGCCTCCACGAGGTGCGCGTGTACCAGTGGGACGGGCGCGCGCTGGCGCGCTTCGACGCGGCGGTGCCGGCCGAAACCGAGGGCGTGCAGCGCCGCATCGGCCAGCCGTGGCTGAGTCTTGGCATTGCCGACGTCGGCGGCCTGCACGGCGCGCCGCGGATCAGCGTGGATGGCGCGGCGGTCACGGTGGCGCAGGGGCTGGGCCATGCCGACGGCCCCGGGGTGCATGCGCGGCTGCCGGTTCCGGCGGCCGGCAGCCGGCTGCGGCTGGCGGTGCGTGCAGACCTGTCGCTGCGCGGCACCGAATCGTTCGCGATGCTGCCGCTGGGCGAGGCCAACGACCTGCGCCTGCGTTCGCGCTGGCGCAGCCCGAAGTTCGAGGGTCGCTCGCCGC
>JAANMX010003194.1_pt1 | contig 14870 bp, 10 predicted proteins | sample 7279681 | NCBI WGS metagenome assembly JAANMX01 (sample SAMN14094542, study PRJNA606508) | bioreactor metagenome | isolation source: A lab-scale SPAN reactor treating ammonium-rich wastewater day 351 | place: Ireland: Galway | collected 2018-01-01
CCACCACTTCCAGCCCGAACCCGGCCAGCCCGACCTGCCGGCGCGGCGTGCCGAGCACGCGCAGGTGGCGCACGCCCAGTGCGGCCAGGATCTGCGAGCCGGCGCCGTTGCGCCGCCACTGCGCCAGCGTACCGGCCTTGCTGGCGGGCGCTGCCGGCTGCTCGCGGATACGCGCCAGGGTGGCCTCGGCGTCGGGCGCGTCGCCCAGCAGCACCAGCACGCCGCGACCGTCGGCGGCGATCATCGCCAGCACGTCGCCCACCAGTGGGCCGAAGTCGGCGCGCCGCCAGTGCAGCGCATCGGCCAGCGGGTTCTGCTGCTGCACCCGCACCAGCACCGGCGTATCGCCGGCCACCTCGCCGCGCACCAGCGCGTAGTGCAGGCCGCGGGTGAGGCGGTCGCGATAGGTATGCAGGATGAAACTGCCGTGGTCGGTGGCGATCTCGCGGCTGTCGATGCACTCCACCGTGTGCTCGGTTTCCAGCCGATGGCGGATCAGATCCTCGATCGAACCGATCTTCAGCCCGTGCGTGCGCGCGAACGTCTCCAGTTCGGGGCGGCGCGCCATGCTGCCATCGGCATTGAGGATCTCCACCAGCACGCCGGCCGGCTCGAGGCCCGCCAGCAGGGCCAGGTCGGCCGCCGCCTCGGTGTGGCCGGCGCGGTTGAGCACGCCGCCGGGCTGCGCCATCAGCGGGAAGATGTGGCCGGGTTGGGCAAGGTCGACCGGCTTCGCATCCGGCCGCACCGCGGTGCGCACGGTATGCGCGCGGTCGTAGGCGCTGATGCCGGTGGTGACGCCTTCGGCGGCCTCGATGCTGACGGTGAAGTTGGTGTGGTGCGGCGAAGTGTTGTCGCGCACCATCGGGTTCAGGCCCAGCTGCGCGCAGCGCTCGCGGGTCAGCGACAGGCACACCAGGCCGCGCGCGTGGGTCACCATGAAATTGATGTCGGTCGGCTTGACCAGCTCGGCAGCCATGATCAGGTCGCCTTCGTTCTCGCGGTCCTCGTCGTCGACCACCACCACCATGCGCCCGGCGCGCAGTTCGTCCAGCAGCTCCGGGATGCTTGCAAAGCTCATGTCCAGTCCCTCGTTGCCTGCAGGCGCTCGGCATAGCGCGCCAGCAGATCCACTTCGATATTGACCGCGTCGCCGATCTGCAGCGCGCGGAAGGCGGTGTGTTCCACCGTGTGCGGGATCAGCGCGACCTCGAAACCGGTGTCATCGGCGGCGTTCACGGTCAGGCTGACGCCATCCACGCAGACCGAGCCCTTGTGGGCGATGTAGCGCAGCAGCGGTTTCGGCGCACTGAAGCGCCAACGGATGGCGCGGGCGTCGTCCCAGCGGCGCTCTGCCATACCCAGCCCGTCCACGTGGCCGCTGACCAGGTGGCCGCCGAGGCGGTCGCTGGGCAGCATCGCGCGTTCGAGGTTCAACGGCGCGCCGATCGCCAGCCGGCCCAGCGTGGTCAGCGCCAGGGTTTCGTTGGAGGCATCGACGGCGAAGCTTGCCGCATCGAAATCGACCACGGTCAGGCAGCAGCCATTGACCGCGATGCTTTCGCCCAGCTGCACGCCGTCGAACGGCAGGGTGCCGGTGTCGATGACCAGACGGGCATCGCCGCCGCGGGTATCGCGCGCGGCCAGCCGGCCGACGCCGGCGATCAATCCGGTAAACATCAGATTTGCTCCGGGCGCAGCAGCAGGCGGAGATCCTCGCCCACCACGGTGGTGTCGATGCGGCGCATCTTCAGCCGCTGCGCCATCGCGTCGATGTGCAGGCCATCGAACAACGGGCGGGCGCTTTGGCCCAGCAGCACCGGCGCCACGTACAGCAGAAGCTCATCGACCAGTCCGGCGTCGAGGAAGGCCCCGGCCAGGGTGGCGCCGGCCTCCAGCTGCACCTCGTTGATGCCGCGCGCGGCCAGCAGCTGCAGCACCGCCCCCAGGTCGAAGCGGGTGCCCTGCGTCGGCACCGCGACGTGATCGATGTCGATGCCGCGCGGCAGCCGCGCATCGGGGGCATGCACATACAGGGTAGGCGCATCGCCTTCGCGCACGCGGCCGCGCGCCACCGTGGCCAGACCCGGATCCAGCACCACCCGCAGCGGCGGCAAGAAGTCGCTGCCATCGTCCAGGCGGACGGTGAGCTGCGGATCGTCGGCCAGCACGGTGCCGGCACCGGTCAGCAACGCGCCGCTGCGCGCGCGCCAGCGCTGCACGTCGTGGCGCGAGGCTTCGCCGCTGATCCATTTGGAGTCGCCGGAGGCCAGCGCAGTGCGCCCATCCAGGCTCATCGCCAGCTTCACCCGCAGCCACGGCCGGCCGCGCTCGATGCGGGCCAGGAACCCGCGGTTGAGTTCGCGCGCCTGCGCTTCCATCAGCCCGTGTTCGACCGCGATCCCGGCCGCGCGCAGCTTGTCGAAGCCAGCGCCGTCCACCTGCGGGAACGGGTCGCGCATCGCACCGACCACCCGTGCCACTCCGGCGGCGATCAAGGCGTCGACGCATGGCGGCGTGCTGCCATGATGGGCGCACGGCTCCAGGGTGACGTAGGCGGTCGCGCCGCGCGCACGATCGCCGGCGGCCTGCAGCGCGAACACCTCGGCGTGCGGGCCGCCCTTGCGCTGGTGCCAGCCCTCGCCCACCACCGCATCGCCCTGCGCCAATACGCAGCCCACCATCGGATTGGGGCGGGTGGTGAATGCGCCGCGTTCGGCCAGGCGCAGTGCGCGGGCCATCATGGCGTGGTCGGTGGCGGTGAACATCGTCATTCCATCTTCCGTGGAGCGGAACGACTGCTCATGGCTTCTTTCCTTTTGCGCGCGTCATTGCCTCCGCCAGCAACGGCAGCTGGCCTTCGCCCGGCAGCTCGCGCTCCAGCCGGTCGAGTTCTTCGCGGAAGTCGGCCACGTCTTCAAAACTGCGATAGACCGAGGCGAAGCGCACATAGCCCACATGGTCGAGTTTGCGCAGCTCGGCCATCACGAATTCACCAATCTTGCGCGCCGGAATTTCGCGCTCGGCGGTCATGCGCAATTGATGCACGACTGCGCGCACGGCGGCTTCCACCTGTTCTTCCGACACCGGGCGTTTTTGCAGGGCGCGGTCGAAACCCACCCGCAGCTTGCGGGCATCGAACGCCTCGCGGCGACCGTCGGACTTGACGATCACCGGGAGTTTCAGCTCGATGGTTTCCAAGGTGGAAAACCGCTCGCCGCAGGCTTCGCAGCCACGGCGGCGGCGGATGGTGGCACCATCCTCACTGACCCGCGAATCGATCACGCGGGTATCGCTGTGCTGGCAGAACGGGCAGTACAAGGCTTAGCCGTACACCGGGAACTGCTTGCACTGCTTTTCGACATTGGCCCGCACGCCGGCAATCACGTTGTCGTCGTTCGGGTTGTCCAGCACGTCGCAGATCCACTCCGCCAGCGCGGTGCAGTCGGCTTCCTTGTAACCGCGGGTGGTCACCGCCGGGGTGCCGATGCGCAGGCCGGAGGTGACGAAGGGCTTGCGCGGATCGTTCGGCACCGAGTTCTTGTTGACGGTGATGTGGGCCTTGCCCAGCGCCTCTTCGGCCTGCTTGCCGGACACGTCCTTGCCGATCATGTCGACCAGCATCAGGTGGTTTTCGGTGCCGCCGGAGACGATCTTGTAGCCGCGCGCGATGATCACCTTCGCCATCGCCTGCGCGTTCTTCACCACCTGCTGCTGGTAGGTCTTGAACGAAGGATCCAGCGCCTCCTTGAACGCCACCGCCTTGGCCGCGATCACGTGCATCAGCGGGCCGCCCTGGATGCCGGGGAAAACGATCGACTGCAGCTTCTTCTGGATCTCTTCGCCCTGCTCGCCCATCGCCGCATTGCTGGCGAGGATGATGCCGCCGCGCGGGCCGCGCAGGGTCTTGTGGGTGGTGCTGGTGACCACATGCGCATGCGGCACCGGGCTTGGGTAGACGCCGGCGGCAATCAGGCCGGCGACGTGCGCCATGTCCACGAACAGATACGCGCCCACCTTGTCGGCGATGGCGCGGAAGCGTGCCCAATCCACCACCTGCGAATAGGCGGAGAAGCCGGCCACGACCATCTTCGGCTTGTGCTCCAGCGCGAGGCGCTCCACTTCGTCGTAGTCGATCAGGCCGGCATCGTTCACCCCGTACTGCACCGCGTTGAACAGCTTGCCGGAGGCGTTGACCTTGGCGCCGTGGGTCAGGTGGCCACCGTGGGCCAGCGACATGCCGAGAATGGTGTCGCCCGGCGAAAGCAGGGCGAAGTACACCGCCTGGTTGGCCTGCGAACCGGAATGCGGCTGCACATTGGCGTAGTCGGCGTTGTAGAGCTGCTTCAGGCGATCGATCGCCAACTGCTCGGCGACGTCCACGTACTCGCAGCCGCCGTAATAGCGCTTGCCCGGATAGCCCTCGGCATACTTGTTGGTCAGCTGGCTGCCCTGCGCTTCCATCACGCACGGACTGGTGTAGTTTTCCGAAGCGATCAGCTCGACGTGGTCTTCCTGCCGGCGGGTTTCTTCGGCGATGGCCTTGGCCAGTTCGGGATCGAATGCGGCAAGCGTGTCGGCGCGGGAGAACATGGCGGCTCCGGATGTGGGACGTGGGGAATGTGGATTCTAGCGGGTTCGCCGGGTCGCCACCGGCCCCGCCCGCGCACCCCGTGGCGGCACCAGCAGCAGCAATCCTCAATGGAACCCTTGTCGCATCGTGTGCCTCGTTACTCCCTTGATCCGAAACCAATGACACCGTCGCTATACTCCGCCGCCTCGCGGCAGCGTCTGCGCCATCGCGCTGTGGTTTCACCCACCATGCCTCCCCGCCGGCCACAGGCCTGATGACAGCCACTCCCCCCACCGATGCACCCGCCCCCGGACCGTGGTGGCCCGGCCTGCTGCTGGCCACCGCCGTGGCGCTGCCAGCGTGGGCACTGGGCCTGGCTCTGCCTGTGCTGGGCGGGGCGGTGCTGGCGATCCTGCTGGGCATCGGGCTGCGGCTGTGCTGGAGCCCCCCCGCGCAGTGCCGGCCAGGATTGGAGTTCGCCGGCAAACCCGTGCTGCAGCTCTCGATCATCCTGATGGGCTTCGGCCTCGACCTGGGCCAGGTGTCGCGGGTTGGACTGGGTTCGCTGGAAGTCACCCTCATCACCCTGGCGCTGGCCTTTCTTGCGGCATGGGGACTGAGCCGCGCCCTGAAAATCCCGGCGAAACTGGCGGTGCTGGTGGGTGTGGGCACCGCGATCTGCGGCGCATCGGCGATCGCGGCGGTCGCGCCGATCCTGCGCGCGGACGAGCACGACACCGCGTTCGCGCTGTCCACCATCTTCCTGTTCAACGTGGTCGCGGTGCTGGTATTCCCGCCGCTGGGGCATCTGCTGCAGATGAGCGATGCGCAATTCGGCCTGTGGGCCGGCACTGCGATCAACGACACCTCATCGGTTATCGCCGCCGGCTTTGCCTACAGTCACAATGCCGGCGACTACGCCACCATCGTCAAACTGACCCGCGCCAGCATGATCTTGCCTGTCTGCCTGCTGCTGGCGGCAGTGGTGGCCTGGCAGGCGCGCCGGCAACACGCGATCCACGGCCAGCCTGCTGCCGGGTTGGGCAAGGCGATGCCGTGGTTCATCGTGGGCTTCGTGCTGGCAGCCGCCCTGCGCAGCAGCGGCTGGTTGCCCGCCCCCCTGCAAAACGGACTGCACACGGCAGGCGGCTTGGCGATGGTGCTGGCCCTGGCCGCCGTCGGCCTGAACGCCGACCTGCGCCAGATGCGCGCCACCGGGGCACGCCCGATCCTGCTGGGACTGGGCGTTTGGGCAGCCGTGGCCATCGGAAGCCTGCTGCTGCAAGCGCTATAATCGGCGGTTCCCGAATCACCCCGCGGCCTGCCCACCCGGCGCAGGCCGTCGCCGTACGCCCGGAGCGCGCATGTCCTCGCAATATATCTACACCATGAACCGCGTGTCCAAGGTGGTCCCGCCGAAGCGGCAGATCATCAAGGACATCTCGCTCTCGTTCTTCCCCGGCGCCAAGATCGGCCTGCTCGGCCTGAACGGTGCCGGCAAGTCCACCGTGCTCAAGATCATGGCCGGCGTGGACACCGATTTCGAAGGCGAGGCCCGCCCGCAGGCCGGCATCAAGGTCGGCTACCTGGCGCAGGAGCCGGAGCTCAACCCCGAGCACACCGTCCGCCAGGCAGTGGAAGAAGGCGTGGGCGAGGTGCTGCAGGCGCAGGCGCGGCTGGACGAAGTCTATGCCGCCTATGCCGAGGAAAACGCCGACTTCGACGCGCTGGCCAAGGAGCAGGAGCGGCTGGAAGCCATCCTCGCCGCCGGCGACGCGCATACGCTGGAGAACCAGCTGGAAGTGGCCGCCGACGCGCTGCGCCTGCCGCCGTGGGACGCCATCGTCGGCAAGCTGTCTGGCGGTGAGAAGCGCCGCGTGGCGCTGTGCCGCCTGCTGCTGCAGAAGCCCGACATGCTGCTGCTGGACGAACCCACCAACCACCTCGACGCCGAGTCGGTGGAATGGCTGGAGCAGTTCCTGCACCGCTACACCGGCACCGTGGTCGCGGTCACCCACGACCGCTACTTCCTCGACAACGCCGCCGAGTGGATCCTCGAACTCGACCGCGGCCGCGGCATCCCGTGGAAGGGCAATTACACCGACTGGCTGGTGCAGAAGGACGAGCGCCTGAAGCAGGAAGAAGGCCAGGAAAAGGCGCGCCAGAAGGCGATCCAGAAGGAACTGGAATGGTCGCGGCAGAACGCCAAGGGCGGCCGTTCCAAGGGCAAGGCGCGGCTGGCGCGGCTGGATGAACTGCAGTCGGTCGATTACCAGAAGCGCAACGAGACCAACGAAATCTTCATCCCGCCGGGCGAGCGCCTGGGCAACTCGGTGATCGAGTTCAAGAACGTCTCCAAGAAGTTCGGCGACCGCCTGCTCATTGACGATCTTTCGATGATCGTGCCGCCGGGTGCCATCGTCGGCATCATCGGCCCGAACGGCGCCGGCAAGTCGACCCTGTTCAAGATGATCACCGGCGCGGAAAAGCCGGATTCGGGCTCGATCAATATCGGCCCGACCGTCAACCTGGCCTATGTGGACCAGAGCCGTGGCGCGCTGGAAGGCAACCACACGGTATTCCAGGAAGTCTCCGGCGGGCTCGACATCCTCAACATCAACGGCATCGAGATCCAGTCGCGCGCCTACATCGGCCGCTTCAACTTCAAGGGCCAGGATCAGCAGAAGCTGGTCGGCGCGCTGTCCGGCGGTGAACGCGGCCGCCTGCACATGGCGAAGACGCTGCTGCAGGGCGGCAACGTGCTGCTGCTCGACGAACCGTCGAACGATCTGGACATCGAAACCCTGCGCGCGCTGGAAGATGCGCTGCTGGAGTTCCCCGGCAACACCTTCGTGATCTCGCACGACCGCTGGTTCCTGGACCGCATCGCGACGCACATCCTCGCCTTCGAAGGCGACTCGCACGTCGAGTTCTTCCAGGGCAACTACCGCGAGTACGAGGAAGACAAGAAGCGCCGGATGGGCGACGATGCCGCGCCGAAGCGACTGCGGTTCAAGGCGTTGAAGTGACGCAACGGCTCGTGCGCAGCATGGCTTGCCGTTGCGTCATCCCCGCGAAGGCGGGGATTCATGGACGTTGATTTTCCTGCCACCAAGAGCAAAGTCCATGGATTGGACAGCCATTCGGCTGTCAAAGATGCCGCCTTCGCGGGAATGACGAGCAAAGACAATGACCTTCATCGATAAACTCCGCAGCCGCTGGCAACAGGCCGACACACTGGTCTGCGTGGGCCTTGATCCGGATCCTGCGAAGTTTCCGGATCGGTTCGTGGACGATGAAGATGCCCTGTTCGCGTTCTGCCGCGACATCGTCGACGCCACCGCCGAGTTCGCCTGCGCGTTCAAGCCGCAGATCGCCTACTTCGCCGCCCACAACGATGGCGAGGCACAACTGCAGCGACTGATCGCCCACCTCAACGGCGCGCACCCGGACGTGCCGGTGATCCTCGACGCCAAGCGTGGCGACATCGGCAGCACCGCGCAGCAGTACGCCTGCGAGGCGTTCGAGCGTTTCGGCGCCGACGCGGTGACGCTGAATCCCTACATGGGCAAGGATTCCGCCGAACCGTTCCTGCAGTACAACGACCGCGGCTGCGTGTTCCTCTGCCACACTTCCAACCCCGGCGCGCGCGACTTCCAGGAGCTGCTGGTCGACGGCGCGCCGCTGTACCAGCACATCGCCCGCACGATTGCCAATGACTGGAACGCCGACGGCAACTGCGCGCTGGTGGTGGGCGCGACGTTCCCGGAAGAATTGAAAGTGATCCGCGGCATCGTCGGCGAGATGCCGCTGCTGATCCCCGGCGTCGGCGCGCAGGGCGGCGATGTCGAAGCCGTGGTTCGCAATGGCAAGACCCGCGATGGCAGCGGGCTGATGATCAATTCCTCGCGCGGGATCCTGTACGCCTCGCGCGGCGCGGATTACGCGGAGGCGGCGGCGAACGCGGCGAAGACGCTGCGCGACGCGATCAATCGGTATCGCTAAGGCGTCAGCGCCCAGGTTTTCATAGGAGAGGCTTCAGCCGCGACTACTCCCGCATCGCGCTACGAACCATGTGGTCGGGGCTGAAGCCCCTCCTACGCGGGTCGGCGGAACCGGAGGGCTGCGCGCAGGACCGCGAACGGAAGCCGCCCCCAGATCATCGCGAACACCGCCAGCCGCATCGGCAGCCCGCGCCGGCCTGCTTCGAACTTGCGGAAATAGCGCCACAGGCCGCGGTGCTTGTGCCATTCGACGAACAGCGGCCGCGAACGCGAGGACACGCCGCGCACGTGCAGCACCTCGACGTCGTTGGCAATGGCCACTACGCCGCCGGCCTGCCGCACCCGTCGGCACAGGTCGAGGTCTTCCGCGTGCAGGCGGTAGCCTTCGTCGAAGCCTCCAATCCGCGCAAACAGCGCGCGGGGCAGCAGCATCAACGCACCCGACACCGCATCCACCGACTGCAGTGCCTGCGCAGCATCGCGCGGCACCGACAGTTCGCGCGCACTGCGCCTGCGCAGCATCGCGGCAAAGTCGGGGTCGCGGCGGCGCGCGGCCGCATCCAATACCCCGTCCTCACCGCGCAGCACGCCACCGAGCAGTGCCTCGCCCAGCGTCATCGCGGCATCGCGCAAGCGCAGCAGTGTGTCAGCCTCGACGAGGCAGTCGGGATTCACCAACGCCAGCCACGGCGCGCTACTCGCGGCGGCACCCTGGTTGCAGGCCACCGCAAAGCCGGGATTGTCCGGGTTGGCGACGAAGCGCAGGCGCGCATCGGCCAGCGCGTGGCGCTGCACGATTTCCAGGGTGGAATCGCGCGAAGCGTTGTCCACCACCCGGATTTCGTCGATCCCGGCCGCCGCGCGCAGCCGCGACAGACACTCGCCCAGGGTCTCCTCGCTGTTGTAGGCGACCACCACGACGGCGATGCCGGCGTCGCTCACGATGCGCCCGCGAACAGGTCGGCCTGCGGCGGCAGCCGCGCCAGCCGCGCGAGTTCCTCGCCCAGCCGGGCGCGCAGCGCGCGCTGCGGGTCGTCCATCAGGCAGTGCGCGATCCGCGCGTGCCAGGCCGGCCAGCGCGCGCACAGCGCGTCCATGTCGCCCTCGCCCGGCGCGCCTTCGGCCGCGCGCACGACGAAGGCGGTTTCGCACAGCACGCTGCGTCCGCCCAGCCCGGCCATGCGCAGGCTCAGGTCGATCAGCGCGGCATACCACGAACGATAACTGGCGGCGTCCAGCCCCCCGGCCTGCACGCGGGCGCGGCCGCGCAGCAGCACCGCATGGCCAACCGCCGCCGGCAACTCGGGATATATGGGCGGCAACTGCGCGCAGGCTTGCGCCAGCAGCGACGGCGGGTAGTCGAGCACAGCGATCTCGCCGATCCGCGGCCACGCCGCCGCCTCGCCGGCATTGCTCCACGGCGTGGCGCTGGCGATGGCCGGATCGCGCGCGAAGCACTCGGCCAGCCGCTCCAGCCAGCCCGGCGCCGGTGCCGCATCGCTGGCCAGCACCGCCACGTCGGCGTCGGCACAGGCGCGCAGCGCCTCGTCCATGTGCGCGGCTTCGCCCAGCGGCGCGGCGCGGCGGGTATGCGCGGCCTGCAGGCGGGTGCGCGCCAGCCAGCCTTCGATAAGGGCGACGCCGCGCGGCCCGGCCTGGGCATTGTCCGCCAGCCACACCCGCGTACCCGCGGGGGTGCCGGCGTCGAGCGCGGCCAGGCAGGCGTCGAGCGCATCCTCGTCGGTGCCCACGGGCACCAGCACGATCGGCAGGGCGGCGTCGGCCCGGCTCACTGCCCGCGCTTGCAAGCCGACCGCGCGGGAATCACGCCGACATCGAACACGTTGTCCTGCACGGCTGCATCCTTGTCGGCGCTTCGATGGGACTGCAAATGTAGCTCACCCCACCCACACCCGCGCGTTGCGGAACATCCGCTGCCACGGCGAATCCTCCGGCCAGTCGGAAGGTGACCAGCTGAAGTTGGCACTGCGCAGGGTGCGCTCCGGATGCGGCATCAGCAGGGTGGCGCGGCCATCGCGGCTGGCGACGCCGGCGATGCCGTCGGGCGAGCCGTTCGGGTTGGCCGGGTAGCGGTCGGCGATGCGGCCGCCCTCGACGTAGCGCGCGGCCACGTCCACCGCGCCGCGGTCGATCACGTCGGCGAACACCGCGCGGCCTTCGCCGTGCGCCACCGCCACCGGGATCCTTGAGCCGGCCATGCCGCGCAGGAACAGCGACGGCGACTCGCCGATTTCCAGCAGCGCCAGCCGCGCTTCGTACTGCTCGCTGGCATTGCGCTGGAAGGTCGGCCAGTGCTCGGCACCGGGAATGATGTCGCGCAGCTGCGCCATCATCTGGCAGCCGTTGCAGATGCCCAGCGAGAAGCTGTTGTTGCGGGCAAAGAACGCCGCAAACATCTCGCGCAGCACCGGCCGCTCGAGGATCGATGTGGCCCAGCCGCGGCCCGCGCCCAACACGTCGCCATAGCTGAAGCCGCCGCAGGCGGCGAGGCCGTGGAAGTCCTTGAGGTCGAAGCGGCCGGCGATCAGGTCGCTCATGTGCACGTCGAACGCATCGAAGCCGGCGCGGTCGAAGCCCCAGGCCATTTCGATCTGGCTGTTGACGCCCTGCTCGCGCAGGATCGCCACCTTCGGCCGCGCGCCGGTCGAAATGAACGGTGCCGCGACATCCTCGGCGGCGTCGAAGCCCAGCACCGGCTGCAGGCCGGGGGCGTCGAAGCGGCGCACCGATGCGCGTTCGCTGTCGGCACCGTCGGGGTTGTCGCGCAGCTTCTGCATCGCGTGGGTCACCGACCACCACGCATCGAACAGCTCGTCCCAGCGCCACTTCACCAGCTCGTCGTCGCCGTCGGCGATCCGCACCACCGGCGCGGTGGTGGGCACCGCGATGCGCTGCGCGCATTCGATCAGGCCGTGGCGGGCGACCAGGTCGGCGAACGCGGCGCGCTCTTCGACCGGCACCTGCACCACCGCGCCCAGTTCCTCGTTGAACAGCACCCGCAGCGGGTCGTCGGTGCGGCCGTCACCCCAGCCGTCGAGGCGGATGTCGAGACCGAGGTGCGAGGTGAACGCCATCTCGCACAGCGCGGCGAACACGCCGCCGTCGCTGCGGTCGTGGTAGGCCAGCAGCAGGCCGTCTTCGCGCGCATCGCGGATCAACTCGAACAGCGCGCGCAGGCGCTGCGGGTCGTCCAGATCCGGTGCTTCGCCGCCAAACGCCGGCAGCGCGGCACCGCCGTTGGCGTCCGGGTGGCACTGCGCCAGCACCGAGCCGCCCATGCGCTGGCGACCGCCGCCCAGGCCGATCAGCCACAGCTCGGAGTCGACATCGCGGCGCAGCAGCGGGGTCAACTGGGCGCGCACGTCCAGCACCGGCGCGAATGCCGACACCACCAGCGACACCGGCGACACCGACTTGTGCGCCTGGCCGTCGGCCTGGTACTGCGCCTGCATCGACAGCGAATCCTTGCCGACCGGGATGCCGAGTTCGAGCTCCGGGCACAGCTCCATGCCCACCGCCTTGACCGCGTCGAACAGGCGCGCGTCCTCGCCGGCATGGCCGGCGGCGGCCATCCAGTTGGCCGACAGCTTGATCCGGTTGAGCGATTCGACCGGTGCCGCCATCAGGTTGGTGATCGCCTCGCCCACCGCCATCCGCGCCGAGGCGGCGGCGTCCAGCAGCGCCAGCGGGGTGCGCTCGCCGATGCTCATCGCCTCGCCGGTATAGCCGTCGAAGCCGGACAGGGTGATCGCGCAGTCGGCCACCGGCATCTGCCACGGGCCGACCATCTGGTCGCGCGCGGTCAGGCCGCCGACGCTGCGGTCGCCGATCGTGATGAGGAAGGACTTGGCGGCGACCGCCGGATGCGCGAGCACGCGCAGGCCGGCTTCGCGCAAATCCAGCGCGTCCGTTTCCGCCTGCGGCCAGCGCGGCGGCGCGGGGTGTGCGGTGTCGCGGTGCATCTTCGGCGGCTTGCCGAACAGCACGTCCATCGGCAGGTCGATGGCCGGCGGGGGGCTGCCCTCATCCGCCCTTCGGGCACCTTCTCCCGGAGGGAGAAGGAAAACACCGTAGCCGACAACCAGGCGTTCCTCGGCGGTGGCAGTGCCGACCACCGCGAACGGGCAGCGCTCGCGTTCGCACAGCGCGGCGAACTCGGCGACGCGCGACGGTGCCACGCCCAGCACGTAGCGTTCCTGCGATTCGTTGCACCACAGCTGCATCGGCGAGAGCGACGGGTCGTCCTTCGGCACCTGGCCGAGGTCGATCACGCCGCCGACGCCGGAGTCGTGCAGCAGTTCGGGGATGGCATTGGACAGACCGCCCGCACCGACGTCGTGGATGGACAGGATCGGGTTGTCGGCACCGCGCGCCACGCAGCGGTCGATGACCTCCTGCGCGCGCCGCTCCATTTCGGGGTTGTCGCGCTGCACCGAGGCGAAATCGAGGTCTTCGGCGGATTCGCCGGAGGCCACCGAGCTGGCGGCACCGCCGCCCAGGCCGATCAGCATCGCCGGCCCGCCCAGCACGATCACCGCGTCGCCGGGCGAGAGCCGCAGCTTCTCCACCTGGCCGCGATCCATCGCGCCAAGTCCGCCGGCCAGCATGATCGGCTTGTCGTAGGCGCGGGTAAGGCCCTCGCCCTCCGGCAGTTCGAAGCTGCGGAAGTAGCCGGTCAAATTGGGCCGGCCGAATTCGTTGTTGAATGCCGCCGCGCCCAGCGGGCCATCGAGCATGATCTCGAAGGCGGAGGCCATGCGCGGGTTGAGCGCACGATCCCCTTCCCACGGCTGCGGCAACGTGGGGATGCGCAGATGCGAGACCGAGAACCCGGCGAGGCCCGCCTTCGGGCGACCGCCGCGGCCGGTGGCGCCCTCATCGCGAATCTCGCCGCCGGCACCGGTGGACGCACCGGGGAACGGCGCGATCGCGGTCGGGTGGTTGTGGGTTTCCACCTTGATGCAGAACGCACTGTCGGTGACCGCCTCGCTGCGATAGCGCTGGGTGTCCGGGTCCGGACGCCAGCGCGACGCGGCATAGCCTTCCACCACCGCGGCGTTGTCGCTGTAGGCCGAGAGCACATGCTCCGGCGTGCGCGCCTGGGTGTTCTTGATCATCTTGAACAGCGACAGCGGCTGCGGCTGGCCGTTGATGGTCCAACTGGCGTTGAAGATCTTGTGCCGGCAGTGCTCGGAGTTCGCCTGCGCGAACATCATCAACTCGATGTCGTGCGGGTCGCGGCCCAGCTCGCCGTAGCGTGCGCGCAGGTAGTCGATCTCGTCGTCGGCCAGGGCCAGCCCGAGCCGCGCGTTGGCCGCCTCCAGCTGCGCCAGCGGGATCACCTCGACATCGCCCGCCGGCTGCGCGGCGAACAGCGCCGCGCCGGCGTCGCGCGCTTCCAGCAGCGACTGCGTCATCGGGTCGTGCAGCAGCCTGGCCAGCGCCGCCTGGGTGGCGGCGTCCTCCGGCCAGCCGGCGAGATCGATACGCAGACCGCGCTCGACGCGCCTGACCGGCAGGCCGGCACCGCGCAGCAGCTCGGTGGCCTTGCTGGCCCACGGCGACAGCGTGCCCAGCCGCGGCACCACGAAGCGGCTGACCGCGCCGGGCTCGACGGCAACCAGGCCTTCCTCGGCCTGCAGGATGCGGCGCAGGGTGGCGGCGTCCGGCGTCGTGCCGGGTTCGGGATCGATCCAGTAACCGTGCCAGGCACCGGCGATGCACAGGCCGGGGACGAGGGTCTGGAGACGGGCTTGCAGGCGGTCGTGGCGGAACGGCGACAGGGCGGGCGCGCCCTCGAGGACGATCATGTCCGGCAGCTGTTGGGGACGGCCCGCCATTGTAGCCGAGCCGCACAGGCCCGGCCGGAAACCCGGGCTCAGCCGGCCTTCCTGTCCTTCGCCAGTGCGTCCAGACGCTCCAGCAGCGCATCCGGCGGCAGGTAGCCGCCGAGCTGGTGGCCATCGGCGTCGAGAATCATCGGCGTACCGGTCAGACCCATGCGCAGACCGGCGTTGTATTGCATGTCCACCGGCGAGCGCGGGCAGCTGCCCTGCGGCACGGCGCGATCGCTCTTGGCGTCGGTCAGCGCCTTGCGGCGATCCGGCGCGCACCATACCGCGACCATCTTGCGGTAGTCGGGGCTGCCGATGCCGGCGCGCGGGAACGCCAGATATTCCACCCGGATGCCGCGCTTGGTGTACTCGGCGATGTCGGTGTGGAACTTGCGGCAATAGCCGCATTCCACGTCGGTCAGCACCACCACGGTGTGC
>JAANMX010003199.1_pt1 | contig 14853 bp, 16 predicted proteins | sample 7279681 | NCBI WGS metagenome assembly JAANMX01 (sample SAMN14094542, study PRJNA606508) | bioreactor metagenome | isolation source: A lab-scale SPAN reactor treating ammonium-rich wastewater day 351 | place: Ireland: Galway | collected 2018-01-01
TTCACCCGCAACGCGTCGATGGTCTCCGCTGCGATCGCCATACACCAATCATCCCACCACCAGCACTACTAGACGTACTTATTTACTCGCGTGTCCTTACGGAAGCCGGCCCGCTCGAAAAGGGCACGCGTGCCCACATAGGCCATGGTCAGATCGACCTTGCGTCCGGCGTTGTCCAGCGGATAGCCCTCGATCGCGGGCGCGCCCTGGTCACGGGCGAAGTCCACGGCACCCGCCAGCAGCGCATGCGAGATGCCCTGCCCGCGGTGCCCGGGCCGGACCCGGATGCACCACACGCTCCAGACGTCGCGGTCGTCGACGCGGGGGATCCGCCGGTTGGTTGCGAAGGAGGTGTCGGCACGCCGATGCACGGCCGCCCAGCCGACGACCGCGTCGCCGTCGTAGGCCAAAACGCCGGGCGGACCCTCGTCCATCAACTCCCGCACCCGCTGGCCGCGTGCCGGGCCGGCCAGCGTCCGGTTCTCCTTGTTCGAGATCCGGTAGCTGAGGCACCAGCACACGCTGGCGTCCGGTCGCTTCGGGCCGACCATGGTCGCGACGTCGTCGAAGACGGTGGCCGGACGCACCTCGATCGCCATGCCGGGACTGTGCCGCAGCCGGCCCGGGCGACGCAACCCACCGGACGCCGACGGCACGGGCGCCGGGCCTGCTCCGGCACGGGACCGGGGACGCCCTCGCCCCGCCGTGCCGGAAGCCGGTCGTGCCGGGGCTCGCCGCTGATCGGTGCCCGAGACCTTTCGTCTCAGTCGGGGCGACTTTCGCGATGCGACCAACGAGGCCGCCGCAAGGGGAATAGTGTGACTCTCGTGGCGACGACGACTCTTTCCCCACGCGCTCGGGCCGTCCGCTCATCCGTGGCCATGAAGGTCCTGATGGCGGTGACCGGCCTGATCATGATCGGGTTCCTGCTGATGCACATGTACGGCAACCTGAAGGTCTTCTTCGGTGCCGAATCATTCGACCACTACGCCCACTGGCTCAAGGGGGACATCCTGTACCCCATCGTGCCGGCGGGCTGGTTCATCTGGATCTTCCGGGCCTTCATGCTGGCGGCGATCGTGTTGCACGCCTGGTCGGCGGCGACGCTCTACCTGACCGCGCGGCGCGCCCGCGGCTCCAACTACGTGAACTCCAAGCCGATCCAGCAGACCTATTCGGCGCGCACCATGCGGTGGGGCGGGGTGATCCTGGCCGGCTTCCTGGTGTTCCACATCCTGCAGTTCACCACCCAGACGATCAAGACCGGCTTCACCAGCGAGTCCGGTCCGTACGAGATGTTCGTGCTGTCGTTCCAGCAGTGGTGGATGGTGCTGATCTACGCCCTGTGGATGGTGACCGTCTGCATGCACATCCGGCACGGCTTCTGGAGCGCCTTCGCCACGCTGGGCGCCAACACGTCGGCGAAGATGCGCACCTGGCTCAACATCGGGGCCTACGCGGTCGCGGTGCTGTTGTACGTCGGCTTCATGATCGCGCCGGTCGCGGTGCTGATCGGAGTCGTGCGCTGATGGCGATCCCGATCCTGGAGCGGCTGGGCCTGCGTGGACGCGGCTCCCGCGCCCAGGAGAACAACCACCCGACCGTTGAGAAGGATGTAGCGATGGCGACGCAGACGATCGAAGAGGCCCCGGCGACCAGCGCCGGCGAGGGACGGCCCTGGATCGAAGGGTCCGAACTGCGCGACACCAAGGCGCCCGCCGGCCCGATCGAGGGCAAATGGGCCAAGCGGCAGTTCGAGGCGAAACTGGTCAACCCGGCCAACCGGCGCAAGCTCACGGTGATCATCGTCGGCACCGGCCTGGCCGGCGGCGCTGCCGCGGCGTCCCTGGGTGAGGCCGGCTACAACGTGCTCAACTTCTGCTACCAGGACAGCCCCCGCCGCGCCCACTCGATCGCCGCGCAGGGCGGCATCAACGCGGCCAAGAACTACCGCAACGACAACGACTCGACCTACCGGTTGTTCTACGACACGGTCAAGGGCGGCGACTACCGCGCCCGCGAGACCAACGTCTACCGGCTGGCCGAGGTGAGCGCCAAGATCATCGACCAGTGCGTCGCGCAGGGCGTCCCGTTCGCCCGCGAGTACGGCGGCCTGCTCGACAACCGCTCGTTCGGCGGTGTCCAGGTGCAGCGCACCTTCTACGCCCGCGGCCAGACCGGCCAGCAGCTGCTGATCGGCGCCTACCAGGCGCTGGAGCGTCAGGTCGCGGCCGGCACGGTGCAGATGTTCGCCCGGCACGAGATGCTCGAGCTGATCGTCGCGGACGGCCGGGCCCGCGGCATCGTGGCCCGCGACATGGTCACCGGCGAGATCGAGACGCATCTCGCGGACGCCGTGGTGCTGGCCACCGGCGGCTACGGCAACGTCTTCTTCCTGTCCACCAACGCGATGGGCTGCAACGTGACCGCCGGCTGGCGGGCGCACCGCAAGGGCGCCTACTTCGGCAACCCGTGCTACACCCAGATCCACCCGACCTGCATCCCGGTGCACGGCGACACCCAGTCGAAGCTGACGCTGATGAGCGAGTCGCTGCGCAACGACGGCCGGATCTGGGTGCCGAAGCGGGCCGAGGACTGCGACAAGGACCCACGGCAGATCCCCGAGGAGGACCGCGACTACTACCTGGAGCGGATCTACCCGGCCTTCGGCAACCTGGTGCCCCGTGATATCGCGTCGCGGCAGGCGAAGAACATGTGCGACGAGGGCCGTGGCGTCGGCCCGGCCGTCGCCGAGAAGCAGCCGGACGGCACGGTGAAGAACGTGCGCCGCGGCGTCTACCTCGACTTCGCCGACGTGATCAAGCGGATCGGCCGCGACGGGGTGGCGGCCAAGTACGGCAACCTGTTCGACATGTACGCCCAGATCACCGCGGAGGACCCCTACGAGGTGCCGATGCGGATCTACCCGGCGGTGCACTACACGATGGGCGGCGTCTGGGTCGACTACGACCTGATGACCACGATCACCGGGCTGTACGCCACCGGCGAATGCAACTTCTCCGATCACGGTGCCAACCGGCTCGGGGCGTCCGCGCTGATGCAGGGCCTGGCCGACGGCTACTTCGTCCTGCCGAACACCATCAACGACTACCTGGCGGCCGGCCCGTTCCCGAAGCTGGCCCCCGACCATCCCGACGTGGTCGCCGCGGTGACCAGCGTCAAGCAGCGGATCGACACCCTGCTGTCGATCCAGGGCAGCCGCACGGTGGACTCCTTCCACAAGGAGCTCGGGCAGATCATGTGGGAGTACTGCGGCATGGAGCGCACCGAAGAGGGCCTGACGAAGGCGATCGGGCTGATCCGGCAGCTGCGCGCCGAGTTCTGGCGCGACGTCAAGGTGACCGGCGAGAACGAGGAGTTCAACCAGACCCTGGAGCGGGCCGGGCGCGTCGCCGACTTCCTGGAACTCGGCGAGCTGATGTGCATCGACGCCCTGCACCGGCGGGAATCCTGCGGCGGTCACTTCCGGGCCGAGTCGCAGACCCCGGACGGCGAGGCGCTGCGGCACGACGACCAGTTCCTCTACGTCGGCGCCTGGGAGTTCACCGGCGGGGCCCCGGTGCTGCACAAGGAACCACTGGAGTACGAGTTCATCGAGCTGAAGCAACGGAGTTACAAGTGAACATCACTTTGCGGGTCTGGCGGCAGTCGAACGCCGACGCCAAGGGAGCGATGCAGACCTATCAGCTGGCCGACGTCAGCCCCGACATGTCCTTCCTGGAGATGCTCGACCTGCTCAACGAGCAGTTGACGCTGGAGGGCATCGAGCCGGTGGCGTTCGACCACGACTGCCGCGAGGGCATCTGCGGCATGTGCGGCGTGGTGATCAACGGATCGGCGCACGGACGCGGCTCGTCGCCGGTGCCGACCACCACCTGCCAGCTGCACATGCGTTCCTTCGCCGACGGCGCGACGATCGACGTCGAGCCGTGGCGAGCGGGCGGCTTCCCGGTGATCAAGGACCTGGTCGTCGACCGGACGGCGTTCGACCGGATCATCCAGGCCGGCGGCTACATTTCGGTGAACACCGGCGCCGCCCAGGACGCCAACAACATCCCGGTGCCCAAGGTGGACGCCGACCGGGCCTTCGACGCGGCCACCTGCATCGGCTGCGGCGCCTGTGTCGCGGCCTGTCCGAACGGGTCGGCGATGCTGTTCACCTCGGCCAAGATCACCCATCTGGCGATGCTGCCCCAGGGCCAGCCGGAACGCTGGTCGCGGGTCAAGGGCATGGTCGCGCAGCACGACATCGAGGGCTTCGGCAACTGCACCAACATCGGCGAGTGCGCCGCGGTCTGCCCCAAGGGCATCCCGCTGGACACCATCAGCCAGCTGAACCGCGACCTGATGCACGCCCTGTTCAAGAAGGACAAGTAGGCGGGGTAGCTCCTTCGCCCGGTTCGGGGAGGTCCGAACCTGCTGGTCCAACTCGCACCTCGTTGGTTGGGCTTGTCGAGACCTCTAGCGTCCGGGCGAGCCCGTCATCCGAGGCGATACTCGTCATCCCGGGCTTGCCCCGGGATCTCGGTTGCCGTTCCCGGCGGCCGGGATGACGAGGGCGTTTGCTCGGACGCCGGGCTGCCGGTTCCCGCCGGCGTCCGATTTCGGGGCGGCGAGCGGGTATGGCAGACTTGACCCTCGGTGCCGAACGCCCCTGCCACAGGGGGAAGGCGTCCGCACCAATCACTGTGATGAACCACGAGGTGTCCTGTGGCACCGGCGAGGAAACACCGACATGAACAAGCTCGTTGCCGAGGTGACCGCGGGGTCCCTGCGTTCCGACATTCCCGAGTTCCGGCCCGGCGACTCCGTGCGGGTGCACGTGAAGGTCGTCGAGGGCAACCGCTCCCGCATCCAGGTCTTCGCCGGCGCGGTCATCTCCCGCACCGGCAGCGGCATCGGTGAGGCCTTCACCGTCCGCAAGGTGAGCTTCGGAACCGGTGTCGAGCGGACCTTCCCGCTGCACTCCCCGATCATCGACAAGATCGAGGTCGAGCGGCACGGCGACGTCCGGCGGGCCAAGCTGTACTACCTGCGTGGTCTGCGCGGCAAGGCCGCCAAGATCAAGGAAAAGCGGGACCGCTGAGCCGTCCGCAGGTGCGCGGACGCGAGCAGGAGTCAGGAGGCCCGCGGTGAGTGACTCACCCCCCACCGCCAAGCCCTCGGCGGGCCGGGTGGCCGGCATGTGGGCCAAGGAGATCGCCATCGTGGTGATCGGGGCTTTGGTGGCGTCCACCCTGCTGCGGCTCTTCGTGGCCCAGATGTTCGTCATTCCGTCGGGATCGATGGAGAACACGCTGCTGATCCGCGACCGGGTCATGGTGCAGAAGGTGGCCGGCTGGTCCCGTGGCGACATCGTGGTGTTCCGCGACACCCAGGGCTGGCTGGCCGATCCGGTGGAAGAGACCGACCCGATCCGCAAGACGCTGATCTTCATCGGCCTGGCCCCCGACGAGAGTTCGAACCACCTGATCAAGCGGGTGATCGGACTGCCCGGCGACCACGTCAAGTGCTGCGATGCCGGGGGCCGGCTGACCGTCAACGGACAGCCGCTCGACGAGGGCGACTACCTGTACTCCACGGGTTACGAGACGGTTGAGCCGTCGGCGATGCCCTTCGACGTGGTCGTGCCCAAGGACCGGCTCTGGGTGATGGGCGACCATCGCGACAACTCCCAGGACTCCCGGTGCCACCTCGACGAGGGCACGGGCGGAATGGCGGCATTCGTGCCGACGGCGGACGTCGTGGGCTCCTCGGTGGCGATCGTCTTCCCCTTCGACCGATGGCGTGGCCTGTCGCGTCCGGCGACCTTCGACCGCGTGCCGGGGTCGACCACGCCGGCGCCCGATCGGCCGGTGATCACCGGCCCGACCCCGGTCTGCTGAGGCGTCATGGCGTTCGTGCTGCGCCGGGACGCGGGTCTGTACGGCTACGAGCGGGCGCTCCGCCGGGCCGGTTTCGACCTGATCGCGGGCGCGGACGAGGCTGGACGCGGGGCGTGCGCCGGCCCGTTGGTGGCGGCCTCGGTGATCCTGGGCAGCACGCCGGGCGCCCGGGTGACGGGCCTGAAGGACTCCAAGCTGCTCACCCCGGCGCAGCGGGACCGCTGCTACGACGAGATCCGGGCGAAGGCGGTGGCCTGGTCGGTGGTGCTGATCGAGCCCGGCGAATGCGACCGGCTCGGCATGCACGTCGCGAACATCCAGGCGCTGCGGCGGGCGGTATGGCGGCTCGACATCGCCCCCGACTTCGTGCTCACCGACGGCTTCGGCGTCGACGGGCTCGGCCTGCCGTCCCTCGCGGTCTGGAAGGGGGACGCGGTGGCCGGCTGCGTCGCGGCGGCGTCCGTGATCGCGAAGGTGACCCGGGACCGGATCATGCGCGCCGCGCACGAGCAGTGGCCGCACTACCGTTTCGACATCCACAAGGGTTATTGCACGCCCCTGCACCAAGAGCACCTGGACGCCAACGGCCCTTGCGAGATCCACCGGTACCGCTTCGAGAACGTCCGGCGGGCGGCGGCACTGACCCTCGCGAGGTAGTGGCACGCCGCGTTGCCGGTGGCTGCGCGCACGGGGCCGTGGTCGGGATGTCGCCGGTTCGCGTCTCGACTCCGGTGGCGGAGGAGGTCCGCATATCGTCGCTTCGCTCCTCGACTCCGGTCGCGGGGCGACCTCCGTATAGAGTGAGCACGCTATGAGCGCCGAAGATCTTGAACAGTACGAAAGCGAACTCGAACTCCAGCTGTACCGGGAGTACAAGGACGTGGTCGGGATCTTCACCTATGCGGTGGAGACGGAGCGGCGCTTCTACCTGTGCAACGCGGTCGACCTGAAGGTACGCACCGAGGGCGGTGACGTCTACTACGAGGTCTCCATGGGGGACGCCTGGGTGTGGGACATGTACCGCCCGGCTCGGTTCGTGAAGTCGGCCAAGGTGCTCACCTTCCGCGACGTCTCCATCGAGGAGATCGCGCACAGCGAGTTGAAGGTGCCCGAGAACCTCTGATCGCAAGGTCGCTCGATGCGATTTTGAACACTTTCGCCGCCGGGTGTCCACAGTGAGGGCGTGGAGAGAAGCGCGGTGTGGCGAGCGGGCGAGGTGGCGGCCGTGGCGCATCTGGTGCGCCTCGGCTGGACGATAGTCGAGCGCAACTGGCGGTGCGCGCTGGGCGAGGTGGACATCATCGCGCACACGGCCGATCCGGTGCCGATGCTGGTGTTCTGCGAGGTGAAGTGCCGCACCGGCACCGGTTTCGGCGACCCGCTGGAGGCGATCACGGCCGCCAAGCTGTCCCGCCTGCGCCGGCTGGCGCTGACCTGGTTGGGCGAGCGATCCGAATGGGTGCCCGACTACCGGCTGGACGCCATCGGCGTCCTGCTGCCCCGCGACGGACGGCCCCGGATCACCCACCTGGAAGGGGTCGGGCTGTGACGCCGGCGCGGGCGTTCTCGGTCGCCCTGGTGGGTGTCGAGGGCACGATCGTCGAGGTCGAGGCCGCGATCGGCGGCGGGCTTCCGCGGGTGGTGATCGTGGGGCTGGCCGACGCCGCCCTGGCCGAGGCCCGGGAGCGCTGCCGGGCCGCCGTGCACGCCCACGGCCTCGGCTGGCCCTCGCAGCTGGTCACCGTCAACCTCTCGCCGGCGACCCTGCCGAAGGCGGGCTCACACTTCGACCTGGCCATCGTCGCCGCTGTATCCGCCGCGGCGGACAAGTTCGACCGCGCCGTCCTGGAGCGGCTGGTGTTGTTCGGCGAACTCGGCCTGGACGGGCGGGTGCGGCCGGTGCGCGGCCTGCTGCCGGCGCTGCTCGCCGCGGTGTCCGCCGGGTTCGGCGCGGCGGTGGTCCCGGCCGTCCAGCTGCCCGAGGCACGACTGGTCGAGGGCCTGACGCTGTGGGGCGTCAACGATCTGCTCGACCTGGTGTCGGTGCTGGTCGGTGAGCCGCCGAAGCCGCCGCCCGCGCCGGCGCCGGCGGAGCCGTCCGATCAGTCCGCGAGCAAGGATCTGAGCGATGTCGTCGGTCAACTCGAGGCCAAGTGGGCGCTGGAGGTGGCGGCGGCCGGGCGGCATCACCTGTACCTGCACGGTCCGCCCGGTGTCGGCAAGACGCTGCTGGCCGAACGTCTGCCCGGCATCCTGCCCGACCTGGACAACGCAGAGGCGCTGGAGGTCTCGGCCATCCACTCGCTGGCCGGGCTGCCGCTGGAGGACGGACTGATCCGGCGTCCGCCGTACGCCGACCCGCACCACACCGCCTCGCTGGCCAGCATCGTCGGTGGCGGCGCGCGCGTCGCGCAGCCGGGCAGCATCAGCCGTTCCCATCGCGGCGTGCTGTTCCTCGACGAGGCACCGGAGTTCTCGCCGCGGGTGCTGGAGGCGCTGCGGGTGCCGCTGGAGTCCGGACGCGTGGTGCTCGGCCGGGCGGCGGCTCAGGCCGTCTATCCGGCCAGCTTCCAGCTGGTGCTGGCGTCCAATCCGTGCCCCTGCGGGAACGCCGCCACCCCGGGTGCCGACTGCCGGTGTGCGCCGATCGCGGTCCGCCGCTACACCGAGCGGATCTCCGGGCCGATCCTCGACCGGGTCGACATCCGGCATCATCTGCGGCCGATGTCCCGCAGCTACCTCAAGGCGGCGCTCGGCGGGGGAGAGTCGTCCGCGGCGGTCGCCGCCCGGGTCGCCGAGGCGCGCGAACGGCAGCGACGCCGGCTGGCGGAGCACGGCTGGCGCACCAACGGCGAGGTGCCGGGCCCGGCGCTGCGGCGTCGGCTCCCGCTGCCGCACGGCAGCGACCTGCTCGACGAGGCGGTCGCCCGCGGTCGCCTGTCGGCCCGCGGCGTCGACAAGGTCATCCGCATGTCGTGGTCCATCGCCGATCTGGCCGGGGCCGATCGCCCGCGGCGCGACCACCTGCACACCGCCCTGGCCATGCGGCACGGGCTCGATCTGGAGGGGGTCGGCGGTGGACGAGCGTGAGGCACGGATGGCGCTGTGCTGCGCGGTGGAGCCGGGCAGCCTGGACGCCACGGCCGCGGTTGCCGAGCACGGCGCGGCGGCGTACCTGGAGGCGCTGCGCGAGCCCGGTTCGCGGTCGCGGTGGGCACGCCGCGCCCGGGTGCTGGACCTGGAGCAGGTGCGGCGCGCCACCCGGAGCAACCGGCTCAGGTTCGTGATCCCGGGTGACGACGAATGGCCGGACGCGCTCGACGTCCTGGTCTCCGGTGAGCCGGTGCAGCAGATGGGCGGCCTGCCGTTCGGGTTGTGGGTGAAGGGTGAGGCGAGCCTGGCCGGCCTGACCGAGCGCGCCGTGGCGATCGTCGGCTCGCGGGCGGCGACCGCCTACGGGCAGTCCGTGGCCACCGACCTGGCCGCCGGGCTGGGGGTGCACGGCGTCGGCGTGGTCAGCGGAGGTGCCTACGGCATCGACGCCGCAGCGCACTCCGGGGCGCTGGCGACCGCGACGCCGACCGTGGCGGTGATGGCGGGCGGCCTCGACAGTCCCTATCCGCCGGGCAACGCGACGCTGCTGCAGCGCATCGCCGGGCAGGGTCTGCTGGTCAGCGAGCTGCCGCCGGGTGAGCATCCGACCAGAACCCGATTCCTCTCCCGCAACCGGCTCATCGCCGCGCTGTGCCCGGCGACGATCATCGTCGAGGCGGCGTGGCGCAGCGGAGCCCGCAACACGGTCAGCTGGGCGAGCGCCTGCGGACGGATCGTGCTGGCGGTGCCGGGGCCGGTGCACAGTGCGACGTCCGTCACCCCGCACCGGTTGATCCGCGACGCCGAGGCGGTGCTCTGCACGGGGGTGGCCGACGTCCTGGAACTGGTCGGCCCGCTGGGGCGACAGCCGCCGTCGCGGCCCGACCAGCATCGCCGGCTGGACGACCTGAGCGCCGATGAGCTCGCCGTCTACGAGGCGGTCCCCGCGCGTGGCGAGATCGGCACCGGCGAACTCTCGCTGCGCGCCGGACTCTCCCTGGGCGGCTGCCTGGCGATCCTGGATCGGCTCTCCGACCAGGGACTGATCGGTCACGGCACCGACGGCTGGCGACTGATCGGCCGGCCTGTCACTCGCGCGGGTGACTGATGTGGCAGCTACCCCCTCGCTACACTGTCCCTCGTCGGGGGGACAACGAGACGATGTTGACCGAATCGTTCCGATCGGGGGGACGGAACCATTCGGTCAGCTGCTTCTCACAAGCCACCACCGCCCGCACGCGATGACCGTCATCGTCGTGCGGGCGGTGGTTGCGTCATTCGTGTGGCGGGTCTGCTCGGCGCCTGACGTGAGGTCACCCAGCACGAAAGGACGAGGCCAATGCTGGAGTACCGCCCCAACTGCGAGCGCTGCGGTTGCGCGCTCACCATCGACGACCACGAGGTCTACATCTGCTCCTTCGAGTGCACCTGGTGCGCGGCCTGCGTGGTCACGTTCCCGAGCCGTGCCTGCCCGAACTGCAGCGGCGAACTGGCGTTGCGCCCGGTCCGGCCCCACTTCCTGAGGCCCCAGGTGCACCGACCGCAGCCGCACTCCGACGGGCTGCACCTGCTGGCCCGCAGCGCCTAATGCTGCGGCCACCAGCGTTCGCGCAGGCGAGCGGGGGTCGCGCAGCGGGCGAAGGTTGGCGTCCGGGGCGCTAGCGTTCCCGGGTCGTGCCGGGGGCGCTGGTCGGAGTCTTCCGCGGTCCTCCGAACCGCGCGTGGCGCCACCCGGATCGGGACGGGCCCGCCCACTACGCTGCCCCCATGCTCATCATCGGCTTGCTCGTGTTCGGCATGCTGGTCGGCGCCGCGGCGCAGCTCATTCTCGGCAAGCGCGGCGGGATCGATTGGCCGACCGCGTTCGTCAGCGGGATCGCCGGGTCGTTCGTCGGTGGTCTGGTGTCCAGCCTGATCGCCGGAGACGGCCTGGAGCTGCGTCCATCGGGGTTGATCGGCTCCCTGGTCGGCGCCCTCATCGTCACCGCCGCGTGGCGTTGGTGGAAGACGCGTTCACGTTGACCCGCGACGGCTCACCCGCGGTACCGTCATGACTCGCGGACCCCTCAACCGGGCACTGGCCGGATTCACCTCCACCATCTTCGCCGAGATGTCGGCGCTCGCCACCCGGACCGGGTCGGTCAACCTCGGCCAAGGCTTTCCCGACTTCGACGGCCCGGCGAGCATGCTGGAACGCGCCCGCCAGGCGATCGCCGAGGGCGTCAACCAGTACCCGCCCGGACCGGGTGCGCCGGAGTTGCGTGCGGCCGTCGCCGAGCATCAGCGGCGCTTCTACGGTCTCGATCTCGATTCGGACGACCAGGTGCTGATCACCGCAGGCGCCACCGAGGGCATCGCCGCCGCCATGCTGGGGCTGCTCGAGCCGGGGGACGAGGTCGTGCTGCTGGAGCCCTACTACGACTCCTACGCCGCCACGATCGCCCTGGCCGGAGGGATCCGCCGGCCGGTCGGGCTGGAGCCGCCCGACTTCGCGCTGCCGCGGGAGGCGCTGGCGGCCGCCGTCGGACCACGGACGCGTCTGCTGTTGTTGAACTCGCCGCACAACCCGACCGGGATGGTGCTGGGCCCCGGCGACCTGGCCTTCGTCGCCGACCTGGCCGTCCGCAACGACCTGATCGTGGTGACCGACGAGGTGTACGAGCATCTCACCTTCGACGGCGTCCGGCATCTGCCGCTGTGCACCCTGCCCGGCATGGCCGAGCGCACGATCACCCTGTCATCGGCCGGCAAGACGTTCTCGGCCACCGGATGGAAGATCGGCTGGGCGACCGGGCCCGCCGACCTGGTGTCGGCCGTCCGGGCGGCCAAGCAGTTCCTCACCTACGTCAACGGCGCACCGTTCCAGCCGGCCGTCGCCGAGGCGTTGCGGTTGCCCGATGACTACTTCGCCGGCTTCCGGGCGTCGTTGCAGGGCAAGCGCGACCGGTTGATCGACGGCCTCACGGCGGCCGGGATCGCGACCTTCCGGCCGTCCGGAACCTACTTCGTGGTGGCGGACGCCCGCAGCCTGGGCTATGACGACGGCTACCGGCTGTGCCGCGAGCTGCCGGAGCTGTGCGGGGTGGTGGCCGTCCCGATGCAGGTCTTCTACGACGACCCGGACGGCGCCCGGCACCTCGTCCGGTTCGCCTACTGCAAGCGCGACGAGGTGCTGGACGAGGCCGTCCGCCGGCTCGGCTCGCTGTCGTCAGCCTGATCGGCGGGGCCGTTCGATCGACCGGAGCCCCGGCGTACCAGCCGTCGCCCGATCCGACGCCGGAGTTCAGTCGGTGAGGCCGAGACGGGCGAAGGCCTCGACCAGGCCGGCCCGGGCCGGCGGTGGCACGACGAGATCGGCCAGTTCCAGCAGCGGTTCCGGGGCCCCCTCGATGACCACGGCGGTGGCCGCCTCCCGCAGCATCTCCAGATCGTTGTAGCCGTCGCCGATCGCCACGATGTCGGCATCATCGACCCCGAAGTGACGGGCGGCGACCAGCATGCCGACCGACTTGTTCACCTCGGCCAGGAACAGCTCGCCGGCGCGGTCGCCCAGCGTCGCCATCGACGGCGGCACCAGGCCGACCCCGGGCGGAAGCTGGCTCATCACCTCGGTCATCGGCACATTCCCGTCGAAACAGGCGACCTTGCTGAACGACACGGCGCTCAGGTCGTCGTCGACCCGGATGGCGGCGAGGATGTCCAGACCCGGATTGGTCGCCCCCGGGTCGTCGCCTCGGTCCACTTGCATCAGGGAGGCGAGTCGTCCCGGGGTCGTGGGCAGTGCGTGCACGGCGTCCGGGGCCTCGAGCAGGTAGGCCACGTCATGGGCGTCCAGCACCTCGCGGACGCGATCGCCGAGCTCGGCGGGGAAGCGGTGGTCCGACAGCACCTGGCCGTCGAGTTCCACGTAGCCGCCGGCGGCGCCGACCATGCCGTCGAAGAGACTGCGGACCTCGTCGCTCACCAGCGAGCGCGGGCGGCCCGTGCAGAGCAGGATGCGATGCCCGCGACGCTGGGCCTCGCGCACGGCCTCGACGTGCGGAGGAGGGATCACACCCCCGTCGGCGATGGTCCCGTCGAAGTCGATGAACACGATCTTGCCCACGAACGAAGCAACTCCTGAAGTTATTAGACGTTTCAACTAAAAACCAGTCTACGCCTGAGGGCCGCTCGGTCACAATCGGCCACGCGGGACCCCGGTCGCGGCGACTCTGCCGCCGAGGCGTCCAGAGGTCCTAGAGTGCGGGCTGTGGACCCCGTGGCGATCGTGATGACGATTCTGGCGCTGGCGGTGGTGGCGTTCATGTCCAACCGGGTGCCGCTGGGAATCGTCGCACTGGGTGTTGCGCTGGCGTTGTGGGCCACCGGGGTGCTCAGTCTGAACGAGGCGCTCGCCGGATTCGGCGACCCGACGGTGATCTTCATCGCAGCCCTCTTCGTGGTCTCCGAGGCGCTCGACTCCACCGGCGTCACCTCCTGGGCGGCGCAGCGCGTGCTCGGCCGCAGTGAGCGGCCGGGGCCGCTGCTGATCCTGGTCTGCCTGCTGGTCGCCGTCCTGACGGCGTTGATCAGTGTCAACGGGGCGGTGGCGGCCCTTATCCCGATGGTCGTGGTCGTGGCCGTCCGGATCGGCGTCGCGCCGAGCCGGATGCTGATGCCCCTGGCCTTCGCCGCCCACGCCGGGTCGCTGCTGCTGCTGACCGGAACGCCGGTGAACATCCTGGTCAGCGAGGCGGCGGTGGACGCCGGCGCGCGGCCGTTCAACTTCTTCGAGTACGCACTCGCCGGTCTCCCGCTGCTGGCCGCCACGATCGGCTTCATCGCCGTCTTCGGACGCCGGCTGCTGCCCGAGCGGGAGTCGGCCAGCTTGCCGCCGGACATCACCAGCCAGGTGATCGCGCTGCGCGCCCAGTACGACCTGCCCGACGACACCGAGCTGGTCGGCGTCCAGGAGGGCTTCGCCGAGGTGGTCATCCCGCCCCGCTCGCCGCTCATCGGGACCCATCTGTTCCCCGGCATGAGCACACCCTCGGGCGACTTGGTGGTGCTCGGCCTGCAGCGCGGCGGCGAGGACGTCGCCGGTCGCGACACCCGTCTGCGGGCCGGGGACGCCCTGCTGCTGCGTGGCAGCTGGGAGCACCTGCAGCTCCACACGACGGCGCCCGACATGCTGGTGGTGGACGACCCGGCGCACCTGCGCCGTGCCGTTCCGCTCGGCGCCGGGGCGAAGCGTGCGCTCGTCATCCTCGCGGCGATGGTGGTGTTGCTGGCCACCGGCGCGGTGCCGCCGGCCGTGGCCGGTGTGCTGGCCGCCGCCGCGGTCGTGCTCAGCGGCGTCCTGACCTCGACGCAGGCCTACCGCGCGGTTTCCTGGACGACGGTCGTCCTGGTCGGCGGCATGATCCCGCTCTCCACGGCCTTCATCTCCACCGGTGCGGCGGACGCCATCGCGGCCTGGCTGCTCAGCGTCGTCGGCGACTCCTCACCCCCTCTGGCGTTGCTGGCGCTGTGCGTGCTGACCGTCATCCTGGGGCAGCTGATCTCGAACACCGCGACCGTGCTGATCATGATCCCGATCGCGACCGTGCTGGCCGCCGACCTGCAGGTCTCGGTGCTGCCGTTCATGATGGCGTTGACGGTCGCGGGCGCGGCGGCCTTCCTGACCCCGGTGGCCACGCCGGCCAACACGATGGTGATGGAGCCCGGCGGTTACCGGTTCACCGACTACTGGAAGCTCGGGCTCCCGCTGCTGGTGCTGTACCTGGTGGCCGCGGTCTGGTGGGTGCCGCTGATCTGGCGCTTCTGACCGCCCCGCCCGCGCACACAAACCCCTGCCCACCTATCTCGGCCCTCC